>JAABUN010001508.1_pt1 | contig 50371 bp, 48 predicted proteins | sample 5559311 | NCBI WGS metagenome assembly JAABUN01 (sample SAMN10711877, study PRJNA513370) | rock metagenome | isolation source: Antarctica rocks | place: Antarctica: Victoria Land, Siegfried Peak sud
GAGGTGGTAGCCGTGTGAGCTCTCCACCGACCGCACCCCCAGGGCCGAGGCGAAGACGGCCAGGAACCCATAGCCCCCGACAAGCTCGGTCAGCCCGTAGACCGCGAAGGTGGCGGCCAGCGCCAGTAGCGGGTTCCCGTGCTCGGCGATGCGCAGCGAACCGGCGGCGCGGAACGCCAGGCGGCCCAGCAGCCAGCCGGACACCCAGCCGATCGCAGCACCCACCACGATCTTGCCGAGCAGGGTCCACAGCAGCCACTCCATACCCCAGTCGCTGATGGACCCCCGCCCCATCAGGAACAGACCGAGGAAGACGAAGGGGAAGGCCAGCGCATCGTTGAGACCGGCCTCACTCGTGAGCGTGAAGCGCACCTCGTCGTCATCGACGTCGTCCATGCCCTCGACGACCGGGCCCTCGACCTGCACGTCCGAGGCGAGCACCGGATCAGTCGGCGCCAGCACCGCGCCCAGCAGGACCGCTGCGGGCAGGGTCAGCCCCAGCAGCGACCAGCCCAGCAGGGCCACGACGGCGATGCACAGCGGCATCCCGATCACCAGCAGACCCCAAGTCGCTCGCCAGGACAGCCAACCAGGGGGGCGCTCCAGCGCCAGGCCGACCCCCATCAGCGAGATGATGATGCAGGCCTCGGCCAGGTGGGTCGTCAAGGTGGCGTTGAGAATCGGCTCGACGGGATCATCGACCGGCAACATTAGACCGGCGAGCACACCGACCGCCAGCACGATCATCGGCGGAGAGACCGCCCGACCCTCCAGCAGACTCGGCAACATCGTCGCCAGCAGGAGTCCCAGGCCCACAACGAGGTAGACCAGCTCCGTACTCACCCGCCCAGTATGTCGTGGCGTCGCCGCTCCGGTGGAGCCCGCGCTGCCCACCTGCCATGCTGGCAGCACGACAACGGCAAGGAGGACCCGATGCCCACCGAGGGACCGATGGACAGCCCGGCTCAGGGGGAGCCCACGACCAAGTCCGCCGTGGAGCCGCTGCCCCCCGGGAGCGACGCCGAGGAGGTGGTCGACGAGATGGAGCGGCGAGCGCGCAAGGCAGCCGAGACCGATGTTGCTGAAGACGGCAAGGTGGCCACCGACGACGCCGACGGTGGGCACGACACCACTGACGCTCCGGACTAGACGCAACACCCGACACCGAGCCCCCCGTGCCTAACCGGTCGGGGGGCTCGTGCGAGGGCGGAGGCGGAGGGATTTGAACCCTCGATGGGGTTGTAGCCCCAAACCCGCTTAGCAGGCGGGCGCCATAGACCAGACTAGGCGACACCTCCAAGGACCCAAGGAGAACTGGTGAAGACCAGCCTCGGGCCGCCGATCAGGTTACCCGCGGACGGTAGCCTTTACCAAACACCGAAACCTTGCGGACGTCTCACGCGTTGGCATGGGTCAGACTGTTGTCGTCCCCCGACCGAGAGAGGCCACCCATGTCCGACGAGTCACGACCCGGCGCCCCGGGTCGGTCGTCGTTGGGCGGCGACGGCGAGGACGTCCCGCTGACGCGTCGCGAGCTGCGCGGACGAAGCCGAGCCGGGGGCTCGCCCGGCACCCGCGCGGCGCAGCTGAGGCGCAGCTATGGGCTCACGGCCCTCGGCACGCTGATCCCCGGGGCCGGCCTGGCTCTGACCCGTCGCAGGAGCGTGGGGCTGGCGTTGCTGGCGCTCGCCCTGCTGCTGCTGGTCGCCGTGACCTGGTATGTCGCTCGCGAGGGGGCCGAGGCGGCGGCGCTCGCGCTGGGGGCGCGTCCGGACACGCTGCAGACGCTGGGGATCGTGGTGGCGTTCGGGGTGCTGGTGTGGATGGCCTCCGTCGCGCTCACCGCGCTGACGACGCGCCCACGGCCGATGACCGGCGGCCAACGGGCGGGCCTGTCGGTCTTCACCGGCGCCATGTGTCTGCTGCTGGCGGCCCCGGTGGGCCTGGGACTGCGCTACATCGATGCGCACTCCGACGCGGTGGACAAGATCTTCATCGGCCGGTCCAAGGACCAGGCCACGAGCACCCTCGCCGCGCCGGACCTACGGGAGGAGGACCCGTGGTCCGGCACTCCACGGGTCAACGTGCTGATGCTGGGTTCCGACGCCGGCGCCAACCGGGAGGGGGTGCGGACGGACTCGATGCTTGTGGCGAGCATCGACACCCAGACGGGCGACACCGTCCTGTTCGGCATCCCGCGCAACCTGGAGAGGGTCCCCATCCCCCGCGACAACCCGCTGAGCAGGGTGTGGCCACGAGGCTTCGACTGCGGCGACGAATGCCTGATGAACGGCATCTGGACCGAGGCAGAGACCGCCGCCGAGGCCAACCCCGGGTGGTATCTCACCGACGCCAACCCCGGGCTGACCGCTACCCAGGACGTGATCGGGGAGATCCTTGGGCTGCCGATGGACTACACCGTCATCGTGAACCTCGAAGGGTTCCAGGACCTCGTCGACGCGATGGGTGGTGTCGATATCAACGTGCAGGAGCGACTGCCGATGGGGGGGCGCACGACGACGGACTCCCAAGGCCGGCCCATGCTGGTCCCCGGCAGCGAGTCCGGTTATCTCGACCCCGGCGAGCAGCACCTCAACGGCTACCAGGCGCTGTGGTACGCCCGCTCCCGGATCACCACCGACGACTTCAGCCGGATGCGCCGGCAGCGGTGCGTGGTGGCTGCGGTCATCGAGCAGGTCAACCCACTCACGATGATCCAGCGCTACCCCCAGATCGTTGGGGTGGCTGGTGACAACATCACCGCCGACATCTCCCGACAGGAACTGCCGGCCTGGGCAGAGCTCGTGCTGCGGGTGCAGGACGGGTCGATCCAAAGTCTGCCGTTCACGGTGGAGAACACCGACGTCGCGAACCCCAACTACAACTTGATCCGCAAGAAGGTGCAGAAGGCCATCAACCCGCCGCCCCCGCCGACCAGCAGGCCAGCCACCCCGACGCCGTCCACGGCGGAAACGGGGGCATCCACGCCGAGCACGTCCACGACCACGACCACCACGCCAACAACGCCGCCCCCGGACCAGCTGGAGGACGTCGGCGTCGTCTGCTGACGACATACCTCAGGGGGTTGCGCGGGGTCGCGACAGAACGCAAGACCCCCGGATCCACGAGGGGATCCGGGGGTCAGGTGCTGAAGCTCCGCTAGGGAGTCGCAGTCCTCTCAGATGGTGCGAACGGCGTCAGCCTGCGGTCCCTTCGGGGACTGCGTCACCTCGAACTCGACGCGCTGCGCCTCGTCCAGGGACTTGTAGCCGTTGGTCTCGATGGCCGAGTAGTGGACGAACACGTCCGGGCCTCCGCCGTCTTGGGCGATGAAGCCGAAGCCCTTCTCTGCGTTGAACCACTTCACGGTTCCCTGTGCCATGACATCTCTTTCTGCTGTGCGTGTGCGTCCCCCCACAGGATGTGGGGGGTGGGCTGTGATGAAACCCCCACTCGCCGGGACATGCCCGGTTGGTGCTGACGTGCCGGACCCGAAGGGCTGGCGTGTACTTCACATGCGAGGAACTGCAACTACAACCGCTAGAACCGTAGCAGCAAACACGTCTCGGACCACGATTCGTCGATGAGACACTGTGGACGAACGCCCCGATGGTCCGTCGGGACGTGGAGGGTTCGCATAGTGGCCGAGTGCAGGCGCCTTGAAAGCGCCCGACGGAAACGTCCGTGGGTTCGAATCCCACACCCTCCGCCGTCTGGTGCAACGGGCCGAGTCGTCGTACCCTGGAAGCACACCATCGCCCCGGACCCTGGCGAACCACCGTCGTACTGCGTCTCGCTTCAGGGAGTCTCAACCGCCATGGTTCGTATCGCTGGAGGTCAACGACTCCGAGAGCCTCAGGGGTCCGCCCGATGAGCATCGGCCCTCTTGCGCAGGAGTCCCCCGCCACCTCCAATCTGCACGGCCTCGCCTTCGATGAGCATGAGCATCTTCAGGCAAGGGTCGACCGCCTCGAGCGGGCGGTGGGCACCCGCCGAGTGGTGGGGCAGGCGCAGGGGATCCTGATGGAGCGCCACGACCTGAGCGCTGAGCAGGCGCTTGGTCAACTGCGGACGATGACCCAGCACACCAACCGCGGACTGCACGACGTCGCCGCGGAGCTGATCCGGACCCGTCGGGAGCGAGTCCCTGCGCTACGGTGGCTGCACCCGAAGGAACCCATCTGACCCGTCGAAGCCGGTCAGCTCAAGTCGTGGCAGAAGGCGGCCCTTATGTGGCACGGCCCACACACTTATCAGGTATGCCGTGGGTCCAGCAGCTGACACCGCACCCGACCCGCTGGCCCGCGTCCGCGCGTTGATCGAGGCGGAGTCGACCTCCGCCCCAGCCCCGGCCCCAGGGGAAACGCGCGCCCGGCTGCATCTGCTGTGCACGGCGTTGGAGCGGGCGGTCCCCGCCGACGGCGCGGGCATGACGATCGCGGTGACGGGGGACCCCGCACTCGTCCTGGCCGCCTCTGGCTCGGTCGCCGAGCAGCTCGAAGAGCTGCAGATCACCCTCGGGGAGGGCCCTTGCGTGGACGCCGTGCGCTCGCGGCGCCCGGTGCTGGAGCCCGACCTGGCCGGGGCGGGAGCACTGCGGTGGCCCGGCTACGCGGCTGAGGCGACCGCCCTCGGAGTGGGCGCCGTCTTCGCCTTCCCGTTGCAGTCCGGAGCGGTCTGCCTGGGTGGCCTCGATGTCTACCGTCAGCGTCCCGGCTCGCTGAGCAGGTCGGGGACGGGAGATGCCCTCGCCTTCGCCGAGGTCGCCTTCGACATCGTGCTGGACGATGGTTCGCCGAGCCACGGGTCCCCCGCCGAAGGGGACCCCGAGCAGCTCATCGCCTCCGGCGTGCTCTACCAGGCCCAAGGCATGCTCATGGTTCAGCTCGACGTGAGCCTCGCCGAAGCGATGGTGCGGATCCGCGCCCATGCCTATGCCCAGGATCGGCGGCTGGGCGCTGTTGCACGAGACATCGTGGACGGTATTCTGTTGCTGAGCAAGGGCTAACCGTCTCGGATCAGTGGCGGGGGCCGAAAGGAAGAGTGTATGCCGGCCATCTCCACCGAACGTTTGGCTGAGGTCTTCGTCGAGGTCTCTGACATCTTGGTCGAGGAGTTCGACCTCATCGACTTCCTCAGCTCGATCACCACGCACGTCGCCCAGGTCAGCGGCACGGCCGCTGTCGGTCTGTTGCTCGCCGACCATCGAGGCCATCTTCAGTTCATGGCAGCCTCCGAGGAGTCTGCGCGACTGCTCGAGCTGTTCGCGCTGCAGAACGACCAAGGACCCTGTCGGGACTGCTTCGCCACCGGCAAGCCCGTGCTGGTCGGCGACCTCGACACGACTCACGAACGGTGGCCGGTCTTCACGCCGCGCGCCCTGAGCTCTGGGTTTAGGTCGGTCAGCGCCATCCCAATGCGACACGGCGGTTCGATCATCGGCACCGTCAACCTTTTCGGCCTCCGAGCCGAGCAGATCAGCTTGCAGGACGCCCGGATCGTCGAGGCGCTCGCCCATGTGGCGACCATCGGCATCTTGCAGGAGCAGGCGATGCGGCGCAGTGAGGTGCTGACCGAGCAGCTGCAGAACGCACTCAACAGCAGAATCGTCATTGAACAGGCCAAGGGGGCCCTGGCGCAGGTGCGCCAGGTCGACATCGACACCGCGTTCGCCCTGCTGCGGGACTACAGCCGCCAGCGTGGGCTGCGACTGGTCAACGTGGCAGCCGCGGTGGTCGACGACCTCGACAGCCACCCCGAGCTGACCACCCCGGCCCTCGGTAAACGCTGACCGGGTGGACGCACGCGTCGACCCCGCTAGGCTGCACCCCGACATACACGGACGACGGAAGGAGTCACCATGCGCAAGCTCATGCTGCTGATCGGTGTCGGCATCGGATACATCCTCGGAGCCAAGGCCGGGCGAGAGCGATACGAGCAGCTGGCCGACCAGGCCAGCAAGGTCTGGACCGACCCACGCGTCCAGAGCAAGGTCGAGGACGTCAAGGAGCAGGCACCCCAGGTCGCCGCCAAGGTCGGTGAGTCCGCCAAGACGGCCGCCGGGACGGCGCGCTCCAAGGTCAGTGGTCACGAGACCGTCGCCATGGCCGGGACGTACGAGAACCCCACCGGCAGCGTCGACGCCGACGGTCAGCTGATCGTGGACGAGACGGGGTTCGGCCCCGGCGGCGACAAGCTCCCCTGAGCCCATCCGCCCGCGGCTGACACCGCAGGAGAACGACGCGGTCCCCCCTGCAGTTGAGGGCGGGCCGCGTCGCCGCGTGGTGTCAGCGGTATGTCGTCCGTCGGCTCAGATCCACAGCGCCGGCTCGTCGTAGAGCGCCTCCCGCGGGTCCTCCTGTGGGCCGGTCAACCGGACTCGTGCAGGGACGCCCGTCGCGACAGCGCCGTCCGGGACATCCTTGACCACCACGGCATTGGCACCCACCTGAGCGCCCACCCCGATGGTGACAGGGCCCAGGACGCGCGCGCCGGCGCCGAGGGTGACCCCGTTGCGCACGGTCGGGTGCCGCTTGGTCCGGGCCATGGATCGGCCTCCCAGGGTGACCCCGTGGTAGAGCATCACGTCGTCCCCGACCTCGGCGGTCTCGCCGATGACGACCCCCATCCCGTGGTCGATGAAGAAGCGGCGACCGATTCGGGCACCTGGGTGGATCTCGACTCCCGTGGCCGCACGCGCCGCCTGGGAGAGCAGCCGGGATGGCAGCCGCAAGGAGCCGCCACGACTCCACATACTGTGCGCGAACCGGTGCACCCAGATGGCGTGCAGACCTGGCGAGGCCAGCGCCATCTCCAGCCGGCTCGTCGTGGCCGGGTCCCGGACCAGCGCGGCGTCCAGGTCCTCCTGCACGGTGGCCCAGACCGCCCGTGCCCTGGTCAGCATCAGTCCGTCATGCCCTCGAAGAGCACCGTGGACAGGTAGCGCTCACCGAAGTCGCAGACGATGCAGACGATGGTCTTGCCGGCGTTCTCCGGGCGCTTGGCGACCTCCAGCGCACCCCACACGATCGCGCCGGTGGAGATCCCGGACAGGATGCCCTCCTGGGTGGCCAGGTCGCGGGCGGTTTTAAGGGCAACGTCGAGCTCGACGTCGATGACCTCGTCATAGATCTCGGTGTCGAGGATGTCGGGCACAAAGTTGGCTCCCAGCCCCTGGATCTTGTGCGGACCGGGCTGACCACCGGTCAGGATCGGGCTGTCGGCCGGCTCGATGACGACAAGGCCGATATCGGGCTTCTGCTCACGCAGGTAGCCGCCCGCGCCCGTGATGGTGCCGCCGGTGCCGACACCGGCGATGAAGATGTCGACACCGCCGTCGGTGTCCGCCCAGATCTCCGGGCCGGTCGTCTCCCGGTGCACCTTGACGTTGGCCGGGTTGGCGAACTGCCGGGCCCGCACCGCACCGGTCTGCTCGGCGATCTCGTCGGCCTTGGCAACCGCGCCCTTCATACCCTCGGCGCCGGGAGTCAGCACGAGCTCGGCCCCGTAGGCCCGCAGCAGCGCTCGACGCTCCAGGCTCATCGTCTCCGGCATCGCGAGCACGACCTTGAACCCCCGGGCAGCACCGACCATGGCCAGAGCGATGCCGGTGTTGCCGGAGGTGCCCTCCACGATCGTGCCTCCAGGCTGGAGGGCCCCGTCGGCGACGGCCGCGTCGATGATGGCGCTGCCGATGCGGTCCTTGACGGATGCTGCTGGGTTCTGCGACTCCAGCTTGACCAGGACTTCGGCATCGATGCCCTCGGTGAGACGGTTCAGCCGCACGAGCGGGGTGTTGCCGATCACCTGGGTAATGTCGTCGAGCACGGGCACGGGACAGCTCCTTCGTCTTGTGGACTGAATAGTTGATAAGTGGCCTATGGGCTATACATCACCCAACGTTGTGTTATTCCAGTGGGGTCACTCCGACCGCCGCCACGACACCGTCGGCGGGCCCCGTATCGCAGCGACGGCCGAATCCGTAGGATGCGGCCATGTCAGCAGTGCAGATCGTTGCCATCGTTGTGGGCCTGAGCGCGACCGGCACAGCAGTCGCGCTCTTCGGGGCCGCCATCTCCGGCTTTGTGGCGAAGTTCCGGCTGGGCCAGCCGGCCCCGGCCCGGACCGACGAGCCGGGTGCCCGCAGCATGACGCTGGCCCGCGAGGTCCTGGGGCACCAGCGGATGGCTCGCAAACCGTGGGTCGCAGCGGCGCACTGGGTAGTCATGGTGTCCTTCGGGCTGCTGTTCCTGACCTTGGTCAACGCCTATGGCCAGCTGTTCAACCCGCACTTCGCCCTGTGGGGGCTAGCTCACTTCGCCCCGCTCGCGTGGCTTTTCGAGCTGTTCGGCTGGGGAGCCATTCTGGGCATCGTGACCCTGATCGTGATCCGCCAGCGCGAGCACCCCCGCAGCGGCGGCCGCCGCAGCCGGTTCTGGGGGTCCACCTTCTGGCAGGCGTATGTCGTGGAGGCCGTCATCCTCGGGGTGGGCCTGTGCATCGTGGCCCTGCGGGCACTGGAGTATGCCGTGGGCGTCGCCCGGGGCGGCTCCTGGGCGAGCGCAGTCACCTTCCCGCTGACCGCGTGGATCGGCCGACTCCTCGACGGCATGTCGGTGGGCGCACTCGAGACGGCGATCGTGCTGGTCGCACTGCTCAAGATTTTGATCTCGATGGCCTGGCTGACCACCATCGCGGTCACCCCCACGATGGGGGTGGCCTGGCACCGGTTCCTGGCCTTCCCCAACATCTGGCTCAAGCGGCACCCGCAGGGTCGCACCTCCCTTGGTGCCGTGCAGCCGATCATGATCGAGGGGGCGCCGATCGACTTCGAGGCGATCGAGGACCTCGATGAGGACGCCGCGCTGGGCGTGGGCAAGGTCGAGGACTTCACCTGGAAGGGCCTGCTCGACTTCTCCACCTGCACAGAGTGTGGTCGTTGCCAGGAGCAGTGCCCCGCCTGGCACACCGACAAGCCGTTGTCACCGAAGATGCTGATCGTCAACCTGCGCAACCATCACCACGCCAAAGCTCCGTGGCTGCTCGCAGACGAGGAGACCCGGTCCGGAGCGACGGAGAGCTCAAGCGACGGCATACCCGCATCTGCGGTTGCTGAAGCCCAGCGCCCGCTGGTCGGCGCCACCGAGGGCGACCCCACGCTGCCCGACGGTGGCGGGGTGATCGACCCCGACGTGCTGTGGTCGTGCACTACGTGCGGGGCGTGCGTCGAGCAGTGCCCGGTCGACATCGAGCACGTCGACACGATCGTGGACCTACGGCGCTACCAGACCCTGATCGAGTCGGCGTTCCCCAGCGAGCTCGGAGGGCTGTTCAAGAACCTGGAGAACAAGTCCAATCCGTGGGGTATGTCGGCGCGAGCCCGGATGGACTGGGCCAAGGACCTGGACTTCGAGGTGCCGCTGGCCGGTGGCGACGTCGAAGATCTCGGTGAGGTCGACTACCTGTTCTGGGTCGGGTGCGCGGGCGCGTTCGAGGACCGCGCCAAGAAGACGACCCGGGCAGTGGCCGAGCTGCTGCACATGGCCGGGGTGAGCTTCGCGGTGCTCGGCGACGGCGAGACCTGCACCGGCGACCCGGCTCGGCGGGCCGGCAACGAGTTCCTCTTCCAGATGCTGGCCCAGCAGAACGTCGAGGTGCTCGGTGAGGTCAACGCGACCAAGATCGTGGTGACCTGCGCGCACTGCTTCAACACGCTCAAGAACGAGTACCCCCAGCTCGGTGGACAGTACGAGGTCATCCACCACACCCAGCTGCTCAACCGGCTGGTCCGCGAGCAGCGGCTGACTCCGGTGGCCCGACCGGACCAGGCGGACACGGCCGGGGTCGCCTCGACCGGGTCCAGCGTGACCTATCACGACCCGTGCTATTTGGGCCGGCACAACGGTGTCTATGCCCCGCCGCGGGAGCTGCTGGGTGCGCTGCCCGGGGTGGAGCTGCGGGAGATGCCCCGGCACGGCGCGAAGTCGTTCTGCTGCGGTGCCGGCGGAGCGAGAATGTGGATGGAGGAAAAGCTGGGGACGCGGATCAACATGAACCGCACCGAGGAGGCGTTGGCCACCGGGGCCGACCGAATCGCGATCGGCTGCCCGTTCTGCCGGGTCATGCTCTCGGACGGGCTCACGCAGAAGCAGGCCGAGGGCGCCTCCGAGGACGTCGAGGTGGTCGATGTCGCCCAGATGCTGCTGGCCGCCGTGCGCCCCACCCCCTGATTTGCTAGGGAAGTTGCGCGCCCGCACCACGATTTGCTAGGGAAGTTGCGCGCCCGCACCACGATTTGCTAGGGAAGTTGCGTTTGGGCTCGCGTCGGTCACGACGCACTATCCCTAGCAAATCGAGATGCCGCGCCGCAAACTCCCTAGCAAATCGAGATGCCGCGCCGCAAACTCCCTAGCAAACGCAGCCGATCAGAGCTCGTCGACGAACTCGCGTGCGACATCCTCGGGGTTCTCACCGTCGCTGACGACCCGCGCGAGCAGCTCGGTCAGCTTGTCGGTGTCGAGCTCACCGGAGACCTGGTTCAAGGCTTCGGAGATGTCGTCGTTGAGAGCGTCCTCGCTGATCAGCGGCACGATGTTCTGGGCAACGAACAAGCTCTCCGGGTCGTCCAGCACGACAAAGTCGTTGGCCACGATGGCTGGGTCGGTCGAGAAGATGTTGGCGACATCGACCTGGCCGTTCACCAAAGACTGCACGGTCAGGTTAGACCCCGCAGCCAGGGGCCGGAAGGCCGAGAACTCCAGCCCGTAGACCTCCATCAGGCCCGGCACGCCGTTGTCGCGCTTCTCGAACTCCGGGGGGCCTCCCAGCACCAGGTCCGCGGCCACGGGCTCGAGGTCGACGATCGACTCCAGCTGGTTCTTGTCAGCCGTGTCCTGGGTGACGACCAAAGAGTCCTTGTCCTCGGCCTCGGAGCGCTCGAGGACGGTCAGCCCCTCCGGCACCGCGTCCTGCAGCTCGGAGTAGACGCCTTCGGGGTCCGTAGCCTTCGCATCGGAGTTGAAATACAGGGTCAGCGCTCCGGTGTACTCCGGGATCAGGTCGATCGAACCGTCCTGGATGCCTTGGATGTAGGTCTCGCGGTTGCCGATGTTGAGCCGCTTCTCGACGGTGGCACCGGCGTCCTCGAGCGCCGCGGCGTAGATCTCGGCGAGCAGCACGTTCTCCGGGAAGTTGGCGGAGCCAACGGTGACGGCCCCGCCACCGCTGTCCTTGCTGGACGCGGCATCCTCGCCAGCACTCTCGTCCAACGGGTCGGACCCGCCGCAGGCGGACAGGGTGAGTCCGGTCAGGAGGGCGGCAGTCAGGGCAGTCGTGCGGGTCATCGGTTCCTCCAAGGGTGGGGATAGGGTGACGTATGTCGTAACACTGGTGAGCTGTGGTTGATGCCCGTCATCTAGGCCGAGCTGGTCAGCCCGGGTGAGACGACCAGTCGTTGGACCAAGCTGAAGGCGAGGTCGACGGTGAGCGCGAGTGCCGCGACGAGCAGCGCCCCACCGGCCATCTGCGCATAGTCCTGCACGGCCTGCCCGTCGATAAGGAAGCGGCCCAGCCCGCCCAGGCTCACGACCGCCGCGATGGTGGTCGTCGCGATGATCTGCAGCATGGCGGCGCGAAGGCCGGAGAAGATCAGCGGCAGAGCACAAGGGATCTCGACCTGTTGGAGCACCTGGACCCCCGTCATACCCATCCCTTCAGCGGCGTCCCGGGCAGCGGGGTCGACCTGCTCGACGCCGGCGTAGACCCCGGACAGGATCGGGGGAATGGCCAGGATCACCAGCACGATGATGCTGGGCACGGCGAAGGCCGCCTCGCCGGACAGCCGGGGCAGCAGCAACAGCACGGCGATGAACAGGACCCCCAGGGAGGGGATGGCGCGGAATCCCCCGGCCAGGTTGACCACGACGACGCGGCCCTTGCCGGTGTGCCCGATGTACAGGCCCAGCGGCACGGCGATCACCGCGGCCAGCACCAGGGCGATCACGGAATACTGCAGATGAGTGATGAGCTGAGCGATGATCCCCCGGTCACCGCTCCAGTTGGCGGGGTCGGTGAGCCACGCGCCGATCGAGGAGATCATGACGCTCTCGCCGCGCTCAGCCAGGGCGTCATGGCCTTGGTGGCGACCAGAATGACAAGGTCGAAGAGAACGGACAGCAGGACGCACGCGATGACGCCGAGCACGATGGGACCCATCACGTTGCGGTTGAAGCCGTCGGTGAACAGGGTCCCGAGCTGAGACACTCCGACCAACGCCGCCACGGAGACGATGGAGACGTTGCTGACGGCAGCCACCCGCATCCCCGCTGAGATCACAGGCACCGCCAACGGCAGCTCGACGACGAACAGCCTGCGCAACGGTGAGTACCCCATCGCCGTGGCCGCCTGCCGCACGTGGTCCGGCACCGAGCCGAGCCCGTCGGCGACGGTGCGGGTCAACAGGGCAATGGTGTAGAGCGTCATGGCGACCAGGACGTTGACCGAGTCGAGGATCTGGGTCCCCAGGATGCCCGGGAGCAGGATGAACAACGCCAGGGAGGGGATCGTGTAGAGCAGGCTGGTGCCGGCGATCAACGGCGCATAGAGCCACCGGGTGCGCAACGCCATCCAGGCCAGCGGGATGGCCATCGCCAACCCGATGAGCAGGGGCAGCCCAGCCAGGTAGATGTGGTCCAGGGTGAGCCTGGTCAGCTCGCGCAGCTCGACCCCCCAGAGCCTCACGCGGGGTCCTGCGCGGTCAAGATCGTGTCACCGGAGGGTCGGGGGGCTGCCTTGATCACCTGCAGGACCTCATCGGATTGGACCGACCCGAACAGCCGTCCGTCCTGCACGACCACCCCGCGCCCGCTGGGGGAGGACAGGGAGGCATCGAGGAAGCCACGCAGCGAGCCGTGCACATCGACCAGCGTGCCGCCGAGCTGCAGGTCGGAGGTCTGCACGGGCCCGCTGACGTCGCGGACCTCCACCCACCCGAGCGGTCGGCCCGCGTCGTCGACCACAAGGCGCCACTCGTCCCCGTCGCCGATGCTCTCGCCGAGCACCGTTGGCGTCTCCTCGTGGATCGGTACCTCGGCGTGCTGGAAGCTCAGTGCTCGATAGCCACGGTCGCGCCCGACGAAGGAGGCCACGAAGTCGTCGGCCGGATGGGCCAGCAGGTCATCGGGTGAGGAGAATTGAGCCAGCGAGCCCCCCACCCGCAGCACCGCAATTCGGTCGCCCAGCTTGATCGCCTCATCGATGTCGTGGGTGACCAGCACGATCGTCGTGCCCAGCGACTCCTGCAGACTGAGGAACTCATCCTGCAGGCCCTCGCGCACCACGGGGTCGATGGCGCTGAACGGCTCGTCCATCAGCATCACCTTCGGATCCCCGGCCAGTGCCCGCGCCACCCCCACGCGCTGCTGCTGCCCACCGGAGAGCTGCCCCGGGTAGCGCTTGGCGAAGTCACCGCCCAGACCGACCAGCTCCAGGACCTCCATCGCCCGCGACCTGGACCGGGACTTATCCCACTTCAGCAGCGACGGAACGGTCATCACGTTGGACAGCACGGTGCGGTGCGGGAAGAGCCCGGCGTGCTGGATGACGTAGCCGATGCCCCTGCGCAGCTCGGCCTTGGGCAGCGAGGCCGTGTCCTGCCCGTCGATCAGGATCTTGCCCTCCGTGGGCTCGATCATCCGGTTGATCATCCGCAGCGAGGTGGTCTTGCCACACCCCGACGGACCGACAAGAACCGTGATCTTGCCGACCGGCGCCTCAAAGGAAAGATCATCTACGGCAACGGTTCCGTCGCCGTAACGCTTGGTCACGCCCTCGAGCCTGATCATTGCAGACAACCCTAGCCTGACCTGGATGGGCTGCCCACTCAGACATCGTCGGCGCCGACACGGCATACCTGCAGCCGCGGGTATGCCGTGTCCTAGATCTGGGTGCGGTGGAAGTTGGCGTGCGAGCGGCTGGCTGTCGGGCCCCGCTGACCCTGGTAATGCGAGCCCTTGGTCTGCGAGCCGTAGGGATGCTCACTCGCGCTGGACAGCGCGAAGAAGCAGAGCTGACCGATCTTCATGCCGGGGTGCAGCACGATCGGCAGCGTGGCCACGTTGCTCAGCTCCAGGGTCACGTGCCCGGTGAAACCGGGGTCCACGAAGCCTGCGGTCGCGTGCGTGAGCAGCCCCAGCCGGCCCAGTGACGACTTGCCCTCGACCCTCGCAGCCACGTCGTCGGGCAGCGTGATCTGCTCGTATGTCGACCCGAGCACGAACTCGCCCGGGTGCAGCACGAACGAGTCACCGGTCTCGACCTCAACCAGCCGAGTGAGATCCGGCTGGTCCAGCGCCGGGTCGATCACGGGATACTTGTGGTTGTCGAAGAGCCGGAAGTAGCGGTCCAGGCGCACGTCGACGCTCGAGGGCTGGACCATGACCGCGTCCCACGGGTCCAACCGGACCCGTCCACGCTCGATCTGGGCCCGGATGTCGCGGTCGGAGAGCAGCACCGCGTCAGCGTAGCCGCAATTTTCGCCCGGTTCGCGAGGGCCGGTTACACTTCCGTGGCACGCCTCGCGGGCGTAGTTCAATGGTAGAACATCAGCTTCCCAAGCTGAATACGCGAGTTCGATTCTCGTCGCCCGCTCCACCGGCCCGATCACGCACCTGCGTGATCCAGCCGACGCCCACCGCATACCCCACCGGCCCGATCACGCGGGTTCGTGATCCAGCCGACCTCACGGGTCGTCACTCGGCACGAGCAGGACATACCAGTCGAGGATGCCTTCCGAGTCGTCGGTGTGTCTCAGGTAGGCGAAGCCGGCGTGCCGCGCGACCCCCGCCGAGGCTTCGTTGTCCGGGTCCACCCGGATGACGAACTCCTGCACCGGCGCCCTGCTCGCGGCAAGGCGCATCGCGAGCAGCACAGATCTGGTCGCCAGTCCGCGACCGCGGCTAGCGGGGTAGATCCCGTAGGTGATGTTGACCTGGCCGTCGCGCAGGTAGGGCATCCCGGACTGGATGCCGACCGTGCCGACCAGCTCCTCGTCCTCCCCCGCCATCTGCGCAGCCGTGTCCTGCACACTCAGGGGTCGCAGCCCGATCACCTCGTCGGTGACCAGCAGCCGTGGTGGCACCGCGGCGCCGCCCCGGATGGTCGTCATACGGCTCAGCCTGACGTGTTGCGGATGCCGGCCAGCGCCCGGTCCAGGGCGGCGACCCCCTGCCGGGCCTCGTCGTCGGTGATCACGCAGGGCGGCACCATGTGCAGCCGGTTGCCCACCAGCAGCGGCCAGATCCCCTCGGCCCTGCAGGCCGCGTGCAGCTCCTTCATCCGGTGGACCGGCCAGGGCGCCTTGGTCTCCAGGTCGGTCACCATCTCGACCGCCCACATCACCCCGATCCCGCGCACGTCACCCACACCGGTATGCCGCGTGCCCAGCTCGCGCAGACCCGGCCCGAGCACCTGAGCCCCGATGCGCCGGGCGTGCTCGATCACTCCTTCGTCGGCCATGACATCGATCGCCGCGACCGCCGTGGCGCAGGCCAGCGGATGCCCGGAGTACGTGAGCCCGCCCGTGTAGGGCACGTCGTCCCAGGTCGCCGCGATCTGGTTGCTCAGCACCACCCCGCCCAGCGGCACGTAGCCGCTGTTGACCCCTTTGGCGAACACGATCAGGTCGGGCTCGACCCCCCAACGTTGATAGGCGAACCACTCACCGCACCGGCCGAAGCCGGCCATCACCTCATCGGCGATCATCATGATGCCGTGCTCGTCGCAGACCTCGCGCACCCCGGCCAGATAGCCCTCCGGCGGCACGATCACGCCGTTGGTCCCGACCACCGACTCCAAGATGATGCCGGCGACCAACCCGGGACCCTCGGCGGCCACCGTGTGGCGCAGATGCTCCAGGGCACGCTCGCACTCCTGCTCAGGTGTCTGTGCGTGGAACTCGCTGCGATACAGGTGCGGGCCCCAGAAGTGCACGACCCCGGGCATCCCCGGCTCCGCACCCCACCGGCGCGGCTCACCGGTCAACGCCATCGACCCCGCCGTGCCGCCGTGGTAGCTGCGGTAGGCCGCCAGGATCTTGTGCCGCCCGGTATGCCCGCGCACCATCCGGATCGCGTGCTCGTTGGCCTCGGTGCCACCGGTCGTGAAGAAGACCTTGTCCAGCCCCTCGGGCGCCAGCCCCGCGACCCGCTGCGCCGCCTCCGCCCGGGCCTCGTGCGTGAAGGCCGGCGCCACCATCGCCAGGCCGTCGGCAGCCTCATGGATTGCTTGGGTCAGCCGGGGGTGCTGATAGCCGAGGTTCGTGTTGACCAGCTGCGAGCAGAAGTCGAGATAGCGGTTGCCCAGGTGGTCCCAGAACCACGCGCCCTCGCCGCCCGCCAGCGGCACGGGATCGAGCGCGCCCTGCGCAGCCCACGACGTGAAGACGTGCCGCCGCGTCAGTCTGCGGATCCGGTGGTCCCTGTCCTGCGCCGTCTGTTCCGACATACCCTCAGTATGTCGTGACGCACCGATGACCGACCGACACGCGTCCTGTCCGATGACCAGCACCGAACAGAGGCTCGCGGGACCCTTGCGGATCGTTGTACATTCAACTATCGTCAGGGGTGGCCGCACGTGAACGACGCTTGAACGTAAGGCCTTGAACATGCTTCGACGACTGACCGCCCACAGGCACTCCGGAGGGAACCTTCATGGCACGACTCCACAGGTCGATCTCGATATCTGACGCGCACTTGGGCGACGTCAGCATCGTGATCTGGACGGACGACGACGACCTGCGCGCCACCACGCACACGAGCCGCTAGATCTCACGATCCCTTCAACTCACGATCCCGTCGGGATCAGGAGGGGGTAGGCGGGGTGTAGCGGCCGTCGATGGCCGTCCATCCGCCGTCGACCACGATCTGTGAGCCGGTGACGAAGCTCGCCGCATCGCTGGCCAGGTAAAGAACGGCGCCGACCACCTCGGCGGGCTGAGCCCATCGCCCGAGTGCGCTCTTGCTGGCGTAGGCGTGCGCCCACTCCGCATCCTGCTTGATCTGCGCCGTCAGCGGTGTCTCGACCACCCCCGGCGCGACCGTGTTGACCCGCACTCCCTGCGGCCCGACCTCAGCGGCCAGCGTGCGCACGAGCTGCAGCATCCCGGCCTTGGTCGCGGCATACACTCCCTGACCTGGCTCGACAGTCACCGAGCGGATCGATCCGAGCGCGACGATGGAGCCGCGCCCTCGCTTGGCCATCGCGGGCGCGAAGGCCTGAATGGCATTGAAGGTGCCGCCCAGGTTGAGCCCCACGACGGCCTCGAACTCCTGCGGCGCGTAGTCCAGCAGCCGTTTGCGCACGTTACGTCCGGCCGTCAGCACCAGCACATCCACCTCACCGAGCTGCGCGGCGGTCTGCGCCAGCCCCTCCCGGTCCAGCACGTCCACCTGGTATGCCGTGTGCTCACCCGAGGGGCTCTGCGGCGCGCCGGCCACCGCAGCCTGCGCGGTCGACAGGTCCTTATCGAGGCAGGACACTCTTGCTCCCTGCGCTGCGAGCCCGGCGACGATCTCGTGCCCGATCCCACCGCAACCGAGCACGACGGCGTGCCGCCCATCCAGCCGGAACATCTGCGCGTAGTCCACTACCTTCTCCTGTCGTCGGGGCGTGCCCCCAGTCTCCCCCGTCCCAAACATATATGTACCTTACATATATGTCCGGGGCACCTGCATCGCCGATCCTGGTCACCGGTGCGTCCGGCACTGTAGGCCGCCACGTCTGCGCCCGACTGCTCGAGGCCGGTGCAGACGTGCGGGCAGCGATGCGCACACCGCCCTCGACCACGCAGGGGGACGAGCTGCGTCTGACCCACGTGCCGTTCGACTTCACGGTCCCTGACACCTGGGCGACGGCATACGAAGGCGTCTCCCGCATGTTCGTCCTGCGACCACCCGAGCTTGTCAACGTCCGCCGGGACCTGCTGCCCGCGCTGCAGGCCGCCCGGCACGCAGGGATCGAGCACATGGTGCTGCTCTCGGTGCAGGGGGTCGAGTCCATCCCGATGGCGCCGCATGCCGCGTTGGAGCGGTGGCTGCGCCGCAGCGGACTCTCCTGGACTTTCGTGCGGCCCTCGTTCTTCATGGAAAACCTCATCTACCCGCACGGCGACGACATCCGCGACTTCGACTCCATCAGTGTGCCGGCGGGGAGTGGCCGCACCGCGTTCGTCGCCGGCTCGGACGTCGGTGCGGTCGCTGCTGCGGCCCTGCTCGACCCGGACGCCCATCGGGGCCGGGCCTACACGCCCACCGGCCCAGCCGCCCTGACCTACCACGCGGTGGCTGCGACGCTGAGTGACGTCCTGGAGCGACCCATCTCCTACCCACGCCCCGGCCTCGTGCAGCACGCCCGGCACGCCCGAACCGACCTTGGGATGCCGTGGCCGCTGGTCGCGCTCACCGGTGTCATCTACACCACCGCCCGGCTCGGCCTGGCCGACGGTCTGAGCACCGACGTGCAGCACGTGACCGGGCGGACGCCGGAGTCACTGGGCTCCTGGGCCGCTCGGCATGCGGAGGTATGGCGTGCCGCCGGCTGACCCAGACCTGGCCCGGATCGACGCGGCACTGGTCGGGATGCGCCGACTCTGGGCGCACGACACGAGCATCGAGGACCCTGAGGCCGGGCGGGTCGAGCTGTCCACCGTCTGGGTCGTCGACGCCCTGGTGCGCAGTGGGCGAGAGCACCTGAGTGTCGCCGGGTTGGCACAGGCACTCGACGTGGCTCACTCGACGGCAAGCCGGTTCGTCACCCGGGCTGAGGGCGCCGGTGTCGTGCAGCGTGCACCCCTGGCCGACGACTCACGCCAGGTGGCCGTGCACCTGACTCCGAGCGGCGCAGCGCTCGCGGAGCGTGCCCTGCAGTTCCGGCTCTCGCTGCTGCAGCGGGTCATGACATCGTGGTCGGGTCATGACCGAGCAGACCTCGCTCGGCTGCTCGGTGACTTCGCCGAGGCCGTCCCCCACTCCCTTCCCCAAACAGAGGCGACCCGCCGAGGACTGCGCTGATCGGCGCGGCCGCTTGGACCCCACCACGAAGGATATGTTCTGCCCCGCCACCCGGACCGCCGCTTGCGCGCTCCTGCCCCGGATGTGGGGGCAAAACATAGTCTCTGACTCGACCCCCCTGACCTGGCCGGATGCCCGCCGCCGAGGCCGCTTCGACCCCGCAGTCCCTCGGCGCCAGCGGCACGCCTGCCGACGCTCCCGTCAGAACGGTGGGTCAGTCGGGTCGAGCTACTGAGGGGAACGCGTCGAGGTATCCCCGCCATGTCCCCGCCGGTGTCGTGACCGTCCGTGCGGCGAGCATGCCGCGCACGATGGCGCGGGTCACCACCTCGGCGGCGGCAGTCAGCAGCACGTGGAACTCCTGCGCGGACGGGGCCACCTTGTCGCCGGTGGCCAGTGCGAACAGCGTGTCCCCGTCATACATCGTGTGGATCGGGTTGATCGCCCTGGCCATGCCGTCGTGCCCGCTACCAGCGACCCGGGCGCACTGCGATTTGGTAAGGCCAACGTCCGTGGCGATCACCCCGATGGTCGTCGCCAGCACCGAGGGGAAGCGTCTGGCCCGCGGTGACTGCTGGGCCTCCGCCTTGGCCGACGCCAGCTCCTGCGCCGTCGGGGCACTCAGCCGGGATGCCGTATCGCCCGCCGGGCCCTCCCCCTGCAGGTCCACGGGAGCCAGGTGCCGCGCACCGTAGAGCTCACCGGTGCGCGGGTCCACGCACGAGCCCACAGCGTTGACGGCGACCAGCGCCGCTACCGTCGCCCCGCCGGGTAGCCGGACGCTGGCCGACCCGACCCCGCCCTTGAGTCCGCCGGCCTGAGCGCCGGTGCCGGTGCCAACCACGCCCAGCTGCGGGCTGTCCGCCGACGCCGCAGCACAAGCCGCCTCCCCGAACGACGCATCGGGCACCGCTGTGAAGTCACCACCCCGGCCCAGGTCGAAGATCACCGCTGCCGGCACGATGGGCACCACCTCACCCGGGGCCCCTAGAGTGAAGCCCACGCCGGCGGCATATCGCTCTCGCATCACCCCGTCGGCCGCAGCCAACCCGAAGGCGCTGCCGCCGGACAGGCAGATCGCGTGCACCCGCTCAACCAGGTTGCGCGGGTCGAGCAGGTCGGTCTCCCGGGTGCCCGGCCCCCCGCCACGCACATCCACTCCGGCCACCGCTCCCTCATCGGGGGCCAGGACGACGGTCGTCCCGGTCAGCCAGCCGTCGCCGACCCGGGTGTGCTGGCCGACGCGCAGTCCGGCGACGTCGACGATCGAGTTGGTCGCCCCGGTCTGCATGGCCTTAGCGTGGCACAACCTCCTTGTTCTCCCGACCCCGCAGGCGAGGTGGGGACCTCACTCATCGCCGCACACGTGAAATACGGCGTCACCTGTCCAGCGGCGTGGCGAACCCCGCGCGCAGCGCCGTCAACCGTTGTCGAGGTATTGCCGCGCCGCCACGGCATACACCTGGGCACACGTCTGGATCCCGGCGACCTCGACCTGCTCATCGCTCTGGTGAGCGATCCACTTGCCGCCCGGGCCGTAGACCACACTCGGGATCCCGGCATGCGCGGTCAGGATCGTGCCATCGGTCGCACCCGGAACGCCGCCGAAGACCGCGGGACTGCCCGTGACTTGCTCGTGTGCGGCGGCCAGCGCAACGATCATCGGGTGGTCAGTGGCGGTGTCGACCGGCGGCCGGTCGTCGACGATCTCGACCTGTGCCTGCACCTGGGCGTCCGCGCCCACCGTCTGCGCCAGGTCGGTGAGCCGCTGCACCAGGGCTTCGTGGTCGACGCCCGGCACGGTCCGGACGTCGAGGCACAGCAGGGCACGGCCGGGGATGACGTTGATCTGCTCAACATCGCCGCCGGACAGGACCGTTGGCGTGAGGTAGACGTGCCCGAGGTGCTCGTGCTCCCCGTGCTGGGCCTGCAGGTCGTCCTGCACCTGCTGCAACGCCTCCAGGTATGCCGAGGCGACCGGCAGCGGGTTGTGCGCGTGCTGCGGCATGGCGCCGTGGGCCATCCGGCCGATGAACGTGACCTTCACGCGGATGGCTCCCTTGGACACAGCGCAGATCTCACCGGCCTCGGGCTCACCACAGATGACGGCGTTGACCCCGCCAGCCAGGTCGGAGGCGGCAAAGGCCTTGGCGCCCAGCATCAGCCCTTCTTCGTCGACCAGGGCCGCCACGACCAGCCGACCTGGGAACGGGCCGGCGTCGACCACGGCCTTGGCGGCATACAGCATCGCGGCCAGACCCGACTTCATGTCGGCGCTGCCCCTGCCGCGCAGCCACCCGTCCACGACGTCGCCGACGTAGGGGTCGAAGGACCAGGAGTCACGGTCACCCTCAGTGACCACGTCGGTGTGTCCCTCCAGCATCAGCGTCGGCCCAGGACCGCCACCGCCGTCGAGCACCGCGATCACGTTGGGGCGGCCGGGGGCGACCTCCTCGATGACCGGGTCCCAGCCGAAGTCCCGCATCCGCTGAGCGACCAGGGTGGCCACCGGCGCCTCCGCCGTGCCGGCGGCGGAGTCATGGACCGACCGGATTCGCACGAGCTCGGCCGCAAACGCCACCGCCTCGTCAACCTCGACATCGAGCTCCTTCACGTTTCCTCCATCGAGGTGTCTCGGGCAAGGTCGGCGGCGGCTCGACCCCGCAACGCGGCGCGCAGGTCGGGGACAGCCGCAAGCAGCTGTCGGGTGTAGGGGTGCTGGGGGTCGGCGAACAGCTGCTCAGTCGGCGCAACCTCGACGAACTCCCCCTCTCGCATCACGGCCACCCGGTCGCACACGTGCCGCACCACGGACAGGTCGTGGCTGACGAAGACCAGGGTCAACGCGAACTGATCGACGACGTCGTCGATCAGGTTGAGCACCTGGGCCCGCACCGACACGTCAAGGGCGCTGACCGGCTCATCGGCCACCAGGATCGCCGGACCGGGCGCGAGCGCCCGCGCGACGGAGATGCGCTGCCGCTGCCCACCGGAGAACTGGTGCGGGTAGCGGTCGGCGGCCTCGCCCGGCATACCGACCGCCTCCAGCAGCTCGGCCACCCGGGCCCGCCGCTGCCGCGCCGAGCCCTGCCCTTGGGCGACGAGCGGCTCGGCGACGATGTCGCGCACCCGCATCCGGGGGTCCAGCGAGCTCATCGGGTCCTGGAAGACCAGCTGTAGCGTGTCGCGCAGCCAGCCCAGCCGCCGCTCTGGCTGGTCGTGGATCGGGCGGCCGGTGATCTCGATGCTGCCGCTGCTCGGCTGGTCGAGCCCGCACAACAGCCGCAGCAGCGTGGACTTGCCCGACCCCGACTCACCTACGATCCCGAACCGCTCACCGGGCCTGATGTCCGCGCTCACGTCACGCACCGCGTGCACGACCGGCGGATCGGTGCGCAGCGAGGTCCGGGGCCGCCGGAAGTCTCGGCACACCTGGTGCAGAGCGATGGCGGGAGGCTCACTCATCGACGCCCACCGGGTGGTGACAGGCATAGCCGTATGTCGATGCGCCGGCCGCGTGGCCGACGCGAGGGGTCCAGGGCGGCAGCTTGGCGCAGACGCCGCTCGCCGCCGGGCAGCGGTTGCGGAACACGCAGCCGGCCGGGAACTGGCCCGCCGGGGGCACCGTGCCGGGAATCGTCGGCAGCCGGCTGCAGCCGTGCCGGTCGCCGTCGGCCGCCACCAGGTCGGAGGCTGCCAGCAGGCCCGCGGTGTAGTGGTGCCTGGGGGCCGTGAAGACCTCACTGACCGGGCCGGCCTCCACGATGCGCCCGCCGTACATCACCAGCACCCGCTCGCACACCGTGGCCACCACGGCCAGGTCGTGGGTGATGAAGAGCAGCGCTGCGTCGCGGGCCTGCACGCCGCTGACGATCAGGTCCAGCACGAGCGCCTGCACGGTCACGTCCAGCGCCGTGGTCGGCTCGTCGCAGACCAGCAGCACCGGGTCGTTGGCCAGCGCGATTGCCACCACCACGCGCTGGCGCTGCCCGCCTGAGAGCTGGTGCGGGTAGGCCCGGGCGACATGCGCCGGGTCGGGGAGCCCGACCTGGTCGAGGAGCTCGACGGCCCGCCGCCGAGCCTGACGCTTGGTCGCCGTGCCGTGCACCCGCATCACCTCGGCCACCTGGGCGCCCACCCGCATCGTCGGGTTGAGCGCGGTCATCGGCTCCTGGAAGACCATGGCCATGTCGCTGCCCCGGATCCTGGCCAGTGCCCGCTCGGAGTGCTCCAGCAGGTTGCCCTCGTGCCCGACCAAACGCACCTGGCCGTCGACGTCCAGGTCCTCCCCGAGCAGCCCCATGACGGCGAGCGCGGTCAGCGACTTGCCGGAGCCGGACTCACCGATCAGCCCAACCCGCTCGCCGCGTCGCACCGAGAGGTCGACGTCGGACAGCAGCGGGGTATGCCGGGTGGTGACCCCTAGCCCCTCGACGCGCAGCACGACGTCGCCCGCCGAGCCGGTCGCCGTGCTCACCGTCGCTCCAGCCGCGGGTCGAGGTAGTCGCGAAGCCCGTCGCCGAACAGGTTGAACCCGAGCACCGCGAGCGCGATGGCGGCTCCGGGGATGAGGGCCAGGTGCGGCGCCGCTCGCAGCGTCGACTGCGACTCGAAGAGCATCCGCCCCCAGGACGCCTGACCGGTGGGAGTGCCCAGGCCGAGGTAGGCCAGCGCGGCCTCGGCCAGGATGGCGATGGCGAAGGCCACCGAGGCCTGCACGATGACCAGCCCAGCGACGTTGGGCAGCACGTGCCGCCAGGCGATGGCCAACGGGCCGTGCCCGGCGGCCCGGGCGGCGGTGACGTAGTCGGTGCGCATCACCCCGAGAGCGCCCGAGCGGGTGATCCGGGCGAAGGAGGGGATGGTCGCGATGCCGATCGCGATCATCGCGATCCGGGTCGACCCGCCGTAGAGGGCGGCGAACATGATGGCCACCAGCAGCGCCGGGAACGCCAGCAGGATGTCGTTGCTGCGCATGACCAGCTGCCCCGGCCAGCCGGTGGACATGGCCGCAAAAACCCCCAGCGGCACGCCGATCAGCGCCGCCACACCGACGGCGACGATCCCGACATACAAGGTGGTGCGGGCCCCGACGAGGATCTGGGAGAGCACGTCCCGACGGAACCTGTCGGTGCCGAGCAGGTGCTCGCCGTTGGGGGTCTGGTAGGCCTCGGTGTCCAGCACCCGCATCGGGGTGTAGGGCGTCCAGACGTAGGACACGAGCGCCAGCAGCACCACGAGCACGACGAGGAGACCGCCGACCAGCAGCGGTGCGTTGACCGAGCGTCGGGTCACCGGCTCACCGTGCGCAGCCTCGGGTCGATCACCAGGTAGAGCGCGTCGACCACGAAGTTGATGACCAGGACGGCCACCACCAGCACCATCACCACACTCTGCACGGTGAGCAGCTCGCGCTCGGCCACGGAGTCCAGCAGCAGCGTGCCCAGGCCGGGGATGACGAAGACCTGCTCGACCACCACGGCGCCGATCAGCAGGGTGGCCAGCTGCAGCCCGAGCACGGTCACCACGGGGATCGCGGCATTGCGCAGCCCGTGCCGCCACAGGGCCGGCATGGGTCGCAGCCCCTTGGCCCGGGCGGTGCGCAGGTAGTCCTCCCTCAGTACGTCCAGCACGGCTGAGCGCACGTAGCGGGCCAGCACCGAGCCTTGGACCAGCGCCAGGGCGATGGTCGGCAGGGCGAGGCGACGCAGGAACTCGACGGGGTCGCGGGCCGGCGGCACCCAGCCACCGGAGGGCACCCACCCCAGCCGGACCGCAAAGATCGAGATGAGCACGATGCCGGCCAGGAAGGCCGGGACCGCCACCCCGACCTGGGACACGGCCGACAGTGCCACGCCGTCGGGGTGCCGGTGCCGCACCGCCATCCAGGTGCCCACCGGCACCGCGACCACCACCGCCAGCATCATCGACACGGCGACCAGCCACAGGGTGACCTGCAGCCGGTCGGCGATCTGCGGCCCGATCGCCGCCTTGGAGACGTACTCGATGCCCGGGTCCAGCCTCAGCATGCCCCCGACCCAGTCGAGGTACTGCACCGGTAGCGGCCGGTCCAGCCCGTAGTCGGCGGTCATCCTGGCCACGGCCTCCTCCGAGGCGTTGACCCCTAGGGCGACCCGTGCGGGGTTGCCCGGCAGCACCTGCATGAAGGCAAACACCACGAGCGAGCTGACCGCGAGACTGGCCAGCAGGATCGCCACACGCTGGGCCAGCCGCAGCAGCACAGATCCTCCAGGTCCCGCTCGGTATGCCGGGTGGGCTAGCCGCGCGCGAGGTCGGCCAGTCGGAACGACTCCCCGATGGCATTCTCGGGCAGTCCGGTGATGTCCGGATCGGCGACGAGCAGGTTGGGCAGCAGGAAGAGGAACTCCGCGGCGGCGTCCTGCGAGATCAGCTCGGCCGCCTGCTTCATGGAGGCGACCTGCTCCTCCGGGGTACCGGCATCGGCCTGCTTCAGCAGGTCGACCAGCTCGGGGGTGCCGTAGCTGGTGTAGTAGTCGGGGTTACCGAACACGTTGCCCAGGTCACGGGGCTCGACGTGTGCCACGATCGACATCTCGTAGTCCTTGGCCGTGAACACCTCTTCCAGCCAGGTCGCTGGGAACTCCAGCTCCTGCACGGTCACCACGAAGCCGGCGTCCTCCAGCATCGACTCAACGACCGTGCCGCACGCCACGGCATACGGCAGGGTCGGGATGCGCAGCCGCACCTTTGCCCCCTCGGCGCCCGCGTCGGCGAGCAGCTGCTTAGCCTGGTCGAGGTCGAAGGGGAAGTCGCCGGTGCGGTCCTCGTACCACGGGTCGGTGGGCGGGACCATCGAGCCGATCAGGGTGCCGCGGCCGGCCCAGCAGGTGTCCATCAGCCGCTGGTTGTCGATGGCGTAGCGCACGGCCTTGCGCACCGACACGTCGTCGAAGGGCGGCGCCCCGTTGTTCATTGACAGCACCACCTCGCCGTTGGTCGTGCCCTCGATGATCTGGTAGTCACCGCCCTCGAACTCGGTCAGCGACTCCGGCGCCTGCACGGTGCCGACCACGTCGATCGAGTCGGTCAGCATGGCGTTGTTGAGCGCGTTGGCGTCGGTGAAGTACTGCAGTGTCACCTCACCGAAGAATGGCTGGTCGCCCCAGTAGTCGGGGTTGGCCGCCAGAGTCAGGGAGGTGCCGCGCTGCCAGGTCTCAAAGACGTAGGGCCCGGTGCCGATGGGGTCGTTGGCCAGGTTGTCGACCCCCTTCTGGTCGAACATCGCGCCCACCCGGGTGGTCATGGCGAACAGCCAGGAGTTGCTGGGCTGGGCCAGGGTGACGGTGAGCTCGTGCTCCCCGGTCGCCTCGGCCGACTTCACGACATCCATCTGGGCCTTGAGCGATACCGTCCAGGCGTCGGACTGCACCCGCTCGATGGAGAACACCGCGTCGTCGGCGGTGAAGGTCTCGCCGTTGCTGAAGGTCGCGTCGTCGACCAGGGTGAAGACGTAGGTCAGCCCGTCATCGCTGACACTCCACTCGCTGGCCAGCGCGCCGACGATCTCGCCGTCCTGGTCAGTCGTGACCAGGGTCTCGTAGACGTTGTCGAGCACCGCCTGCGGGATCGCCGCCCCGTCAGTGGTGGTGAAGTCGAGGCTGGCCGGCTCGGCCACCAGCCCGATCGTCACCGACTCGCTCTGCGCCGGGCCGCCGGAGCTGTTGCCGGCCGTGTCCTCGGTGTCCGCTCCGGCATTGCACGCCGACAGCACCAACGCTGCACCGGTCGCTGCCGCCATGGCTTGGGTCCTCGTGGTAACCATGGGCACAGGGTATGCCCGGCACCCCACGTACAGAACCTTTACCCGCACAGGGTTGCAGGCAGGGCGCGGGGCGCTGACACTGAAAGCTCGCTGTGGGGGAGTCCTCGCGACGGAGGGGAGAACACCATGAAGCAGGTCAACCGACGCACCGTGGTGACCGCCGTGGCGCTGGCCCCGATGGTCCTGCCTGCCCATCATCGGGGAGGTCACTCCCAGGGGCCGCGCACGCCCGATCCCGCGCCGGCGGAGCCGGAGCCGGTCGATCCCGGGCCTGCGGGTGACCTCACCTGGAAGGGCTTCCACTGGCTGCGCCGCGACTGGGCCGGCGGGCCGCAGTACAACCGCACCTGGTCACCGGACAACGTGGTGCTGGCCGCCGACGGCAGCATCACCCTGCGCATGAGCAACCCGGGAAAAGACCCGGTCGGCGCAGAGCTGGTCTCGACCCGGACCGGATGGGGCTACGGGACCTATCGGTGCACCCTTGAGGCGAGCTTCGACTCCGTCGGGCCGTCGTTGGTCTGGGGCAGCATGTTCACCTACGACTCCACGCAGGTCTACCCGGAGGGTCACAACGAGCTCGACAGCGGCGAGATCTCGGCCTGGGGTGTCACCGGCAGGGTTCCCCGGCTGATCGGCGGCTACTGGGCAGACGGGCCGACCAACGTGGTCTCGCACGACGTGCAGCTTCCCGCAGGGTTGCAACACTTCGTGTTCGAGATGCGCCGGGCGCCGGGCGCCGTCACCTACCGCACCCTGGCCGGCCCCACCTCCGCCGACACGGTGATCGCCTCCTCCTTCGTGCAGCGGACCAATGTCCCCGTCCCGGCCGACGAGCGGGTGCACTTCAACCTCTGGGTCACGGCGCTGGGCGACAGCGACCCGGCGAGCACCCCGTCGCACTCCGCAAAGCTCACCGACTTCACCTTTGCCCCCGCCTAGCCGACGGTGTCTACCATCGCTGTGGGTGCAACCAGCAGCCCCAGCACCACCTGCGAATCGCCGCTGGTCAGTTGTCAGGCCAGGCTTGCGCAGGGCACTATGGTTACCGACCAGTAGGTACGGTCGGTATCGGACATACGAGGGCGTGGATGAGTCACTACAAGGCCAATGTGCGGGACCTGGAGTTCACGCTCTTCGAGGTGCTCGGCCGAGGCGAGGTGCTGGGCCAAGCGCCGTTCGAGGACATCGACGTCGACACAGCCCGCGACGTGCTGCACCAGGTCGCGCAGCTGGCCGAGCAGCGCCTCGGCCCCAGCCTGCCGGAGTCCGACCGCACCCCGCCCGTCCTGGACCCGGCCACCGGCGAGGTGAGCATGCCGGAGTCGTTCGTGACGGCATACCAGGAGTATCTGGAATCCGAGTGGTGGCGCCTGGAGCTCTCCCCGGCCCTCGGCGGCAGCGCTGCACCGCCGTCGCTGACCTGGGCGGTTGCCGAGCTGATCCTCGGTTCCAACCCGGCGGTCAAGTTCTACTCCTCGGGCTTCACCTTCGCCGAGATGCTCTACCGTCTCGGCACCCCCGAACAGCAGCACATCGCCCAGCTCATGGTCGACAAGCGGTGGGGCGCGACCATGGTGCTGACCGAGCCCGACGCCGGCTCCGACGTGGGGGCCGGTCGCGCCAAGGCCGTGCAGGCCGACGACGGCACCTGGCACATCAGCGGCGTCAAGCGCTTCATCACCTCCGGTGAGGCACCGTTCTACGACAACGTGATCCACTACGTGCTGGCCCGCCCCGAAGGCGCCGGCCCCGGCACCAAAGGGCTGTCGCTCTTCCTGGTGCCTAAGTACGACTACGACCCGCAGACCGGCGAGCTCGGCGACCGCAACGGAGTCGAGATCACCAACCTTGAGCACAAAATGGGACTCAAGGCATCCACGACCTGCGAGATCCGCTTCGGTGAGCGGGCACCGGCCCGGGGGTTGCTCGTGGGCGAGGTGCACGACGGTATCGCGCAGATGTTTCGGATCATCGAGTACGCCCGGATGCTGGTCGGCACCAAGGCCATCGCCACCTTGTCCACCGGCTACCTCAACGCGCTCGACTACGCCAAGCAGCGGGTGCAGGGCGCCGACCTGACCCAGATGAGCGACAAGAGCGCACCCCGGGTCACGATCACCCACCACCCTGATGTGCGCCGTTCGCTGATGCTGCAGAAGTCGTATGCCGAGGGGCTGCGGGCGCTCGCGCTCTACACGGCGACCTACCAGGACACCGTCAGTGCCGCACAGACCGCTGGCGGCGGGGAGGCCCTGAAGGTCGGCAGCGACGCGCACCTGGCGCAACGGGTCAACAACCTGCTGCTGCCGCTGGTCAAGGGGTGCGGGTCCGAGCGGGCCTGGGTGCTGCTGGGCACCGAGTCGCTGCAGACCCTCGGCGGGTCGGGCTTCCTGCAGGACTACCCGCTGGAGCAGTACGTCCGGGACGCCAAGATCGACAGTCTCTACGAGGGCACCACGGCGATCCAGGGCCTCGACTTCTTCTTCCGCAAGATCGTCCGCGACCGTGGCGAGGCGCTGGGGCACGTGCTGCAGCAGATCCTGGCCCTGGTCAAGGGCGGCTCGGGCGACGACGTGCTGGCCATGGAGCGCGATCTGCTCGGCGTCGCTCTGCAGGACGTCCAAGGGATGGTCGAGTTCCTCACCGGCAGGACGATCACAGCACAACGCCAACCCGAGGCCGTGTATGTCGTGGGCCAGCAGACTACTCGGCTGCTGCTGGCTGCGGGTGACCTGGTGATCGGCTGGCTGCTGCTCCGGCAAGCCGAGGTCGCGCAGACCGCCCTGGACGCGGGTGCGACCGGTTCCGACGCCGACTTCTACACCGGCAAGGTCGCGGCGGCCCGGTTCTTCGCCCGCACCGTGCTGCCCCGGCTGAGCTCGGACCGGGCGGTCGTCGCGGCGACCGACAACGCCTTGATGAAGGTCCCCGAGTCGGCCTTCTGATCGCGAGCGGCCCGGTCACTAACCCCGGTCGTCGTAGCGGCGGTCGCGCCGGTCGACCTCGTCATGGCGGTCCACGACCTCACGGTGTGTGGTGTTGGTGCGCTGCTGGTTGGCGACGAGCGCGAGAATCAGCGCTAGCGCGCCGGCGCCCAGCAGGATGTAGCCGACCAGCGTCAGGTCGATCCCGGCGACACTGACCTGGACCGCGAAGGCAAGAACGGCCCCCACGACGATGAGCACGATGCCCAGTCCGATTCCCATGTGCTGTCCTTCCGTCGGTGGCGCGCACCTCCTGTGCCTGCCATACCTCCCCCCAAGGTAGCCGCGAAATCGTCACTGTGTCGCTCATTCGCGCCGCGGCGTGCCTGCCAGCCGGCGGTCGGCCAGCACCGGGAACCGCTCCCGCCAGCACCGCACGAGCTCACGATCCAGCTCCACGGACAGCACCTCCTCCTCCGTCCCAGCCTCGGCGAGCACCTCGCCGGTCGGGTCGATGACGGCGCTGTAACCCCCCATCTGAGTGCCGGCATGGGTGCCGGCCGTGTTGCAGCCGATGACGTAGCACTGGTCCTCCATCGCCCGCGCGCGCAGCAGCACCCGCCACGCGTCCACCCGCGCCGCGGGCCAGGCCGCCGGGACCACGAAGGCCTGTGCTCCGGCGTCGAGCTGCGCCCGGTAGAGCTCGGGGAAGCGCAGGTCGTAGCAGGTGGACAGCCCCACCCGCAGCGCGTCGGCAGGCTCCGGCAGGTCGACGACGACGATCTGCGTGCCCGCCTCCATCAGCTTGGGCTCGCCCTGCCCGAAACCGAACCGGTGGATCTTGCGATAGGTGGCGCACGGCATACCGTCCGGTCCGAGCACCACCGAGGTGTTCCACAGCCCGTGCCCGTCGGGACCGGTCTCGTCTCCCGGGCGCTCGATGATGGACCCGGTATGCAGCACCGCCCCGATCTCGCGGGCCGCCCCGGCCAGCGTGGTGGTCACGTCGCCGTCGACCCGCTGCTCGCGGTCGGTCCAGGCGCGGTAGTCGAAGCCGCCGGCACTCCACAGCTCGGGCAGCACGACGAGGTCGTGACCGCGCTGGGCTCGCACCAGGTCAGCGACCCGGGCCGTCCGCTCGGCCATCGACTCCTCGTCGCCGTAGGACAGCTGGACCACGGCGACGCGCATGCCCAAGACCTTAGCTCTGGTCGCGACGTTGCTGACCGGCCAGCGCCGACAGCCGGGCGTTGTATGCAGCGAGCTCGGCGTCGTCGTCGCGGTCGGCTTTGCGGTCGCTGCGCCGGGTCTCGCGGTCGTCGCGGCGCGCCCAGTCGAGTGTCACGAGCATCGCGAGCACCAGGGTGGGGATCTCCCCGATGCCCCAGGCGATCATCCCGCCCAGCTGCTGGTCGGCCAGCAGGTCACCGACGTAGGGCAGGGCGAGTGTCTTGAAGAAGCCGGGGGCCAGCAGCCAGGTGCCCTGCATCAGCGCCAGCCCGAAGAACGCGTGCGAAGCCAGCGTGGCCATGAGCACGAGCAGGCGCAGCGGTGCCGCCCACTTCGGCGGCCCCGGGTCGGTGCCGATCAGTGACCAGACAAAGGCATATCCGACCAGCAGGAAGTGCGCGGTCATCAGCACGTGGCCGGTGTGCGTGCTCAGGGACAGCTCGAAGGCGTCGGTCCAGTAGAAGCCGACCAGACTGGCGAAGAAGATGACCGCGGCGACGACGGGGTTGGCGATGACGGCGGCATACCTGGAGTGCACGATGGCGAGCAGGATCTCGCGCGGACCGAGGGTCTTGTCGGGGCGGCGGGGCAGGGCCCGCAGTGCCAGGGTGATCGCCGAGCCCAGCACCAAGAGGATGGGGATGGCCATCATCAGCGCCATGTGCATGACCATGTGCATCGAGAACATCACCCGGCCGTAGACCCCTGGGGCGCCGGACGTTGTGTAGATGAACAGCAGCCAGCCGAGCATCCACAGCGTCGTCCGGGCGGCGGGCCAGGTGTCACCGCGCGCGCGCAGCCGTTGCACGCCTGCGGCATACAGGCCCATCGCCAGCATCGCCACGATGAGGAACAGCCAGTTGGTCTGCCACACGGTGACCAGGGTGGCCGCGCTCGGCGGGGGCGGCGCGGGGTAGCCGGTCAGCCCCACCGCATTGTTGAGCACGATGCTGCTGAACACCTCGGGCGGTGCGGTGCGACTCAGCGCCACGGCCAGGCCGACCGCAAGCCCCATCACGCCGAGCTCGACCGTGGCCAGTCGGACGAAGGCGCCCGGGCGCTCGAGCCCGCCGGCCAGGATGCGGCGCCGGTGCGCCCAGCCCATCAGTCCCAGCGCGGCCAAGGCGGCCACCTTGCCCCAGATCAGCACAAAGTATGCCGAGCGCAGGTCCGCGAGGTCATCGACGGACTGCAGGGCGAAGAGCGTCCCCGAGCCGGCGACGAGCACGAAGCACCACAGCGCGAGAGTCGAGAACCGCGCCACCGTGACCGGGAGCGCCGTGCCCAGGTGGGGACGCAGCAGCAGCACGGCGAGCAACCCGCCCAACCAGACGGTGACCCCGACCAGGTGCAGGCCCAGGGCGGTGACGGCGGTCTCGTGGCCCTCGGTGCCGCTGACGTGACCGGTATAGGAGAGGGGGAGCAGCGTGGCGAGGCTCAGCGCCGCGGCCCAGGCCAGCCCGCCCCGGGTGCGGACGACGAAGGCGACGCCGCTGAGCACGGCGGCCAGCGCGACCTCGATGGCTGACAGCCGCACCGACTCCAGGGCCACCACGTTGGCAAGCAGCTCGGCCACCAGACCCGGGCTGCCCAGGGGGAGACCGGCGAGGTCGGCGAAGCCCAGGACCAGCAGCACCGCGGCGCTCACCGACCACAGCGCCGCCGTCCAACCGGCGCTGCGCGCAGCGAGCTCGCGGCGCCGCGTGCGTCGGCCCTCGGGAGCCAAGAAGGCCCCGACGACCAGCAGGCCGACCGTGGCGGCAGCGGCCAGGTCCCGCACGACGCCGACCACGACCTGCCCCCAGCGCACGACCGGCCCGGCGTCGGCCAGCAGCACCGGGTCGCTTGCCCCGCTGAACGCCGCCGCCATCAGGCTCACCGCGAGGGCGACCAACACCAGTACGACCCCAGGGAGCCACCGCAGTCCTGGCCCCGGCTCCACCGCGACCGGTGCTCGGGTACTGATTGGGGACGCCACCTGCTCATGCTAGATACCCTGCACATATGACGTTGCACCCCGCTGCCCCACAAGAGCTCCCCGATCTCGTGGAGGGCTACCGGCAGGCGATGCGCTCGATGATCGACCTGGGGCGGTCGACTCCGGCGGACGCCAAGGACGTCGCCACCGTCTGCCCGGGGTGGAGTGTGCATGACCACCTCAGCCACATCGCTGCTCTGGAGACCTACTTCGACGGGGGGGACTACCCGCGGGTGAAGCTGCCGGAGGACCTGTCGCACGTGCGCAGCGACTTCGGCAGGTGGATGGAGTATGGCGTGCACGCTCGTCGTGACCTCCCCACCGACGAGGTTGTCGACGAGCTGGAGACGCTGCTGCACAACCGGATCGCGAGCCTGAGCAACCCCGAGCTGACCCTGGAGTCGCTCGTGCGCGGCCCGATGGGCAAGGAGATCGCCCTCGCCGACCTGATGGGCCGCCGGCTGGTCGACATCTGGGTGCACGAGCAGGACATCCGGGAGGCTCTGGGACGTATCGGCAACCTGGACAGTCCGGCCGCGGCCCTCTTCATGGACCGCATCGTCGACTCCTTCCCCCGGGTCGTGGCCAAGCGGCTGGACCTGCCCGCCGGTCAGTCAGTGATCCTGGAGAGCACCGGCCCGGTCACCGGTCGGGTGGGGGTACGCATGGTGCACGGTCCCGAGGGCGAGGTCGTCCCACGGCCGCTCTTCTCCGGTGACAGCGACGCTGCCGCAGCGGATCAGGCCGACCAGGCGGGACACCCCGACGAGGAGGTCAGCACGACCACGATCAGCTTGTCGACCGACGCACTCACCCGCCGGTCCGCCGGGCGACGCAGCACGCAGGACACGACATACCGGGTGGTCGGCGACGAGGACGTCGCCCGCGCCGTGCTGGACGCCCTGGTCATCACCCCCTGAGTTGGCCCGCAGCCTGCCCCCTCGGGCAGACTGGCCCCGCGACCGTCCCGACCACGAGGAGCCTGCGCGCTGTATGAACAAGACCATCGTCATCGCCCTTCTCGGCCTGACCCTGTCCGCGGCGGCGTGCACCACCGAGGACCCGACGCCGCCGGGGGAGCTGGTGGATGCCGGCGCCTCCACCGACCGAGTCGGCTACGACCCCGAGGCGGACACCGAGGGCGGGGAGTCAGCACCGGAGGACACCGCCGAGGACTCCGCACCAGCCGATGACGCGCAGGAGTCCGCGCCGCCCGATGACGCGCAGGAGTCCGCGCCGGGAGACCAGGCCGAGGAGTCCGCGCCGGTCGAGGCGGGTGCCAACGCGGTGTGCACTGGGCTCTTCGAGGGTGCGGCGCCATTGGCCGACCGAGCCGAGGCAGGCCGCTCGCTGATCTCAGCCGGGGGGGTGCTCGACACGGCACAGTATGACGAGATCGCGGCGCTGCAGGTGCTCCTCGGTGGTTTGGCGACCGAGGGAAGCTCGGAGCAGGCCCGGGCGATGGAGCAGCTGAACGAGCCGTTCCTGCAGGTCACAGACTCCGTCACCAGCGGTGGGGCTCAGGACCCCGCGACCGGCGAGGTCACGCTGGAGCAGATCGACGTGTCGGGATCAGCGGCCGCGCAGGACCAGCTCGACGCCTCCTGCCAGGGCTGACCCTCACCCTCCCGCGCCCGAGGTCGTCAGGGGTGCGCCGACGCGGGGTCAGGACGGGGCGCGGGCGTGCCACCACAGCGACGCCACGAAGCTGACGACCACCAGCATCGTCGCCCCGGCCACCCAGAGCCCGGTACTCCAGTCCCAGACCAGCGACAGCAGGACCCCGATGGCCGCGACACCGATCGCGGCCAGGCCCGCCGAGCGGGTGGCCAGCAGCTGAGCCGTGCGCTCCCGCTCGTCTGCCTCGACACCGGTCAGCAGCCGAGCCCCCGGGGTGAGCCGTCGGGAGACCGCCTGCAGCACGGCATACCCGATCAGGATGCCGGCCCCGATCAGCCCCGCACGGGGATTGCCCCGGGAGACGCCCAGGACCAGCACTGCGACCGCCCCGACGAGGCAGAATGCGCTGAACAGGCGGTCTTTCAGCGGGACCCGGCGCGCCACCCCCTCAGCCCCACACGAGCGCGCGGCTCGGGTCCTCCAGCAGGGCGGCCAGGTCGGCGAGGAAGCGGGAGCCGAGCTCGCCGTCGATCAGCCGGTGGTCGAACGACATCGCGAGCTGGGTGATCCAGCGCGGCACAATCTGCTCCTGCCCGCTCGCGTCGGTGACCACCCACGGCTGCCGGCGCACCGCACCGAAGCAGACGATGGCGGACTCCCCCGGGTTGATGATCGGGGTGCCGGTGTCGATGCCAAAGACCCCGACGTTGGTGATCGTGATGGTGCCACCGGACATCTGCGCCGGCTGGGTGCGCCCGGCGCGGGCCGTGGCCACCAGGTCACCCATCGCCTGGGCCAGCTGGCGCAGGTCCATCAGGTCGGCGTCCTTGATGGTGGGCACGATCAGCCCCCGCGGGGTGGCCGCCGCAATGCCCAGGTTGACGTAGTGGCGCTGCACGATCTCCTGGGCCTCGCCGTCCCAGACCGCGTTGACCCCGGGATTGCGCCGCACAGCGATGACCAGCGCCTTGGCCAGGATGAGCAGCGGGCTGACCTTGAGGTCGCGGAACTCCCGGTCGGCCTTGAGCCGCTCGACGAGCTCCATCGTGGCGCTCACGTCGAGCGTGATGAACTCGCTGACGTGCGGGGCGGTGAAGGCCGAGCCGGTCATCGCCTGCGCGGTCATCTTGCGCACGCCCTTGACGGGGATGCGGGTCTCGCGCTCGCCGGAACGGTCGAAGGACGGCGGGGAGTATGTCGTTCCGACCCCCGCCGTGGGAGCCTGGGCGGGCGAATGACCCGACCCTGGGTCTCCGGTGGCCTGCTCTATCAGGTGGGCGTCGATATCGGCCCTGGTCACCACGCCATCCGCTCGGGCCGGCTGCACCGCAGTGAGGTCGACCCCCTTGTCCTTTGCGTACTTGCGCACCGGCGGCTTGGCCATCGCCTTGGGTTTGGGCTGCTCCGGCTCGGCCGGCTCGTCGTGGCCACCGCCCCCTCGGCGGCGACGCCGCTGGGTCGAGCCTTCGGAGGGCCCGTAGCCGACCAGGTTGGCCTCCCGCTTCGGTGCCTCCGCGGGTTCGGCCGGCTCGGGCACCAGGTCACCCGGGTTGCCCTGCTCGTCTTCGGCCGTGGTCTGCACCGCATCGGGCTCCGTCCCCGTCGAAGTGACGGCCCCACCCGAGCTGTCGGCGCCACCGGAGCCGTCGTCGATGTCGATGATCGGCGTGCCGACATCAACGGTGTCCCCCTCGGCGGCCAGCAAGGCAGTCACCGTGCCGTCATAGGGGATCGGCAGCTCCACGAGCGACTTGGCCGTCTCGATCTCGACCACGATGTCGTTGGTCTTGACCGTGTCCCCCGCCTTGACCCGCCAGGTCACGATCTCGGCCTCGACCAGACCCTCACCGGGGTCCGGAAGCTTGAACTGCGGCACGGCTGTCTCCTTCGCGCGATCAGTAGGCCAGCACGGCGTCCACGCCGTGCAGCACCCGGTCAAGGTCGGGCAAAAACTGCTCCTCGTGCCGGCTCGGCGGGTAGGGGATGTTGTAGCCGCCGACCCGCAGCACCGGCGCCTCGAGGTGGTAGAAGCACTCTTGCTGTACCAGGGCCGCCACCTCGGCGGCCACGCTCAAGAAGGTCGGGGCCTCGCTGACCACGACCGCCCGTCCGGTCTTGGTCACCGAGGCGGTGATGGCCGGGACATCCAGCGGTGACAGCGAGCGCAGGTCGACCACCTCGATGTCCGGTCCGTCCTCCAGCTCCGCGGCCTGCGCGGCGGCCAGGCACACCTTGACCATCGGTCCGTAGGCCAGCAGGGTCGCGTCGGTGCCTGGACGCCGCACGACGGCCTCGTGCAGGTCGTAGGGGGCGGCTTCGCCGAGCTCGATCTGACCACGCTCGTGATAGCGGCGCTTGGGCTCATAGAACACCACCGGGTCGTCGCTGGCGATCGCCTGCTGCAGCATCCAGTAGGCGTCCTCCGGCGTCGTGCAGGTGACCACCCGCAGCCCCGCGGTGTGCGCGAAGTAGGCCTCGTTGGACTCGCTGTGGTGCTCGACGGCCCCGATGCCCCCGCCATAAGGGATCCGGATCACCAGCGGCAGCTTGAGCTTGCCGAGCGAGCGGTAGTGCATCTTGGCGACCTGGCTGACGATCTGGTCGAAGCCGGGATAGACGAAGCCGTCGAACTGGATTTCGATCACGGGCCGGTAGCCACGCAGCGCCAGCCCGACCGCGGTGCCCAGGATGCCGGACTCGGCCAGCGGGGTGTCGATCACCCGGTCCTCTCCGAAGTCCTTCTGCAGGTGCTCGGTGATCCGGAAGACGCCGCCGAGCTTGCCGACATCCTCCCCCATCAGCACGACCTTCGGGTCGTCCTCCATCGCCTTGCGCAACCCGGCGTTCAGCGCCTTGGCAATCGTCATCTTCTGGGTCTGGGTCATCGCTGGCGCTCAGTCCTCGGTCTCGAAGCCGGCCTGGTATGCCGCGAAGGCCGCGGCCTCGCGCTGCACCAGGGGGTGCGCTTCGGCATACACGTGCTCGAACATCTCCTCGTGCGGCGGGTCCGGCATGTGCTGGCACTCGCGGCGGACCCGGGCAGCCAGCTCGTCGGCCTCGGTCTTCAGCTCCGCGAGCCACGCGTCGTCCACCAAGCCCTGCGCGAGCAGATGCTTACGCAGCCGGTCGACCGGGTCCTTGGCCTTCCACGCGTCAACCTCGGCCTCGATGCGGTATTTCGTCGGGTCGTCGGAGGTGGTGTGCGCGCCCATCCGGTAGGTGAACGCCTCGATCAACGTCGGTCCCTGCCCGGACCGTGCCCGCTCCAGCGCGGCGCGAGTGACGGCATACGTGGCCAGCACGTCGTTGCCGTCGACCCGCACGCCCGGGAAGCCGAAGCCGCGGGCCCGCTGATAGGGCGGGATCGTGAACTGCTTGTCGTTGGGCTCCGAGATCGCCCAGTGGTTGTTCTGCACGTAGAACACGACGGGGGCCTGCGCGACGGACGCAAAGACCAAGGCCTCGTTGTAGTCGCCCTGCGCGGTGCCGCCATCCCCGGTGAAGGCCATCACCGCAGTGTCCCGCTCGGGGTCGCCGGTGCCGACGTCGCCGTCGCGCTGGACCCCCATGGCGTAGCCGGTCGCGTGCAGCATCTGGTTGCCGATCACGATGGTGTAAAGGTGGAAGTTGTTCTCGCTCGAGTCCCAGCCGCCGTGGTTGACCCCTCGGAACATCCCGAGCAGGTTGACCGGGTCCACCCCCTTGCACCAGGCGACCCCGTGCTCGCGGTAACCGGGGAACGCGTAGTCCTGGCGCCGCATCGCCCGGCCCGGCCCCACCTGCGCGGCCTCCTGCCCGAGCAGGCTGGGCCACAGCCCGAGCTCACCCTGCCGCTGCAGCGCGAAGCCCTCGGCGTCGATCCGACGCACCAGCACCAGGTCGCGGTAGAGCGAGCGGAGCAGGTCGTCGTCGACATCTTCGAGGTATGCGGCATAGGGCTCGCTCGCCGGGGTGGTCGCGAGCCGGTTGCCCTCTGCGTCGAGGAACGCCACCATGTCCGGTCCACCGTCGGTGATGTCCGCGGCCGGCGGCTCATGGCCGCTCAACGGTGCCCCGCCGCGGTCAGGTAGGCGTCAGCCACCGTTATCAGCAGGTCGTCGGCCTCGGCCTCCCCGATGGTGCACCGGCAACCCTCCCCCTCGAACGGCCGCACGATGAGCCCGGCCTGCTGGCAGGCGGCGGCGAAGTCCAGGGTCTGCTCACCCAGCGGCAGCCAGACGAAGTTGGCCTGGGTCTCCGGGACCGCCCAGCCCTGCTCGGTGAGCGCATCGACGACCCGGGTGCGCTCGTCGATGATCGCCTTGACGCGGACCTCCAGCTCGTCGTAGGCAGCGAGGCTGGCGATGGCGGCCTTCTGCGCGATGTCGCTGACCCCGAACGGCGTGGCCGCTTTGCGCAGGGCGGTGGCAATGGGCTCGGGCGCCACGGCATACCCCACCCGCAGGCCGGCCAGCCCGTAGGCCTTGGAGAAGGTGCGCAGCACACACACGTTGGGGTAGTCGCGCTGGATCGTCAGAGTGTCCGGGCAGGCCTCGTCGGTGCAGAACTCCAGGTAGGCCTCGTCGATGACCACCAGGGTCTCGACGGGGACCCGGTCCAAGAAGGCGCGCAGCTCATCCGCGTGGACCGCCGGCCCGGTCGGGTTGTTAGGAGTGCACACCAGGACCAGTCGGGTGCGGGCGCTGACGGCGTCGGCCATCGCCTCGAGGTCATGTCTGCAGTCGGAGGTCAGCGGGACCTTGACCGAGGTAGCCCCGGCCAGCGCCACCACGATGGGATAGGCCTCGAAGGAGCGCCAGGCGTAGACCACCTCGTCACCGGGGTCGCAGGTGATGTTGACCAACTGGCCCAGCACCCCCACGCTGCCGGTGCCGGTCGCGATCATCTCCACCGGCACGTCGATGGCGTCGGCGATCGCGTGGGTCAGCTCGGTGACCAGCATGTCGGGGTAGCGGTTGACCGACTGCGCCGCTTGGGCGATGGCCTCCAGCACCGAGGGCAGGGGCGGGTAGGGGTTCTCGTTGGAGCTGATCTTGAACGCGGTCGTCGCACCACCGGCTGCCGCCGGCTTGCCCGGCTTGTAGGCGGGCACGCTGCGCAAGGTTCGCCGCAGCCGCACCAGCGACTCCGTACTCGTGGTCTCCTCGCTCATGCCTGCCACACTATCGCCGCGCGGGTCCAGCGCCCTGTCAGGGCGCCGTGCCACGATGACGTCATGGAGTCCTTCGTGATCCGGGTGGTGGTAAACGGCCTCGCGTTGTGGGTGGCCTCGCTGCTGATCTCGGGCATCTCCTTCGGCACCGGGGGCTCCTTGGTCGCGCAGGTGCTGACCATCGGCGCCGTCGGACTGGTCTTCGGGGTGCTCAACGCCGTCGTCCGACCGATCCTCTTCTTCTTGTCCCTTCCGCTGTTGGTGGTGACGCTGGGTCTGTTCACCTTCATCCTCAATGCGATCATGCTGTCGTTGACCTCGTGGATCGCCGGGCTGCTGGGTCTGCAGTTCACGGTCGCCGACTTCTGGTGGGACGCCGTGCTCGGCGCCCTGGTCATCACGATCGTGGCGCTGGTCCTCAACCTGGTGCTACCCGACGGAGAGTGAGCGCACGATGACCACCGAGCCCGCGACATACCAGGTCCCCACAAGTGACGGGCCGATGCCCGCGCTGCTCTGGCGCGGGGACGAGGCACCCGGGCGCCCGGGCATCGTGGTGATGCAGGAGATCTTCGGGCTCAGCGACTACGTCCGGAGGCGGTGCGCCGATCTGGCCGCGCTGGGGTATGTCGTGCTGGCGCCGCAGATCTACTGGCGGATCGGTGGTGACGTGGTCACCGACGACGAGGCGAACCCTCTGGAGCGCGCGTTCGCTCTGATGCAACGGGCCGACTGGGACTCCGCGGTCGCCGACGGCGCCGAGGCGGTCCGCGAGCTGCGCCGGGTCGTGGGCGAGGCTCAGGTGGGTGTGGTGGGGTTCTGCTACGGCGGGGGTCTGGCCTACGCGGCGACGGCGTCGCTGGAGGGCGCCGATGCTCCAGACGCGCTGGTCAGCTACTACGGCTCTGCGCTGCCGCAGCTCGTCGAGGCGCAGGTGCGGGTCGAGGTCGCCAGCCTGCACCACTTCGGTACGGCCGACGACTACCTTCCGATGGAGCAGGTCGAGGCGATCCGGTCGTGGGTCAGCGACAGCGGGTCTCGAGACGACGTAGAGGTGCAGCTGCACGAGGGCGCCGGGCACGCCTTCGACAACCCCAACCCGATGTTCCACCACGCACAGGCCTCGGCGGTGGCGTGGGTGCAGACCAAGGACTGGCTCGCCGCCCACCTCCCGCTTAGCTAGGGAGTCCGCACGCCCCCACCCCGTTTTGCTAGGGATATTGCGCGCCCCCGCCCCGTTTTGCTAGGGACTCTGCGCCCGGCGGCAGCACCCAGATCGGCGAGGACCAGGCCATCTCGCCGTCGACCTGATAGAGGCGCACGTAGTAGAACGACTCTGTGTAAAACGTCGCAGTGGAGAACGTCGCCTGGCCTGACGCCCCCGGCGGTGGCCCTGCGACCGACGGGTCGGTCCACTCGACCTCCAGCTCGCGCACGCCCAGCGATGTCAGGCCCCCCACCGACGGCTGCAGCCTCAGCTCGCCCAGCGCGTGCGCCGGGCCAGGGATCACCAGCTCACCGTCCCGTGCGAACGCGTCCTGCACGGCCGCGAGCGTCGTATGCAGCGTCCGTTCACCGACACGCACCTCCACCTCGGCGGCCGGCGGCCCCAGGAGCGTCATCTCCGCTGCCCCCCGCTGCGCGCCGTACGGCTCGCCGAAGCTGTGCGTCGTGGCCTGCCAGCTGACCTGTGTCTCCTCGACCGAGACGACCTCAGGGCTCCAGTAAGGGGTGGCCAGCACCCGCCCGCCGCTGACCCGCAAGGCCCCGTCCCAGACCGTCGCGCCTTCGGCTTGACCCCACTCGACCCGCAGCCCCAGCGCCACCTCGCCCGAACTGACAATATCGGGCTCCACGACATGCACCAGCTCGCCGTCGCGCACCACCTCCACCCGGGCCAGATCGGCATACCCGCTGGCCCGGATGTGCAGGGTCCGCGCGCCGACGATCACCACTTCCTCCCCGAGGAAGGCCTGCCCCGACTCACCCCCGGTCATCCGTACGTCGAGCGTGACGTCTCGGGTGGTCGCGGCAAACGTCCGCCGAGCCTGCAGCGCGTCGAACACCTCGGCCCGCTCCAGCGAGCGGGCGTAGGCGCCAACGTAGCTGGCGCCGTGCCCGTGGTCGGAGGACCCGACGAAGCCGAACCGGTGCCCGCGCAGCAGCCCGTCGACGGTGAAGGTGCCGGTCGCGGTGCCGTCGGAGTACTGCCTGAAGCAGCGATCCGACTCGTAGTTGCCGCGGCAGGCCTGGAAGATCTCGACCAGCCGGCTGTAGCGCGGGTCGTGGTAGTCCCAGTCGTTGTGGACCATCGCCGAACCCGGGTGGTGCGGGATAGTAATGGCCGGGTATGACGGATGCTCGGCGAGCGCCCGCCACAGCCCCGCCGGGTCGGTGGTCCCTTCGGCGAACGCGGAGAAGCTCGGCGCTCCCCGCGCGACGTCGCCGAAGATCACGTTCTGGTGCCCTGTGTCGGCCGAGGTCCACTCGAACCCGTAGAGCGGCACGAAGACACCGGGGATGTGGAACAGGTCGGCGATCTTCTGGATGCCCCACCACTGGTGCTCCGAGGAGTTCTCGGCGTGATCGGTGACCGCCCAGAAGTCGTAGTCGCACACGTCCCAGGCGTAGCGGTAGAAGTCCTCCAGACTCGGCTCGTCCCCGGAGGTGCACCGGCTGACCAGGGAATGTCGGTGCAGGTCACCCCAGTAGAGGGTCATCTCCTCGCCGTCGAGGTGCGTCGTATGCCGGGTTCGCTCGGTGCGGTCCGCCCAGCGCCTCGCCTCGGTCCGGTCGGCGGACTCGACGATGCCGCCGTGCAGCGACTGCGCCGACTCGGCCCCGCGCTCGCCAACATCGACAAGCGGCTCGCGTGCGGCCTTCGGCGGCGTCCAGACCGGGCCCGCGGACGACATACCCGCCAGCACGATCTGACCCAACCCGTGAATGCCGTGCCAGATGACCGCGCCGTGGTGCTCGTAGAGATAGGGGCATTCGCGTCCGCCGAAGCCCTCGGTCCAGGTCAGCGCGCGCTCCAGCCGGCGGTCCATCTGGGCGGCCACGACGAGACCGTCCGCGCTCGCCGCGACCGACGGCTCCTCCAGGGTTCCGTCACTGCCGCTGAAGGTCGTCGGCGGCTCCCACCCGTCGGGGCCCAGGACCTGCGCCGCCACCTCCCAGTAGTAGGTCATCAGCGGCAGCCGACGGTGCACCCGGTAGGCCACGCCCAGACCGCCGTCGGCCGTCGCCACCAGCTTGGGCAGCCCGGAGGGCACCACGTCGAGCCCTTCGGCGAGCCCGCCGGGGGCTTCCCGCACGCCGTGATCGAGCACCTCGACGACGCGGATGCTCGCGGCGACGTCCGGCAGCAGCTCCGAGGGCACACTGGCTCCCGATGCCCGGACCCCGTCGATGACCGCGGGGTCGGTGCCCACCTCGGCCACCGCGCGCAGCCGGGTCGGGCCACTGCCGCCGTGTGCATGCACCGTGATCAGGTCGAACGCACACCACAGCCGGCCGTCCCCCGTCGAAGCCAGACTCGGGTGCAGCGCGTAGTCGGTGCCGCCGGTGAGCGGGCGCGGCTCGCTGAGCACCCCGTCGGCCCCGCGGGTGCGCAGCACGACCCGATAGGAGCCTTCGGCATACTCCGACCAGGCGTATGCCGTGCCACCATCGGGCAGAGTCGTCACCGACGGGTCCCATACGTTGCCCTGCGCTCCAGCGCTGACCAGCCGCGTCTCCCCCCAGCCCCCGGGGCCGTGGCTGCGGGCGAAGATCGCGAACCGTGCGCCGTCGCGGGCCTGCCAGCACACCTCCAGCCCGCCGTCGGCGGTGACCGCGACCTCCTGGTTGAACGACGGGTGGTCGGTATGGCTGACCGCCTCGGGCTTACCCCACCCGGTCTCGCTGCGGCGGTAGGCCCATACCGCGACGTGCCCGCTGTCAGGGTTACGGCGACCGACCAGGACCCAGCAGGTGCCCGTGCCGTCGATGACGGCGACCGGTCGGAACAGGTCGATCGGCTCGGTGGTGACCTCCTCGACAACGATGGCAGGGCTGGACTCCGAGCGACCTGGACGGGAATCGTCGCGGCCAGGCATCACAGCATCCGCCGCCCCTGTGGTCTCTACCCGTGCCCGCAGCACCTCTCCCTGCTCCGGCACCCACTCCAGCCAGGCGGTCAGCGTCATGCCATCCGGTGAGCTCGCGATCGAGGGCCTAGCGGCCCGGGCCGATTCCTGCACCCACTCGACTCCGTCGCGAGCCATCCCCGGCAGCTCGGGGGCCTCCGCCAGCAGACGGTGGGCGCCCGCGATCTGCTCGGCGATCCTGCCCTGGCCCTCGTCCACCCACATGTAGCGCATCGGGTCGGGGTCCAGGTAGGCCTCGGTCGCGCGGACGTCACGGCCGGCGTTGATCGCCTCGGTCATCGCGCGGTTGAAGTCGAGCACCAGGTCGAGGTCACGACGCTGCGCCGCGGTGTAGTCGCCGGAGTGGTGGTCCAGCCCCCCGCACAGCCCCCCGTGTCCATGGTCATGCCGTTTTGCTAGGGACATTGCGCCCCTCCCCCACGTTTTGCTAGGGACATTGCGCCCCTCCCCCACGTTTTGCTAGGGACATTGTGGCTGCGCTGCGCACTTGCTAGGGACATTGCGTGGACTGACCGCGTTCGGCTCGAGACGTGGCGGCCAGCCGCCGCTCTCGCACGAACGATCACGGGTCGCACCATCGCTCCTTCCTTGAGCACCGCCCCTGTTGCGCAACCTACGACCTCACATGGACCTAGCACCACCCCCCGTCACCCCGCAAGATCCCTAGCAAGTGCGCGCATTAGGCGCAACATCCCTAGCAAATGGCCCGAAGGGCGCGCAACATCCCTAGCAAATCAGAGGAGGCGCTGGCCGATCGGGTCAGCCAGGCGGGCCAACACCGGCCCAACAACCGCCAGCACCATCACGTATGCCGTAGCCAGCGGTCCCACCTGCGCCACCCCGGCAGCGACCGCAAGCCCGGCGATCACGATGGAGAACTCTCCGCGAGAGACCAGCGCCGACCCGGCCCGCAGCCGCCCGGGCCGACCAACGCCATCGCGCGCTGCGGCATACCAACCGGTCGCCACCTTGGTCACCAAACCCACTGCCGCCAGCAGGACTGCCGGCCCGAGCAGCGGCAACATCTCCTTCGGGTCCGTCGCCAGCCCAAACGCCACGAAGAAGACCGAGGCGAAGAGGTCGCGCAGCGGGCTCAGCAGCTCCCGGGCGCGATCGGCCAGGGCATGCGGCACCGCGATCCCCACCAGGAAGGCCCCGACCGCGGCCGATATCCCCACGCCCTGGGCCACCCCCGCCACCACCAACGTCAGCCCGAGCATCCGCAGCAGCACCTGGTCGTCGTCCGGGTGGTCCAGCAGCCGCTCCAGCCGTTCACCCCCGCGGTGCGCGACGAACAGGATGAACCACACCGCGGCTAGCGCCAGAGCGACGCCGCCGACCGCCCGCCACGGACCGCCGCCGGAGAGCAGCACCACCAGCACCGGCAGGTAGAGCGCCATCGCGAGATCTTCGAGCACCAACAGGGACAGCACGGCGGGTGTCTCCCGGTTGCCCAGCCGTCCCAGCTCAGACAACAGCCTGGCGACGATCCCCGACGAACTGATCCAGGTGACCCCGCCCAGCGCGAGCACCCCGCCCAGCGGCAGGCCCAGCAGCACCCCGGCGACCAGACCCGGTGTGGCGTTGAGCACCAGATCCACGACCCCGGACAGCCGGTGCCGGTGCAGGCTGGCCATCAGCTCGGAGGCGGTGAACTCCAGCCCGAGGGTGAGCAGCAGCAGGATCACGCCGATCTCGGCCGCCACGACGACGAAGGGCTCCGCAGCGCGCAGCGGCAGCAGCCCGCCGTCCCCGAACGCCAACCCTGCGAGCAGGTAGAACGGGATGGCCGAGATCCCTATCCGTCGAGCAAGCAGTCCCAGCACGGCCAACCCGGCAAAGAGCGCCCCCAGCTCCAGGAACAACACTGCCAGGAGGTCCACGGCGCCACCCCGTCAGGGACCGTGCCAGAGGATCTCGCGCAGCTTGTCCATCCCTGACCCGGTGCCCACCACGACCAGCAGGTCACGGCCGTGCAGTACATCGTCGGGTCCCGGTGAGGTGACCACGTCGACCCCGCGCACGATGGCCACGATGGAGCAGCCGGTCAGGGTGCGCGCCTTGATCTCCCCGAGCGGGAGGCCGTCGAACGCCGCCCCTTCGTTGATGCGCAGCCGCGCCGTGGTCACTCCGGGCAGCTCCGCCGCCTCACCGATCCGGTGCACCATGGAGGCGCCGTTAAGCAGCCCGGCCAGCGCGTCGGTCTCGTCGTCGTCCAGCGGCACGCTCAGCGAAGCCCGGTCGGGGTCGCGGGCATCGTAGGCGACCAGGACCGACCCGCCCTCGCGCTCGACGATCAGGCTCAGCGGCGTCCCGGCCCGGGTCGTCAGCTCGTACTTGATGCCGACCCCCGGCAGGATCGTCTCGACCACACGGGGAGCTGAGCTACGCATGGTGCTCATCGACCGCCTTGTTGCTCGGGCCCGACCGCGCGGGAGGATGTCTCGACAGTCTAGAGACAGCCGGGCCCCTCGTCACGGGTCGAGCGTGGCCGGCTTCCCGTCCTCCAGGTATGCCGTCCGCTCACCGACGCCGATCTGCTCCAGCAGGCGCACGACATACGGGGCGGCGTGGGCCCGAGCCAGGTCGAGGTCGCACCAGTGCACCGCCTTGATCTCGGTGGTCTCCAACACCGCCTCATCCACGAGCGCCGGGTGGTCGCCGAGGTCGAAGACGCACAGCAGCGCGTCCTCCCACTGCCGATAGGGCGGCAGCCAGTCGACAGCGAGCAGGCCACCAGCCTCGACCGTGGCGCCGAGCTCCTCGCGCACCTCGCGGACCACCGCGTGCGCCGGGGACTCCTGAGGGTCGACGACCCCACCGGGCAGGTCCCACTCCTGCTTATAGAGCAGCTCGCACATGAGGAACCGCCCCTGCCCGTCGCCGATCAGCCCCTGGCCGATCACCCGCTTGAGCGGCAACGTCGCGTTGAGCATCGCCAGGAACGCCTCCCGGCTGCCGAGCGGTGCATCGCCTGCCAACCGTGCCAGCCGGGTCGCGTCGCGGGGTATGCCGTCCGCTCCGGTCAGTCGTCCGCGCCCGACACCCTCCGGACGAAGGCCGGCGCGCTGCAGCGTGCGGCGCAACGGCACCAGCTCGATGTCGGTGCCGACTTCGGCCTCGACCCGCTGCAGCCCACCGTCGAGCGCTCGCTGCACCGCCTCGCCCAGCGCGGCACCGGCCTGAGCGTCCAGCCACCACGGGTCGTCATCCCTCCAGTTCAGCACCCCGATGCCGGGACTTGTCTCCTCGATCCGCCAGGGCGCCACGCGGCTCAGCCTGTCACAGCTGCTCAGATGTGACGCCGGCTGGTGATCACCCGGAACCGCCCGGAGACGAACGCCGCATCGGTGTAGGCCGCGTTGGCCGCTGGGTTGGCGCCGGTGCCGTGGTAGTCGCTGAACGCCGCCGTCTGGTTGACGAAGATCTGCCCGGTGAGGTTCTCCGACAGGGCGACCCCGGCGTCGGCCGCCGCCTCGCGCGTCGCCGCCAGCACATCCTCGTCGGTGGAGTAGACCGCGGCCGTCATCCCCCCGTGTTCGCGCACCGTGCTGCGGAACGTCTCCACAGACTCTTGGGTCGAGTCCGTGCGGATCAAGAAGGCCACCGGCCCGAAACACTCCTTGGTGTATGCCGTGTCGTTCCCGGCGTCGACAGCGATCAGGGCGGGGGTGCGCACCACGGCGTCGGGGTAGCTCGCGTGCTCCACGGCCCGGGAGTCCAGCACCAACTCACCGCCGAGCCGTTGCGCGAGGGCCGGGACGTCGGTGGCGCGCCCGCGGACGTCGTCGTTGACCATAGCGCCGAGGATCTCGACAGCCTTGGTGTCGTCGGCGGTGAACCTCGTGATGGCCCCGGCGATCCGCTCGGCGGCCTCCTCGAAGCTCAGCTGTCCCTGGTCGGTGCTGATGCCGTCGGCGGGCAGGTAGAGATTCTGCGGGGCGGTGCACATCTGCCCGGAGTAGAGGCAGAACGAGAACGCCAGGTTGCCGAGCATGCCTTTGAGGTCGTCCGTGGAGTCGATGACGATCGTGTTGAGCCCGGCCATCTCGGCATACACGAGCTTGCCTGCCGGCGTTGCTTCGCGTTCGAGCCACTCACCGAAGCCCGGACCACCCGTGTAGTCGATGATCGCCACCTCGGGGCGCAGCGCGAGGGTCTTGGCCAAGCCGTCGGCACCCGCCTGGGGGTCGTCCTCGGCGGCCAGCTGCACGAGGGCTTTGTCGAAGCCGGCTTGCCCCAGCACGTCTCGGGCGATCGCCACGGTCAGCGCCAGCGGCAGCACGGCACGAGGGTGCGGCTTGATGATCACGGGATTGCCGGTGGCCAGCGAGGCGAACAGTCCGGGGTAGGCGTTCCAGGTCGGGAAGGTGTTGCAGCCGATGACCAAGGCCACGCCGCGGGGCACAATCCGGTAGTCCTTCTGCATCCGGATCGGTTCACCCTTGGCCGGCTTCTCCCACAGCACGGTCTCGGGCACCCGCTCCTGCTCGACCAGCGCCGCGACGACGGCCTCCAGCGCTCGGTCCTGCGCATGCGGCCCACCGGCCTGGAAGCTCATCACGAACGGCTGGCCGCTGGTGTGCATCACCGCGTGCGCCATCTCGTGCGAGCGGGCGTTGATGCTTTCGATGATCTGGACGCACACCGCGGCCCTGGTCGACGCACCGGCATCGCGCCAGGCCGGCATCGCCTCCCGCGCGGCCCTCATCGCTGCTTCGACGTCGAGCTGCGGGTAGCGCACACCGAGCGTCGGGCCGTAGGGCGAGACCTCGCTGCCGACGCTCTGCCCGGTCGACGGCTGGTCGGCGAGGGCGTCGAAGTCAGTGTTGAGCGCCTCCTCAAAGGCCTGCTCACCGTCCTGCGGCGCACTCTCGCCGTAGACCCGAGGGCTCGGTGACTCGGGGTAGCGGCTGTAGTAGCTACGCTCCGCGAGCGCCGCCCGAGCCGCCTCTAGCGTCTCTCGGTGGGTCTCGATGAGAGGATGCTGGGCCGAAGTCGTCGCCGTCGTCGTCACGCCCGCCACGATAACGCGCACCTCGTCCTGCTCCATCGGCGCTGCGCCACCCGCACGCTCAACCAAGAGCTAAGGGTATGCAGTTCTGTCGCCAGGGCGACACAACTGCATACTGCTAGCCACCGAGTTTGCGGCTTGCCCGTCGTAGGGCCTCCTCCACCTGGTCCATAAAGGCCTCAGCACTCAGGCGCAGCCCCAGCACCGGGATACGGAGGTTGACGGTTCCCTCCACTGCCAGACCGTTGTGCCGCAGGGCATCGTCAACGGCGTTGAGGCCTTGTGCGTGCTGGGCACCGTCGATCTCGACGTGCACCCCGAGATCCTCCCAGCCGACGTCGAGGTAGATCCGGCCACGCCTGCCCTTGCGGATGACCTGGCGGTTCGGCTCGGGGAGCCCACGCTGCCGACACATGGAGGCGAAGTCCAGCTCGTCAAGCGACTGGGCACCGTTGCAGACGTCGACGACGACCTGCTGAAGCAGGCTTCGCCGGTGACAGCGCTGCACGGCTGCCCACGCTGCGGACACTCGGGCCGGATGAGCCAACCGCTGCTGCATGGTCATGGCCAGTAGTGTCGCGGCCTGCCTATCTGTCGGTGCCCAGATCGCCGCGCGCACCACGGCGACCTCAGGGCGGGTTCTGGGCAGACCTGCCCTGATCGCGGGGCCCTCCTGAGGCAATCGATGGATCCGCACGCCCACGAGGGGATGGGCCCTGTTGCGCGACGGGACGGTGACATGGACATCGCGCTCTGCCCATCCGGACAAGCCGGCTGCGTGCAGAGCACTCACCCCGTCGAGCACGGCCCCCGGACCCGACTCCCAAACGGCCCTCCAGAGGCGGGCATCCCCTGTGGGCTCCCGACAGGTGACGCCCAAGGTATGACGGCCCAGGGTGGTCCATCGCCCCGCAGCGACCTGTGCCCTGATAACTCCGGGCGACAGGCCCTCGCCGCTCAGCATCACCCGCGTCGCTACCCCACCGTGGTCGCCGGCAATCACCTCCGCCCGCTGGAGAAGCGCTCCATTCCTGGTCCCCATCGACTCACTGTGCTCGATCTGGGCTCCACGCGCCGGGCCCTCTGTGGACAAGTCCCCCTGCCGCCCCTTACGCGTATGCAGTTGTGTCGTCCTGGCAACACAACTGCATATGCTAAGCGGAGATGGCAGCATGCTGGCCATGACATCGACCCGTGATCTGACAGCCCGCGCGGCGGTAGCGGTGGTGGGGGTGGGGGCGATGGGTGCCGGCATCGCGCAGGTGGCGGCCCTGGCCGGTCATGAGGTGCACCTCGTCGACGCACGGGAGGGTGCCGCCGCGCAAGCCGTCGAGGCCCTCGGCGAGAGGCTGCGGCGCCTAGCCGACAAAGGCAGGATCACCGCGGTCGACGCGGGGCAGGCAATTGGCCGACTGCACGTCGCGGGCACCG
>JAABUN010001509.1_pt1 | contig 50352 bp, 49 predicted proteins | sample 5559311 | NCBI WGS metagenome assembly JAABUN01 (sample SAMN10711877, study PRJNA513370) | rock metagenome | isolation source: Antarctica rocks | place: Antarctica: Victoria Land, Siegfried Peak sud
GAGGAGGCCTCCGACGAGGAATCGGCCGCCGGTGCTCGGCGCCGGCGTGGGCGGCGCGGCGGCCGGCGGCGGCGCGGGGGCGCCTCGAGGCCGCTCGAGGGGACCTTCGACCACGGCGAGGAGGGCTACGGCCTGTGGCTTGACCCCGCCCTGCAGGACGATCCGATCTACGCCGAGCACTGGGCCGGCCATCGGCCCGTCACGATCACGGTCGAGGCCGACCGGATCGTCATCGAGCGTGCCGGCGAGGCGGAGGAGCGGAGCGAGGAAGCCGCGGAGACGCCCGAGCCAGAGCTCGACCCGGACCGCTTCGACGCCTGAGCGCCACAGAGCGGCGGTGGCACCCCGCTGAGTGCTGGGCTCAGTCGTAACGGGCGTGGGGCCGCCCACCGGCGAAGTCCGTCGCTTCGCGCGCATACCGGCCGAACGCGGCGTCCACGACCCACGACGCGTCGCCACCCGCCGACAGGTTCTGGGCGAGGTCTGACGCCCAGTCGACTCCACCCCCATACAGGGCCGCCAGCTCGCCGACGCTGAACGAGGATCCGAGGCGGCGCCGGAGCTCGTCGATGACGACGAACACGGCACGATCGAGATCGACCCGCTCGAGCTCGGGTGCCTCACGCAACCGGCGTTCACCCTCCTCCCACTGGAACAGCGCGTTCTCGACGGCGTAGGCCACGGTCGAGCACGGTAGCCGGGACGAGCGGGGAAGTAGCCGGGCATCGTCACGGGGCCTTCGCGCCCTGCACCACGAACGCTCGTTCCGACGCGCGCACCATGCCCAGCTTGCGTGCCTCGCGCTCGAGCGCGTCGGGGCGTCGCAACTGGCGCACGCGGGTCTTCAAACGGACGTTGTCGCGCTCGAGCTCCTCGAGCTCTGCGCGGTGGGACGCCGCCGTCTGCGATTGCGTCACGTAGTGGGCGACGGGGGACACGTAAAGCAGCAGGACACACGCGAGCACGGCCAGCAGCGCGAGCCGGCCGACACGGTCCCATCGAATCGCTGCCCGAGGCGGAGCGGGCGCCCGACGCGCCCTGCGGGGGCGCTGCGCGCCTGTGGGGGGTCTCGCCGCGGTAGCGGTGCGCGAGGCCACGATCAGCGGTTCGCCGCCACGTGAGGGGCTCCTGCCCGCGGGCGCTTCTACCCAGTGGCTACCGGACGGTCATTTTGCGCTGGCCGATGCCGCCGGAGCCCGCGGGTACCCGGCGCCCGCGGTTACTTCAGCCGCGGAAGGCGGCCCGGCCGGGGTAGCGGGCGTCCGAGCCGAGCTCCTCCTCGATCCGCAGGAGCTGGTTGTACTTGGCCACCCGATCCGAGCGCGACGGCGCGCCGGTCTTGATCTGCCCGCAGCCGGTGGCCACCGCGAGATCCGCGATGGTGGTGTCCTCGGTTTCTCCCGAGCGGTGCGACATGACGGCCGTGTAGCCGGCCTCGCGGGCGGTGCGCATCGCGTCGAGGGTCTCGGTCAGGGTGCCGATCTGGTTGACCTTGACGAGAATCGAGTTGCCAACCCCCATCTCGATACCTCGCTTCAGGCGCTCGGTGTTGGTCACGAACAGGTCGTCACCGACGAGCTGCACCCGGTCCCCGATGCGCTCGGTGAGCGCGCGCCAGCCGTCCCAGTCCTCTTCGTCCATGCCGTCTTCGATCGAGAGGATGGGATAGCGGGAAGACAGATCGGCCCAGTAGTCGGCCATGCCAGGGGAGGTGAGCGTCCGGCCCTCGTGCGCGAGGCGGTACTCGCCGCCCTCGAAGATCTCGCTCGTGGCCGGATCGAGCGCCACGGCCACGTCATCACCGGGTCGGTAGCCGGCGGCCTCGATACCACCAATCAGCGCCTCGAGCGCGGCCTCGTTGGACTCGAAGTCGGGAGCGAACCCGCCCTCGTCCCCGACCGCGGTCGAGAGGCCGCGATCGTGCAGCGTGTGCTTGAGCGCGTGGAAGACCTCGGTGCCGGCCCGCAGCGCCTCGGAGAAGGAGGGCAGGCCCACGGGCACCACCATGAACTCCTGAAAGTCGACGCGGTTGTCTGCGTGCGCTCCCCCATTGACCAGGTTCATCATCGGCACCGGCAGTAGACGGGCCTCCTCGCCGCCGAGGTGGCGCCAAAGTGGCTCGCCGGCCTCGGCTGCGGCCGCGCGCGCGGCCGCCAGCGACACGCCGAGGATGGCGTTGGCGCCAAGCCGGCCCTTGGCGGGAGTACCGTCGAGCTCGATCATCGCCCGATCGAGGGCCGCCTGGTCGGCGGCCTCCGACCCGCTGACGGCCGTGGCGATCTCGCCGTTCACGTTCGCGACCGCCCTCGTCACTCCCTTGCCGGAGAAGCGATCGCCGCCGTCGCGTAGCTCGACGGCCTCGAACTCCCCGGTGGACGCCCCGGAGGGCACCGCGGCCCGGCCGCCCGCCCCGGAGGCAAGCTTCACGTCGACCTCAACGGTGGGATTGCCCCGGCTGTCGAGGATCTGACGGGCGTGCACGGCCGTGATCGCGCTCATAGCTCCTCGGCCTCCTCGGCCTGCCGGCCGTAGCCCCGCGCCGCCGCGCGCAGGGCGAGCTCGGGGTCGACACCCGCCGCGTGGGCCTCCGCCACACCTGCGAGCAGCAGGGCACCTGCCGCCTCAAAACGCTCCTCGTCGGTCTCGGCCAGGCGAAGACGGCGCACCTGCTCGTCCGGCTCGGGCCGCGGCACCGGCGCCTCCGCCGCGCGGCGCAGGATCTTGCGCGCGTACAGGGGTCCTGGAAGGGTCTCCGGGAGGTCGGCGAAGATTCCACCCAACCGGCCCTCCTCGACGCGCTTGATCTCGTCCCAGCGACGCCTGACCGCCGCAGAGTCCCTGGCGTCGCCGCCGGCGAACACGTGCGGATGCCGGCGCACCAGCTTGGCGTGACAGTGCTCGGCCACCGCCGCAAGGTCTCCCCCACCCCTCTCTTCGAGCAGCAGGGCTAGGAAGTAGACCTGGAACAGCACGTCCCCGAGCTCGTCGAGGAGCTTGGCGTCATCTCCAGAATGGGCGGCGTCGGCCAGCTCGTAGGCCTCCTCGACCGTATGGGGCACGATCGAGCGCTCGTCCTGCTCGCGGTCCCAGGGGCACTCCCGGCGCAGCCGCCTCGTGATCTGGTCGAGCTCGAGGAGAGCGGTCGCCGGTTGGCTCTCGCGCTCGGCCGTCACCGGCACGCAGGCGGGGCCGAGGCTAAGGCTGACCTCAACCTTGGGGCGGTACCGAGGGCGGCGGGGCGCCCTGGGGCGGCACCGGCACCTGCTGCGGGGGGGCGCCTTGCGGGGGGGCGCCCTGGGGCGGGACCCCCTGCGGCGGCGCGCCCTGGGGCGGGACGGGCACCTGCTGCGGCGGAGCACCCTGCGGGGGGGCGCCCTGCGGCGGTACACCCTGCGGGGGAACGCCTTGGGGCGGCGCGCCCTGCGGAGGCGCGCCCTGCGGCGGTGCGCCCTGCGGCGGGGCGCCCGAGGCGGGCGTGCTGCTCCCGGCGTCCTTCGGCGCGTTGCCGCACTCGTCGACGATGAAGTCCTTCGCGCACTTGGTCTCGTCCTTGTACTTGTCCTGGAACTTCTTGATGAAGTCGTCCAGGGCCTTCTGCTCGCGCTCCGACTTGAGCGTGGCCTTGATCGTCTCCTTGACCTCCTCGAGCGGCTGCTGGGTGGCGGCGGTGATCTTGTCCACCTTGAAGACGTAGAAGCCGAAGTCGGTCTTCACGGGTCCTTCCAGTGAGCCCGTCTCGGCGCCGAACGCCGCGTCCTCCAGCGCCTTGTCCTGCTGGCCCTTCTGCACCGCGGGAAGCTTGCCGCCCTGCGCCTTCGAGGCCTCGTCGATCGAGACCTTCTTGGCCACCTGCTCGAACTTCTGGCCACCATCGATGGCCTCGCGCGCCTGCTGCGCCTTCTCCTCATCCTTCGTGAGAAGGACACTGAGATCGCGGGACTCGGCCTGCGCGTACTGCGCCTTGTTCTCGTCGTAGTACTTCTGGATGTCGGCCTCCGAGACGTCTCCCTTGCCCTCGATGACCTTCTTGCGGACCTCGTTCGAGAGCGCGTCGAGCCGCACCCGGAAGAGGAGGTCCTCCTCGGTCTGACCGGAGGTCTTGAGGAACTCCTGGTACTGCTTGTCCTCGGGGAACGACTGCTTACGCTGGTCGTCGAACTGCTTCCGGACGGTCTCGTCGCTGACCTTGATGTCGCGTTCTTCGGCCTCCTGCTCGATCCACTTCGCCGAGATGAGGAACTGCATGACCTGGTCCCGCAGTGACTCGTACTCGGTCTTGCACTGCGTCTTGAGTTGCTCGGTGGCCGGCTTCTGCCCACCGGGGGGCACGGGCTGCTTGCCCTTGGCGGCCACGCACTTCTCGTAGTTCGGCGGATCGGGGACCGTGACCGCCGCGGTGCCGAGCCCCTGGGCCTGGCTGCTGGCGGCGGCCTTCAGCCAATGATCGAACTCCTTGCGCTCGATAACCGAGTCGCCGACCTTGGCCACAGAGTTCGGCGGAACGTCGTTGCCACAGCCGGCGGCTCCGAGGACGGTGGTCCCGACGACGGCCAGCACGGGCAGACGGCGTCGCAGGGCGTGGAGAAGCGAAGAGGTCTCGGACATGATTGCGGTTCTACGGGCGAAGGGTTAACGGGGCCTAAGGCGGGCGCGCCGAGGCGGTGGCTCTCGGACGAGCCCCACAGGGCCGTCCTACGCGGCGCATGGTAACGAACGCACACAAGGGGCGTGACACCTCGGCGGGGCCGAGAGTCAGCGCGGCTCCGTCGCCGCCTTCAGGATGGCCTCGGCGGCGGCCACCACGGCGGGGAAGCGCGCCGCCGGGTCGTCCGGCACGCGGACCGCCACCGTGCTGCGGCCCGACTCGTAGACGGCCTCCGGAAGCTCGGCTCGCAATGCCTTGGCGCCGACAGAGTCGAGCTCGATCGGCGACACCGCCAGACGACCGGCGCGGAAGGTCACGGCCCTGGCGCCGGCACGCCCGAGCTTGATCCGCGCGTCCTGCATACGAATCAGGTTCTCGAGCGGCTCGGGCACGGGGCCGAAGCGGTCGTCGAGCTCCTCACGCAACAGGATCAGGTCGGCTATCTCGCGCGCGCCGGACACGCGACGGTGCACCTCGATCTTGGCCGCCTCGTAGGGCACGTACTCGGCGGGCACGTAGGCGTCCACCGGCACGTCCATGCGCACCGGCTCGGGAGCTTCGTCGGCGGCGTCGCCGGCCAACGCCCCGACGGCCTGGTCAAGCATCCCCATGTAGAGCTCGAAGCCGACCGCGGCCACGTGGCCGGACTGGTCGGCCCCCAGCAGGTTGCCTGCCCCGCGGATCTCGAGGTCGCGCATGGCGATCTTGAAGCCCGAGCCGAGCTCGGTGTAGTCGGACAGGGTGGACAACCGTGCGGCGGCATCCTCGGTGAGAACGGCCGCGGAGGGGTAGAGGAGGTAGGCGTGGGCGCGCTCCCGCGAGCGCCCGACACGGCCCCTGATCTGGTAGAGCTGGGCCAGCCCCATCGTGTCGGCGCGCTCGACGATCAGCGTGTTGGCCGTGGGTACGTCGAGGCCGGCCTCGACGATCGTCGTGCACACCAGCACGTCCGCCCCGCCGCGCATGAAGTCGAGCATGATCGGCTCGAGCTCGCCCTCCTCCATCTGCCCGTGGGCGACGGCCACCCGGGCGCCGGGACACATGGCCCGCACGCGCTCGGCGGTCTCCTGGATGGTGTCGACCCGGTTGTGGAGGAAGAAGGCCTGGCCGCCCCGCGCGCGTTCGCGCTCGATGGCTTGCTTCACGAGATCCTCGTCGTACTCCCCGACGTAGGTGCGCACCGGCCGCCGGCCCTCGGGCGGGGTCTCGATCACCGAGATGTCGCGCAGGCCCGCCAGTGACATCTGGAGCGTTCGGGGTATCGGGGTCGCCGACAGCGACATCACGTCCACGCGCAGCTTGAGCTGGCGCAGGAGGTCTTTCTGCTTGACCCCGAAGCGCTGCTCCTCGTCGATGATCATCAAGCCGAGGTCCTTCGGCCGCACGTCGCGCGAGAGCAGCCGGTGCGTGCCGATCAGGATGTCCACCCTGCCTTCGGCGAAGCCCTTCACGGCGGCGTTCACCTCCTTGGTCGAGCGGAAGCGCGACGCCACCTCGATCGTGAACGGCGAGTCGCGCAGGCGCTCCGAGAACGTGCCGAAGTGCTGCTGGGCGAGCACCGTGGTCGGCACGAGGAACATCACCTGCTTGCCGTCGGCGGCAGCCTTGTAGGCGGCTCGCAGCGCCACCTCGGTCTTGCCGTAGCCGACGTCCCCGCAGATCAGGCGGTCCATCGGCCGGGCCTCCTCCATGTCGGCCTTCACGGCCTCGATGGCCTCGAGCTGGTCGGGTGTCTCCTGATACGGGAAGGCGGCCTCGAAGGCGAGCTGCCACTCGCCGTCGGCCGGAAAGGCGTAGCCGGCGCGCCGCTTGCGCTCGGCGTAGAGGTTGATCAGGTCGCCCGCGAGCGCCTCCGCCGCACGGCGGGCGCGCATCTTCATCTGCTCCCACTGCTTGCCGCCGAGCTTCGAGAGGGGCGGATCGCCGGCGTCGGCGCCCACGTAGCGGCTGATCTTGTGCAGCTGATCCGAGGGCACGAACACGCGGTCCTCGTCGCGGTACTCGAGCTCGAGGTAGTCGCGCGTCACGCCGGCCACCGTCTTCGTCTCGAAGCCCGTGAAGCGGGCGATGCCGTGGTCCTCGTGCACGACGGCGTCGCCTGTGCGCAGGTCGGTGAAGGCCGTGATCGTGGTGCCGCCCATCGCGCTCGGGCCGGCGCGCCGCTCTCCGCGGCGCCGCCGGAGCAGGCGATGCTCGGGCAGCACCGCGAGCTTGAGGCTCGGCGCGAGAAAGCCCTCACGAAGGCGGGCCGCGGCGAACACGACCCCGGGGCCCGGCGGCGCCGGCTGGCCGTCCAGGAAGCTCGCCCTCACGCGCTCGAGGTTGTACTGGGCCCGCTCGGCCTCGCCCCGACGCGACCAGGCCACCACCGTGCGGTAGCCGGAGCGCACCAGCTTCTCGAGCTCGGGCTCGGCCTCACGCAGGGAGCGCGCCGCGGTATCGGCGCCCTGGGCGCGGAAGCTGTGCGGCTGGTCGCTCTCGAGGCCCGAGAGCTTGAGCGCCGTGCGCTCCTCGATGGCCTTCGTGAGCTCGTCAGGCGGCACGTACAGGTGATGGGCGTCCTTGTCGTGAAAGCTCGTGGTCACGTCCTCCCAGAAGTCCGCAAGCGACGGCGCGAGCTCCTCTTCGGCGGCCACGGCCACGATTGCCCGCTCGGGCAGAAGTGAGAAGAAGGAGCGGAAGCGGTCGACCGGAAGGGCCTCGGCGATGTCCGGGCGCTCTTCGTCGCTCTCCATGGCCGCGATCTCGGCCAGCTCGCGGTACTCCGGGGCGAGCTCGGCGGCCGGGGCGATCTCCACCCGCTCGGCCTCCTCGAGGGAACGCTGGGTGAAGGTCGAGAAGTGGGTCAGGCGCTCGATCTCGACGTCGAACAGCTCGCAGCGCACGGCGCGCTCCTCGGTGGCCGGGTAGACGTCGAGGATGTCCCCGCGCACGGCGAACTGACCGCGGTCCTCGACCTGGTCAACGCGTTCGTAGCCGCAGTCCACGAGCCGCTGGATCGTCTCCTCCAGCTCGATCAGCTCGCCCTTCTCCAGCACGAAGCCGTGCGGTCGCAGCTCGGGATCCGGCACCTTCTCGGCTAGGGCGGCGGCCGAGGCCACAACCACGGCCGCGTCGGTCCCCTCCCCGGCCAGGAGCGAGTCGAGAGCGGCCACGCGCAGGCCCACGAGGTGCGGTGGGGGCGTGAGGTGGGACTCGTACTGGACTCCGCGCGCCGGGTAGGGGCGGACCGAGCGGGGCTCGAGAAAGGAGCTGAGGTCGGCGGCGAGATCGCGGGCGGCGCGGTCGTCGCCCGTGATCACGAGCGCCGGGCGGGTGGGGTCGGCGTCGAGCACCGCCGCGAGGAGGTAGGGCTTGAGGCTCGTCGAGACGAAGGCCCGCTGCGGCCCTGCGCCGTTGCTCGCGGCGTCCACGAGCGCCGAGACGGCGTCGTCCTCGTGGGCGTATGTGAGCAGCTGGCGAAGGGACACGGCACGACGAAAGCCGCGCACAGACGGCGCGGCCCGGTGTGCTCAGCTTACGCTGCGCGGGAGGTGGCCTCGAACCGTCAGCAAGAGCAACCGCACGCTCCTGGCCCGCCTGAGCCGGGACGCTGGCCGCTCGTCGTCTCCGGCCTAACTGCTCGTCGCCGACCTCTATGTCCGCCGCATCGATCGGACCCTACAGAGCGATCGAGGCCGGCACGATCAGCCGCTCCGTGGCCTCGGCGGCCTCCTCCACGAGCGCGGCCACCTCCTCGCGCGGCTCCGCGAAGCGACCGAGCACGTGCGCAGACACGATCTCAGGATCGGTCGAGTCGGGCCGCCCCACGCCCACCCTGATTCGGTGAAACTCAGCTCCGCCAAGCTCGCGCTTGAGCGACTTGAGGCCGTTGTGGCCGGCGAGGCCGCCTCCTGCTCGCGAGCGGACTTCGCCGAACGGCAGATCGATCTCGTCGTGGATCACGACCATGCGGTCGAGCCCAACGCCCAAGGCCCCCCGGGCGGGGCCCGCGGACCGGCCCGCCTCGTTCATGAAGGTCTGCGGCGTCAGGATCCCAACGCGCGGCCGCCCCGGTCCGATGCGGCCGTCGGTGTAGAGGCCGGCGTAGCGCTTTGCCGGCTTGCCGAGCTCCCACCGCGCGGCCAGCCGGGCGGCCACCTCGAAGCCGATGTTGTGGCGCGTGCGGGCGTAGCGCTCGCCAGGGTTGCCGAGCCCGACGATCAGCCAGTCGACTCGACCTCCCCCCTCGCCCTCGCCGCCGCGCCTGCGGCGGAGGAGGCTCAGGAGCTCTCGCCGCCGCCCTCGTCGGCGCCCTCGTCGGCAGGTTCGTCGCCGGCCGCGGCGGCCTGCTCGGCCTCGCCCACGAGCTCGGTCTCCTCCTCGATCTCGGTCTCCTCCTCGACCTCGGACGGCACAGTCACCGTCGCGATGATCGTCTCCTCAAGATCGTCGAGGAAGGTGACCCCGGCCGGGGCCTCGATCTCCGACAGGTGCATGGTGGCGGCGGCCTCCATGCCGGAGACATCGACCACGAGCCGCTCCGGAAGGTCGGTCGGCAGCGCCTCGATGTTGAGCTCACGGGTCACGTGCTCGAGCACGCCCCCCTCCTTGGCCCCGGGGGCCTCCTCCGCGCCCTCCAGCTCGATGGGCACCGTCGAATGGATCTTCTCGTCGAGGCGCACCTGGAGGAGGTCGAGGTGCATGATCTCGTCCCGCACCGGGTGGCGCTGGGTGTCCTTCAGGATCACCGGCCGGGCGGCCTTCTGGCCCGGAAGCTGCACGTCGATGACCTGCGAGTGGTCCTGCAGGGCCAGCCGCAGATCACGGGTGGCCACCGAGAAGGAGACGGGCTCGCCGCCGCCTCCGCCGTAGAGCACGCCCGGGATCAGGCCGGAGCGGCGCAGGCGGCGGACCGCGCGGGAGCCGCGCTCGCTGCGCTCGGAGACGGTGAGGGTGGGGCGATCCTGGGCGGCCATGAGAGGCGGCAGTCTAGTCGGGCCGCCCCTCTCAGCCCGGGCGCTCCCTACGCCAAGGTCAGTCGCCGACCTCGACGCCGCCCGCGAAGGCCACGTGATCCTTGATCTCGGCCGCGGCTTCCTTCGGCTCCGGGTAGTACCAGGCGGCGTCCTCGTTGCGCTCCTCCCCCACCTGCACGCTCCGGTAGCTGGCGTCGCCCTTCCACGGGCAGTGGGTGTGCGTGTCGCTACCTGTGAAGTACTCGGCGTTCACGCTGTCGGGCGGGAAGTAGTGGTTGCCTTCAACCACCACCGTGCTGTCGCTCTCGGCGAGCGTTGCTCCGTTCCAGACTGCCTTCATGTGATCCTCCCGGGGGCTCGCGGTTTCTCGATGAAGCCTAGAGAGGTGGGTCAGCCGCCGGGTCAAGCGGCCACGCCTGCGCCGGCCTCCAGCGTGGCCTAGCTCGGAACCGAGGACAGCACGCGCGCCTCCTGTGCAGCCGCGAGCTCACCGACGGCGGCGGCGGCCGAGCCCGGGTCCCCCTGCTCGACGGCGTCGGCGATGCGGCGGTACAGCGGCACCAGCTCGGCGTGCTCGCTGACGACAGCCGCAAACAGGGTGGGGCGTTCGAAGTAGATCACCCGGATCGAGTTCATCACCAGTACGAGCACCAGGTTGTCGGCGGCCTCGACCAGGTCTGACATGAAGGCGAAGTCCACGGACTGAGCGGCCTCCTGGTCGGTCACTTCGGCCATGCGGGCGGCGAGCTCCCGCAGGCGGGCGGCCTGCTCGTCGGTGCGACGCTGTGCGGCCAGGCCGCCAACCGCGAAGAGCATCAGCCGGCGAGCCTCGAGTATGGCGTTGAGGGTGTCGCGCTCGACCTCGCCGGCTCGCGCCAGGAGCGCAGCGATCACGTCGAGCCCGCCATGTGATCGCCAGTCGGTTACCCGCATGGCGTCCCCATGACGTACGTCCACTAGGCGAAGCTGCTCGAGCCGCTTGACGGCCTCGCGCACCGAGGCCATGTTCACGCCGAGGTCGGCCGCGATCCGGCGCTGGGTGGGCAGCTTCTCACCCGGGGCGTAGCGGCCGGAGAGCACGTCTTCCGAGAGACTCCGAAAGACGCGGTCCGATACGAGCGAACGCTCTTCCTGCGGAGGCACGTTGCTCACTCTACGTATACCCGCCACCATGGTCGGATGGACGACCCAATGGTGGTGATGCCAGGAGTCGCGGTGCCACTCGCCGAGGTGGAGCTGCGCACGAGCCGCTCCTCGGGGCCCGGTGGGCAACACGCGAACGTGACCGCTTCGCGGGTTGAGGCCGTGTTCGACGTCGCTGCCTCCCAGGCCCTCAGCGAGGCGCAGCGCCAACGAGTGATGGCCCGCTCGGGTCCGCGGCTGACCGCGGTGGCCCAGGACGCCCGCAGCCAACTCCGCAATCGCGAGCTCGCCCTGGAGCGTCTGCGGGCACGGCTTGCCGCCGCGCTCGCGGTGCCGCGGCCGCGGCGAGCGACGCGACCTTCGCGCGGGGCCGAGCGACGCAGGTTGGAGGCCAAGCGGCGCCAGTCCGAGCGCAAGCGCGAGCGGGGGCGGCGGCCGGGGCCTGAGGACTGAGGCGCCTGGGACCGGGGGTGCGGCGCGGCGCTTGGAGACACCGGCCGGCCCATCATGCCGCGTGGGTCAGCGACCATGCGTGCGTGGAAGATGACTTCGCCACGCTGGCGGCCCTACCCGACCCCGACCTCGATCTCCTGGCCCTGGCCCTGGCCGCGAGCTTTGGACCGGTGGACGCCACCGCCGCGCTGGAGGAGCTCGACCGCCTGGGCGAGGCCCTTCGGGCCACCGCGCCGGAATCTCCGGAGGAGGGCATCGACAGTTGCCGGCGCGTGTTGGGGATGGAGAACGGATTCGCCGGAGACCGTGACGATTACGACCACCCCCGTAATTCGATGCTCGACTTCGTACTGCGGAGCAGGCGGGGACTCCCGATCCTTCTGTCGACGGTATACGTCGAGGCAGGACGCAGAGCCGGATTTCCGGTGGCGGGCGTGGGCCTACCCGGGCACTACGTCGTCGGCCATTTCGGCGCTGATCCGCCGCTCCTGATGGACCCCTTCGCGGGCGGCATCCGCATCGAGGCCGAGGCCCCGCCTGAGCTCACCCGTCCCTGGACCGCACACGAGACCGCTCTGCGTATGCTCAACAACCTGGTCGGCTCGTACGGTCGCCGCGGCGAGCTGGACTCGGCCATCCGCGCCGCTCGGATGCGACTGGACCTGCCGCTCCCCGACGGTGCCAGGCAGTCGCTCGCCGCTGAGCTCCGTGCACTGCAGGCGCGGCTGAACTGAGACGATGGTGTCTGCGATGTCCACCTCGAGCGCTCGTCGCCTGCTGACCGCCCTCCTGCTGGCGCTGTGCCTCGTGGCCGTCGGAGCGGGGCCCGCCGCCGCCCAGCCTCCGCGCACGTTCTTCGGCGTGCAGGGCTGGGAACCCACCAATCCAGGCGATCTGGCGATGCTCGGCGAAGCGCGAGTCGGCGTGGTGCGCGAGATCTTCACCTGGGCGCGCGTGGAGCCGGCGCCGGGCGTGCGCGACTGGAGCTACTACGACGTCCTCGTCACGAGCGCTTCGGAGCGAGGCGTGACCGTGCTCCCCGTGCTGTTCGGCTCGCCGGCGTTCGCTGCGGCTAGGCCCCATCAGATGCCGGGGCAACGGAAGGCCCGCGCGGCCTTCGCACGCTTCGCCGCCGACGCGGTCAAGCGTTACGGGCGCCGCGGCGCCTTCTGGAAGGCGCACCCTGATCTGCCCTTCCGGCCGCCGATCGGATGGGAGGTCTGGAACGAGCCGAACGCCCGTATCAGCGGCACGAGCGCGGCCTCCTACAGGAAGGCGACGCTGCCGGCCGCTCGCGCCATCCGCAGCGTCGACGGTGGCGAGAAGATCGTGCTGGCGGGTCTCGCAGGCAAGAACCTCGCTCCGTCCTACCTGGCGAAGATCTACGAGCAGAAAAGCTTCAAGCGTTACTTCGATGTCGTCTCGGTGCACCCCTACAGCCCGGACGTCAAGGGCCTCAAGGACTTCGTCGCCCGCATGCGCAAGGTGATGAGCCGCGCCGGAGACTCCCGCACGCCGGTTTGGGTGACGGAGCTCGGTTGGGCCACGGGGGGCAAGAAGAGCTTCCTGCGCGTGACCCGCTCACGACAGGCGGCGCTGCTCCGTGGCGCTTTCCGGGCGCTGGCCGGCATGCGGCAGAGCGATCGCGTCGGGCTCGTGATCTGGTTCTCGCTGCGTGATCGAGCTGACGAGAGGGACCAGACCCGCAGCGGGCCGAGCGCCTACAACCAGACGGGGCTGTTCGAGCTATCGGGCCGTGCGAAGCCGGCGTGGGAGGTGTTTCGCGGCTTCACCATGGCCACCGACCCGCCCCCGGGCGGGGAGATCGGCACAGGCGTTCCGGACGGAGGAGGGGATCCGGGTCCGCAGGGCGAGCCACAGCCAGGCCCTCAGGGGGAGCCGCAGCCGAGCCCCACCCCGGGGCCCGGACCCGCTTCGGTACCGGGTATCCCGGCCCCGGTGGCCTGAGCGTCCTCCTAGAAGAGCTGGTTCTCCCCCGCGAAGATGTCGGAGACCGAGTCGTCGGTGAAGATGCGGCGCACCGAGTCCTCAAGGATGTCGGCGGTGGTGAGCACCTTGATCAGGTCGGGCGCGCCCTCGCGCAGGGGAACGGTGTCGGTGACCACGATGCCCGAGAGCGGCGAGGCCGCCAGGTTCTCGAAGGCGCGCCCCGAGAAGACGCCGTGTGTGGCCACGGCGTAGACCTCCGACGCTCCCTCGTCGATCACCGTCTGCGAGGCCGCGGCAAGCGTTCCCCCGGTGTCGATGATGTCGTCGACTATCACCGCGACCTTCCCCTTCACGTCGCCGATCACGTAGCCGATCTCCGCCACGTGGTGCGCGGGACGCTCCTTCTCGAGCAGCGCGTAGGGCCGGCCGATCTTCTGCGCGAACTTCTGGGTCAGCTTCACCCGTCCAGCGTCGGGGGCGATGATCACGATGTCCTGCTCGTCCGCAAGTTGGTCCTGCACGTACTGGGTCAGGATCGGCATCGCGGTCATGTGGTCGACGGGCCGTGAGAAGAAGCCCTGCACTTGGCCGGCGTGCAGGTCCATGGTGAGCAGGCGGTCGATGCCGGCGGTCTCGAGCATCCGTGCGACCAGTCGGGCGGTGATCGGCTCGCGCGGAGCGGACTTCTTGTCCTGTCGCGAGTAGCCGTACCACGGCGAGACGGCGATCACCCGGTGGGCCGAGGCGCCCTTGGCGGCCTCCACCATCACCAGCAACTCCATCAGGGCGTCGTTGATCGTCAGCCCGGCGCCCTCGTTACCGGCGATCGACTGGATGATGAAGATGTCGGCGCCGCGGATCGACTCCCGATAGCGGCAGTAGATCTCCCCGTCGGAGAAGGTCTTGAGCCCCGGATCGGTGAGCCCCACGCCAAGACGCTCGGCGATCTTGCTTCCAAGCTCGCCGCTGGCCCGGCCCGTAGCCAGCATCAGCCGCTTCTCGCCCATGGGAAGGCTCGTGGGCGAAGGTCGTGCCTCAGTCTCCAGGCTGCTCATCCCGCTGGCTCTTCCCTCGCTCGCTGGGCGTAACCCTCTACGTTCTTCTGCTCTGGCCTGGAGATTCCGAGCGCTCCGTCCGGGACATCGTCCGTGATCACCGACCCCGCCGCAGTGTAGGCGTCGTCGCCGACGTCAACGGGGGCGACGAAGGAGGTGTGCACGCCCGTTCTCGCGCGTTTTCCGATCGTCGTGCGGTGTTTCTTGTGGCCGTCGTAGTTGGCGGTGATGTTGCCCGCCGCGACGTTCGCTCCCTCACCGATGTCGGCGTCGCCCAGGTACGAGAGGTGAGGCGCCTTGGCCCCCTCCCCCATCCGCGTGTTCTTGACCTCGACGAAGGTGCCGACCTTCGCGCCCGCGCCGATGCTGGCGGCCGGGCGCAGGTAGGCGAAGGGGCCGACGCTCGCCTGATCTTCGACCGTCGCCTCCAACAGGTAGGAATGCGGCACGATGACCTCGTTCCCGAGGGTCGAGTCGGTGATCGTGGTGTGCGGGCCGACCTCGCACCGCGCGCCGATCCGAGTGGCGCCGCGCAGGGACACCCCGGGGCCGATGCGGGTGTCCTGACCAATCTCTACTCCGATATCGACGACCGTCGACGCCGGGTTGGTGAAGCTGACGCCGGCGAGCGCGTGCGCCTCGAGGATGCGTCGCTGGGCGTGCCGCTCGACCTCCATCAGGCCCACGCGGGTGTTGACGCCCATCGCGCTGAGCGTGTCGGAGGTCAGGTGCGCGGCCACCAGCCCGCCACGCTCGCGGATGATCGGGAAGACGCCGGTGAGATAGCGCTCGCCGCCGGTCTCGCCAACGGCGTCCAGGGCCTCGAAGAGCGCGTCGCCGTCGAAGGCATATGCGCCGATGTTCACCTCTCGGATGGCCAGCTCGTCGGGCGGCACGGTCGACGGGTCCTTGGTCTCCACGATCCGCTCGACCAGACCGTCATGGGTCCTGACGATGCGCCCGTAGCCGGCGGGGTCGAGCTGGTCGGTTGTGAGCAGCGTGGCCGCGGCTCCGGCGGCGTCGTGCGAGGCGATTAGGCCGGCGATCAGGCCGGGGGCGATCAGCGGGACGTCGCCGGAGAGGATGACCACGGTGGAGCCGGCGTCGACGTTCGCGCGGGCGGCTAGTACGGCGGCGCCCGTGCCCTCGCCCTCGGTCTGCTCCGCCGACTCGACGGCGTCGGGAAGAGCCTCCGCCACGCCATCCCCTACGCGCGTGACACAGACGGTTCGTCCGGCGCCGGCCTCGCGCGCCGCGGCGATCACCCAGTGCAGCATCGGCCGCCCGCAGACCGGCTGCAGCACCTTCGCGAGCGAGGAGCGCATGCGCGTGCCGTGACCCGCGGCCATGATGAGGACGGTGGGCTGGGCGGGCATCCCTGCGGCAGGCTACCGGCGCCTATTCTTGCGAGCGCATTTGGGGGGTCGGCCAACTGGTAGTCGCCACCGGGTTTTGGTCCCGGAGATCGGGGTTCGAGTCCCTGCCCCCCAGCTTTCTGTCCGACCTTAGGACGAACATACGTTCGTTATGGCTGGACCTAGGTACACCGCTGATGCGACTCGAGCGTCGATCGCGGCCTCGCTCTCGTGGGCCGAAGCCCTGCGACGACTCGGCATGCGCGCAGCGGGAGGGAGCTCAACGACGCTTCGCAAGTACGCGGACCTCTGGGGAATCAGCACCGACCACTTCGACCACCGCGGGCGCCGCGGCTCGCCTCAGCGTGCCCGGCGCGTACCGCTGGAGGAAGTCATGGTCGAACACTCGACGTACAACCGCGGGCGGTTGAAGCAACGCCTCTACGAAACGGGCCTCAAGACGCGTTCATGCGAGCTCTGCGGTCAAGGCGAGATGTGGCGAGACCGCCGCATCTCGCTGATCCTCGACCACGTGAACGGCGTCTTCAACGACAACCGGCTCGAGAACCTGCGAATCGTGTGCCCGAACTGTGCGGCGGCCTTGGAAACGCACTGTGGAGCGAAGCTACGACGCGAGGAGCGATCTTGCATCCGATGCGGCGCCATGTTCTGGCCAACGTGGGGCAAGCAACGCTACTGCGGCCCGTACTGCGGCCAGCGATACCACCGTGACGCCGGAGGGCGACCGGCCACGCGCAAGGTCGATCGCCCGCCCTACCACCGCCTGTTGCGAGAGCTCAAAGAAGGAAGCTTCTTGGCAGTTGGCCGTACTTACGGCGTGTCGGACAACGCCGTGCGCAAGTGGCTTCGGCAGTACGAACGCGACGCTGCTGTCGACGCCGAGTTACCGGCGGGGAGTCACGAGCAGGCTTAGGCCGCCCGCTCCGCCTACCTGTCCTTCTCGTCCTTCGGCACGCGCCCGGCCCCCGCGCCACGCTCGGTGGCCGGTCCCCGAGGCGCCAGGATGCCCAGCACCCTCATCGCCTTCAGCCCGAGTCCGAGCCGCTCGCGGCCGTCGCTCGACGACACGTCTAGCCCAGTGAGCTCGCGGATGCGCTCCAGCCGGTAGCGCACGGTGTGACGGTGGGTGAACAGGCGCCCGGCGGTCTTCGCCACGCTGCCGTCCTCCTCCAGGAAGGACTCGAGCGTGTGCACGAGCTCGGTCTCGTACTGGTCGTCGTAGGCGACGATCGGAGCGAGCGTCTCCTCGAAGAAGCGTTCGAGCTCGGCGGGGTCCTCGCTCAGGGCGGGGAGCAGGAGGCGGTAGGAGCCGATCTCCTCGAAGGCCAGCAGCGTGCCCGCACCCGCCTCGGCCACGTTGGCGGTGAGCAGCGCCTCGGCGCCCGCACGGTGCAGGTCGACCGGGTCCGCGGCCGGACGACTGCGGGCGACAGCAATGGCATAGCCCACGAGCGCCGTCTCGAGTTCGCGGTGAACGGCCTCCGCCACGCGTCGCCCGAGCCCGATGTCGGCGCCGGGAACGAGGATCACCAACTCGCCGTCCTGCTGCCCAAGGCGGTGGGTAGCCGCGGCACCGGAGCTCGGCCGCCGCGCTCGGCCTACCGCGACGTCCACCAGTGCCACGAGCACGCTCCGCTCCACCGCACGAGCGCCGCGCTCAGCCGCGGCGAGCACGCGAGCCCGCCAGTCGCCCTCCTCCGGTTGGGCTGGGCGGGCACGGGCCACGAGGACGCTGCCACCGCCCGTGAGCTCGGCACCCAGCTCGTTTCCGCGCGCCACGATGTTCTCGCGGTCGGTCACGCGGCGATCGAGCAGATCGCCGAGGAACGAGCCGACCGCCGCCTCGGCCGCCTTCTCGGGCCGGATCGAGCGCTCGACCTCGAGGGCAATGAGCGTAATGACCATGCGCATCAGCGCGGCTTGCGGCGGCGTGCCGCGGGTGCGGTAGCGCAGCTCTCCCACTCGGGCATCGGCCACCCGCAGGTCGAGCCGCTCGCTGCCCTCGGCGCCGGCGATGACCGCGCGCTCATCGGCCGGGGAGGCGCAGGCCACGGCGAGCACGCTGCTCGAAGAGTCGATGATCACGACGCTCGCGTCGAGCGCCCGGCTAGTCGCGCGGGCGACCTCCGGCAGGCCGGCGCCAGCCTCGACCGCCTCCGAGACCTCGGAGAACGCGTCCAGGAAGTCGCTGCCGGTGCTCGCACCGGCACCGTCGAGCCGACGCAACTGATGAGCCACGGAACGAGTGTAGGTGCGAGGCGGTCAGGCGTAGCGGTCGTAGAACCACACGATCGTCAGGCCGATCGTGCTTCCCACGCCCAGCAGCGAGACCAACATGAACAGCGTCAGGACGCTGGCCGCCGCCTTCTCCCAGATGCGCCCATAGGAAGCCCACGCCGGCATGAGGATGAACGCCACGTAGCCGGCCAGGGTCAGGACACCGGCCAGGATCAGAACGAGCTCGGTCGGATTGACGGCATCCACGGCGGCGAAGATAGCGGCCTCAGCGGGCGGCCGAATCGTGCGCCAGGCCCGCCACGAGGGCGCGCGGGACGGCTCGCGCCGCGACCTCCGCGGCCGACCGGTCCTGGAACAGTCCGAACAGCGTCGGCCCCGACCCGGTCACGAGGGCCGTCAGGGCTCCGGCCCGGCGAAGCGCGCCCAGACCCGCCTCCAGCTCCGGTCGCAGGGACAGAGCCGCCGGCTGCAGGTCGTTGGCCAGGAGGGGCGCCAGCTCGCGCGTGGGCAGCGCGGCCAGACGGCGCACGCCGTCCGGATCGAGCCGGGCCCGTGTGGCGCCGAGCCGATCGGCCTCGCGGTACACCGCTGGGGTGGAAAGACCCCGGTCGCGGGGAACGAGCACCAGGGCCATCGGCGGCAGCGCGAGGGGTTCCACCACCTCGCCGGCGCCTGTCACGAGCGCGTGGCGCGGCTCGACCTGGCTCGGGACGTCGGCCCCCAGCTCCGCGGCCAGCTCGCGGAGGGGTGCCTCACCGAGCGGTCGCGCGGCCAGCCGGTTGCCGGCTCGCAGCACCGCCGCGGCATCCGCACTGCCCCCACCGAGGCCCGCTGCCACGGGGATCCGCTTGTCGATCGTGACCCGCAGCGGCGACAGGGCCCCGCCCAGTGCCTCCCGCAAGCGCACGATTGCCGTCGCCGCCAGGTTGGGGCCTCTGACGCCCGGGCACACAACCTCATCGGTGCCCGCCACCTCCACGGTCAGCGAGTCGTGCAGGTCGATCGAGGCGAAAAGCGAGCACAGCTCGTGCAGCCCGTCGGGGCGGGGCGAGCCGACGTGGAGAAGGAGGTTCACCTTGGCCGGAGCGATCTCGCGCACCATGCCCTCGCCCCCGTTCAACGGCGCAGGCACTCGCCGAGCGCCAAGAAGTCCGACGGGTTCAGCCGCTCAGCGCGGGCGTCGGCCGCCAGGCCGAGCGCCTCCAGCGCCGCACGCACGCGCTCACGGGTGTCCGCGGGCGCGTCCGGCGCCAGGGCGAGCGAGCCGGCGAGCGCCTTGCGGCGGTGCGCGAAGGCACCGTGCACGAGGTCGACCACACAGCGCGGTGGGTTGGGAGCCCGCCGTTCGAGCACCACGAGCGCAGAGTCCACTCCCGGGACGGGATGGAACACGGTGCGGGCGATGCGCCGCGCCACGCGCACCTCACAGGCGAGCTGGGCCAGCACGGAGGTTGCGCCGTAGGTACGCGTACCCGGGGGAGCGGCCAGGCGCTCGGCCACCTCGCGCTGAATCATCGCTACCCAGAGGGTCGCGCCTGGGAGCTCCTCGATCGACTTGAGCAGAACATTGGCCGCGACCCCGTAGGGCAGGTTGGCCACGATCTTGCCCGGCGCCGGATCGAGGGCGCTGTAGTCGAGCCGCGTGGCGTCGGCCAGGTGGAGCGTCGCGTTGTTGAAGGGCTCGAGCGCGTCTGCGAGCGCGGGCTCGAGCTGCCGGTCCACCTCGATCACGTGCAGGTGAGCAACGCGCGCGGCGAGGTACTCCGAGAGAACGCCGAGGCCGCCGCCCACCTCGAGCACGACATCGCGATCCTCGAGCTCCGCCAGCCTGCCGATCACCCCGAGCACGTTGTCGTCGATCAAGAAGTTCTGGCCGAGGTCGCGGTTGGGTCGCACCGCGAAGTCCCGTAGGCGCCGCATGCTGCCCTGCCGTAGCTCGGTCCCGGCCGACGGGTCGTCGCGTGCGCTCATCACCAACCGAAGACCTTTGCGGCGTTGGAATCGACCGCGGCTTCGAGAGTCGCGTAGTCCACGCCCCGCAGGCCCGCGATGTGCTCGGCCGTCCGCACCACGTTGGCCGGTTGGTTCGGCTTGCTGCGGACCGGCTGCGGAGACAGGAACGGAGAGTCGGTCTCCACCAGCAGCAGGTCCTCCGGGATGTCGCGCGCGGCGGCCTGGATGTCGGCAGCCTTGCGATAGGTCGCGTTGCCGGCGAAGGAGCACAGATAGCCCCGTTCGACGCACTCGTTGAGGCGCTCGGGCGCCGAGAAGCAGTGCAGGATCACCGTGAGCCCGTTCGCGCGTTCGCGCAGGATCGAGAACGTGTCCTCCTCCGCCGCGCGGGTGTGGATGACCACCGGCAGATCGAGCTCGCGAGCAAGGTCGACCTGCGCCTCGAAGGCGCGGCGCTGGTCCGCACGGGGGGCGTGATCGCGGTAGTAGTCGAGACCCGTCTCCCCGATCGCCCTGACCCGCCGGTGCCCAGCCGCGAACCGGATGGCCTCGGCGTCCGCGGCGGCGAAGCCCGTCGCGGAGTTCGGGTGGCGCCCGACGATCGCCACGACCTCGTCGTGCGCTTCCGCGAGCGCGAGCGATCGGGCGGTGGAGTCGGGGTCGATGCCGACGGTGGCAAGCCGCGTGACCCCCGCCGCGCGGGCGTTCTCGACCAGCTTGTCGGCCGACGGCTCGCACAGGTCGAGATGGCAGTGTGTGTCGACCACGGCGCCGAGGTGTTGCCGGTCTCAGGCCGCGGGCGAGGCGAGCGGGCGTTCGACCCGCGGGAACAACTGGGGGAGCTCCGCGATCGTGTGGCTCTCCGGCTTCGGGTCGAAGCGCGCTCGACCGAGCTCGAGCTCGTCAGGGTCGGCCCGGCCGAGGGCGGCCATCAGCCGCTCGACCGAGTCCGGCATGAACGGGTGGAGCAGCACCGACACCACCCGCAGCCCTTCAGCGAGGCCGCACAGCACGGAGTCGAGCTGCTGCGCTGATCCGGGGTCCTTCGCGAGCTGCCACGGCGTCTGCTCCTGCACGTAGCGGTTGAGGCGCCGGACGAGCTGCCAGATGTCGTCGAGTGCGCCGGTCAGGTCGAGCCCGTCGAAACGGCCCCGTACCCGATCGGCCAGGCCGTCGAAATCGGCGATCAGCTCGGCCCCGGCCTCCGCGCTCGGCACTTCGCCGTCGCGGTACTTCGAGATCATCGCCAGCGAGCGGCTGGCAAGGTTGCCGTACTCGTTTGCGAGCTCCGAGGCGTAACGCGTCTCGAACCCCTCGGGCGACACCGAGCCGTCCTGACCGAGGGTGACCTCGCGCAGGAGGTAGTAGCGCAGGGCGTCGGTGCCGTACATGTCGATCACCTGGAACGGATCGATCACGTTGCCGAGGGACTTCGACATCTTCTCCTCATCCATCAGCAGGTAGCCGTGGATGAGCAGGCGCTCTGGTACCTCGAGCTCGGCGGCCATCAGCAGGGCGGGCCAAATCACCGCGTGGAACTTGAGGATGTCCTTGGCCATGAACTGAACTGTGGGCGGCCAGAAGCGGCTTTCCAGATCCTCGCCCGGACGCGCGTAGGAGAGCGCCGTGTAGTAGTTGAGGAGAGCGTCGATCCAGACGTAGATCACCTGCCGCTGATCCCACGGCACGGGCACGCCCCAGGTCAGACTGGAGCGACTCATGGAGACGTCGGTGAGTCCTTGGCGGATGAACGAAAGCGCCTCGTTGTACCGGTGTTGGGGCACGACGAATCCGGGCCGCTCCGCATACAGGCGCTCGAGCGGCTCCTGAAACGCCGACAGCTTGAAGAAGTAGTTGTCCTCCTTCTCGCGGACCAACACGATCTTGTGGATCGCGCAGCGGTGGCCCTCGAGGAGCTCGCCCTCGGTCTTGAAGTCCGCACAGCGAGGGCAGTACCAGCCCTCGTAGGTGCCGGCGTAGATGTGGCCGTTGTCGTAGAGGCCCTGCACCACGCGGCTGACCCCGTCCTCGTGCTCGGCATCGCTCGTGCGGATGAAGAAGTCGGCGGTCGCGTTCACCCGGGAGACCAGGTTGCGAAAGCGCGGGGAGTTCAAATCCGCCAGCTCGCGCGGCGTCGTACGGAGGCGCTCCGCCGCCTGGGCGACCGGCTCGCCATGCTCGTCGGTGCCGGTCAGGAAGAACACCTCCTCGCCGCGCTGGCGCATGTGGCGGGCGAGCACATCGGTGGCGATCGTGCTGTACGCGTGGCCGAGGTGGGGCTCGGCGTTGACGTAGTAGATCGGGGTGGTGACGTAGTAGCCCATTGCCGGGCGATGCTAGCCGTGGTGCTTCGGGCACCGAGGAACACTCTTAGTGCCGCGACCTCCCCTCGAAGTCGTTCAATGACGGCCGGCAAGGGCCTTCCCACCGGTCGCGGTTCTATGCCCCCCTGAAGCCGTCGTCCGCGCCTCGCCACGGGCCGGCCGACCGCGACTGCCGCGATCAGGAGAGCCACGAGGGCGGCCACTCGACCGAAGTCGAACGTGGATCCTGATGCCCGACGAGCTGCGGCGGGGTCTTCGCCGAAGCGGATCTCAGATGGGCCGGCTGTCTCGCTCCGATCGCGCGGCGCCACCTCCGTGTCTTTACCGGGCCCCATGCGCCCGCCGTGGTCGGGCTCGAGAGGGGCCCGGCCGGTCGCCTCTCGGCCCGCCGCGTCCAGCGAAGGTCTGCTTCTGGCGTCGCGCGCCTTCCCGCTGCTGGGTGCAGAGCCCGCAGAGAGCGCCGGCACCGGGTCGTGCGGCGTCGCGGAAACAAGCCGGGGGGCGCTGGGCGCGGACACCGCTCTGGCGTCTGCCGACGCCGGGTTGCCGCGCGCGAGGACGTGGCCAGGCGCGAGCACGGTGCCTGGCCCGCCCACCGGCTCGAGTGTGGCCGGGTGGCCCGCCGTCTGCTGCGGCGCCGACAGCGATCTGGGCGCCTGCCCGGGCGCGGCCTCGGCCTCGAAGCCGAGCAGGGGGAGCGGCTCAGGGACCGGGACCGGCTCTGCCAGGGGCACGGTGCGAGCCAACGGCAGGGGCAGCGGGAGCAGACCGGGTGCTGGCAGGGGCTCCGGCGTGACCACCACGGGCACGCTCTCCGGCGGTGGTTCCGCCGGCACCGGCACCCCCACCGGAACCGGCCGAATCTCCGGTACAGGCGGCGGCAGGAGCGGCGGCAGGAAGTCGAGCGGGTTCAGGTAGCCGTGGTCGGTGCCGGCTTCTCGCACGCCGAAGTGCAGGTGCGGGGCGTCGATCGAACGACGTCCGGATACGCCGACCGCGCCGAGCCGTTCGCCGCCCCCCACCGCGTCTCCACGCGCCACGTCGACCGCGGACAGATGGAGGTACGAGGTGTCAAGGCGCCCGTCGTCGGTGCGGACCGCCACCGTCAGCCCGGAGCTGCCGGCCGACCCGGCGAAGGTGACCGTGCCGCCGACGGCCGCCACCACCGGATGGCCCTCGGGGGCGCCGATGTCGATACCGCGGTGTTGCCCGGCGGCGTACGGGTCGTCGCCGTTCGCGTAGGCCGTCAGGACCTCGCCACGTACGGGCCAGGTCCACCCTTCGGCGGCGCTCGCGGGCGATGCCCCGAACAGGAGGAGCAGCAGGGTGATTATGAGAGGGAGAGGTGTCATGGCCCGCAAGGTAGGAGCGAATCGCGCCCTGTCCAACGGCCCGTCGCACTCCTGTCGTCCTATGTCACCAAGGCGTAACGGGAAGTCACTGATCGATAACCGGGGGTGGCCGATCAGTCGTAGTGAGGCTGTCGTAGAGCCGGTTGGACTTCTCCCCGGTGAGCTCGGCCACGACCTTGGCCGCCGGCCGCGGCCGGGCACCCGATTCGACGAGCCGTCGAACCGCATCCACGGCGATCGCGCCGGCCCGCGATGTCCCCGCGGGGGGCGGGCCTACCACCAGCACGATCTCACCCCGCGGCGGCGCCTCGGAGTACCGGACTGCCAGCTCCCCGGCCGTCCCGCGCGCGACCTCCTCGTGCAACTTCGTGAGCTCCCGGCAGACGGCCGCGGGCCGCTCCGGGTCGATCTCTGCGAGTACGGCGAGCGTGGTCCCGAGTCGCCGCGGGGACTCGAACGCCACGAGCGTCACGTCCGCCTCCTCGAGCACGCGCCGCAGTTCCCCGCGCTTACGCGGGAGGAAGCCGGTGAAGCGCCAGCGGTCAGAGGGCAGGGCGGAGGCCACGAGCGCCGCCAGCACCGCCGAGGGGCCGGGCAGCACCTCCACCTGGATCCCCGCGGCCACGCACGCGCGCACGAGCTCGAAGCCCGGGTCCGATACGAGTGGCATGCCGGCGTCCGAGACGAGCGCGACCGTCTGACCTGAGATCAGGCGCTCCACGAGCTCGGCGGCGCGGCGCTCCTCATTGTGCTCGTGGTAGGACACAAGCTCGGCGGCTACCCCGTAGCGATCGAGCAGCGTGCTTGTGCGGCGGGTGTCCTCGCAGGCGATCACGTCCGCTTCGCGGAGTGCCGAGAGCACCCGTAGCGTCACATCCTCGAGGTTGCCGATCGGGGTCGGGCAGACGACCAGGCGCCCTGCGCCCGTGCTCAAGCGCTCGCCTCGAGAGCCATGACCGCGGCGCCGATCATTCCCGACTCGGCCCCGAAATGCGACGGCACGACCCGCACCGAGTCGCGCAACGGAGGAAGGGCTCGCCTCCTCATCTCCTCCCTGGCCGGGCCGAGTAGAAGCTCGCCCGCGGCCATCACTCCTCCGCCGACGACCACGACCTCCGGATTGAAGATGTTCACGAGGCCCGATAGGCCGGCGCCGAGCCGGCACCCGACGAGTGCCAGGACGCCGAGCGCGGTCGGGTCGCCATCGTGGGCGAGCTCGGTGACCATCGCGCCCGTCACCGCGCGGCCCTCGGCGGCGGCCCGCCCGAGCGGGGAGTCTGGCGTCAGCCGCGCCGCCTCGGCCCCCTCCCGGCCGATGGCCGTTCCTGAGGCCACCGCCTCCAGGCAGCCGCGGTTCGGGCAACCCGGCCCGCAGAGCGGTCCGTCGAGATCGACAACCATGTGCCCGAGCTCGGCGCCGGCGCCGATGCTCCCCCGGTAGGGCCGTCCGTCGAGGATCAGCCCGCCGCCGATGCCGGTGCCCAGGGTGAGCAAGACGACGTTGGAGGCCCCGCGGGCGGCGCCGTAGCGCTGCTCGGCAAGCGCAGCCACGTTGGCGTCGTTGTCGACCTCCACGGGCAGGCCGAGCCGCTCGCTCATGAGGTCGCGGAAGGGCAGCTCGTCGAGTGGAAGGTGCACGGCGCTGAGCGACATACCACGGCGGTGGTCCATCTGAGACGGGATGCCAAAGCCCACGGCTCGCACGTCGGGAGCCTTCGCACGGGCCTCTTCGACCACCTCGACCATCAGGTCGAGGACCTCGCGGCGATCCCGGCCACGCCACAGGCGGTGGGCGCGGTGCTCGACGGCGAGCGAGTCGTCCACGACCCCGGCGAGCAGCTTGGTGCCGCCCGCGTCCACCCCGATGACACGCCCCGCCGGCATCCGTGGACGGTATACACGGGGCATGGGAAGCGACGGCTCCGAGGACCCACCCCCCTACCGCGTCTATCGATCGGGCGAGCCGACCGAGCCTCCGGGCGATGTCCGCCCTCCTCGGGGACGGGACGAAGTGCCCTCTCCCGAAGCCCGGCGGCCGGAGTCCCGCACCGGGGGAGCCGACGAGCCGCCGGGGTACAGGGTCTACCGCTCTCGGCGAGGCCGCCTCGGCCGGCTGATTCCCGAAAGCGGCCTGCGGGGGCTGCGCCCGGGACGGCGGCGCGGCGAGCCGAGGGAACCCGGCGGAGCAGAGCGCACGGGACGGCGGATAACGCCCGGTCGCGTGGCCAGGTGGGCCGCGATTGCCGTCGGCGGGTGGCTTCTCCTCTCCTTTGTGATCTTCCTGGTGAGCGCCACCTTCGCGCCGAAGGTCTCCGGGAAGGCCGAGGACCAGCTGGCGGGCGGCAGCAGCCTGCTCGCGGGGAGCACGGTGCTCGTGCTCGGCTCCGACAAGCGCTCGGAGGGGACGAAAGAGCCCGGAGCCGGCGGTCCGGCCCGCGCCGACAGCATCCTGCTCGTGCACGCCGGCTTCGGCAGCGTGCGGCGACTGTCGATCCTGCGCGACACCTACGCCGAGATCCCCGGCTCCGCGCCGCAGAAGATCAACGCCGCCTACGCCATCGGCGGGCCGGCCCTGATGGTCGAGACCGTCGAGGGCTTCATGGGCAACGGCCTCGAGATCAACCACGTGGTCGAGGTGAGCTTCGATGACTTCCCGAAGCTGATCGACTCACTGGGCGGCGTGGACGTGACGACGCCCACCTGCGTCCGATCCGAGCCGTTCGGCGGCTACCGGGTCAAGCTGAAGAAGGGCACGCACCGGCTGAACGGGAAGCAGGCGCTGAGGTTCGCCCGCGTGCGCAAGAACCAGTGCGCACCGAACGAGGACGACCGCCAGCGGGCCGGGCGCCAGCAGGAGGTGCTGAAGGGCATACGGAGTCGCTTCCTGTCTCCGTCGATACTCCTACGGCTCCCGCTCGTGAGCTGGCGCGCGCCACGTACGATCCGCAGCGACATGGCCGGTCCCGGCCTGCTCGCGCTGTTCACCGACCTGGTCACCGGCGGCTCCGGGGGCAAGACGCGCGTGCTGCTGCCGTCTCGGATCAACGGCGACGGCAGCCTGGCCGTGGAGCGCGATGCGAGGCGCAAAGAGGTCGAACGGCTGGTCGGGAAGGACTGAGACCCGCCCGGAGCGGCGCGATCGCGCTCTAGTCGGAGGAGGAGGAAGAGGCCTTCGCGCCGCCTGAATCCGAGCCGGAGGTGCTCTTGCCCGAGCCCGAGCTCGAATCTGAGGAGCTCGAGCTCGACGAGCCCGAATCCGAGCCCTTCGAGTCAGATCCGGTCTTCGACCCGGTCTTCTCACCCTTGTCCGACGAAGAGGAGTCGCTCTTGCCCTCCTCCTTGCCCCCGGAGTCTCCCGATCCGGCACCTCGGCTCTTGCCGTAGTCGGTGTTGTAGAAGCCCGAGCCCTTGAAGTGCACGGCCACGGGGTGGAACACCCGCTGCACCGGGGCGCCGCACTCCCGGCACTCCGTGATGTTGTCGTCGGTCATACGCTGCAGCTCCTCGAAGGTGTGGCCCTTCGTGCAGCGGTATTCGTAGATCGGCATCGGCACTTCGAGTATACGAGTGCCAAAGGGGCGCCCAGAGCTGCTCTCAGACGATCTCGCGGCGCCTGAGGAGCGCCGCTCCCGCACCCAGGAAGGCGAGCGCCCAGCCCAGGTACACGAGGCCGCCGACCACTGGGGAGAGCATGTCGGGATCTCCCCCGCCCTCTCCGCCGGCCAACGAGAAGCCCGACGAGCTGACGCCGTAACGACCAACGTCCGACGCAAGCGCGATGACCAGTGGATCGATCACGAAGATCACGATCACCGCGCCGATCACGGCGGCCACCTGGTTGGGAACCACCGCTCCGATGCCCACGCCGAGGGCGCCCGAGATGGCGGCGTAGAGCAACCCCCCGGCCAACAGCTCGGCAATCCGCCCGGCAGACGGCCCGGCGTCGGCGCCGATCACCGCAAGCGTGGGGTAGACGATCGCCGCGGTGATGAGGAAGGCGGCGGCCACCAGCGCCATGCCGGCGAGCGCGTAGGCCACGGCCTTGGCGCCGATCACCCGCATGCGGTCGGGTGCCACGAGCAACGTCGAGCTGATCGTGTTGTGGCGGTGCTCGCCCGACATCCCGATCACTCCCAGCAGGAGGACCAGGATCCCCGTCAGGGTCCCGCTCGTGAGCAGCGACTCGATGTCCTCGTCGCTCACGGTGTCGGGATCCAGGAAGGCCAGCGTGAGGATGACCGCCAGGAGCGTGAGCCCCACGATCGCGGCGAGGAAGCCGTAGAAGGTCCGCGTGGTGCGGAGCTTGAGGATCTCGGCCGCTATCAGGCGTGTCATTGGGGCGCGGTCCGATCGTCCGTGAGCGAGAGGAATATCTCCTCGAGGCCCTGGCCCTCGGCCGTGAGCTCGTACACGGGAATTCCGTGCTGGGCGGCCATGTCGCCCACCGTCTCGTTGGTGGTGCCGGCGAGCACGATGGTGTCGCCCCCGTCCCGCACAAGCCGGGCGCCGTGCTCGCCCAGGAGCTGCGCGAGCCGGGCAGCCTGTGGGCTGCGGAGCTTCACAGCGCCCGCGCCGGCGGAGGCCCGGGTGCGAAGGTCCTCCAGGGAGGACTCGGCCACGAGCCGCCCGCGGGCCACCATCACCACGTGGTCCACCGTCTGCTCGACCTCGGCCAGGACGTGGCTCGACACGAGCACCGATCTGCCCTCGGCGGCGCGCGCCCGCAGGAAGTCGCGCAACCAGCGGATGCCGAGCGGATCGAGCCCGTTGGCGGGCTCGTCGAGCACGAGCACCTGGGGGTCGCCCAGCAGCGCGGTGGCGAGCGCCAGCCGCTGGCGCATGCCGAGCGAGTAGCCGCCCACCCGCTTGTCACGGGCCTCGGCGAGGCCGACGAGCGTGAGCAGCTCTTCGGCACGTGAGCCGGGCAGGCCCGCGGCTGTTGCGAGCACACGGAGGTGGTTGCGGCCCGAGCGGCCCGGATGGAAAGCCGAGCGCTCGAGCACGGCGCCGACCGTGCCGAGGGGATCTGTGAGCTGAGCGTAGGGCCGGCCGTCGATGGTGGCCGTGCCCGAGTCGGGCCGAACGAGGCCGAGCAGCGCCCGGAGCGTGGTGGTCTTACCCGCGCCGTTGGGCCCGAGGAAGCCCACGACCGTGCCGGGCTCGACGGCGAAGCTCAGATCGTCCACGGCGAGGGTGGACCCGAAGCGCTTGGAGAGCGAGTCGATGACGATCTGGGCCACGAAACGGAGTGGTACACCATCACCCGGCGCGACACAGCGCCCGCGGGTCGCCCCTCGTTAGCCTTCGCCGCAATGTCGACGCCCACCAAGGACGCGGTCACGATGGACAAGATCGTGGCCCTCTGCAAGCGGCGCGGCTTCATCTTCCAGTCGTCCGAGATCTACGGCGGCCTGGCCTCCACCTACGACTACGGGCACTACGGCGTGCTGCTCAAGTCGAACGTGAAGGCCGAGTGGTGGCGCGCCGTGGTGCAGGAGCGCGACGACGTCGTGGCGCTCGACGCGGCCATCCTCATGCACCCGCGCACCTGGGAGGCTTCAGGGCACCTCGAGGGCTTCACCGATCCGCTCGTGCAGTGCCTCGGCAAGTGCAAGCGGCGCTGGCGTGAGGACCACCTGCGCGAGAGCCAGGCCGACGGCGAGCTCAAGTGCCCGGAGTGCGGCGGCGACCTGTCGGAGCCGCGCAACTTCAACCTGATGTTCGAGACACACATGGGCCCGATCCAGGACGAGGGCTCGCGGGTGTTCCTACGCCCCGAGACCGCTCAGGGCATCTTCGTGAACTTCAAGAACGTGCTGCAGTTCTCGCGCAAGAAGCCACCCTTCGGAATCGCCCAGGTGGGCAAGTCGTTCCGCAACGAGATCACCCCCGGCAACTTCATCTTCCGGACGCGCGAGTTCGAGCAGATGGAGATCGAGTTCTTCGTGCCGCCCGCCGAGGCCGGGCGCTGGCACGAGCACTGGATGGAGGAGCGCATGCGCTGGTACACCGAGCTCGGCCTGCGGCCCGATCACCTCCAGCTGCGCAAGCACGAGGCCGACGAGCTCTCGCACTATTCAAGCGCCACCTCGGACATCGAGTACCTCTTCCCCATGGGCTTCTCGGAGCTCGAGGGGATCGCCAACCGCGGCGACTTCGACCTCACCCAGCACGCGAAGTTCTCGCGCGAGAAGCTCGAGTACGTCGACTCCGCCAACGGTGACCGCTACGTGCCGCACGTGATCGAGCCCTCGGCCGGCGCGGACCGCGGCACGCTGGCGTTCATGGTGGACGCCTACGACGAGGAGGAGGTCGAGGGCCGCGAGCGCGTGGTGCTGCGGCTGCACCCGCGCCTCGCGCCGGTCAAGGTGGCGGTGCTGCCTCTCCTGAACAAGGACGGGCAACCGGAGACCGCACGCGAGATCTACCAGGACCTCCGCCGCCGCATGCCGGCGGAGTACGACGCCGGCGGCTCTATCGGCAAGCGCTACCGGCGCCAGGACGAGATCGGCACGCCCTGGGGCGTGACGGTGGACCACCAGACCGCAGACGACGGGACGGTGACGCTGCGCGACCGCGACTCGCTCGAGCAGACGCGGCTCCGGATCGACGAGGTGGGCGGGGAGCTCGAGCGGCGGCTGGCGGCCGAGTGGAGGTCGCCGAAACTCGGCTGAGGGTCAGCTCAGCGGATGTAGAGTCAGGATCTACACACCCGGCCCCTCGTGGGCCGGGTTTCTTGTTCAAGCGCAGGTCCTAGAGTCGCGCTGATCAGGCCCCCTGCCGACAACACCGCGATCCGCAACCACGCGGACCTGATCTGGGGGATCGCCGAGCTGCTGCGCGGCGATTACAAGCGAGCGGATTACGGGAAAGTGATCCTGCCGCTGGTGGTGATGCGGCGCCTCGACCAGGTGCTCGAGGACCGCCGAGACCTCGTGCTCGAGCGGGCGGCGGCGCTGGAGAAGCAAGGGATCGAGAACGCCGAATTGGCGCTCCGCCAAGCGGCCGGCCAGCAGTTCTTCAACCGCCACCGCCTGCGTTTCCACCAGTTGCTCGACGACCCGGGCAACATCGCCCGTCACCTGCACTCCTACATCGACGGGTACTCGGAGCTTGCGCGGGACGTGATCGAGAAGTTCGAGTTCGACGCCCACATCGACCGCCTCGACCGCTCGAACCTGCTCTATCGGGTGATCGGCCGCGTATGCGCCGTGGATCTGCACCCCGAGCGCGTGTCGAACCACGACATGGGTGCGATCTTCGAAGAGCTGATCCGCCGCTTCGCGGAGCAGTCGAATGAGACCGCGGGTGAGCACTTCACTCCGCGAGAGGTCGTGCGGCTGATGGTGAATCTGCTGCTCGCCGGCGACGACGAGGCCCTGCGCGACAAGGGCGCCATTCGGCATGTGTTCGACTGCGCGTGTGGAACCGGCGGAATGTTGTCCGAGGCCGAGGACCAGATCCGCCGCTCCAACGCGAACGCGACCGTGCGCCTGTTCGGTCAGGAGCTGAACCCCGAGTCGTATGCGATCTGCCTCGCCGACATGCTCGTAAAGGGCCAAGACGCCTCCCACATCGCCTTCGGCAACTCGCTTTCCACCGACGCCCATGCTGGTCAGGACTTCCACTACTGCATCGCCAACCCGCCCTTCGGAGTCGATTGGACCAAGGTCCATGACGAGGTTCGTGACGAGCACCAGCAGCTCGGCTTCGACGGACGCTTCGGGCCGGGTCTGCCGCGCAAGTCAGACGGCCAACTCCTGTTCCTGATGCACCTGCTGTCGAAGATGCGCGACCCCGAGGACAAGGGCACACGCATCGCGATCGTGCACAACGGCTCGCCGCTGTTCACGGGCGCCGCGGGCTCCGGCGAGTCGGAGATCCGGCGCTGGATCATCGAGCACGACTGGCTCGAAGCGATCGTCGCGATGCCGGAGCAGCTCTTCTACAACACGGGCATCGCCTCCTATGTGTGGGTGCTGACCAATCGCAAGAGCGAGGAGCGCCGGGGCAAGGTCCAGCTGATCGACGCGCGGGCGCAGTGGGTCAAGATGCGCAAGAGCCTCGGCGAGAAGCGCCGCGAGATCTCACCTGAGCAGATCGAGGAGATCACGCGTTTCCACGGCGTTTTTCAGGAAGACGAGCTGGTGAAGGTGCTGCCGAACGAGGCGTTCGGATACCGCACGATCACGGTCGACCGCCCGCTGCGGGCGTACTGGGCGATCGGGCCCGACACTTGGGACGGCGTCGAGGAGGAGAAGACGCTTGCGAAGCTGGACACGGGAACGCGGTCCTCGGCCGCGGCATTGCTACGGGCACTCCCCGCGCAGCGCTGGGAGACGCCCGCGGAGTGCGCGGCCGCGCTCGGAAGCGCGTTGAGTGGAGCGGTCGAGAAGCCATCCGCGTCACTCGTCAAGTCGCTGGCTGGCCGCTGCATCGTCCGCGACCCTGACCTACCCGAGCAGCGCGACTCCAAGGGCCGGACCGAGTGGGATCCCGAGCTGCGCGATACCGAGAGCGTGCCGCTCGTTGAAGATGTCGATGAGTACCTCGCTCGGGAAGTGCTTCCTCATCTTCCCGACGCCCATGTGGCCGACCCGGAGGGCCGGATCGGCTACGAGATCCCGTTCACGCGGCTGTTCTACCGCTACATACCACCGCGGCCTAGCGAGGAGATCAAGGCCGAGCTGCGGGAGCGCGAGAAGCGGATCCGGGAGCTGCTTGAGGAGGTACTCGTGTGAGGAAGGAGTTAAGGCTCAAGGACCTCGGCCGCTGGCGCTCTGGCGGCACGCCTCCCAGGGAACGCCGCGAGATGTGGGAGGGCAGTCTGCCTTGGTTGTCAGCGAAAGACATCAACCGGGATGAACTGCACGAGCCGACGGTATTCCTGACGGAAGCCGCGGCAGCAGCGCACTCACGCGTCGTGCCGGCCGGCAGCGTCTTGTTGATTGTTCGCGGAATGTCGCTCGTTCACGGCCTTCCGGTGGTACTCGCAGACCGTCGGGTGGCTTTCAACCAAGATCTCCGTGCGCTCGAGGTGGATCGACGTCTCGACCCAAGGTTCGTCTACTACGCACTGCGCGGCCATCGCCACAAGCTCGACGCGCATATCGATCGAGCGGCCCACGGTACCGCCAGAGTCGTTGAATCGATCTACGGGGAGCGAATTCCACTGTTCGCGAGGGGCGATCAGGTGGCGATCACCGACTTCCTCGACCGCGAGTGTGAGCGGATTTCCGAACTCTTGGCCGAGGTGGCTACCGCTCGAGCAGCAGCCGTACAAGCCCATCACGAACAGGCCTACACCCGGCTGTTGACTACCGATGGTCCCCTCTCCCGCCTAAAGGACTTGACTGGTCCCATTGATACCGGGACTTGGGGGTCCGACCCCGGCGAGGACGAAACCGATGTCACGTGCCTCCGCGTCACTGACTTTGACCGCCCGAACTTGAACACGCGCCCCTCTGGCGCTGTCCGCAGCATCAGAGACGGGCAGCTCCGGCGTCTATCTCTGCGCTCTGGAGATCTCCTCCTCGAGAAGTCAGGTGGAGGACCGTCCACGCCGGTCGGCTTCGTCGTCCGATACTGCGGCTCGAGCGAGCGCCAAGGAATCTGCTCCAACTTCATCGGCCGGATCCGGCCTGGCCCTTCGACCGACTCAAACTACCTTGCCCATCTGTTTGCCGCCCTCTACCACCACGGCGTGAGTCGTCCCTTCGTGAAGCAGGTCACGGGCATCCAGAACCTCGACGTACGCGCGTATCTCTCACTGCGTGTCCCAGCGCGTGACAAGCCGACCCAGGCAAGGCTCGCGGATCTCGAGGAGGCGCAGTTAACAAGGGCCCTCTCATTGCGCGACGAGTACGGCCGGCTCAGGGATGAACTCATCGAGTACCGCGACGCCCTCATCACCGAAGCCGTCACCGGCAAGCTCGACGTCAGCCGCCTTTCCGACCAGCAGTTCGACGAGTCGCTTCACGCCGTCGCCGAGGGATCTCCGCCAGAGGTCCTGTCGGCGTGAGTTCCACCGTCCTTACCGCGGACGTTCAAATCCCGGCGGACCCGGCAGCCGCGATCCACTTCAACTTCGACCTCCACGCGCTGCGGATCGCGCTTGTCGCGCGCGACCACGTCGGGCGGCTCCCAGAAGAATGGCAACATCCGGGTGTCTACGTCCTCATCGGCGGCATTGGAGTCGAGCCCGAGACTCAGGTGTACGTCGGCCAGGCTAGGCAGTTGCGCAGCCGCCTGGTGCAACACCGACGGAAGCCCAAGCTCGACTGGTGGCGCGTGGTGGCGGTGATTCGCGACACCGAGAACGGCTTCAACTCAGCGCAGATCGGCTACCTCGAGGGCCGTCTTGCCCAGGAGCTGCGCCAACGGCCTGCAATCAGGGTTCGCGAAGGGATGACGACGATCGACATGACGATGCCGACATCCGCCAGAACATCGCTGAACGAGTTCGTCCGGACGATCCTCGAGGCGCTTCGGATCGCAGGCCTCGACCTCCGCGCCAGCTCAGCGGACGCCAACGAGCGTGAGCAGGTCGGGACAGGGCGAACGCGATCAGCAGTGCCCGGCACCGTCGGTGACCTGCTGGCGGCAGGACTCATCTCGGCCGGCACTCGGCTGGTAGCGAAACGGGGGAACCGGCGGGCTGAAGCTGAGGTTGTGGCCACTGGCGAGCTGCTCGTCGACGGGGTCGCTTACCGATCGCCGAGCACCGCAGCCAAGCGCGGACTTGGCGTCCCGACGTCGAACGGATGGACGCGGTGGCAAACCTCCGACGGGGTGAATCTCGCTGATCTGCGGGCGCAGCTCCAGCGCGTCGACGAAGACACCCAAGATCAATTATGAGCACTGCCGCACTCGACCACACTGAGTCCGCCTTCGAGCGCCTGATAGTCACGGAGCTGACCGGCTCAGGCGGCTGGGAAACGGGCGACCCGCATGGCTACGACGCCCACGCCGGTCTCTACCCAGAAGACGTCGTCGGGTTCATCACCGACACCCAGTCGAAGAAATGGGACAAACTCGTAGCGCTCGCCGGCGGGGAGACCGCCGCGCGCGCGAGTCTCCTGAGGCGATTGGCGTCCCAGCTCGACAAGCTCGGCACCGTGGAGGTGCTGCGCCGCGGGCTCTCCGAGCGCGGAATCGCGTTCTCGCTCTGCCAGCTCAAGCCGGCACACTCACTCGACGAGGCGACGCAGGTCGCCTACAACGCGAACCGCCTGCGCGTCGTGCGCCAGGTCCGCTTCGACCCGAAGAAGGGCGACTCGGTCGACCTCGTGCTGTTCGTCAACGGCGTGCCGACGGCGACGGCGGAGCTGAAGAACCGCTGGACGGACCAGAACGTGGAGCATGCGATCGAGCAGTACCGCCGTGACCGCGATCCGCGGATCGTGCTGTTCGCCCGCCGGGCGTTCGTGCACTTTGCGCTCGACGCGGAGCTGGCGTACATGACGACTCGCCTTGAGGGCGAGCGCACGCTGTTTCTCCCCTTCAACCAGGGGTCGGGTGGAGCCGGACGCCCGGGCGGGAAGGGCAACCCTGGTGCGGAGGATGGTCACGCGACCTCGCACGTGTGGCGTGAGGTGTGGGACCGCGACCGCTGGATCGAGCTGATCCAGAAGTTCGTGCACGTCGAGCCCGCGGCGAAGGGCGGCGGGCCGGCGACGGTCGTATTCCCCCGCTACCACCAGTGGCACGTGGTGGTCGAGTGCCAGGCGCACGCCCGGGTACACGGTCCCGGCCACAGCTACCTGATCCAGCACTCGGCCGGGTCGGGCAAGACGAAGGAGATCGCCTGGCTCGCGCACGAGCTGTCGTCGCTTCACGACGACGGGGACGTGAAGGTGTTCGACAAGGTCGTCGTGATCACCGACCGCCGCGTGCTCGACGCGCAGATGCGCCGCCAGATCGAGCAGTTCGAGCAGGTCGCCGGTGTGGTCAGGTCGGTGACCGACAGCTCGGCCGAGCTGCGCGAGGCGCTGCTCGCCGATCAGGCGAAGGTGGTGGTCACGACGCTGCAGAAGTTCCCGTTCGTGCTCCAGGCGCTCGACGAGGCCGGGGAGGGTGCCGGGCTCAAGGACCGTCGCTACGCGATCGTCGTGGACGAGGCGCACTCCTCGCAGACGGGCGAGTCGGCATCGGACCTCAAGGCGGTGCTCGGCTCGGTCAGGCCAGACGATCTGGATCTCGAGGAGGACGACGGCACACCGGCGGTGCTGCTCGCGCGGCTCGCAGCTCGGGGCCGCCAGCCGAACCTGTCCTTCTTCGCCTTCACCGCGACTCCAAAGGGCAAGACGCTCGAGCTCTTCGGCCGGCGCGACCCCGGCGGGCAGCTCGCTGCGTTTCACACCTACTCGATGCGCCAGGCCATCGAGGAGGGCTTCATCCTCGACGTGCTTCGCAACTACACCACGTTCGACCAGCTCGCCAGGCTCGAGACCGCGGCCGACGAGCAGCTCGAGGTGCCCAAGGGCAAGAGCGCCTCGTTCTTCTCCCAGTTCGTCGACCTGCACCCCTACGTGAAGGCGCAGAAGGCGGCGATCGTGATCGAGCACTTCAAGCGCGTGGTGCGGCCACTGCTCGGCGGGCGGGGCAAGGCGATGGTGGTCTGCGAGAGCCGGGAGGAGGCGGTGCAGTGGAAGCGCGCGCTCGACCAGGAGATCGAGCGCCACGGCCACACGGACGTGAAGACCCTCGTGGCGTTCTCAGGCGAGGTGACCGTGCGCAACCCCGAGGCCGACAACGCCGGGATGGCCTACACCGAGCCCGGGATGAACGCGATCGCCGGCAAGCCGCTGCCCGAGTCCAAGCTGCCCGAGGAGTTCTCGAAGCCCGAGCACGGGATCCTCGTGGTGGCCGAGAAGTACCAGACCGGGTTCGATCAGCCCCATCTCTGCGGGATGTACGTCGACAAGACGCTCACAGGAGTCAACGCCGTGCAGACCCTCTCGCGCCTCAACCGCTCGGCTCCCGGGAAGGAGGGCGTTTACGTGCTCGACTTCCGCAACACCGGCGAGCACATCCGCGCCGCCTTCGAGCCCTTCTACGGTCAGACCGAGGCCACGCCGACCGACCCGAACGTGCTGTTCGACGCCGCCGATGCGGTGCGTGCGACGCGCGTGATCGACGACTCGGAGCTAGACCGCTTTCGCGAGCAGTGGGCGGCGCTCGCCGAGGTGGACGAGGACAAGCGCCACGCGATCCTCAGCACCTCAACGCAGGGGGCCTACGACCGCGCGCTCGCGCTGGACGGCGACGAGCAGCGCGACCTACGCGACGCCCTGGAGCGGTTCGTGCGCTTCTACGGCTTCCTTGCCCAGGTGCTTCCCTGGATACCGGCTGGCACGGAGGTCCTGTTCCAGTTCTCGAAGGTCCTCCTCAAGCGGCTGCTCGCCGAGCGGCCGAGCGGCGGGATGAACCTGTCAGGCACCGTCCAGCTCACCCACTTCCGCCTCGAGCAGCTCGGCACGGAGGCGATCGGCCTCAGCGAGGACGAGGCTCACCCGCTCGCCGCGATCGGAGGCGACGGAGCCGGCGGCAACGCGAGCGGGCAGATCCCGCTCGGCGCGCTCGGCGAGCTGGTCGAGGTGTTCAACGGCCGCTACGGCGAGCAACTGGGTGACACAGACGCGCTGAAGGTCCTCGAGGAGGTGCGCGACGCCGTCAGGGATGACCACACCGGCCTCGAGGCCCAGGCCGGCGCGAATTCGCGCACCGACTTCGTCCGCCATCGTGACGATCTCCTCATCGGCGCTGCGCTGTCCGTCAGTGGCGATCGGGACCAACAGGCGGTTCTGCTGAAAGCGATGCTCGACGACGACGACTTCCGTGCCCGCGCCGGCGATCTCATCATGGGATCGATCTGGGACGGGTATCAGGGGGACTGACGTGCCCCAAGAGACTCTTCCCGACTACAGGTCGCCTCCTGTCGTCGAGATCATCGCGGCAGTTCAGTTCGTCCCGCTTCCGCAGTTCGGGATGGCGGAGGCCGTCACGGCGGCGAGGGCCTTCAACGACTACTCGGTCGTCGACGTGCCTCCCGCGCTACCGCCGATCGTCGAGGTGCGGCCCGGCGAGCCGGCCCGGCAGTCCTTCAGGCTCGATCTGGGCTCGCCCCCGGTGCGGCTCATCCTCGTCAGCCGGGACGAGCGGTGGCTCGTACAGCTGCAGCAAGATCGGATCGCGGTCCACGAGCGGTACTCGAGGGGTCGGCCTTCCTTCAAGCATGTGCGCCCTCGACTCAGCCGAGTAGCCAAGCAGGCCTCGGCTGCACTCGGTCGAGAATTGCTCGGCGGGGATAGCCACGCTCCAGAGCTCGTGGAGCTGATCTACGAGAACCGCATCCCCGCCGGGGCGAACCTGGAGACACCCGCCGACATGCACAAACTGCTTCGCGTGCTGGCCCCACCTGCTTCAACGGCGGATGTCCCGATCGAGCAAGTCTCCATCGCGTTCTCTTCGCTACTGGGTTCGGCCGACGACTTTGCGGGACGGCTACATGTTCGAGCAGACCCGCAGGTCGACCTGCAGACAGGAGAGGGCACGATTCACCTTCAGCTGATCAGCCACCGATACAGTCGGGGGCGTGCACTCAATCCAGTCCTCAACGATTGTCACCGTGACATCGTCGAGGGCTTCACGGCCGTGACGACACCCGAGATGCATAAGGTCTGGGAGCGCTACCAGTGACCACCGCGGTGCCAGAAACCCACATGACAAACTTCGCTCCCGGCCACACGTCGGCACCGGACAGCGTGGGATGGGCCGGAATACCTCGGGAAGCGCTCTCGACGCGGTTTGAGGAACTCGCCGCTCTCGAACCCGACTGGGACACCTACGGGGCGCATCGGGTGGACGCGGACGCGCTCCGCGAGGGTCAGGCGTTCGTCGAGAGGCTGCTTCAACAACCCATCCCGGTCCCCTCGATCTTCCCCGTGCCCGATGGGGGGGTGCAGCTTGAGTGGTCTGCCGGGCCCGTCGAACTCGAGCTCGAGTTCGAGCCCGGGGCGGCGGTAGCCGTGTTCGCCTGCGATGACCGGGAAGCCGGGCAGCAGATCGACGGCGAGTTGCCGCGCGATGCCGGCCTCTTCCGCATCGCCCTCGAGCGGCTCGCCGCCTACGCGTGACGGAGCACGTCGGGGACACGGACACGCTTCTGCGGCGGATCCCTGATCGTCCCAGAGAGCTCTGGACCAGGCGCGCCGACGGAACAGCCCGGCCTACCAGCGTTTCAATGAAGCCCAGCTCCGAAGACGGCGGTCTTTCGGTTGACATCCGTCGGCTGCTGTCCGATCCGGCCGAACCAACCTCTGTCTCCTCGGGGGCACCGGGCTTCGGACTTGTTGAGTTCGCCGCTGCTGTCCCCCGGGCTCACGAGCTCGACGTGGAGCATTCGCCCCTCGAAGTGAACTACGCCCACGCGAACATCCGAGGTTTCGAGAGGATGTCCAAGAACGAAGCCAAGCGGGCGCAGAAGGCGCTGGCCGAAGCAGCGGCCTGGGTACAGATGCCGGCCGGCGCTCTCGAGCTCTCGTAACAACCGCAAAGCCGGATTCCTCCTCCGGGGCGCCGAAGATTCAAGCCGCGGCCAGGCTCCGAAGCTCCGCCACGATCAGCGGCTCCTCACGCGCAGCCCGCTCATCGACCCAGCGCCAACGAGCGCCGTCGAGCCTCTCCGTGCGGCCGTCGGCCAGGTGATCCTGCACAGCGTCCACCCGAAGCTCGAGGCCCACGACCTTCGCCGCCTGCAACTCCTCGCGGATGACCCCTGCCTCGCCGTGAGCGGTGAACGCCAGTCCCTCTCCGAGCAGGCAGAAGGCCACCTGCGGATCCTCGCGGATACGCGCCAGCGTCTCCCGGCGCCGTCCGAGCACGAAGAGCAGCCGGTCGTGGTCCGCCCACACGGCGGTCGAGACGGGAATGGCGTGGGGACCCGTCACGCATAGAACACCGGGGGTTCCCTGCTTCCAGCGCGGGAGAAGCGGTCCCTCCAAGCGCCTGAAGTTAGCGCCCGCGCGCCCGGCTCAGGCGTCCCCCCGGCGCGGTACCCTCGACGCACTTGTCCTCGGTACCTCCCGACCGTCCTCCCCCCACGGAGCCCACGCGGCCGCTCGGCGCCCCGGTCGACCCCACCCGCGTCACGCCCCCTCGGGAGGTCGTGGTCGAGCGCACGGTGGAGCCGCGTGTGGTGGAGGAGGTGGTGCCGGCGGCGGTGCTGCTCGAGGACCTTCGTTCACTGCGGCGATGGCTGACGATCGTGGGCCTCGTGGCCCTGACCGCCCTTGGAGTCGCGGCGTACTCCCTCGTCCGGGCGGCGGACGACGGCGAGGCCGAGCGGCAGTCGCGGACCAACCGCGAGCGGGCGGAGGCCCTCGACCGGAGGCTCGACCAGGCCGAGACGCGGCTCGGAAGGGCAGGAGAGGAGACCGACGTGACCAGCCTGCAGCAGCGGTTGGCCGATCAGGAGACCGACACGACCAGGCTGGAGCGGGCTCTGGCCAGGGCCCGGAGCGACGCCTCGGACGCGACCGCCGGAGCGAGGGACCGGGAGGACGCGATTCGCGAGCTCGACGACCGCACCCAGGAGCTCGCCGACTCCATCACCGAGCTCAGGCGCGACGCGCGCAGCGGCGGCTCGGGCTCGCGCTAGCGGACCGGTCGTCGGGCACAGGCTGAGGCGGCGCCCGCCTCAGCCCCCCAGCAGGTGCCGGGCGGTCAGCGCACCGGCGGCAAAGGCCTCTCGGCTGTCCCAATCGGGATCGGACAACCGCTGGAGCGCCATGCCGTCCGCGAGTGCGAAGAGGATCGACGCCACCGCGTCTGCGTCGCCGCGCAGCTTCGCGATTCCCTCGCGCTCCTTCTCGCGCAGCGCGGCGCCCACCTCTTCGCGCACGCGCCGGTAGAGCTCCGCCATCTCGGCCTGCATCTCCTCGTGGTGGCGCGAGGCGCTGAACATCTCGTAGATGAGAGCGGCGTCGTCGCTCGCGTCCTGGTCGAGGAAGGCCTCGAGCGAGGTGATGAGCACGTTCACGATCGCGTCGAGCGAGTTCGCGTGGGCGAGCCGCTGCTCGAGGGCGGCCAGGCGGAGATCGCAGTCGTGGCGCACCACCTCGGCCAGCAGCCGCTCCTTCGATCCGAAGTAGTAGTGCAGGAGGCCGCGGGACACTCCCGCCTCCTGCGCCACCTGGTCGAACGTCGAGCCCGCCGCGCCGCGGGCGCCGACGCTCGAGCGCATCGCGGCGATGATGCGCTGGGCCTTGTCCCCGTCGAGCTTGCGCTGCGGCTCAGAGGTGGTCGACGTCGAAGTCACCGCCGGACGAGCCTAGCTGGACGACCAGCCGACTTCCGGGTTGGCAAGCCCTCCGGCTCCGGACCCCAGAAAGCAGAAAGGCGCCTCAAGGGGCGCCTTTCTCACTCACGCTCGCCGGCGCCCTGAGCAACTATGCAGGGGGCGCGACCGGCTCCACCGGCTCGACGGGGGCCTCCGGAGTGGTCGTCGACGTGTACTCGAACTCCTCTTCCGCGCCGAACAGGGCGTCGAGCACCTTGTTGCGCAGGCCCTCGCTCGCCACCATCGCTCCGACCGCACCGACGACCAGAAGCACCAGCAGCTTCGGGCCGCGCCGCTTCTTCTTGGCACCGCGCAGGGTCTCGGCCGCGTCGCGCAGCGAGTTGACTGCCTCGCGGAGCTCCTTCTGGGTCTTCTTGTCGTCGAGCGCCGCGGCTGGGCCCTTGCCGTTCGACATGCGCCCGTAGGCCTTGCGGCTCGACTCATAGGCCGTGCGCAGGTTGTCGCGAAGGTCCTCGTCCTCGACCAGTCGCTGCAGATAGGGGTTGTTGCGGGCTGACTTACCGGCCGCAACCGCCGCTCGTTTCTTCGATGCCATCGGCTCTCCTCGGGGTCCGCTTACGCTGGAGGCGAGCATACCCGGGTACGGGCCGGGGGACACCCGCGGTGTCAGCGAGAAGGGGCTGAGCGCGTCCGGTGGTCCATGGCTCAGCGCGAGCGCGCCGCGAGCGGCTCGCGCGAGCGGCCCCCCGAGCGACGGCCGGCGAGCGCCGTGACGCCGCCCTCGAGCGCCTCCTGCAGCACCCGGTCGACGTGATCGGCGAAGACGAACTCCATGCCCTCGAGCAAATGCGGTGGGAGGTCGTCGAGGTCGGGCTCGTTGAGCTTCGGAGCGATCACGCGGGTGATGCCGGCCCGCTGGGCGGCGAGCGCCTTCTCCTTGAGGCCCCCGATCGGGAGCACCTGGCCGGTGAGGGTTAGCTCGCCGGTCATCGCGGTGTCGGAGCGCACCGCGCGCTGGGTCACGAGCGAGACCAGCGCGCTCGCCATCGTGACCCCGGCGCTGGGGCCGTCCTTGGGGATGGCTCCCGCGGGCACGTGCACATGCACGTCGTGGGTGCTGAACCAGTCGTCCGGAACCCCGCCGCCCCAGCGGGCCACGTTGGCCTTGATGTACGAGAACGCCGCCGCCGCGGATTCCCTCATCACGTCCCCGAGCTGCCCGGTGATCTGCAGCTGGCCATCGCCGGGGAACGCGGTGGCCTCCACGAACAGCACGTCGCCCCCCACGGGGGTCCACGCGAGGCCCGTGGCCACGCCGGCGTCGGTGGTCCGGCGCTTGACCTCGGAGAGGAAGCGCTTGCGTCCGAGCAGCTCGGTGACCGTCTTCGCGCGGATCGTACGCTTGCGCTTGCGCGTGCCCTCGGCGTACTCGCGCGCCACCTTGCGGCACACCGCACCGATCTCCCGCTCGAGGTTCCTCACGCCGGCCTCGCGCGTGTAGGCGTCGATGATCAGCCGCAGCGCATCCTCGGTGAACTCGATCCGCGTCGGCCGCAGGCCGTTGCGCTCGACCTGGCGCGGCACCAGGTAGCGCAGGGCGATCTGCAGCTTCTCCTCCTCCGTGTAGCCGGCAAGCTGGATCACCTCCATGCGATCGCGCAGCGGCGCGGGGATCGGCTCGAGCTGGTTGGCGGTGGTCACGAACATCACGTGCGAGAGGTCCACCGACAGGTCCAGGTAGTGATCGCGGAAGGCGGTGTTCTGCTCGGGGTCGAGCACCTCGAGCATGGCGCTCGCCGGATCGCCGCGGAAGTCGGAGCCCATCTTGTCGATCTCGTCGATCATCAGCACCGGGTTGTTGGACTCGGCGTCTCTCAGCGCGCGGATGATCGTGCCGGGCATCGCGCCGACGTAGGTGCGCCTGTGTCCCCGGATCTCCGACTCGTCGCGAACGCCTCCCACGGAGATCCGTTCGAAGTTGCGCCCCATCGCCGCCGCGATCGAGCGGCCAAGCGAGGTCTTGCCCACTCCGGGCGGGCCGACAAAGCACAGAATCGAAGACCCCACGTTCGGATTCAGCTTGCGCACCGCGAGGAACTCGAGGATGCGGTCCTTGACCTTGTCGATGTCGAAGTGGTCGCGATCGAGTACCTCACGTGCGTGCTTGAGGTCGAGACGATCCTCTGTGGCCTTCGACCACGGCACCGCGACGATCCACTCGAGGTAGCTGCGGATGACCCCATGCTCGGCCGACTGGGGCGGCATCCGCTCGAAGCGCGAGAGCTCGCGCTCGGCCTGCTTGAGGGCGTGCGCGGGAAGCTCGGCTGCCTCGACCTGCTCGCGTAGCTCCTGAGCCTCGGCCTGCGCCTCGTCGACCTCGCCGAGCTCTTCCTGTATCGCCTTCAGCTGCTGGCGCAGAAAGTACTCGCGCTGGTTCTTCTCCATGCCCTCCTGCACCTCGGACTGGATGCGCGCCCCAACCGAGATGAGGTCGAGCTCCCGCGCCAAGATCTCGGAGAGCCGCCGCAGCCGGCGCGCCACGTCGGGCTCCTCGAGCAGCGCCTGCTTCTCCTCCACCTTGATGCGCAGCGCACCGGCGATCATGTGCGCGAGCTCAGCTGGCTCATCGATGTTGGCAACGGCCATCGAGAGCTCCTCGGGGAGGTACGGCACCTCGCGGATGATCTGGCCGAAGGTGTTCTGGACGTTGCGGGTGAGCGCTTCGAGCTTGGCCGACGGCTTGAGGATGTCCGGTACCTCGGTGACGGCTGCGACGAGGTAGGGCTGCTCGGCGATGAACTCATCGATGCGTATGCGTTGGGCGCCCTGCACGAGGATTCGCAGGGTCCCGTCGGGCACCTTGAGCATCCGCGCCACGGCACCGGCCACGCCAACCCGATAGAGGTCGTCGGGTCCAGGGGTCTCGAGATCGCCGTCGATGGAGGCCACCATCGCCAACATGCGGTTGCCGCTCAGCACGTCGTTCACCAACTGGATGGAGCGCTCCTGGCCAATCGCGAGGGGCGTGAGCGTGTCCGGAAACGTCACGGTTTCCTTCAGTGGCAGCACGGGCAGGCCCTCGGGCAGCGTCCCTCCGATGGGCGCCTCCTGGGTGCCGCCGACGGGCGCGATCGGGATGCTCACGCCTCGTCGCCTCCGTCGCCTGGTGCCCGGATCGGCACGTGACGGGGAACCTCCTCGCGCTGCACCAGGGGGATCTCGACCCGGAGGATCCCCTCCTCGTAGGTGGCCGTGGCGTTTTCCCCCTCGACGTCGACGCCCAGCTCGATCACGCGTCGGAAGTGCCCCTGCGGGATCTCCACCTGCTGGTAGAGGCGGCCCTCGGCCTCGCGCCCGCGGCGCTCTCCGGCCAGCACGAGCTGCCGCCCCCTGATCTCGAGGCCCACCTCGGTGATGTCGATTCCGGCAAGCTCCGCACGGACGATGGCCCGCGGCGGATCGCCGCAGTAGTACACGTCCACATGGGGTGAGAAGCCTCGCCGCGAGGCGAATCCCGCGCGCTCGAAGACGTCGCCGAAGAGCTCATCGATCTCCCGGCGCATGCGTTCGAAGTTGGCGAAGGGGTCTCGGCTCGGGGTCACCCGGGCAGAGTAACCCCGGTCAAACTTCGTAGACGGCGCCCGACTTCGCGATCTCCACGTCGCCACCGAAGCCGGCGGCTGCCTCCTTGCGTGCCCAGAGGCTGTCGAGCTCGTCGGATATGTGGGTGATCACAAGCCGCCCGACGCCCGCAGCGCGTCCGTGCTCGCCGGCCTCCCGAGGCGTCAGGTGCCCGCGCTCCCCGGTCCGCTCCGGACGCGGGAGCGTCCCCTCGAGGAGCAGGAGGTCGGCACCTCGGGCGAAGCTCACGAGCCCGTGGTTGGGACCGCTGTCGGCGCCGAAGACGAGGAAGCCGCTGCCCTCGCTCCGGGAGCGCACGCCGATCGCGAAGGTCTCCTTGAAGTGGGGAACCGAGTGGAAGGAGAAGCGGAACGAACCGACCTCGGGCTGGGAGTCGGGCTCGTACTCCTCGAGCGCGAACGCCCCCTCGATCAGATCCTCGTTACCCCAGGCGCCCACCACCCGCCGGAACGTCTCGGTTGCCCCCGGCGGTGCCACCAGCCGGGGCCGCGCCGGTTCCTGCGTGCCGGGCCAGCGATCGACCGGCACCGGCTGCTGGCGCGGCGCGTAGGTCAGCGCGTACGAGAACGGCACGAGGTCGAGGAAGTGGTCAGCGTGGAGGTGCGTGATGAGCACGGCGTCCACGCGCGTGTAGTCCCGGTAGTGGCGCAGCTTCGAGAACACGCCGTTACCGCAGTCGATGAGCACGCTCGTGCCCTCGTCCTCGATCAGGTACCCCGAGCAGGCACCGTCGGCGTCCTGCCAGGAGGGTGACTTGCCGAGAACGGTCAGCCGCAAAGTGCGGGAACCCTACCCCGCGTCGTCGAATGGGTCCTACTGCGGTTGAGGGAACGCGTACGTCGCGTGCCTGCGCTCGGAGCGGAAGACGAACGCCAGCTGACGTTCGGGTCGCAGCCCCCGATCGGCCGGCCGGAAGGTGGGACACGGCTCGGAGAGCTTGAGCGCACACAGCATGTTCTGCTTGAAGTAGCACTCCGCGCAGCTCACGCGCTTCGCCTTGCCTGTCGCCATACGCCCCCGTTGGTCATCTGCTTCCCGCCCCGTCGGCGGCCGGCTCGCAGCTTCCCGTACGCGAGCCGTAAGGGGAAGGGCGGGTTGCCGCAAATGCCGTGCTTTCGCACTTCCTGCAAGGAGCAGCTTTTTCGGCCCTGCGTGCGCAGGTAGCGGGCTTTTCCGGGGGGCGAACCCGGGTGCCTGAGGGCTTCGGGACGACCCGTCTTACGCCCGGGAGCCACCCGCGCCGTAGGAATTGACATGAGCCGCGAGACTGAGCGCATGGAGCTCGTCACCGGTGCCACCGGCTACGTCGGCGGTCGGCTGGTCGCGCGTCTCGTCGAGGAGGGCCGGCCCGTGCGCGCTCTGGCTCGAGACCCGTCGAGGCTCGACGTGCCGGCGTCCGTCGAGGCCGTCCGCGGAGACCTGCTGAGCGGAACCGGCCTCGAGGCGGCGCTCGAGGGCTGTACCACCGCCTACTACCTGGTGCACTCGATGGAGGCCTCGGCCGAGGGTGACTTCGCGGCGCGCGAGCGTCGTTCGGCTGAGAGCTTTGGATCGAGGGCGCGGGCCGCCGGGGTCGAGCGCATCGTCTACCTCGGGGGCCTGGTCCCACGGGACCCGCGCTCCTCTGCCCACCTACGCTCGCGACTGGCCGTCGAGGAGATCCTGCTCGACGCGGTCCCCGGCTCGACCGCCCTGCGTGCGTCGATCGTGATCGGCGCCCGCTCGTCCTCGTTCCGGATGCTCGTGCGGTTGATCGAGCGCCTGCGCGTGCTGCCCTTCCCGGCCTGGCACGACCGGCGGACTCAGCCGATCGACGAGCGCGACGCCATCGAGTACCTGGCGCGCACCCCACGCACGGCGGCGGCGGCCGGCCGGTCGCTCGACATCGTCGGACCCGACGTGCTCAGCTACGGCGCGATGATGGAGCGCATCGCGGAGCTGATGGGGGTGGCGAGGACGCCCGTCGGCCTCGGGCTGTCCCTCACCCCGGTGGCGAGTGCCGTGGTCGGTGCGATCGTCGAGCAGCCGGTCGAGCTCGTGCGTCCGCTGATGGAGAGCCTCGAGCACGACCTGCTCCCCCGCGACGATATCGCCCGCGAGCTCTACGGCCTGCGCCTGCGGCCCTTCGCCCGGGCGGTCGAGCATGCCCTGCACGAGTGGGAGTCGATCGAACCGCTGGCGGCGCGATGAAGGTCGAGCGCACGATCGAGATAGCGGCTGCGCCGGAGGCGGTGTTCGCCGTGGTGATGGACCCCGCCCGCCTCGCCGACTGGGTAACGATCCACGACGGGCTCAAGTCCGCACCCGACGGCCTTCTGCGGAAGGGCTCGAAGCTCGAGCAATCGCTCAAGGTGGCCGGCCAGCGCTTCGACGTGAGGTGGACGGTGGTCGAGGCCAAGCGTCCGAGCCGCATCGTCTGGGAGGGCCGCGGGCCGGCGCGCACCACCGCCCGGGCCGTGTACGAGTTCAGCCCCGTCGCCGCGGGCACCCGCTTCGACTACCTGAACGAGTACGAGCTGCCCGGCGGCACGCTCGGAAGCCTGGCCGCCCGAGCGGTGTCGGGGCGCGCCGGAAAGGAGTCGGAGGACTCGCTCGAGCGGTTGAAGGTGCTTATGGAGGCCTAAGGACGGTGGACCGTCCCCCGCTGTTACAGGCTCGCCATCGCCTCGACCAGCTCCTGCACGGCCGCCGCCGACTTCTTGAGCTGCTCCTGCTCCCCCTGCTCGAGCTCGATCTCGACGATCTCCTCGATCCCGTTGCGGCCGAGCTTGACCGGGACGCCGACGAAGAGCCCGTCGATCCCGAACTCGCCCTGGCACAGCGCCGCACAGGGCAACACGCGGCCCTGGTCGAGCACGATCGAGTCGACCATCTCGGCGGTGGCCGCGGCCGGCGCGTAGAAGGCAGAGCCCTTCTGCAGCAGCTTCACTACCTCGGCGCCGCCGTCCCGGGTGCGCTGGACGATCTCCTCGAGCCGGTCGGAGGCGATCTTCTGGGTGATGGGCACCCCAGCCACGTTGCTGTAGCTCACGACCGGCACCATCGTGTCGCCGTGGCCGCCCAGCACGAAGCCGGTCACGTCGCGGGCGGACACGCCGAGCTCCCAGGCGAGGAAGGTGCGGAAGCGCGCCGAGTCGAGCACGCCGGCCATGCCGATCACGCGCTGACGCGGAAACTGAGTGACGTCGGAGGTCACGTGGCACATGGCGTCGAGCGGATTGGTCACGACGATCACGATGGCCTTTGGTGATCGCTCGGCCACCTGTGCCGCCACACCCCCCACTATCTCCTTGTTCTTGGCCAAGAGGTCATCGCGGCTCATGCCCGGCTGGCGCGGAAAGCCCGAGGTGATGACCACGATGTCCGAGCCGGCCGACTCCTCATAGCCGTTGGTGCCTACGACGTTGGGCTCGTAGCCCACAACCGGCCCCGACTGGTTGAGGTCGAGCGCCTTACCCTGCGGCATGCCCTCGACGATGTCCACCAACACCACGTCGGCATAGTCACGCTCAGCAAGGCGTTGTGCGGTCGTCGCACCAACGTTACCTGCACCCACTACAGTTATCTTCGTTCGCATTTGATTCACCTTTTTCTCAAGGAGTGACATGGCAGATTTGTTGACCGATCAGCGCGCTGCGATAGACGAGCGGCTCAAGGAACTGAAGCCGCTGCACGACGAGTACCTTAAGCTCGAACGGGCTCGGAGCGCCCTCCAGGGCCTCGAGACGCCGCGACGCGGGCCCGGCCGGCCGCGGGGCTCGGGCAGCTCGGGCGGAGGCGGCGGACGCCGCCGGCGGCGCGGCGGAACGGCGGCGCAGAAGGCACTCGAAGCGGTACGGCAGAACCCCGGCATCACCGTCAACGAGCTGGCTGAGCGCCTCGACGTGAAGCAGAAGAACTACCTCTATCGGGTCCTGAACGGGCTGCGGGCGGACGGCGCCGTCGAGAAGCAAGGGCGCGGCTTCGTGGCCACGGGAACGACGCCGCAGGCCGAAGGCGAGTCGGGGGGGGCCACCTAGGCCGCCACCTTCTCCATCCCCGCGATCACGGCGTCGGCCACGTCCGAGGTGCCGACCGCCGTCGGGTCGTCCCGCGAGGGCTTCATGTCGTAGGTCACGGACTCGCCGGCGCGGATCACTTCGGCGATCGAGCCCTCGAGCCGATCGGCGGCCTCTCGCTCGCCGACGTGGCGCAGGAGCATCACGCCCGAGAGCATCAGGGCCATCGGATTGACCTTGTTCTGACCCTTGTACTTGGGCGCCGAGCCGTGCACGGCCTCGAACACCGCGAACTCATCACCCACGTTGGCACCTGGCGCCATACCGAGTCCACCGATGAGGCCCGCGCCGAGGTCGGACACTATGTCCCCGTAGAGATTGGGCAGCACGAGCACGTCGTACTCCTCCGGGCGTGACACGAGCTGATTGCACAGATTGTCCACGATGCGATCCTCGAACTCGATGTCCGGATACTCCTCTTCGGCAACCTCGCGCGCGGTCTTGATGAACAACCCGTCGGTGAACTTCATGATGTTTGCCTTGTGCACGCCGGTCACCTTCGAGCGGCCGTTGGCCTTCGCGTACTCAAACGCCTCACGCACCACGCGCTTGGTGCCGAATATGGATATCGGCTTGATCGAGATGCCGATGTCCTCGCGTAGATTCACGCCGTTGGTCTCCTTGATGAACTGCCGCAGCCGCTCGGTCCGCTCGTCGCCGAGCTCGTACTCCACCCCGGCGTAGAGATCCTCGTGGTTCTCCCTGATGATCACGATGTCGGTGTCGGGAAAGCGCGTGCGAACACCTTCATAGGCCTTGCAGGGGCGCACGCACGCGTACAGGTCGAGCTCCTTGCGCAGAGCGACGTTGATCGAGCGGAACCCCGAGCCGACGGGCGTCGTGATCGGCCCCTTGATGGCCAGCCCACGCTCCCTGATCGAATCGAGCACGCGATCGGGCAGGGGCGTGCCCTCCTGCTCGTACACGTCGGCACCCGCGTCCTGCCAGTCCCACTCGAACTCGACGCCCGTCCCCTCGAGGACCCGCCTGACGGCCTCTGAGATCTCGGGACCGGTGCCGTCGCCCGGTATGAACGTCACGCGGTAAGCCAACGCTTCCTCCTTGGTGGTCGGTCGTGAATTGCCGTGCCTGCGGGGGCACGCTAGCGCCGGTATAGCGGGTCATCCGTGGGTACGGGAATCCGCAACCGGCCACCCAGTGGTCGGTGAGCCGGGGCAGTCTACGGACGCGACGCCGCTCGGCCTCCGTGGCCTCTGCGACGATTGGCCGGTGTTAGGGGGCCGCTCGATCCAGCTGGCGCGGGTCTTCGGCATCCGCATCGGGGTTGATCCGAGCTGGTTCCTCGTCCTGTTCCTCATCATCTGGTCGCTGACCCAGACCTACGGGGACGTCTTCCCGAATCAGGAGACCAAGGCCCTCGTGCTGGCCGCCGCAAGCGCGCTGCTGTTCTTCGTGTCGCTGATCCTGCACGAGCTCGGGCACGCACTCGTGGCCCGTCGCAACGGGATCGGGATCGCGGGGATCGACCTGTTCCTGTTCGGGGGCGTGGCCCGGCTGCGCCGGGACGCCGACTCCGCGGGCGTCGAGTTCAAGGTCGCCGTTGCCGGGCCGCTCGTGACGCTCGTGATCGTTGCGCTGTGCGTAGGAACGGGCCTCGCAGTGGCCGGCAGCTCCTTCGACGACGCCCTCTCGACCGGCTCGACGGCCGGCACCGCGGCGGCGGTCCTCTTCTACCTCGCCTTCATCAACACCGCCCTGCTGCTCTTCAACCTCATCCCCGCCTTTCCGCTGGACGGCGGACGCATCGCCCGCGCGATCGCCTGGAGGCTGACGGGCAACCGCTCCAAGGCCACGCGCTTTGCCGCCCTGGTCGGCCGCGGCTTCTCCTATCTGCTGATCGGACTCGGCGTGTACGCCTTGCTCGAGGGTCTCCTGATCACCG
>JAABUN010001510.1_pt1 | contig 50326 bp, 49 predicted proteins | sample 5559311 | NCBI WGS metagenome assembly JAABUN01 (sample SAMN10711877, study PRJNA513370) | rock metagenome | isolation source: Antarctica rocks | place: Antarctica: Victoria Land, Siegfried Peak sud
CTGCACAGCTCGCTGGGCTATCAGACCCCGGAGGTTTACGAAAGCTTGAAGCAAGCGCCAGCAGCTTTAGCTCCCCTGGCGGCTTAGGTTATACTTCGATTGTCCCAAGTTGCAGGCCAAGACCATGACCATCTCAGACATCTGCTTAAAAATCTACCCCTCAAACATGACGACCTACGCCTCTGTATTCGGCTTTTGTCCCGTACTTAGGTTGGAGAGTGTCAAAGTTTTGATTTGCTTTGCCTTTGAGTTTTCATATACAAGTAGCTCATCCACCGACATGTTGCGAGACAACTTATCTGAACATTTGAGTGTGAAGTCCACTTCAGCAAAACCGTTTTCTAAAAAATCTGTCAATCGCTTAATGTCTTCGGGTTCGATAACGAACGCAGAACTTTCGCTTGAATCTCTATCAAGTGTCACTGTCAGTAGCTTACAACAGTCTTCACTCGAAAATTAAAACATAGAAAAAACTTTAGACTACCTGCTCATTTACGTGACACACGAGCCGAAAAGGAGCTGAAGGTGCCTCTTTTCTTCGAGGTGTGGCAGAAGGTCGTGCCTACAGGTGTAGCGGCGGGTGAACGGCTTTTCGACTCGGGCGTGCTGCTCGCCTTGGCCCGTTCCGGCGCGGACGTGCAGGAAGTTGTCAGCGTGATCGAACGAACCGTTGCGGACGTTGCCGCCTAGCTGACGGCAGCCTCGAGCAATTCCACGGCCCCTTTCTCCGCGTCCACCGCCAGCCGGCACCCGAGCGGCAACGTCATCATCGGCGTGGTGTGACCGACGTCTACGTCCATCACGACCGGCATGTCGGCGCGGTCGACCTCCAAAAGCACCTTTTTGACGACCTGCCGAAGCGCCTCTTTTTGCTCCGGCGTGTAGCCTCTGAGCCGCGCCACGATCAGGGCCGCCGCCTCACCCAAAATGCCCTGCGTGGCGTAGTTGCGAAGCCAGTATTCGACCTGTGCGGGTGGCGGGCGGTCTTCACTCGTTTCCAAAAAGAGCACCGCGCCCCGCCACAACGCCGGTTCGGGCCACCAGCGCGTGCCTTTGAGCATCTCCAAAACTTCCATGCAGCCGCCGACAACGTGACCTTCAGCCCTCGAGTCGCCTTGCAGCCAGCGCCAGCCGCCGGGGTGCGAGGTTTTCGGACGCGCAGCTTCAACCTCAAAGTCGGGCGCGTCCCAGTCGGAAGTGTCTTCCGTCCACGTTTCAGACGCCTCGTAAGGGCCGTGCCAACCGCTTAAAAGCCGCTCGACCCAGGTTTCGGCGTACGGACCCAGGTCGACAAATCCTGCCATCAGGCTGGGGCCGTACATCGAGACGACTCCGGCGTTCAGAAAGGCTAGCTGCGTTACCACCGTATCGGAATAGCCCAGGAGCACTTTAGGGTTAGCGCAAATCACGTCAGGGTCGATAAACGGCAGCACCCGCACCGATTCGTAACCACCGATGGTACTGAAAAGCCCCTTGACAGCCGGGTTTTGCAACGCCCAGTGCAGGTCGTCGGCCCTGGCCTCCGGATTCCGGTAGAGCCAGCCGTCTTCTCTGAGCGCGTTCGGCGTTTCGATCAGCTGCACGCCCAGCGCCCGCTCGACGTTTCGCTTGGCGGCTGCGTAAACGTGTGGAAACGCGCCCGCTGCGCCGGAGGAGAGTGAAATCGCTGCGACGGTATCTCCCGCTTGTAGTTTTTGCGGCTTGATAAAGTTCATGCAGCCACCTTACCGCTGCGCTCGACCCGAAGCGCATAAAATGTATCGAACAGCAGCAAAAACCCGCCTTGCACGATGATACCGACGCCGTTTCCCCGTGCAAATTCGGTGGTAAACGCATACAGGACGACCCCACCGGCGACGATGTAGAGCACGTCCAACCCGGCGTTGATAAGGAGCAGGCGGCGGAGGTTGCGCGTTTCTTTTGCAAGCACGTCCGGGCGGCCAGCGTCCGGACGGTTTCGTTTTCGCCGCAGCGTCAGCAGCCCGAACCCGGCGATGGCGGCGTCGATAACGCCCCACACGAGCGCCTGTACCCCGACGCCGCGCCAGAAGGGGGCGGCGAAGAGTAGCGCCACGCCTGCCGCGACGCTGAGCGCGCTCCAGATGAGCAGGTGGCGGCTGATACGGCCTTGCAGCTTCCAGATAGTCACCCTCAAACTCTACCGCGCCAGCCGGAGGGAGGGGTTGACCGGGTTTTGCCGATGTTCTGGTGTGGGTGCCGGGATGGGTGCTGTGCTGGAGAAATAGGGAGCATTGAGAAGCCTGGAAGATGTCGGCGTGGGTGATGGTTGGAGAGGACTCGAGCCTACACTCCAAAAAACGCTCTAACTCAGGCAAACCCTCACCCGCTACAAATCTACACGCCACGTGCTACACGCCACTCGCGTCACCTTACCGAAAAAACGTCGTCACCGCGTCTACAAAAGCGTCCGTCGCCTCCCGTGGCAACCAGTGTCCGCACCGCTGTACGAGCCGCAGGCGGGCGTTCGGGGCCGCTCTAGCCGCGCGCCGCGCCCCCTGCACCGGAACCACCAGGTCTCTAGTGCCGTGCAAAAACAACGTCGGCACGCTCAGCTCACCGATGCGGCGACTGTAGTCGGTCGCGTAGTGAAACATCCCCAGCTCGCCGCGCAACCAGGCGATAAAGGCGGCTTCGCTGCCCTCTTCGGCGAGCGGTTCGCGTACCTCACTCAGGAGCTGTTCGGTGACAGCGCCCGCGTTTCCGAAAATCACGCGTTTGAGGTAGAGCGGCAACAGCCGCCGGTAGCGCCGCAAGCTGCGCCAGAAAAAACGCACCAGCCAGGGGGTGCGGAGGGCCAGATAGGGCAAAAAGGGCAGCGTTACCCAGCTGTTGAGGGCGTAGGCGCTGACCAGCACGAGTTTGCGGACGCGCTCCGGGTGCTCCAACCCTACCCCCAGCGCAATCGCGCCGCCTTTGGAAAAGCCGACCAGATCGACCCGCTCGAGCCCCAGCGCGTCCAAAAACTTGCTGACGAACTGCACGTAGTCGGCGGTGGTGTAAAACGTGTCGGGTTGCCCGCTCAGGCCGTATCCCGGCAGGTCGGGGGCGATGACGTCGAAGTGCTCGGCGAGCGGCCCGAACGAAGGGCCGTAGGTCAGGCGGCTCGAGCCCACCGTAAAGCCGTGCAACAACAGCAGCGGCGTCCCGCGCCCACGCCGCACGTAGTGAACCCACACACCGTCTATAACGAGCGTTTCCTGACGTTCTTCGGCAGCGTCCGTTACCGGCATACTAGGGGTACCCCGTCATCATCGACCCTATCAGCACAAATGCAGCTATCCGAAACCTGTTTACACCGCGCGGCGCTCCAGAATATCGTGACGCCGACCGGCGCGTCTTACCCGCCGCACCCCGACAACGTCTCTTCGATCAAAAAGTCCACCACCCGTTTGGGGTCTTGGGTACGCTCGAGCACCTCTAGCTGCCGGTCGGCGCTCGTCCCGCGCTCCAGAATGGTAAACACGTGCTCGACCTCGCGGCGGCTACCGATATCGTCGAGCACGTCGTCGACGAACTCGACCAGTTCACCCAGCAGCTCGGCGGCGGGAAGTTCTTGCTGCTTGCCGAAGTCGATCAGCTTGCCCTGCGTTCCGTAACGCACCGCCCGCCACTTGTTCTCTTCGATCATAGCGAGCGGGTAACGGCGAAACGATATGTTGTCGACGCGCATCTTGTAGTGCTTCAAGACCAGCGCCTGAAACAGCGCGGCGCAGCAGATGGCGTCCTCGACGTTCGTGCAGAGGTCGCAGATACGAAACTCGAGGGTCGGATACTTGTGGTGCGGACGGATGTCCCAGTAGATTTTCGACGCGTCCGGGATGCTGCCGGTCTGCACCATCGCCTCGACGAACGCGCTGTACTCGCTGTGCGAGTGAAACTCGGCGGGTAGTCCGGTACGGGGAAAGCGTTTGAAGATGGCGCTCCGGTAGCTTTTGAGGCCGGTATTGCGGCCTTCCCAGAGCGGCGACGAGGCCGACAACGCCAGAATGTGCGGGCTAAAGTAGCGCAGCACGTTCATCGAATCGATGACCAGTTCGGGGTCTTCGATACCTACATGGACGTGCATCCCGAAGATCAGCATCTGCCGCGCCAAATCCTGCATATCCTGCACGATGCCCTGATAACGGTCTTCGGGGGTGATCTGCTGCGTTTGCCAGCTCGAGAACGGATGGGTTCCGGCGGCGGCGATACGCGCGCCCTGCTTTTCGGCGTAGTTGGCCACCCGGCAGCGCAACCCGACCAGTTCGTCACGCGCTTCTTGCACCGTGTTGCACGCCGTCGTCCCGACCTCGACCATGCTCTGGTGCAACTCGGGTTTAAGCTCTAAAGTCCGCAAAACGCTGTGGTCGCCCTCTAGAAACTGGGTGATGTAGCTTTTGAGTTCGCGCGTTTCCGGGTCGATGATCTGGTATTCCTCTTCGATCCCGATGGTCAGTGAGGGGCGTTTGATCGCCATAGCAGGCTCCGTTCGTCGCTCGGCGGGGAGCTCTAAGGTGTAGGTGCCGCGCGCAGGCCCTAGTATAGCTGCTGGCAGTAAAAAGTGTTTCGTTTTGCGTCGGGTGGTGCTTGTGCGCGAGCATCTTTAAGGGTCAGTGGGCCGAGCTCACTACTGCTTCAACCGCTTTGTGGGAACGCTTTACGAGTCTGCCAGGGCGAGCCTGACAGCGAGGACTGCAAACGCAGCCGCAAAAGATCGCCGTAACCAGGTGACGACCTCTGGCGAATCGACGACGCGCTGACGAACGCTGCTTGCCAGAACACCGTAACCGGCAAAAACAATCAGGGTCATCATCATAAAAACAAGACTGAGGAGTGAGAGCTCAGCTAACGGTGCGGTGACCTCCGGTGAGATCGAAGCCGGTAAAAAAGCCAGGAAAAAGATCGTCAGTTTGGGGTTTAGCAAATTGAGTAGTACGGCTTTTCTGACAATCCGGTAAAGGCTCTGTTCGGAAGCGGTCGAACCGAAGGCGAACGTTTTACGGTCGCGCCACATCATCCAGGCGAGGTAGAGCAGATAAAGCGCCCCTATGAGCTTGAGGCTTCCGAAGACCATCACGCCCGCGTGCAACATAAACGATAGGCCGAAGCTGGTTGCCAGCAGATGAGGAACGATACCTAGGGTGCAGCCGAGGGCCGCCGCGAGACCTGCGCGCCACCCGTAAAAGAGTCCGGTCGAAACCGTATAGATCGCACCTGTGCCAGGGATCAAAACGACGATAAGCGTGGTTAGTAAAAATTCCGGGCTGGGCATCTGCAACGCCCCTAAAACTTACCCGCAAGGTAGACCTTTATTTCGCTTACGGCCTCCGGAGCGAACAGCCGAACGTTCTCACGAACCAAGTTCAGCTGCTGCTCGGCGGCCCCCAAAGGTACCCCTGGAGGCGCGTACGCCACGTAGAGCGCGCGGCGGGTCGCTGTAGAGATCGGTGTCCGCTCGTCCTGACCACAAATAATCGTGCAGATAACGCCCTGGGCGTCCGACGTTGTCACGTCACCAGTTTTTAGCGTTTTGACCGAACCGTTCATTGCGGTGAACACTTCACCGCCCTCGGCTACGCTCAAAACGAGGGGCGACTCGAGAGTATCCGCGTCGTGTCCGGCTGTAAGGACGAACGTTTCTAGCTCGGCTGCAAAATTTGCGTCTACCAGAGGACTTACGTCCGGTAGAGACTTCCCCTTGTGGGCGATGGACTCGAGCTGAAGCTGCACGTGGTAGGTATTGCCGAAGCCTCGGTAAAAATCCCGGTAAGCCTTTAGAACGTCTAGCTCGAGCAGGTCGGCTCGAGAAGACCCTGCGAACCTCTCGCGGAGACGCTGTGCTATCTCCTGTTTTCGCCCCTCGAGGGGGGTCTTGCGCTCTGTATTGTCGACGTTTTCCACCAGCAAAACGCCGACGTGACCCCCGGAAAAGGTGTCGTGCCAGTTGTCGGTAATATCAATCGGAAACATCGTTCTCCTTCTCGCGTCCGGCTCGGGTTCGTTCGTAACCGGGGCGTCTCTGGAGCGTAGACGTTTCAGGCCGACCTGTCTTGGACGCTGTTGCGGTACTCGCCCGGAGTAAAACCCCACAACCGTTTGAACCAGCGATTGAGGTGGCTCTGATCGGTAAAGCCGGTGGCGAGGGCAACCTCGGCGATGGGGTGTCCGGACGCCAGCAGCTCTTTGGCGCGCCCTATACGAATCTGCCGGTGGTAGGCGTGAGGCGGAACACCGACGGCTCTATGAAAAACCCGGATGAGGTGATAGCGGCTCAAGTTGGTAAGGCAGGCTAGCTGCTCGAGCGGCACAGCCTCGGCGTAACAGCTCTCGAGGTAGCTTTTGACCAGCCTCACCGCCTCGGGTTCCCGGCCCAGCTTGTAAAAGGCCGGAGGCGTATCGGCGTGACGGCGAATCAGTCGCGTCAGCACGTCCAGCAATAAGGTTTGCTGCTCGAGGGGTGGTGTATGGGGGTTCTCGAGGCGCAGGTGAACCTGGCGTAGACGTTGAGCTAGTCGAGCATCGACAACGACGCCCGACTGAAAGAAGGGCAGCGCCCGGGGTCTGTCGGCAAGGTCGGTCGCTACTTGCTGAAGCAGGTGGGCGTCGAAATAAAACATCCGGTAACTCCAGCCTTCGGGTGTAGCCGGTCGTCCTGTATGAACTTCGCCGGGGACGCACAAGTTGATCTGACCAGGCGCGGCGACGACGTTCTCGCCACGGTAGAAAAACCCTAGCGCACCCCCCTCGATAACCCCTACTGCGTACCCCTCATGAGTGTGTTTGGAAAAAGACTGTTTCAGGTGACGGGCGCGCAGGAGTTCCAAACCGCTGATGCCCGGAATACGCCACAGCTTATTCGTGGCGAGAACCTTGGCGTTCATGCGAGTAGGTGGGGGCAGGTTACGCACGTCAGGGGGTCGGACAAACGGACGGACGAAGGTGCCACAGGTAAAGTTTAACCCTGACAAACAGACCTTATTGCGCTTTACCTCCCGATAAATCCTTATAGCTCTAACGCCATTTTCGGCGATGTTTACAGCCTTGACAGGGCCGTTTCCCCTTATGCTTAAGTCGTGAACGAAACCGCCGACCCCGACCCAGCCGCAGGGCGCGCGCGCGTCGCCGTGGCGTGGGAAACGGGCTTGGAGGTTCAGGCGCGGCAGCTCGCGGCGGCGCTCTCGCTACCGCTTACCGGCCCGGACGCGCGTGAAACCGACCTTTTACTGACGCTGACACCGGGGCGGCTCGAGCTTCGCGTCGCTGCGGGCGCGTCCGGGCCGGTCCCTGGGCCAATCTCCGGGCCGGTTTACGCCGACTTCGTAGCGGGCCGCGCCGACTACCGCCGCAAACATGGCGGCGGGCGCAATCAGCCTCTGGCCCGCGCTGTCGGCCTCAAGGGAAGTGCCGAGCCGAGCGTGATCGACGCGACCGCCGGTCTGGGCCGCGACGCCTTCGTGCTCGCTTCACTCGGGGCAAAGGTGGTGATGCTCGAGCGGTCGGGGGTCGTAGGCGCACTTTTGCAAGACGCGCTGCGCCGCGCCCACGCCGACCCCGGGGTGTCGGTTATCGCCGCCCGGATGCAACTCGTCGTTACCGACGCCGTAACCTTTCTGGACGCGCTCAGCGCCCGTCCCGCTGCGGTTCGTCCCGAGGTGGTGTACCTCGACCCGATGTATCCGCACACAGGTAAAACCGCGCTACAAAAAAAAGAGATGCAGCTCTTCCGCGCCGTGGTCGGTACCGATGACGACGCCGCGCAGCTGCTGGCGGCGGCGCGGCGAGCGGCAGGCGGGCGCGTCGTCGTTAAACGGCCCCTCAACGCGCCCTTTTTGGCGGACGCAAAACCGAGCGGCAAAGTCACGAGTAAAAATACCCGTTTCGACCTGTACCTGAACTGACGCGCGGCCTAGACCTGCGGGCGTAACGGTTTGCCCGCAAAAGGTTGTAAACTACACGGCAGCGTGCGCCCCACCCAGCTGCCCAGCGGACATCCGGGGCGTACGCACCCGCATCCCGGGGGGGGTAGCGTCCGGTTGACCGGACTTTGTTACGTTTCACATAACCTGAGCACTTGCGGCGAATCCGGATTGTTTGTGTACTACGCGAGACCACACGCTGAGCGTCGAACTGCGTCTCTGTAATAGCGGCCCTAAAACCTACGCTAGACGTCAAACGCTCTCTTAAGCTGATATGAACTGCCAGCGGTGCAGCGTCTAAACGGCGACGCGCTTACCCGGTGCAATAAAAAAAATCCGGGCAAACCTGCCCGGATTCCAAAAACTGTTTGCGTTCAGGTGTTGCGGCGAACGGCTTTGATGATCGCCAACAGAATAACCGCGCCGATCACTGCGGTAATCAGACTGATAATCAAGTTCTGATCTGCGTCGACGCCGAAAAAGCTGACGACGAAACCGCCGATAAACGCGCCGATAATGCCGACGATGATGTCGATCAGTAGACCCTGCTCATTGTTGGTCTTCATGATCATGCTGGCGATCCAACCTGCCAACGCCCCGATAACCAGCCATAAAATGAAATTCATGTATCTCCCTCCAGAAATCGTATTTCTTTCCTAACCGTAAGATGAAATGAGGTTTTGTAGTGTAACAATAGGCACAATGTTGAAGTCTAAGGTGTCGTCCGCCGAAAGAGCGCCAGGGCGACCGGCCCCCGATATTGTGCGCGCGCCAGCGTCAATCCGGTTTTGCAGGCGTGGGCCTCGAGGTCTGGTGGCGCGACGAAACGCAGCCCTGAAAGCCTCGCTAAACCCTGTCCAGCACGTCCGGGCCAGCGTTCGGCGCGCGTCAGGTACATCAGCCATAACCGCCCGCCCGGTTTGAGCACCCGCGCAAACTCTGAAAGGGTCAGCGGCAGGTCGGTAAACTCGTTAAGTGAACCCCCGCACACGAGCGCGTCGAAGGTGGCGTCTCGGTAGGGGAGGGCGCGGACGTCGGCGTGAACCAGCGTCGGCTGAACGCCGCCGCGTTCGGCGTACGCCTGAGCTTTCTTTAGAAACGCCATGCTGAAGTCCAGCACGTGAACGTCGAGTTCGGGAGTGTGCAGCAGCAGCGTCCGGGCGTAGAGCCCCGCCGAGGCCGCCGCGTCGAGGATGCGTTCGCCCGGCTGGGGTTTAAGCCACGCGAGCATCAGTTCCAGCTCTCGAGCCGTGCTGAAACTCCCGCGCGTCAGGAGCCCTAGCGACCGCCCCCGCCAGAGCGGTTCGTAGACGGCGGCGGTCAGGGGCCAGAAATTACTCGTCTGCGCGAGCGGTACGCGCGGGCGCTGCGGGAGCGCGCGGTGGATACCGTTTTCAGACCGGAGGGGCGCGCTGAAAGGGTCGGACACGCCCTAGTGTCTCACGTGGGGAGGGTTCGGAACGCGTCCTGCGCCCACCTGAGTTCGCGTTCTACGGACGCCGTGAGGTCGCGTTTGAGCGCGTCCGGAAGGATGCTCCAGGTATAGGTTTCGATCTCGAGATGGTCGGTAAAAGGTCGCTGACGGTGCAGCTTCAGGGTCTCGAGAATGGTTTTTTGCGTCGTCCCGAACGCCCCGGCGCGCTCCAAAAAAACCGGAACGTGAAAGTGAACACGCCAGCGCGCGGCGTCCCTTTGCGGCAGCGCCGCCAAAGCTTCGGGCAGGTCGGAGAAACGTTTCAGGCTACCATCCCTGTGTTGCTGAATCACCTGATGTAGATAGACGGGTTCGTCGTAGGGCTCGAGCGCCCGCCTCGTCTCGTCGGCGCGTCCGGGGATGAGCTCGAGCGCCGAACTCAGCTGCACCTTGCCCACGCGGATACCGAGCGCGTCAAACTGCGCCAGAACGTCGGCGGGTTCTTCGTACGCGAGCGCCACGTGACAGGTGTCGAAACAGACCTGAACGTACTTTAGCAGCGTCTCTTTGGCGGTGTCTACCGAGATGTTCAGCCGCTCGGCGAGCATCTCAGCCCCGTCACGGAGCAGCCAGCGCCCAAAGAAGTGCGTGAGTTCGCCCATGTTTTCGAGCAGCCCGTCGGGTTCGGGCTCGAGGTCTAAATGGATCAGCACGCCCCGCTCGGCGTGCAGTTCGGCGAGATGTTCCGCCACCCGTACGACGCTCTGTGTCAGCTGCCGCCACGTCGCCGCGTCGGTTTCATCGACCCACGCCTTGTACGACAGCGGGCTCGTCGAAATTCCGCCCGTCACGCCGTCCGGCAAAAGTTCCGCCAGGCTCCGCGCCAGCCGAACCGTGTAGTCCACCCGCTCGTCTGTACGCCAGTCGGGGGCGTGAACCTGCGCTTTGACCGGCTGAGCGTGAAACGGGCCGTGCGGAAAGCCGTTCATGGTAAACACGTACAAGCCGTGTTCATCCAGCCACGCCTTGAAACGGGCGAGCGTATCGCCCTCCAGAATTTCCTGGCTCTCCTCACCCGAAAGCCGCAGACCGATACCGAAGGGCGCGTCAGGGGAGAGAGACGCTTTGAGCGGCAAGGCGTGACGCTTCAGGCTTTCCCAAACTTCGCTGAAGCCGTGAGCGGGGTGGATGTTGGTGCAGTAGGTGAGGTGGCTTGTCCCTAGCTTCATAAGTCAGACCTTTTGAAACTCGCCCGGATAGGGTATAAGAGCAGCCAGCGTCTCGACCTTATCCTTGGCTAGAATGACCTCGGTATCTAGCACTCCGTTTTGAATCTGGCGTATGAACTCACGGCAACGTCCGCAAGGCGGAATGACAAAAATGTCTCCTGTTTCATCTTTCCAAACAGCTACGATCTTTTTGATCGTATACTCACCGGCTGTAACCATCGCGGCGATGGCGCTATGTTCAGCGCAGAAGCCGATGCCACAGGTCACATCGATACATACACCTGTATAGATCGAACCGCTTTCGGTAACGAGCGCGCATCCTACGTCGCCAACAAGATACGTCCCGATGTGTTTAGCTCGTACTACCGCTGCTGCTCTATCAATCAGTGTTTGGTTAATAGTTTCCATATATCTTTTAGGATGAACCGTTACGCTGTTCTGTTCCCCGGAGGAGTGCTGCCGTGATATCTTCAGCTTCCAAATCAGGCAATTCTTTAAGTACCTGCCCAGGACTTAATCCTGCTGCGAGCAGTTCCAGCACGTCCGACACCCGAATACGCATCCCCCGGATGCAGGGCCGCCCGCCGCACTGTTCGGGGTTGAGGGTGACGCGGCTGCTTGAACGATTTGGAGTTGCGGAGGTGTTCATGACCGACAGTTTAACCGCGTCGTCAGATTAGGTGTGCTCAAGGCCGAGCCGCCCCTAGCGAAATGGATGCTGGTGTAGGTGAGGTGATGAAGCCGAGGTTCATAGATTAACGTATCAAAGAGTAGATATCCTCTCTGGGTTTAGCTGCTCGCAGCACAGATCTATGGTTGGTTTCAGAGCCAGCTGTGTCAAGGAATTCTTATTCGCTCAACATGCCGAAGTCAATCAGAGCGAATCAGTTTCTGTGTCACCAACGTCTATGACGTCGACCGTCACGGTGTCGGTATCGGTCTCACCTACTGCGTTGGTCGCTGCGACCGTAACTCGGTAACTGCCTGCCTCCCTGAAGGTATAGGTGAGGAGACGCTGTTCTCTTGCGAGCTTCCGGTCGTTGACATACCAAGTGTAGGTCGCGCTCTCGCGGGCGTCGGCGGCGAACTCGACGGTCAGCGGCGCAGGGCCGGTAGCGGTACCGGCCTCGAGGACGACGCTGAAACCGGGTCCGGTCAGGTTGGGCAAGGCAACCTCTAAGTTGAGGCTCGGCGTGCAGGCTGCGAGGAGCAGAGCAAGTGATGACAAGGCGAACAAAATGTGAATTTTCATACTACCCCCATACTTATAGGCTTATTAAACGCGGCCTCATCTTCTATATTTGTAGTCTGTTACCATTCCCCGAACTCGTTCGCGTGGGTTATCAGAACCTTAACGGCTTTGAGTCAAAAGACAGCTCAGGCGTCGGAAACGCCCAAATCCCAACCTGTTTCAGCCGCCCACTCGTCTGCGCGCCTTATAAGCTCCCAGAAAATATCGCTTTTAGCATTGGTATAGGCGTGGCGGTCGTAGCGATGTTGAGCGGCGAGAACTCGCTTTGCCGCTTCGTAAGCGTGCTGGTCGTCTAGGTGAAGGCGAAGGTAATCTCGAAAAAGCAGCGCGTATTGCTCGTGCCAACTTCCCCGTTTGCGAACGTGAATGTGCGTGCGCCGCCCCGCCGCTTCGCGGAAGTAACGTTTAGTCTTTTCGGGGTTGTCTTCACGCCACACATAACTCAACGACTTCAACTGTGGCAGATAAGCGTCCACCGGCTCGAGTGAACGCACGGAAATTTGAACGTCGACAACAGGTTTGGCGGCTAAACCGACAACTGAAGTAGAACCGATGTGGTCGATGCGGTGGGCTACGTCGCCAAGTGCGTGACGAAGGCTCGAGCCGATATGCTGAAACTCGTCAGCCCACGAAGGCTTGTAGTCGTGAATCTCTATCATGAGGCTAGTGAATCAAGCGGTGGCCACAAACCGCTTGAGCTCGGGCGGCTGCTCGTTTGGAATCAGCCTATACTTGGTCATCAGCTTCCCGATCTGCCCGTAGTCGCGCAGCACTAGCGCGTAGATCGCGGTGTAGTACGGAACGCGCTCAATAACCATTCTAGCTTCAGCCTCACCGAGCAGCTCACGTAAGGCTCGGTACTCGAGGTAGTTGACCTGAATGTGCAGGTAGTTCGAGCGGTCGCTACCACACCCTTCCGGGCGCTCGGTCGGTAAGTCCGGGTACAAGCTGCGAAGTTCGGAGCTTGCGTTTTTGTAGGCTTCAAACGTGCTTTCCAATTGCAAAAACCAGTGCAGCTGTTCGTGAATGTAGGTACCCAAAAGCCGTGCCGAGTCAGCTAGATAGTCTGCCCCTCTCGTCTGCGGGATCAGCGTCAAGATAGGATGACTGTGCGGAATTACCCTTGCTTCTATTTGAACCTGTTCGGTGTAAAGCCACTTGTTGAGCGGGTAGCGGTCGAAAAGATTGAGCAGCCGCTCTTTAAGCAACTGCTCGTTCTCTGTTCCGTTGACTGACGTGATCGTGGGGCGAGTCTGTGTCATCGTTATCAGCCCCTACTTGTCAGCGTCCGGCGGCGTGGCTGCTCAGCGGTTCCCCCGTCTTGGGCGTCTCGAGCTTCGGCATCTTAAGCTTAAACTTGGGCGACTGCCCCAAAAACGTCGCCGGGTTGTGCAAGATAACCTTGTCGATCAGGGCTTCGTCATGACCCCGGCGGCGCATCTCCAAGACGAAGTTCGGTACCGCTACCGGGTCGGATTCGCCCCAGTCGCACGCCGACGCCACGATGATACGGTCGCTGCCGTGCAGCTCGAGCATGTCCACAGCGCGGTTCGGTGAGGCTTTAGTTTTGGGGTACAGGGTCATACCCGTCCAAAAACCGTTTTCCAAGATCATCCCGACGGTGTGCTCTTCAGCGTGGTCGACCATCACCCGCTCGGGGTTGATGCGCGGGTCGGCGGCGAGCGTTTCGACAATCGTTTTCGTACCCTTGTATTTGTCCTCTAGATGCGGCGTGTGGATATGGATCATCTGGTCGTGCTCTAACGCCAGCTCGACGTGATCCTTAAACGTCGCCAGTTCGTTGCGCGTGACGCGGTTGAGTCCGATTTCGCCGATGCCCAGGACGGTCTCGCGGACTAAAAATTCGGGGATGATCGCTAGCACTTCTTTGGCGAGCGCCCGGTCTTCGCCCTCTTTCGGGTTGAGGCAGAGCCAGCAGTAGTGCTGGACGCCGTACTCGGCGGCGCGCGCCGGTTCAAGGGTGGTGAGATGCTCGAAATAGTCGGCGAACACGTCGGCGCTGCGGCGGTCGTAGCCCGCCCAAAACGCCGGTTCGGTGACGGCCAGGCAGCCCGTCAGCGCCATCTGCTGATAGTCGCCCGTGGTGCGCGAGATCATGTGCGCGTGCATGTCGATGTATTTCATTGCGCCTCCTGCCGTACGGACGCGCCGTACGCGCCCTGCTGGTCGCGCTCGTCCAGAAGTGTGGTGTCGAGGTCGCTCAGCAGCAGCTGCACGCGTTCGGTACGTCCGAAATCGTCGCTGGTAAGCTCTTGAACGGCCTTTTGCAGCGCCACGAAGCGAAACTCGTCTCCGGCGTCTTGCGTGACCGAGCGGTCCATCCGGTCTAGAAAGGCGGCAATCGCCAAGACCTGATTTCTATGCTCGATAAAGTAGCGGTCGACGAGGTCTTTTTGCCCTAGTGGGCAGGTGTTTTTGGCCTTTTCGTCCATGCTTGCTCCTTTAGCTGTGAGATTGCGTTACCTAGAAGCGCCCGGTCGACGTCGTGAACCTCTACGCCGCGCCCGACGCCCTCCAACAACATGATGGTGAGTTGTCCACCTAGATGCTCCCGAAACTCGTTTAAGCCCGCGACGACCTCGGGGTTCTCGAGCTCCGGCACGAACGTCGGCAGGCCCAGGGTTGTAAAGATGTTCAGGATACGCTTCAGGTCGTCCTCGTTCAGCATTCCGGCAAAGTGCGCGTAGGTGCTGTCTAAAGCGATACCGACGGCGACCGCTTCGCCGTGGCGCAGCGTGTAGTGAGTCAGGGCCTCGAGCTTGTGCGCCGCCCAGTGACCGAAATCGAGGGGGCGCGACGAACCGAACTCGAACGGGTCGCCGCTCGTAGCGATGTGCTCCAAATGCAGTTCGGCGCAGCGGTAGACGGCGTGCGCCATCGCCCCCGCGTCGCGGTCTCTGAGCGCGGGCGCGTTCGCTTCTAGAAAGTCGAAAAATGCGGCGTCTTTGAGCAGGGCCACCTTGACGGCTTCAGACAGACCACCCACCCAGTCGCGTTGCTCCAACGTTTGCAAAAAGTTCAGATCGTTAAAGACTGCGTAGGGCGGCGCGAAAGTACCTAGAAAGTTCTTTTTGCCGAAGGCGTTGACGCTATTTTTAACGCCGACCGCCGAGTCGTTTTGCGACAACACGGTGGTCGGTATTCGCACGAGCCGTACGCCCCGGTGTGTGGTCGCCGCGGCGTACCCGACCATATCGAGCAACGCGCCGCCGCCGACCGCGAGCACGTACGCGTGCCGGTCGATACCGTGGCTATGAATCGCCCGCTGCACCGCCGAGACGTTTTCGGGTGCGTTTTTGGTTCCTTCGCCACCCGCCACCACTAGGGGCGCGGCGGCGAGTTTGAGCTTTTTGCGGCCCTTCAGATACGCGGCGATGTCGGCGGTCAGATCGGGGTGATGGCGCGCTACACCGTCGTCGACTACGACCAGCACCCGTTTGGGGCCAGCGCCCGGCAGCGCGCCCTCCGAGAGCGCGTCCGCGAGCAGCGGGTTGGTCGCGGCAAAAAGGTCGTGGGTAAAGTGAACCGGATAACGAAACGTCACCTCGACCTGCTGACGGATGCTCTGCATGGGTTCAGAATACCGAGTTCGGCGTCGCCTGAAGGGCGTCCGGGTCACAAGACTCGGCTTTTCGGGGTTACCGGCAGAACGGTCTAACCAGGTCTGCACACCACTCAACCCCGCCCGAACGCGCGGAGCAGATGCACACCTTTCGGGCCGAACGAATTACGGATATGTGCCGCTCTCACGCCGTTGTCGGCGTATCTGAAGGTCGAGGCCATCGTGCCGAGGATGCCGGAGGCGCTCAGCGTGCCGGAGTGATACCCCTGCCAGAGCGGTGGCGGCAGCCTGAAAAACGCGCCAAAGTGGTTTTTGGTCTGCGTGCTGTCCAGCGTGAGTAACGACTCGAGGCCGAACAGGTACAGTTCACGTTCACGCCGCCGCTCGCCGGGCCAGAGCGCCCCCCACGCCGCTTCAGCTGCCCTTTCAGGTGACGCGTCCGCCTGCCCTAAAGCCAGGGCGACGGCTTCCGCTACCACTGGTGCGTGCCGCAACGTCGACGCCATCAGGTAGCCCGACGCCGGATGCACCATGCTCGCCGCGCCGCCGAACCCGGCGGTGCGCTGCGTCAGGTCGGGCAGCGGCAGGTTCATCGGAAAGCGGCAATGCTCCTGCTCTAGAACTTCGGTGATCCGGACGCCCTGGCTCATCAGGCGACGCTCGAGCCGGTCTTTAAGGGTCGCCATAGAAAAACCGGGGCGGTGCGCCAGCGAGGTCTCCTCGGCAAAAAAAAGCCCGTCGCCCATATCCATCACATAAATAAAGGTGGGCGTCGCGCGTTCGTCCGGGTTCAGGAAATCGTCTCGGAAGTCCATCAAGAGCATCTGCCCCGGCTTGACCAATGGTTCGGAAAACCGGCCCAGCACGCCGTAAGCTGTCTGAAAGGCGGGGTTGCCGGGGGGCCGAGCGACGAACCCGGGGAAATGTCCGCTGCTGTCGATAACGAGGCGGGCCGCGTAGGTGTGACCGTCTGTGGTGACGAGGCTCGAGGCTCCTTCACCATTTTTGACCATCCCCGCACGTCCCTGACGCCACACGACGCCAGCTTTTTCGCCCCTCACCCACAGGTGCTCTTTCAGGGCGGCGTTGCCAAAACGCCCGTAAGAACGCCCTAAAGCGACTTCGCCCTGACCGAAATGACCGATCACGTCGTGCCAAACGTGCGCTAAAAAAGGTTCGTACCCGAGCGGCGCAACCTCATCGACCCAGACGCTGTAGGTGTTGGGCCAAGGCGCGCGCAGGTCGGGCGCGACGCCGACGACGCGGAGGCCCGCCTCGCCTAGACTCGCCGCCAGCGCCAGCCCCGCCGGACCCGCGCCGACGACCAGCACATCGGCGTCGGGGGGCGGGTGCGACCGCTCAGTGGACAAGGCGGGTACCACATTCTCCGGCGAGCGTCGCCCCTAACTGCGACGGTTCGCGCCCGTCGGCGATAACCGCAAAAGCCGCGCCCGCACGGAGCGCCGACAGCGCCGCTTCGACTTTGGGAATCATGCCTTCGGAGATACGTCCGTCGGCGATACGCGCGCCTGCTTCGGCTTCGGTCAGGGAGGTGATGACACTGCCTGGGTCGGCGGGATCGTCCAGCACACCGGGAATATTGCTTAAAAAAACGACCGGCGCGCCCAGCGTACCGGCGACCGCGCCCGCCGCGTCGTCGGCGTTGACGTTGAGCACGCCGCCCCCCTCGGTTACGGCGAGACACGCGATGACCGGCGTAAAACCCAAACTCAAAAGGCCGTCTAAAAGCTCCCGGTCGACCGCCGTGACTTTGCCGACGAAACCGAGTTCCGGTAGTGGGTCGGCGACGAGGAGGCTCGAGTCCCGCCCGGTAAGCCCTACCGCCCGCCCCATCTCGGACGCCAAAACCTTGCCGAGTTGCGTCAGCGTGCGCTCGATAATCGGCAAGCTCCGGGCGTCGGTGACGCGCAGGCCGCGAACGAAACGGCTCGTCAGCCCCGCGTCTGTGAGGGCTTGCGCGATAAAGGGGCCGCCGCCGTGAACGACGACCGCGCCGGGGACGCGGGCGAGCTCCCGCGCCACCGCCCGGCGCACCTCCGGGTCGATCATCGCGTTGCCGCCATACTTGACGACGATAGGGTCGATCTTCGACCCGGTTTCATGTTCTTTTCGGCCAGCCACACCTCACCATGACACGCGCCGATAAGCTGCACAAGAGACCCGGCATCTCCATCACACAAAACCGCATATAGAACCGTTAGAGACGCCTACTTCGCTTGGTATGCTGGTAAACCTCGAGGCGACTCGCACGGCCCCTGTCAGACTGAGAGCTGTCGGTTAGGTAAGCGCAGGGTCGGGACAAACGAGGGGTAAGCGCGGGGCAATCAGGCAACACCAGACATTTTCTACATAGCAGGTCGCCGAATCTGCGCGGCTCGAGAGGACAAAGCGTGGACAAGCAAGACAAGCGCGACAAGCCCAACAAGCAGCTAGACACACTCGTTTTCGGTACCGACGGCTGGCGCGACGTCATCGGTGAACGTTTTACTTTTGCGAACGTCTCGAGGGTGGCGCAGGCGTACGCCGACTATCTGCACGAAGCCGGTACGCCGAGCGCGGTGGTCGGTTTCGACACCCGCTTTAACGGGGAACTCTTCGCGCGGCGGGTCGCTGAGGTGCTGGCGGCGAACGGTGTAGCGGTCAAACTCGCGGCAGCTTATCTGCCCACGCCTGCATTGTCGTTTGCGGTCAAGCACTTGGGGGTCGGCGGCGGGGTGATGCTGACGGCGTCGCACAACCCGCCGCCGTACTCGGGTTTCAAACTTAAAGGCCCGTACGGAGGCGGCGCGACCGACACCATCTATAAAGCCGTCAGCGCCCGCGTCGCGGTTACCGGCCCGGACGACGTACGCGTTTTCGACGCGGAACGCCACACCCTCGAGACCTTCGATATCCGCGCTGCCTACTACGGCGCGCTGGCTCAACTCGTCGATTTAGACACCTTGCGAACTTTCGACGGCACTTTGGTCCACGACGCGATGGGCGGCGCGGGCGCGGGCTGGCTGCAAGCTTTTGCCGACTACGCCGACCTGCCGCTGAACATTCTTGAGTTGCGCGGCGAACCGACCCCGATGTTTTACGGGGTCAACCCTGAACCGATTCCGCAAAACCTGAGCGTAACCCAGGACTTTATGCGTACTTCGGACGCTGTTTTCGCCACCGCCACCGACGGCGACGGCGACCGTCTGGGGCTGGTGTTGCCGGGTGGCGCGTTTTTCAACTCGCATCAGCTGTTGGCGCTGCTCCTCGCGGCGCTCTACGACCAGGGTCTGCGCGGGCGGGTCGTCAAAACGTTTACGACCTCACGCATTATCGAACGGCTCGCCGAAAAACGTGATCTGACCGTGCTCGAGACGCCCGTCGGGTTTAAGTACATCGTCGACGCCATGCTGGAAGGTGACGTGCTGATCGGTGGTGAGGAATCCGGTGGTATCGGCGTGCAGGGGCATATTCCCGAACGCGACGGGCTGGCGAATACCTTGCTGGTGTTGGAGGCTGTGGTGCGGTCGGGTAAGAGTGTAGAGGAGTTGTTCAGGGCGCTCGAGAAAGAAGCCGACTGGCAGCACGCCTACGACCGCCTCGACCTGCACCTGTCCGGCAACGCCCTCAAAGACGCGGTGCTCTCTAAACTCGAGGCCCCGCCGGAGACGTTCGCGGGCCGCGCCGTCGAAGCGGTCGAGCGTTTAGACGGCGTAAAACTCAACTTGTCCGGCAAGGCCTGGTTGCTCTTTCGTGCGTCGGGAACCGAGCCGGTGCTGCGTATCTACTGCGAAGCGCAGTCGGCAGCCGAGGTCGAGGCGATTTTAGCCGAGGCTAGAGCGTTCGTGCAGAAGATCGAGGGCTAGGTTTTGTGGACGTTTTAGGTTGAGGGCTGTGGTGGGTGGAGAATAGGCGCTAAAAAGATTGGGAAGCTTTGGCGTGTGGTGCGGACTCGAGCGTGTGTTCCAAACAGCAGGTGTCGATGCAGCCTGCTCCTGCTTAAAGCCATGAAAAAGGCGTCCGAAATTTCGGACGCCTTTCGGGTCGTTTCTTAATTCGTTATCAGGTCAACGCGAGGTCGGTCGTGCTAAAGTCCCGAGCATAGTAAACGCTCTACAATCTGCCAAGCCTAGTCCCAGGCTACGGTGCGGCGGGCTCGTTGGTTTCCTGAACGGCTTCGATGCGTTCTTCGGCGTTTTGCTCGATGTCGTTCAGCTCCTCTTGCGCGGCCTCCTCGAGCGCCCGGTTGACCACGTCTTGCGATTCGGTGGCAGCTTCACCGGCGTCCTGAACCTCTCCGGCGAGGTCTTCGGTACGCTCCTGCAAGTTTCCGGCGCTGCTCTCGATACCTTCTAAACGCCCGCGCAACTCCTCTTGCTGGGTTTCCAGGAGCACCATCAGCTCGGCGACCTGCCTCCGCAACTCTTCGTTGGCGGCGTCCAAACCCTCGGCTTCGGTACGCAGAGCGGTAATCTCGCGTTGCAGCGAACGCCGCTCGTTGGCGAGCGTTTCGGCGGTCAACTGACGGTTGCACGCGCCCAGGAGCAGCAGCCCCAAAAGCAGCGGCGTAAGGACGCGCAGTCTGAGGCCACGCCCCCGGACGGGTGACGCAGGCGGGTTTTTCACTTCGGTGTTCACGATTTCCTCCCCTTTACAAAACGAGTATAGACTTGAAGCCTCTTAAAGAACGGTTTCGCCACACTCGCTCGGGTGCTTACGCACCTATGTGACCGGTGCTGCCGACCCCGGCATTTCCAGCATATCCTGCGCCGGTCGGCCGCAGATATCACCCCTTGAAGTGCGTGACGGACTACGCTTCTTTGGGTAGGCGTCGTGCAAACCAGATGATACCTGCTGATTGTACCCAAATCTTATAGCGCAGCGTACGCAGGGAACCCTAGACGCCGATCAGGTCTTTTGGACTGCGCGATAACAGCTCGAAACCCCGCTCGGTCATCACCGCCAAATCTTCGATACGGACGCCTGCGTCGCCGGGAATATACGCGCCGGGTTCGATGGTGACGCTCATTCCGGGTTCCAGAAGCTGTTCCGAGAGCTTCGAGAGCCGTGGCCCCTCGTGAATCTCCAGACCGACCCCGTGTCCGAGGCTGTGGCTGAAACGCTCTCCCAATCCGGCTGCGGTTAGGCTGTCTCTGGCCGCCGCGTCGACCTCTTGCCCTTTTTTACCCGGTGCGAGCACCCCCAGAGCCGCCATCTGAGCGCCCAAGACGGCCCCGTAAAGCTGCGCGTGGGCGTCCGAAAGCGTGCCGACGGCGATCGTGCGCGTCATATCGGCGTGATAGCCCTCGACTTTGGCCCCGAAGTCCAGCGTGACGAGTTCGCCCGCAGCGATGACCTTGCTCGAGGCCGTTCCGTGCGGCATCGCGCTCCTGACGCCCGACGCGACGATGATCTCAAACCCCGCGCCTTCGGTTCCGGCGGCGCGCATAAACCGCTCGAGCTCGAGGGCCACTTCGACCTCGGTGCGGCCTGCCCGAATAAACGACAAGATGTGACTGAACGCGTCGTCGGTCACACCCGCCGCCTGCCGGAGCAGCTCGGTCTCTGCGGGCGACTTGATGAGGCGCAGCGCGGCGACGAGCCCTTCGGTCGGGAGCGGTTCGTGCTCGAGTTTTTCGGTCAGTTGTTCAAAAAGAGCGTACGTGACCGCCTCGGCCTCGAACGCCAGGGTGCGCCCGCCGAGCTTGCCTTTAAGGTGCTCCAGCCAACTCTCGTCGGAAAACTCGACCGGCAACCGCGACTCGGCTTCGGCTTGCGCGTGGTAGCGCCCATCGGTAATCAGCACCGCGTCTCCGTGCGTAACGAGCACCCGCCCGTCTTCAGGAGCGCGAAACCCGGACAGGTAGCGCACGTTTGCGGGTTGCGTCACGAGGAGCGCGTCGGCGTCGGGGAAGGTTTCGCGGAGGCGGCCCAGCGCGTCTAGCACGCGGCGGCGATCTCCGCGAGCGAGGTCGCGCTTAGGCTGGCGCTACCGATAAGCCCGCCGCCGATGTCCGGTTGGGCCAATAGACCGGCGGCGTTGGCACCCTTCATCGACCCGCCGTAGAGGATACGCACGTCGCCCGCAGCGGGGGTCAGGTCTCTCAGTTTGCCCCGAACCGCGCCGCACATCGCCTGCGCGTCATTGTCGGTCGCAGTTTTGCCGGTGCCGATAGCCCAGACCGGTTCGTAGGCGACGACGAGGGTGTCGGCCTCGAGAGTGACGCCCTCCAGAGCGGCCTCCAACTGCCGCAATACGACCGCTTCAGCCTCGCCCGATTCGCGCTCCGCCAGCGTCTCGCCGACGCACAAGATCGGTACGAGTCCGGCTTTACGCACCGCCGCGACCTTGGCGCGTACGAGTGCGTCGTCCTCGTGGTGGTGCGCTCGCCGTTCGGAATGTCCGACGATGACGTAGTGAACGCCCAGGTCTTTAAGCATCGGTGCGGCGATCTCGCCGGTATAGGCACCCTCATGGTGCGCGCTCACGTCCTGGGCTCCCAGCTTAACGGGGCTGCCCGCCAGCGCCCCTCGTAGCGCCGGAAGGTGCGTGTAAGGCGCGCAAAGAGCCAGCTCGAGCCGCTCCATATCTACACTTTCTAACGCGGTTTTCAGGTCTTCAACCCAAGCGTTCATCTCGCTCGGGAGTTTGTGAAGTTTCCAGTTGGCGGCGATAAAGGGCTTCATAAGGGTCAGCGTACCGCACGTCCGGCCTCGAGGCGAAGGTGTGAGGGGGAGACGGACGCGGTAGCCGCTGAAAGCTGTTTAAGCACCAAGCTTTTTCGCTTCTGCTCCCGGTTTGTGCCGTCACGGCGCTATCAACTCCAGAGTGGGTGACGCTGGCAGATAAAACGGGTATAGTCGCCTTGGGCAAAAGAGACAAACGTGGCGGGTTCTGCCCTCACACTACCTTGGAGGATGGCGATGAAGCGTTTTTTGATAGTTGCACTCGTCGGTTTCGCTGCCGCGTTTCCACCGGCGTTCGCGCAGGAAAGCACCCCTTTTATCGGTGGGGGTCTCAGCGTCGGCTTGAGTAGCGGCTCCGGGGCGCTCAGTGTACAGGGCGGACTAACTGAGCTGCTCGGCCCGCTGACGCTTAGAGGTGTTCTCGATATCGGTCTGGGCGGCGGCTCGGCCCTCGGGGTAGATGCGCTCTACCCGCTTGAGGGCGACGAGCTGACCCCTTACGTCGGGGGCGGTCTGGGTGTCGGTTTCGGTACGACCTCTTTTGGGCTGGGCTTTATAGGTGGCCTCGAGTACAGGGTCGCCGACAACATCGGGCTCTTTGCCGAGTTGCAACCCGGTTTTATCATCTACGCCGAGTACGCTAACGAATTTGCCGCGTCGCTCCGGATAGGCGGCAACTACTACCTCGACTGAAGCCGGTTCAAAGCAAAAAAATGCGGGCTCGTTGAGTAACGAGCCCGCATTTCTGAGTATCAATTTGCGAACCTAGCCAATGCTTAGTTTGGCGGCTTTGCTTGTCCTGCACGCTTGAACCGCTTATCAAGCTCAGCAATAACTCGGTTGGCTGTACTGTTGGCGATAGTGCTATCGGCAGGTAGAAAACTTATCGCTACCTGCGTCACACCTTCATTAACTGGAGCTACCGTAACAGTAACGCGGATGGTTGTACTTGTACCACTACCGGCCAGCGCGCCAAGTACTTGAAAACTTGTTGAAGGCTTACCGCGTAGTGAGCCTTTTTTGAAATTACGGTGTTACGCTTGTGCTGCCGGACCGCCCTCGCTTTTGCGGCGGCGCGGCTTTTTCGGGCTGCTGCCGCGTTTTTCCAGGGCTTCCAGACCACCGACTAAAAACACGTCGAGCGCCCGGTCGAGGTGGTCGACCTCGTGAAACTCCAGGCTGCGGCGCAGGTGCGCCGGGATATCGCTCAGGTCGGGAACGTTTTTCTCCGGGAAGACGATGTGCTTGATACCCGCGCGCTTGGCCCCCAGAACTTTTTCTTTAAGGCCGCCGATAGGTAAAACCCGCCCGCGCAGCGTGATCTCGCCGGTCGAGGCGACGTCTTTACGAACCTCGAGGCCGGTCAGGGCGCTGATAAGCGAGGTGGCGATGGCGACCCCTGCGCTCGGCCCCTCTTTGGGTGTGCCGCCCGCCGGGAAGTGGATGTGAATCTCGGACTCGAGCATCTCCTGCGTGATTCCGAAACGTTGTGCGTTCGATTTGGCGTAGGTCAGCGCGGCGCGCGCGGACTCTTTCATTACGTCGCCGAGCTGTCCGGTCAATACCAGACCACCCTTGCCCGGCGTCACCGACGTTTCGACGAACAAGATGTCGCCGCCGACCGGGGTGTAGTACATCCCGGTAGCCACGCCGACCAGGTTTTCTTCCCCCTCGGACTCGGGCGTAAAGCGTTCCGGGCCGAGAAAGGGCTCGAGGCTCCGCTCACCGATGCGGACGCGTTTGGCGTCGCCTTCAGCCACGCGCCGTGCCGCCTTGCGCGCGAGCGTACCGATGGTGCGCTCTAAGCTCCGCACACCCGCCTCGCGGGTATACGAGGTTACGACTTTGGCGACCGCTCCGTCGGAAATGTTTAGCTGCCGTGGTTTGAGGCCGTTTTCCTCGATCTGGCGCGGTAACAAGTAGCGTTTGGCGATCTCGATCTTTTCTTGCTCGATGTAAGACGAAAACTCTAAAGGCTCCATCCGGTCCATCAGCGCCTCGGGAATCTGCTGCGTGTAGTTCGCCGTGGCGATAAAGAGCACTTCGGAAAGGTCGAAAGGGACGCCCAGATAGTGGTCGACAAACGAGCTGTTCTGCGCCGGGTCGAGCACCTCTAACAGCGCCGACGACGGATCGCCCTGATACGACGCGCCGAGCTTGTCGATCTCGTCGAGCAAGAAGACCGGGTTTTTGGTTCCGGCTTGCCGTAGACCCTGAATGATGCGTCCCGGCATCGACCCGATGTAGGTGCGGCGATGACCCCGAATGTCGGACTCGTCGCGCGCGCCGCCCAGCGAAATACGGACGTACTCGCGGCCCAAAGCTTTGGCGATGCTCTTGGCAATCGAGGTTTTACCGACGCCCGGAGGCCCGGCGAAGAGCAGAATCGGGCCTTTGTTGACCTCTTCTTCTTTCATCTCGCCTTTGGCGGCGCGGTCGGCTTTGAGTTTGCGAACCGCCAGGTACTCGACTACGCGGTCTTTGATCTTTTCCAGACCGTAATGGTCTTCGTCCAGAATCTGCGCGGCGACCTCGAGTGTGAGCCGGTCCTGGCTCCGTTCGTTCCATGGCAGCTCGGTCAGGGTGGTCAGGTAGGTGCGAATCACCGACGCTTCGGCGGAGTCGGGGTGCATCCGGGCAAAGCGGCTAAGTTCGCGTTCGGCCTCTTTCATGGCCTCGGCAGGAAGCTTGAGTTCTTCTAACTTGGCGCGGAAGTTTTCAGCCTCGTCGCCCTCTTCTTCCGAACCCGACAGCTCACGCTGCAAGGCTTTGATCTGCTCGCGCAGGAAGTATTCGCGCTGGTTGCGGTCGATCTCGTCTTTGACCTCGCGCTGCACGCGGCGCTGGGTTTCGGCCAATTCGATCTCGGTGTCGATCAGCACCAGCACGCGGCGAACCCTGTCTTCGACCGATTCGGCCTCGAGCACGCCCTGTTTGTCCTCCAGCCTGAAGTCCAGATGATACGCCACGTAGTCGGCGAACTGTCCGGCGTCGTCTAGGTTCATGACGAACTGCGCGACCTCGGGCTGGATGTTGCGGACGCCGCCCTCGATGATGTCGCTGAACTTCTCTTTAAGTTCGCGGAAAGCGGCCTCGAGCGTCACTTCGTTGCCGACGGGTACCTCTAAGGGTTCGACTACGGCTTCGATCAGCTCGCCGGTCGTGTACTCCGACACGCGGACGCGGGCAAACGCCTGTACGAGCATCTGTACGCTGCCGTTGGGGTTGCGTTTCATCCGCAAGATGTTGCACGCCGTCCCGACCTCGAACAGGTCGTCGCCGGTCGGTTCTTCGGTGTCGCGGTCTTTTTGACTGACGATGAGGATGGTGCGGTTGCGGTCTAGCGCCGCGTTGATGGCGCGAATCGACACTCCCCTTCCAGCGTCGATGGGCATGACCATGGTCGGGTACAACACCGAGCCCCGAACCGGGCAGACGGGAATAGGCGCGTCGAATACTTCGTGATGGGTTTCTGCGCTGGTTTCTGCCACTTGAAGCTCCTTTGTGATCAAACTGATATGTAACCAAATTGACACTACAAAAATCTTAGTGCCGATGTATCAAGTTTACTAGGATTGCAGCGTGGTGCCGGAAGCTGGCTTACATCTGCTCGCCGTAGAGGTCGGATACGGGGACTTGATCGGGGCGGGGGCCATCCGTCAGTCTAAACCCCCGAAGCCGTGGGGACGGTGAGCCGTTCGGCGGGAACGCTTTCGGGGGCGCGTGATAGCGTTGAGGCATGGACGTTAAAGGTGAACTCAAATACGCACTGGAAAACGCGGTGGCGGCGCTCGGGGCAAAAACTGAAGTCTCGGTGCAGGCGGTACCCGAGGGCAAGTCGGGTGATTACGGCTCGCCGGTAGCGTTCGGGCTCGCCAAAACCCTGCGGCAAAATCCGGTGGTGATAGCGCAGAGTCTATTGGAGCAGCTCGAGCTTCCCCCCGGTGTCGCGCGCGCCGAAGCGGTCGGGCCGTATCTGAACTTTCACTTAGACCCCGGCGCGTTCGTCGAACAATTTGTCACCGCCGTCTCGGTGTTGCCGAAAAGGAATCAAAAAGCCATCGTCGAACACACCAGCGTCAACCCGAACAAAGAGGCGCACGTCGGACACCTGCGAAACATCGTCTTGGGTGACGCCTGCGCGCGTATTCTCAAGGCTGCCGGGTTCGAGGTCGAGGTACAAAACTATATCGACGACACCGGACGGCAGGCGGCGGAGTCGATCTTTGCGGTGTCGTACTTTGGCGAAGCCTACAGCGGCGCGGAGAAGTACGACCACTGGCTCGGCAAACTTTACGTGCGGCTCGGGCAGGCCAAAGAAACCGACGGCGAGACGATTGAGCGTGGCGTGTCGGAAGTCATGCACCGCCTCGAGCGTGGTGAACTGCGCGCCGAAATCGAGAACGTTTTAAGGTCACAGCTCGAGACCTACTACGCACTCGGGGCCGAATACGATCTGCTGGTGTGGGAATCCGACATCGTGCGGAGCGGCTTTTTAGCGCAGGCTCTGGACGTTTTGGGGGGTAGCGAGAACGTCTTTAGACCCACCGACGGCAAATTCGCGGGCGCGCTGGTGATGGACGTGTCGAGCTTTTTGCCGGGGCTCGAGCAACCGTTGGTCGTTTTGGTTCGTTCGGACGGTAACGCTATGTACGTTGCCAAAGATATCGGCACGCAGTTCTGGAAGGTCGGGTTGTTCGAGGGGCTGAAGTTCAGCACCTTCGACGCGCAACCGTCGGGCAAACCGCTCTACACGAGCGCGCCGGAAGGCGACCTGCACCCGGACGGGCGCACCTTCGCGCACGCCGACGAGATCATCAACGTCATCGACACCCGGCAGAGCCACCCGCAGACCATCGTCAAAACGGCGCTGGCGCTCACCGACACCGCGCAGGGTTTCGACAGCTCGCATCACCTGGCGTATGAAGTGGTGACGCTCGAGGGTCAAGCCATGAGCGGACGAAAAGGCGTTACGCTCGCTATCGACACCGTTCTGGACGAGGCGAAAAGGCGGGCGCGGGCCGTCGTCGAGGAGAAAAACCCGGAGCTGCCCAGTATCGAGGCGGTGGCGCGGCAGGTCGGCGTCGGGGCGCTCAGGTTTGCCATGTTGAAGAGTGAGGCGCGGCGCGTGATCGACTTTCGCTGGGAGCAGGCGCTCAGTCTTCAGGGCGATTCGGCCCCGTACGTGCAGTACGCGCACGCGCGGGCGTGCAGCATCTTGCGGGCCGCAGACAAGGCGGGTGTAACCGAAAGCGGCGCAGACTGGAGCCGGGTCGGGGGGCTCGAGGTCAAGCTCGCGCAAGAACTCGCCCGGTTGCCCGAAGTCGTGGAGACTGCCGCCAGAGACTACGCCCCGCACCTCGTCGCGCAGTATTGCCTGGACGTGGCTACCGCGTGGAACGGCTTCTACAACCACCGGGACGCGTCGGGCAAACCCGATACGCAGGTCTTGAAGGCTGAAGCGGGACTCAGGGAGGCTCGAGTCGCGCTCGTCCGTAAGGTCAAGGAGACATTAGGTGACGCCCTGGGGCTGCTGGGGATCGAAGCGCCCGAAGAGATGTAGATGGGTTGGGACGAGCCGCGCTGCGTGTGGTGCCACAAAACGGGAGGCGCTACTGAATCATTGCGCGTCCGCGTACCTGATGTGCCGATTTTTAGCGGTGCAGAACGTAACATCGACGTTCTGGTTCATACCGAGCACAGGGACGAAGCACGCCGCTACTACGATCGCGTGTATAAAAACGCTCTAGCATTTCTGCTGTCTGTAGCTCTTGGTGTTTTTTCTCTGATCATCTTCGCTGTTTTGGGTTGGGAACCGGGGTCGGCAGCTGTGATCGTCTACTTGGGAATAATTTTTATCATGTTTCCCTTTACGACCGGCACGACCGCCCTACTTGTGGGTATCCGAAACTGCGTGAGGCTGGCTCGAGCCACTGGAGTCGTCTTTATCGGAGCGGGTTTCTCGCTGTTGAGTCTCTGAAAAGGCTCGAGACCTTTTCAGCCTCGAGCTCCAAAAACACACCTGAACGTTTAGCTCATCCCCCGCAGCATCCCCTCGGCTTCGTCCGCCGCGTCGCTATCGACCATCACGTTGTAGCGTTCGGCCTGCATCCCGCCGACCGAAGAAAAGTCGCGGCGTCCACGGGTTGCGGTGTAGCCCATCACTGCGAAGATAATGCCGACCACGACCCCGATCAAAAGACCGTAAATCACCAGACCGAGTAAGTTCGGGCCGCCGAAAAAGAGTCCGAAAAAAAGGCTGATGAGAACGCCCGTAAGCGCGCCGCTGCCTGCACCGTTGGCGATCACGCGGCCCCAGTTGAGCCGCCCCGTAACCTGCTCGACGAACTTGAGACCTTCGGCGACGATGGCGGTTTTTTCGACGGCGAACTTGTTGTCCGACAGATAATCGACGGCCTTTTGCGCGCTGGCGTAGCTGTCGTAGGTGGCAATCGTCCGGCGCGACGTGTTGCTCTGAACATCCTTAAAACGGTCCATGACCCTCCTCAGCCGTCCGCCTCTGAACATATACGCGGCAGCTCTGTACTCAGCTTAAGTGTGAGGTGGCGCGCTTTCGTGAGACTGCCCTACAAAATGTACGGGGACACGCCATGAAAAAGGCGAGCCGAAGCTCGCCTGGTGGATTGCAACTGTCCTAGACCTGTACCATCTTAAAACTGTATAGCGTAAGGCAGGTCGAAGGTCTCGCCGTTCACGTCAAATGAGATTCTGCCGGTGACGAGGCTGCCCGCAGGCGGTACCGGGCTGATGTTGACGGTGATGACGCCCGACGCGCGGATGGCGTTAAAGACCCGGTTGAAAAGTTCCTCGAGCTCGTCTGGATTCTCGACGTTGGCAAAGGTGCCGCCGGTCGCTTCGGCGAGTTCCTGAAGTTCGGCGGCGTCGAAGTCCTCGTCTGCCGAACCCAAACCCACGGTAAAGAACTTGACGCCCGAGCCTTGAGCGGCGCTCAGCGCCGTACCGAAGTCTACGTTGCCGCCGTCACGCTGTCCGTCGGTAAAGAGCACCACCACGCGCGAAGAGCCCTCGCCGCCGCTGTCTTTGCTGTGAACGTCGAGCGTGTCCAAAACCGAATCCCAGATAGGCGTTCCGCCATCTTGTCCGACCCGTTCGGCGGCGGTGTTGAGCACGTTCTGGTCGCCGGTAAAGTCTTGCAGCAACGCCGAAGCCCGGAAGCCGGGATCTGCGCCGCGAAAGGTCATCACGGCCAGCCGGTCTTGGTCGGTGATACGCCCGATAAACGACTGCGCCGCGTCGACGCGTTGCCGCTGCGGATCGGTGCGCTTCATGCTGCCGCTCTGGTCGATGTCCAGGATTCCGTTGATGATCTCCTGAATCTCGATATCGAACGCGACTCTCGCCTTGGCGCTGTAACGCTGCGCCGTAAGTACACTGCCGGGCAGCGTCAAAACGTTATCGACGGTAACAACCGGGCTGGTGATGTCCCCGGCGATAGGTTCACCGGCGGCGTCTAGCGCGCTCACGTTCAGGTCGATATTGCCGGTCGGATTGCCGCTGGCGTCGCGTTCGACGGTGTAGCCGTTAAGTGTCGCGTCGGACGGAGAGATTAGTTCTCTTGCCTGATCGACGAGGTCGCAGCCGCCGAGCAGCGCCGCGCACGCGAGTAGGGGAAAGGTAAACCGTTTCATTGATGCCTCCTTAAAAGATAGACCGTAGTGGGGTCACAAGCTATTACGCAACCATTAAACTACGCAGCTACTAAACTACGCAAAGCTTAACGTCTGCTGAACGCGCTACGCCGGACGGGTCGTCAGCGCCTCCGCGAGGAGTTCAGTGAGGTGTTTGGCGCGTTTGCCGGTACCGTCTCTGATCTGGTGCCGACACGAAAAACCGCACGCGGCGGTTTCGCCCTCGTGCGCCCTGACCGCCGGAAAGAGCCGCTGTTCACCGATCTGCATCGACACGTCGTAATGACCGTAACCGAAACTTCCCGCCATCCCGCAACATCCCGAATCGACCTCACTGACCTCGCCTACCCAGCCCAGAACGGCTTTGGTGCTGCTCGTCCCCTGAATGGCGCGCTGCTGGCAGTGTCCGTGGAGCATCACCGGCGCGCCGTTTTTACGGAACGCCTTGCCGGGTTCGATACGTCCCTGCGTCCACTCTTTGGCTAGAAACTGGTCGATCATCTTGACGTTTTTGGCGACGGCTTCGGTTTTTTCACCCGGTACGAGGTCGCGGTAGTCGTCTTGAAACGACGCCACGCAGCTAGGCTCGAGGCCCACCACCTGTACCCCGCGCTCAACATATGTGTGCAGCGCCTCAACGTTCTTTGCCGCCAGCTTTTTGGCCTCGCGCAAAAGTCCTTTGGAGAGCTGAGGCCGACCACAGCAGCCGTAGTTTACGTGCTCGACGGCGTAGCCGAGCGCCTCCAACACTCGCGTCGCCGCTACGCCGACCGCGGGTTCGTTGTACATCGTCCAGGTGTCGGCGAAAAGGGCAACTTTCGGTTTAGCTTCACCATTTTGGGCTGTTTGCGCCTTTTCGTGCGCCCTGCGCCAGCTTCCAAACGACTGCCTGGCGTAGGTGGGCATCACCCGGCGGCGGTCGACCCCAGCGGTTTTTTCGACGAGCCAGCGTACCGGTTTGAGCGGTAATAGCGTGTTGGCGACGGGCGCGATCGCGCGGCCCAAAGGCGCGACCGTCGCGGCGTTGCCCAGAGCCCTCGCTGAAAGCGGCGTACCGTGGTCGTCGTAGTAGTGCTGTAAAAACTCGTATTTGAGCTTCGCCATATCGACCTGACTCGGACACTCGGCTTTGCACGCTTTACACTCGAGGCACAAGTCGAGCGCGTCGTAAACGGCCTTGCTGGTCAGGCCACCCTCGAGCCGCCCGTTCATCGCGTCGCGTAACAAGTTTGCCCGTCCGCGCGTCGAGTGGTCTTCGTCGCGCGTCGCCATAAACGACGGACACATCGTTCCGGTGTCGGTTTTGCGGCACTCGCCGACGCCGCTGCACATCTCGATCGCGCCCATAAAACCGTCATCTTTGGAAAAGTCGAAGTGCGTGTGGAGCGGCAGCACCTGATAGTCTTCGCCGTAACGCAGGGTTTCGGTCATGGGCGGCGCGTCGACGATCTTGCCGGGGTTGAGCAGGGTTTCCGGGTCGAAGGCGTGTTTCACCTCCCGAAACGCCTCGTAAAGCGTGTCGCCGAACAGCTCGCGGTTTTTGTACGACCGGATCAAACCGTCGCCGTGCTCACCCGACCACGAACCGCCGTACTTTTGCACCAGCGCGAAGGTCTCCTCGCTGATCTTTTGGTACGCGTCCAAACCCGCTTTGGTTTTCAAATCCAGAATGGGCCGTACGTGAATCACCCCGACCGACGCGTGTCCGTACGACACCATCTCGACCCCGTACTTCGCGCAGACTGCCGCAACTTCGGGGATATAGTCCGCCAGATGTTCGGGCGGGATGGCGGCGTCTTCGATAAAGGCGGTCGGTTTGGCTGCGCCTTTCATAGTGTTGAAAACGCCCAGACCCGCCTTCCGAACGGCCCACACGTCGGCTTGTGCGGCGGCGGTCTCGGCGGCGTAGAGGTGGTACGCGCGGTTCATCACCTCGGCGTCGGCTTTCATAGCCTGCAAACCGGCGCGCATTTCAGCTTCGGTATCGCCGTCGAACTCGGCGATCAGGACGGCGGCGGGGGAGCCCTCCAACCAACCCAAAAGGGGCGCGATGCTGGGGTTCTCGAGTCCCAGCTTCAACAGCGTGTCGTCGAGCGTTTCGACCGCCGACGGCCCGTGCCGGTTGATGTGCTGCACCGCCTGTAGCGACTTTTCAAGTGTGTCAAAGTGCAATAGCGCCAGACATCGGTGCGCCGGGACGGGGGAGAGCTTCAGCGTCACGTCCAGAATAAACGCCAAAGTACCTTCGGAACCCGACACGAGTTTGGCGAGGTTGAAGGGCTGGTCGCCGGTCAATTCGTCCAGGTTATAGCCGCCGACCCGCCGCATCACCTTGGAAAAACGCGCTGCGATCTCGGCCTCGTGTTCGGTCACGACGTTGTGGACGGTGCGGTAGACGTCGCCCTCTAAACCGGGGTGCTCGAGCTTTTCTTTCAGCTCGTAAGGCGTCAGCGCCCGGAATTCAGTCACCGCGCCGTCGATGAGCATCACCGTCATCGACACCACCTGGTCGACCGTTTTACCGTATTTGATGCTCCGCGTCCCGGCCGAATTGTTCGCCACCATCCCGCCGATGTTGGCGCGGTTCGTGGTCGATACGTCCGGGGTGAACTGGAGTCCGTACGGTTTGAGGTAGCTGTTCAGGTGGTCGCGGACGACTCCCGGTTGCACCTTGACGGTGCGCGCCGCCTCGTCGAACGCCAGAATCTCGTCCAGATATTTGGATACATCTATGACGATAGCCGCCCCGACGGTCTGGCCTGCCAGACTCGTACCCCCACCGCGTGGCAACACCGGCAGCCCGTGACGGCGGGCGACCTCGAGCGTACGCCGGACGTCCTCGGTACTTTTGGGCAAGACCACGCCGTAGGGTTCGATCTCGTAGGGGCTGGCGTCGGTGGCGTAGAGGGTGCGGGCGGCGGCGTCGAAACGCACCTCGCCCTGAAGGGCCGCGCGCAGCTCGTCTGCAACCTGTGCAAGTTTGCCCGGTGGCGGTGCGGGGCGCGTAGTCTCCGAAAGGGGGAGCGTCATAGTTTTAGTATCGCATGGGAGTAGAGAACGCCGAGTCGTCACAGACGACGCCGGTGGCCGGTTTCGCCGCCCCGACGCCGCTGTTTTTTGGCCTAGACAAAGGTAGAGCGGTAAGCCGCAAGCGCGTCGCAAGTTCGTCGCAGTGGTCCCCCCTAAACTCTCTCTATGAAACCCTCTCTGCTGGCAAAAATAAAGCATCGGTTACCCCCACGGGTTAGGGAAGGTGTCCACAACACCTTTCACCACGTCTCGGGAACACACCGTCCGGGAGGCGCGGCCGACGTGTTTATCTTTACGACGCCGCGCAGCGGCTCCAACTGGGTGCTCGAGCTCATCTGGAGTCAACCGGGTTTTAGATGCGTCGACGAACCGCTCGACTTAAGGAACCCGCTGGTAGCGCGCGCGCTGGGTATCGGCAGCTGGGAAGAGCTCGCGGGATTGCCCCCGGCGGCCCTGACCCGGCTTCACAGCTACGTTCAGGCGCTCGCCGACGGTCGGCTCCGCGCCGCCGACCCCGATCCTTTTTGCAACCCGTTTCACCGGCTTCAGACCCGGCAGACGGTTTTTCGGATGGTCCACGGCGGTGAAGACCGGGTGAACTGGTTTCGTGACGCGTTCGGCGGGCGTATCGTCTTTTTTATCCGTCATCCGATCCCCGTAAGCCTCTCGCGCCGGGCGTTTCCGCGTCTGCCCGCCTTTATCAACAGCGCCTACGCCGACAACTTTTCAGAGCAGCAGCGCCGCGAGGCGCAGCGTATCGTCACGAGAGGCTCCCACCTCGAGCGGGGCGTGCTCGACTGGTGTTTTCAAAACGCGCTGCCGCTACGTCAGACCACCCCGGACTGGGCGCTGCTAAGTTACGAGCAGCTGCTGCTCGAGCCCGAGGTAAGCGTCAACTATCTGAGCGACAAGCTCGAGCTGAGCGACGCCGAGACCATCTTCGACCACCTCGGCGATCCCGCTACCCGGGCGAAACCCGGCGCTGGAACGCGGCTGCAAGCGAGCACGCACCTGCTGGAAAGCTGGCGCGACCGAGTATCGGCGCTGCAAGAGCAGCAGGCGATGGAGATTCTGGGGTTATTCGATATCAGCGCCTACCGTCTCGGCGACCCCTTACCCGCCGAGTCGCTATGGCTCAGAGACGGTTACGACCCGGCCCAGCCGCGGCCCCTGCCGCTCCCCGGCAGCCACCTCGAGCGCCACCACTCGCGCGGCCCGAACTACCGCCCCAACTGGCGAATTCCGGCGCACCTGCCGAAGTAAACGCCGCCCCACACCCCGCTCAGATTGCCTCAGCGTTACGTCAGCAAATAATAGAGAAAAGCGCCCAACCCGCCGACCCAGAGAGCGACGACGATTCCAGCTCCCCACCACGGCAACGCTCCCGGCGCAGCTTCACGGGCGCGCTCACGAGCCTCGAGCATCACCCCCTCCGGAATCAGTTTGAGCGCCAGATAGATACCCAGCGGCAGCAAGATCAGATCGTCTAGAAGTCCCAAAACGGGGATAAAGTCTGGAATCAGGTCGATGGGTGAGAGCGCGTAGGCGACGACGCTGAGGATAAGGACTTTGGCGTACCAAGGGGTGTCCGGATGCCGCTGTGCGTAGGTGAGCACGCTCAACTCACCCTTGAGACGTTGGGCAAACTGTTTTAACGACGCCAGCATTGAGAGGGGTTTGGGAGTGCGCCTGTACCCAGACAGCTCGGGTGCTGTCCCGGTGGTTCGGCAACCGGAAGCATACCGAACTCTAACCTATAGAGACGATCGGACTTACTTGTTGATCTACACAAAGATGACGGGGACACGGAATTATTAAGGTGTGCTTCAAACTCTGTGTGTTGGTGGGGTACATCCCGAAATGCTAAAGGTAGACGAGAGGACGCAAGCCCCCGCAAAGAGTGTTGAGGTCGACTGCCAGAGGTGTCGGCGGCGTCGGGTTACTACTCGGCGCGGGAGAAACCATGCGGCGCGCACTTTTAGCAGTGGTGGCCGGGTTGGATAGATTTCATAAGCAGGAGGATAGCTGCGCCACTACTGAAAGCTTGCCTCGAAAACCTTGATAATACGCCCCTCGAAGACCAGGTAAAGAACCAGGATGGGGAGCGTCGTGACGAGAGCCGCCGCACCTAACAAGCCCCACTCGAGCGGCCTGCTTCTCAGAAGGTCGCTAAGGAAAACCTGGACCGTCGGTAGGGCGCTGGCCGTGACTCTCGGGTAGAGAACCAGATTCCAGTGCGCGGCAAAAGCGAGCACCCCGGCGGCGAGGAGTTCGGGCCGCAGGAGAGGGGCGAGAATCCGGGCTACAACAGTGGCCTCTCCAGCACCGTCGAGTCGGGCCGCCTCCACCAGCTCCCAAGGCAGACGCCGCAGCGCCTGAAGCAGCAAAAAGATGACTAATGGACTTCCCAGAAACGGGAGGACAAGCGCGCCCAGGGTGTCGAGCAGACCGAAACCTTGAAGTTCGCGGTATAGGGGGATCAGTAGCAACTCGGAGGGCAGCGCGAGCGCCAGTAGCACAAGCCCCAAGATGGGCAACCCGGTGCGGATGGCGTAGGCCGTCATGAGGCCGAAGACGAGCTGACCCGAAACGGTAAGGCCGCTCGCCAGGAGAGACACGAGCAGCGCGCGCCCCACGCCTGTGCCTGCTAGGTCGGCGAAGTTGCTGAAGCTGAAGCCCGTCGGTATCAGCCGAGCACTCAGCATCGTTTCGGGTGGCGAAAAGGCGGCGTAGAGCAGCCACAAAATTGGCAGCGCGACAAAGGCGCAAAAGAGCGCCGTCACAAGGCGGTTAAACGCTGTCATGCGCGGTTCCGCGCCAGTAGAATTCGTGCTTGTAGCGCCGCTATGATGAGCGTCAAAACCAGCACCAACACCGTAAGCGCCGCGCCGTAGCCGAGCTGCAGGGCGCGCCGCACTGCCGGAGACGCTGTCAGGGACTGCGTTACCATTAAAACGATATCCGTACGCCAAGACCGAATAACAACAGGTCGGTGCTCGAGAGCTCTACGGCTACGTTCTCAGTGTCGAAATAGTAGCGGAACTGCGCGGCCCAGGCGAGCGAAAAACCTTCCCGCGAGGCGTATCCCGGTGCCAGATAAAAAGAAACCGTCATCGGCACGCGAAGGCTGAAGAGCAGGTCGGTGCCGACCAGAGGGCCTGCGTGGAGGCTCACGCCGTCCGGCCCGTAGCCCGCGTCGCCGCCAAAGCCCACCGCGAGCGGCGGCGTCGTACCGAAAGCGGGAAAGATGAGCGCCGTCCCCGAAACCCGAAAGCCCGCCTCGGAGAGGTTCGTAACGGGCGCGTACGCCTCGAGCCCCACCGAAACGTCAAGATAGCGGACGGGTAGGACGAGTTCAAACCCCACCGTGCCGCCGACGTTGCCACCGTAGCCGAAGGTGGCAAACGCGGCTTCTTCAGGGAAAATGGAGGGAGCCGCGGCGGCGAACGGGGCGAACACCGCGCAGAGGGAGCAAAGGAGTTTGGCAAGTGTTCGTGCCATCAGCGGCTCTCCAGGGCGCGGCGCTGCGCCTCCTCGAGCGCAACCTCGGGCGGCACGCCCCCGCGCAGGCTCTTCTCGAGCGCCTCCTCCAGAAACCCTTGCCAGACAGCATACGCGCCGACACCGGGCCGGGGAACGGCGTTCCCCAACTGCGAGAGCGCCACCCGCCGACTAGGGTCTTCTTGGTACCAGGCTTCCAGCAGCGGGAGCGCGGCCTGTCTAGTGGGTAGATAGTACGAGGTCCTCACCCAAGTCGCCTGGTTTTCCGGCTCCATCAAAAACTGCCAGAACGCCACCGCGCCCTGCCGCTCCGCCTCGGTAGCACTTTTGAGGACCACCAGCTGCGCGCCTATCAGCGGCACGGAGGCGCTCGTTCCCGTCGGTACTGGTGCGACAGCCGGTTTAAAAGCCACCGAGTAGCGCTGCCCCTCGGGCCAAAAGGCGATGCTGGCAAAGGCCATCATCCCTTTTGTGCGGACGAAATCGACGAGCGCGACGTCGAGTTCCGCAGAGCTGCGGATCGTGGCGTTGCCCGCATCAGCGATGCGTTTCAGCATGGAAAGCGCGTCAAGCGCCTCTGGAGAGTCGAAGTCGGGTTGCCCCCCTTCGGTAACGACGCTTCCGCCCCTTGTACTCACCATTATCTCGAAGATAAAGGCTGCGCTGACGTGGATGTACCCTTCAGTCTGCCGGGTCGTCAGCCTGGCTGCTGCCTCCTCAAACTCCGCCCAAGTCGTCGGCACAGCAACGCCTAACTGGTCAAAGGCGGTGGCGTTATAGAAGAGCACCGGCAGCGACAGCGTCCAGGGGAGGCCGTAGCGCCCGCCCTGTAGCTCACCAGAAGCCCAGAGCGCAGGGTATAGGTCGCTGATGAGCCCTTCCGGAAGTCCGGCGGCTAGATCGCTCAGCTCGGCGAGCGCGCCCTCCTCGACCAGGCGGGGAGCACCGTGCCCTCAGCGCTGAAGAGAACCGGGGCGTTGTCACCGCCTAAAGCGGCGATCAGCTTGATGGTGCCCTCCTGATAGTTGCCGACGTAGCGGGGTACGACCACATATTCGCTCTGGGAGGCGTTAAACGCCTCTGCAAGGGACTGAACGGTGCTTTGAGCGGCGTCCTGAGAGTGCCAGTACTCGAGCGTCGTCTGCGCCTCCCCAAAAGAGGCAAGGCAGATTAGAAAAAGTGTCATCAGGCGGTATATAACAGACATCAGGCCTCCTCAGATAAAAACAGCGGGTTAGAGATGAAAGTTGACGCCTAGATTAAGCTTCCCAACCAAACCTCCGCTTCCAAAGCCGATGTCCGGGGTTTTCAAGACATAGAGCGGTTGCACCTCACCGAACAAACCGATGCCGCTTCCCAGCCTGTACTCGAGCCCGGCAGTCGCGTGTACGCCGAGAATGGTCCCGTCATCATAGAAGGCGATGAGCCCCGCATCACCACCCACGCCACCGTAGCCCCTGAGCGTGTCTGACAGCTTCTGGGTGTAGAGGACGTCAACTTGCAGAAAGTTGGCAAGCACGAGCAGAAAGCCCGAAACGCGCAGCTCTACATCGTCAAGTAGAGGTCCACCAAGCTGTAAGCCTGCAAGGGGAGCTACTGAACCCAAGTTAGGACCACCCACAACATCCACGTGGAGGCCGAAGTACGAGCTTTGCGCCCCGGCACACGACAGGGCAGAAAGGGTGATTAAGACCAGCAGAAAGCGTTTCATGATCTCCTCCGCTTGGGATCCTGGGCGTCGAAGGTTGACGGCTTGCATAGTGGTATGCCGCTGCTAAAACGGACTCGAGCTCTTACCCCTCATTGGTGAAGCCGAAGGCGACGCCCACCTCCTCTTTTGAACGCTGGAACGGTACCCACAAAGCGACCCGCCAATGAAACGTTCGGTTTTTCAGCAAGGAGCAGGTTGGTGGGACTAACCTGCTTTCGCTACTCCGAGCAGCCAAAGGTGCAAAAGGGGAGCAGCCATCTGTAGCTCTCACTCGGCTTTTCGCTGCGAATCTCGAGCACAGCGAAGTCCACCACGACGCTGTTCCAGCCCTTAAGCATGTCTATGTCCAAGGTAAAGCCAGCCGATTCGCCCTCCGTACACGCGCCCATGATTGTCACGTTTCGGTCCACGTAGACGTAATAGACGAAGTTGCTGTTCGGGTCGCTTGTGTGGAGCAGCCTATCGACGAGTTGACCGTCACTATAGAGCGCAAACTCGGGGGTTCCGAGCGTCTTGTAAGCGGCTGGCGAGATGCTCAGATCGCACTCTTCAGGCCCTGGCCCGAAAAAAGTGGGTCTGGCGTCGAACAGGTAAGGCGTTACCTCGGCTTCGCCGGGAAGCTGAATAGAAAAGGAACCATCAGCAGCTACCGGCGCTTGAACCAAAACATCTATGGGACCGGAAACAGCTCCCAGCTTAATCGTGAGCACCGTATCGGAAAGCTTGCTGTCGGCAACGTCGGCAATTGTCCCCGTCAGGCTCGGGCTGTCGCCGAGGGCGGAGGGGGGCACATCACTCGGATTTACGCTCTCGACGCTCCGCCCGCTGACCAGGTCATTCAGCCAGTCCACGAAACGCACACCGCTGGTCTCGAGGGTATAAACCTCGGGACGGCTGAGAATGACGTGCGTAGTGCCGTTCGCAGGGTCGGCGTCAACGTCAAAGGTAGAGAGGTAGCTGCGAAAAGTGTCGGTTTTCCCGGAGATGGCGGCGAGCGAGGCCGTCATTTTTTGCGACCATTCCAGGCTCAGCTCCTGGGTGGGCGGCGAGATACCCTGCATCAGGCCGTAAAAGCCGATCTGCGTGCCGTCGAAGAGGCTGTTGTACTGCGACAGTACCGCGTCCGGATAATCCTGACCGACCCCATTGTAGAGCGCGGTGAGGATGGTTTCGTCCAAGGGGACGGGTTCGCCGAGGTCGGGCAGCGCACCTTCGATGCGCCAGTTGGCGGCGTCCCCGGAGAAAAAGCTTTCGGTCACGACGCCCGCCCCACTGTCGCCGAGCTGATAAATATCCGCCTTCGGATACGAGTCGGCGATCTCCGGCAGCCATACGATAGAGGCGTACGCGCCCGCACTGACGCCGGTTACAAAGACCGTTTCCGGCGCGCTGAAGTTGTCGAAAATCCACCCCAACGCAGCCCTGGTGTTGACCGCCCCCTTGTGGTTGACCGTCAGCTCCCCGTCTGGACCGGCGTAGGTGGCCACGTTGTCACCTAGATGCAGATCGGCGGTGCAGTAGGAGATGTGAACGTGATACCAGTCCCTAAACGGATTGGTCGGGTTCTCGCGGTCATAGATACCACCGAAGCCGAGGTCTTCAGGGGAACCGTAAACCCCCTCGAAATAGAGGCCTTCAAACTCGTTTTCGGGGTTTTGCGGTTGCGAGCAGGTACCGCCGTTCCAGCAGGCCCCGCCGCCTTCAAAGTCCACTACGAGTTTGTTGACCGTTCCGGGGTTCACAAAGAAGGCGTACTCCGAGCCGTTCGCACAGACCGTTTCACCGGCGGGCGTGATCTGGTTCCAGCCAGCCGGTAGGTTCGGCACTTCGGGTGGTGTGGGTGGTGTAAGGCGGCTGCAAGCCGCGAGCACGGTTAGAGAGAGGATGAACACGTAGAGCCAAATACGGGACGAAAAGATGGGTGCGGACATGTGGGTCTCCTCACTACAGCTGAAAGTTGCCGGATCCAAAATGCTTTGCTGAGAGTTGTAGGCAGGAATAGGTGCTGGCTACCTCGGGGCGTGAGGTTTTTGGAGGGACACCTACATGTTTCAGGCACCCCTTCTCGACTTCTCTAACGCCGGTCTAGAAGCAATAAGGCGGGCGTGACAGGCGGTGGGCACGCGAGATCTTCAGGATCGCATGAAGGAGAGAGGGGGTCAGAAGGGGGACCTGGGAGAACCTGAAACTCGTCGGTGTAAATCCACCTAGCGTCTGTTGGAAATAGCCCTGTCGAAACGGAAAGTACGGGTCCGCGCTGAGTGAAAAAAACTGCATTCCAACCGGCTTTGTACTCGAGGTCCAGGCGGAGTGTGGAGGACTCGTCACCGTAAGTCGTGACGCATTCGCCTTTGACGCTGACGTCCGAAGGGGCGTAAGCGTAGGAAAAGTCATTTTGCGGGACTAAGCGGTGAGGAGAAATGCTTCCCAGCAATTCGTCTTCGGCAGCATCGTAAACAAGGAAGTAATTACCGACAAAAACCGTCTCAAACGGCCCTGGTGCGATCTCAACGGTGCTTACGCCCGGTTCCGGGCAAAATAGCTCTTGATCGGCCGTAAAGAGGACATCAGCCAACTCCGCTTCTTCCGCCGGTAAGGTCAAGCTGAACTTGCCGTCGTCGCTGATCGTCCCTTCCGCAACGAAGGACTGCCGAGAGTTATCAAGATCGGTGCCTTCTGCCCGGATGATGGCCTGCCCATCAGACCACCCCTCTGCCGTGCCGCTTATCTCTTTGGGAGTTAGCGGGGTGGGCGGCGGCGGCGGCGGCGTCGGCTCCGGGGGTTCTACGGGCGGCGGAGGTTCTACAGGCGACCCTGGTTCCCCACTGGTAGCGTAGTAGCGCCAGCTGAGCCCATCAGGAAGACCGCCAGTCTTGAGCGTGATCGAGTTTCCACTCTGGGTGTAGACGACCTCATTCCATCCAGCCACCAGATCTAAATCGAAAACCAGCTCGCCAGCTCCGCAGCTCCCTTCGACCGTACCAGCTGAGGCGGCGTAGACCAGAATGACCGATATCAAGCCCTCCGCCGAATCCGCTTGATACCCGAGCACGCCGAGCGGTTCAGCGTCAGCAGCCGCCGAGGCGTAAACCCTGGCTTCAGCGTAGAGCACGTCAAGCGGGCTCGGCGTAACTTCGGTTGTGCTGGTTGAATCAGGTCCGAACAGGGCGCAGAGCGCCTCGGCGTCGACGGGGGTAAGTGCATCCACCACGTCCTGATCACCAGGAAGCGGCATGGTGAAGTGACCGTCGGCACCGATAGGCGCTTCTGCCAGAACGGTCGCACTAGAAAAAGTGACGGCCTCTAGCCTGAGGCTCGCTGCCTGGCCCGGCCAACTCTCCGTAATTACACCTGTCAACGCTTCCGGGCCTGCGGGCGGCGTTCTCTGACATCCGCTCAGCACTAGAGCTGAGCTAAGCGCGGCCGCTACAAACATTGCAACGCGGAACATAAAACCTCCTAAATTGTCTGACTTTGAGAGATACCCGAAACCGCTTTTGCTCTCGACGCCCCAAACTAGCGGGTTGGGATGGGATCACAGAAGCAGTAAGGCGGTTTTGTGGGTTTCGGCACGAGGAGCAGGGTGCTCTGGGCGAAGCGGGTGCCGACGAATATAAGTGGGATAAGGGTAACGGCCAACTTTTTCATCTTGCACTCCCCTCTTTACTTCGGTACCGTTAGTTGTCGCAGGAAAGCGTCAACCTTAGCGGAAAAGCCTTGAATCTAGTTCAAGGCTTTTTACACCTCGCAGCTACTTTGTAATTTTTACGTAGCTCCCCCTACCGGAAAACAAACTAGCTCCTTCAAAGGTTTCGTCGGAGAAGACGGGGAAACTGAGCTTATAGGTCTTGCCCCTGAAACTGAAAGAGCCGCTGGCTGTGGCACCACGGCTAACGCCTTTGAACCTATACGTCTCCGTATAGCTTGGGGTCTTTACCTGCTCGGTAGAGCGACGACGAGTGAGGCCGCCTTGACCCTTCCAGCTTAGGGTAAGTTCGGCAGGGCCACAGACGGGCGTTCCGTTGGAGAAATTTTCTCTGCAAGCCCTAAAGGTCGCCGTTAACGTCGCCGTAGTGAGATGTTTGCTGATGCTGAAGTTTTTACTGCGGCCAGAGCCGGAGATGGAAAAACCTGATTCCTTACACTGATTGTATCTACTGAGATAGAAATCAACTGCGTTAGACTCTGCCTTTGCCCCCTTGATCTCTTTCTGCCGAGTTTTATAGGCCGAGATACCCACAGATGTAGTTTTGCAGCCCGCTGTATTCTCGGAGTAAGCAGAAGCTGATTTGTTACTAAAGCGAAACCCTCCCCTCACCGCCGCCGTTTCCAGCTCAGGCGGTGGTTGCACGGTTCCGCAAGCGGCGAGCAGGAGCAGAACCGACGTGATAAGACCTGAGCGCATCGTCATCTTCATAAGCACACCCCTTTTGCGCCCTCCACTAAGGGCAAAAGAACTAGAGAAACCAGAAGCTGCTTGATCATGCTCGTCCTTTCCCAGTACTTTCTCAACCCGCCTTTCATCCGAGGGATTTCGTGTTCCAACGGCCTACTTCATTTGTATCGCTCTCTACAGACGGTGCTACCCTCCTTTCAAACTTCGATGCGTATATTGCTAGCCTTGGTCGTGGCTCGAGAGCAGCACCCTAAAGTTGGGAACGACCTCGGCGTAGATCGGTAGTGAAAGTTCTAGCGTTTGACCGTACATAAATACCCCCTTGAAACTCGTGCTTGGGGCGTCAAGGCAACTTGGTCAGCTGACCTTAGCTTCCTCATGTGCAGTTCTCCCCTCTATCCCTAGCCACTAGGTTACGCACCGCCATACAGGTGAAAAGAGCTTAAAAAAAGGTGCGTGAACCGAGCATTAACTCAACGTTACGCGCCGGTGACTGGGGAGACGCAACCGCACCGTCCATCCCGAAAATCGGGAACAACCGCTTCGTAGGTGTCGGGAATAGTTCCGGCGTTGGATTAAGACATATAGCGCACCCCTATTCAAGTAGTTTCTCCCGGCCTCGAGTCGCTGTACCGGACGCCTTGGTTCGGTATCCGGTTATAGAACTCGGCGCGTATACAAACTATGCAGCTCGCACTGTCCCGTTGTCATCGGTCAACCTGTCCCAGATGTTCGGGATATGTGTGGGACACTTTCCGGGTTTTCAGGTATATAATCGGTGTACAAATTTTCGAGCGTGGGGCGACTAGCTTCGTAGTCTGCAAGGAGAGTGGTAGGTGGCAACAACCGTCAGGCCGCTGCTTGGTATAAACAAGCCCTTGCATGGTAGCTGGTTATCTATCGCTAGGGGATGTTGGATAGGGTTGGCGGGGCTAACACTAGCCGTGCTCACCTTAGGTTCTATAAATATTTACAAAACAAACAGTACGATTTGCACGGCTGTCAGAAAGCTGGATTGTCTGCCGCTGGAAGTCCCGAAGCTTGCCAACTTTTCACAACACGGTTTGGCTCTCTACTTGCTTGCCACTGTTCTGATTACTGCCGTTCCGTGGACGGTCATGGGTTGGCTCATTTTGACCCAGAAATCGAAAACGGTTGCAGACCTTTTGATGTCGCTCGGCTTAGCCACGGGTTGGGCTAGCGGTTTGAGCAGCAACAATATCCTCTACGCCTTTTTCGGCGAGGTCTTACACTGGCCGTATCTGCTACCCTTGGGTCTGGTAGGTGTTTACCTCGTCAACCTTGTCTCACAAACGACCGTTGTGGTGATGGCTTTACTTATCCCCGACGGCCGCTTCGCTGCGCGGTGGTCTATTTGGTTGACGATGATATGGTTTTCGCATCTAGCTATCAACACGGTATACCGCTATCCCTTTGGGTTGTTGCAGGGGCCTTTGTTGGAGATTTTAGATAAAGCGTTTTCGCTTACCATACCCTTATTATGCATCTTTACCATCTGGTTTAAATACCGCTTCGTAGCCGACGAGCGTGCGAAAAGGCAGCTTAGAGCAATCTTACCCAGCACTTGCGCGCTCGTAGGCACTTATGTAATTTTCACAGCCTGGACCATCTTTATCTGGTCTGGTGAAGATACGAGTCTGAACACCCTCCGTTTTGGCTCGCACCTGGTTCAGAGTGGTACCCAGGCAGTATGTGCAGCTTGGTTCGCCATTTCGGTAGGTATCGCCATCTTGCGCTACAACCTGTTCGGGGCAAACCTTTTTGTTAGCCGCGCCCTGGTTTACGGTGGCCTCAGCGGCGTCTTGCTGCTCCTCTACCTGGGCGTCGTCTTTGGCCTGGGTGGTCTTTTGGGAGTCGCCGACGCGCCCTGGTTTTCACTGCTTGCAGCGGCGCTCATGGTCGTGCTTTTTCAGCCGTTACATACGTTTTTAAAGGGGCGGGTCAACCGCACTTTGTACGGTGTCCGCGACGTACCCTTTAGAGAGTTTGTCGGTCTGTCACGGCAACTTCAGGACGACCTCGTACCCCAAGACTATTTTCCCAGCATTGTGCAAACCATCAATCAGCGTTTTGGATTGCCCTTCGTCCGGGTCATTGTCAAGACCGGCGGTTTCGAGACCGAAGCCAGCGTCGGTAGGCTCCAAGGTGAGGCGGTACGTTTTCCTGTCTCGAGCCAGGGCCGGGTGCTGGGCTGGCTCGAGGTTGCCGTAACGCCCGGTGAGGTGTTAGCCGCGGAGGAGCGCACGGTCTTGGAGACGATTGCGGGACAGCTCGGGGTAAGCGTCCGGTCGCTTACGCTAACTGCTGAACTGCAAGCTGCCACACAGCGCCTCGTTATGACGCGCGAGGAAGAGCGCCGCCGCTTGCAACGCGATTTGCACGATAGTCTAGGACCGGCTATCGCCGCGCAGACGCTGGTGGTAGGTTCGGCGCGGCGGCTCTTAAGGACCGACCCACAGCGCGCCGAGCAGCTGCTTGATAAACTCGAAGACGACATCTACCGAACGCTTGCTGAGGTGCGGAGCCTCGTCCACGCCCTGCGTCCGCCCGACCTAGATCAGCTCGGTCTGGTGAGAGCCCTGACTCCAAAGCTGGGGGAGCTGGCGGGTATAACCCTCAGACTCGAGCTGATCTTTCCGGACGCCAACGAAACGTATCCGGCGGCGGTCGAGGTCGCGGCCTATCACATCGTTATGGAGGCGGTTACGAACGTCGTGCGCCACGCGCGCGCCCGCTCGTGCAGCGTCGAACTCAAAGTGACCGGGGCGGCACTCGAGGTTTCGGTCAGCGACGACGGTATCGGCCTGACTGCAACGCACTATGGGGTTGGTATCGCTTCGATGCGAGAGCGCGCCGAAGAGCTTGGCGGAATGTTCTCGGTTTTATCACCAAACTATTCGGGCGTACGGATAGGGGCTTCTCTACCCCTTTTCGAGGTGGAGAGAAGGCGTACCTTGGTATCTAGAGCCGTGAGAGAAGCGTGATGAAAATAGGCGTCGTTATCGTTGAAGACCACGAGGTCTACCGGGGCGGCCTAAAAGCTTTGTTTGCAACCGTTCCTGAGGTCACGCTGCTAGGCGAAGCCGCGACCGCTGAGGATGCGTTGGGGCTTGTTCGGGAGCACCGCCCCAACCTTGTGCTAATGGACGTGAGGCTGCCGGGGATGAGCGGCATCGAGGCGACGCAAAGGGTTGTGGAGATAAGTCCAGAGACGCACGTACTTATCTTGACGATGTTTGATGACGACCCTTCGGTTTTTGCCGCCATACAGGCCGGGGCGCGCGGCTACGTGCTCAAGGGTGCCAAACACGACGAACTGTTGCGGGCGGTTCAAGCCGTTGCCGAGGGAGAGGCCATTTTTAGCGCCAGCATCGCCGCACGTATGATGAGCTACTTTGCTAGGCTCGTCCCCGGCAGGGGTCGCCTCTTCAGTGAGCTGACCGAGCGTGAACATGAGGTGCTCGCGCTTATCGCGCAGAAGATGAGCACGGGCGAGATCGCCCGACGGCTTGACGTACGCCCTAAGACGGTGCGTAACCATACCAGTAGCATCGTGTCGAAATTGCAGGTTTCAGGAAGGACAGAGGCCGCAGAGCAGGCTAGAGATCGTGGCATGTAGGTGCTGGCGCTAAGCCCGGCAGCCTTGCACCCTAAAAATTCAGACGGTTTCTGCCTTATTTCTGTCTGATGATGCTAAGTCAGCCCGATGCCGGGCGTTTCCCGGCGGTCACTCGCCGCGCCGAAGAGCGTCCACACCGTCTCGGCAAAAGCGTCGTCGTCCAGCGCCCGGTACGCCTTGAGCAGCGTCGTCAGTTTGTAATGCTCTATAAGCCCGGTCAGGAGGGTAGCCGAGCTGTAAGGGTCACGTTTTTGGCCCCTCAAGGTGCGTCCGTGCGCGTCTATAAGTTCCAGCTCTTCTAAAATCTTGCGGCAAAGTTGCGCTTTGGCTTCGCTGTACCGGAGCGGAATGCCGCGCTGGAGGGTGACGAAGGCGCTCCGGACCTCAGCCAGCGTCGGGGGTAGGTCGTAAAAGGTTTCCTTCAGCGCGTCTCCGGAAAAATTGAAGTAGAGCGGGCCGCCCCGGACCAATTCGGTGAGAGGTGCGGTGAGCTTCAGCAGGTCGTCACTGAGGGGCAGGTCGAGCAGGGTTCCGGGTCCGGCGGGGGCAGGGCTGCGGTAAAAGGGTCGCGGCGACGTGCCGGGGACGCTCAGCGGTAGCTGCGCGCCAGGGCGAACCCCTTCGGCGAGAAACTCGAGGGTGGTTTTGCCCTGCCAGGTATTTTCGCGTAGCGACACTGCCGCCGTTACGGTTCCGGCGGCGCGCAGCGCGTCGGCCTCTGCGCCGCGGTTCCACGACACGCCGCGAATCCCGCCGCGTCGTCCGGTGTCCAGCTGCAAACTCAGGTGTTTGCCGCCCTCGCCCATACTTTTGGTGTTCAGCACCGCCCCGGAGAGCGCGAAGACCGGGGCCGGATGACCCGTTCCGTAGGGCTCGAGCGAACACACGGCTTTGTAGAGGTCGGTGTTGATGTCTTCGGCGTTAAGCAGGGTATCGGCGACCAGCTCGAGCTGCGGAACGGGGTGTTGCAGCACGAACTCGTAGATACGTTCCCGAAACGCCTCCAACTGACCGTCGCGGATAGAAAAACCCGCCGCTTGCGAGTGCCCTCCGAAACGGCCCAACAGCTCGCGGGCGTGTTCCAAACCCCCGACCGCCGAGATACCGGGCGTCGAACGCACCGAACCTTTGCCTTTAGCGACGATAAAAACGGGTTTGTAAAAACGCTCTAAAAGCTTGCTCGCTACGATTCCCATCACGCCAGGATGCCAGCCGGGAGCCTCCAGGACCAGCGCGGGCGCGTCCGGGTCGGCGAGCTCTAGGGCGGCGTCTAACATCTCGTCTTGAAGTTTGCGGCGGTCGGTGTTGCGAACGTCGAGGTAGCTCGAGAGTTCGAGCGCGCGCCGCTCCGACGCGGTGGTGAGCAGTTCCAAACCGAAATCTGCCTCACCGAGCCGTCCCGCCGCGTTCAGGCGCGGGGCCAGCACGAAGGCCACGTCGCGGGCGGTCGGCTTGCCGCCGTGCGCGAGGGTACGCGCGACCATCGTCCGCAGGCCGGGCCAGCGCGAGTCGGCGAGTTGTTCCAGACCACGGCTTACCAGCGCGCGGTTTTCACCCAAGAGCGGCGCAACGTCGGCGACGGTTCCGAGGGTCGCCAGGTCGCTGTACTCGGTCGGAGCGCCGAGCCCCAAGTGCTCGTGCAGCGCCCACAGGAGGTGATAGGCGACGCCCGCCCCGGTCAGCTCCGGCAACCCCTTTTGTGCGTAGGGCGACAGGGACGGGTGGACGGTCAGACAGTCCGGCAACACCTGACCGGGATGGTGGTGATCGGTGACGATGACCTCGACGCCCGCCGCCTGAAGCGCGGCGACCTCGGCGCGGCTGCTGATGCCGCAATCGACCGTTACGAACAGGTCGGCGCGGGCAGCGTGTTCGCCTACACGCTCCGGATGAACGCCGTAGCCGTCGGTGAGGCGGTTGGGGATAAACGGCGTGACGTTGCCGCCCAGCGCGCGCAGGCCGAGCGTCAGCACCGCCGTACCGCTGATACCGTCGGCGTCGTAGTCGCCGTGGATGAGGATGCGCTTTTTTTCCCGGAGCGCCCACGCCAACCGTTCGGCGGCTTGGGTCAGTTCGGGTATACGGGTACGCTCGAGGGGGGGCGAAAGCTCGTCTTTCGAGCGAATCCCCCGCGCCCACAACACGCTCGCCAGGAGCGGCGGCAGCGCCAGGTCGCGGGAGAGCTGCAAAACGCCCCCCGGCGGCGCAGGCGGGCGCACCGACCAACGCGCCTCGACGGTTTTTTGTGCGAGGGTGCTCAAGTCGGCGGTTTCCGTCGTGGCGGTTTGTCTGGGTTACTCGTAACTTTGCCCCCAGCTTCATTGGGGTGCTCCTCCGGTTCGGCCTCAAGCCCCGCTTTGATCAACCGTTGCCTAAGTCCCCGGTTTTCACGGTTGAGCCGAAACACCCGCCCTGAGAGCGACAACCAGCCGACCAATGCCCCTAAGAGCAGCGCCGTCGCCAGCACCCAGGCGGTCGGTAGCGACAGCAAAAAGGGCAAGATGATGGTCTGCGGGTTGGCGTAACCGAGCAGCACCAGATAGCCCACAACCAGCAGCAGAGCGAGAATTTGCAAAACGCGCGCGACCTTCACAAGCGTAGCTTACCGCACTCTTTGGCTAAGATTCCGATACACTTCCAAGTACCCGAACGAAAGCTTACGGTGTGTAGACCCCACTTGCCCGATGCTCGCAGCTCGCCCAGCTCTGGTGTGGACGATATTTGGACGGCTTTTGTGGGGCTTGCGGACGTGAGTAGCTCCAACGCGGAATCTAAAAAAAATTGGGACACAGCGTAACGCTGTGTCCCGTTTGGGTCTCGAGGGTGACGCTAGCGGCGGTGTCCGCCCCTATGCTGACGAAAATCACGCCCCTCAGCTATCGCCGACAGATCGACTGTGTACGTCTGCGGGCTCGTCGTAACGGTTACGTAAGCAGCCGTTTCAGCAGCGTCCGCGAAGTCGGCGGCGAAACCTGCTTCGCTGTCCTGAGCGTAGGTGAAGGTCAGGGTTTCCAGCGTTTGAGCGTCCCCGGCGGGGTCGCCGTCATAGAAGATTGCTTCGACCGTTCCGCCTTCGCTGAGACCGCGCGGCAACGACGCGCCACGAAGACCGCCCCAGCGATTTTCGTCGTCGTTCAGCAGCTCGAGCGTTTGCGTCTGCTCGCCGACATTGGCCGTTATGTAGCTGGCGTTTGCCCGCGCCTCGGCGAAACTCTCGGCAAAAGTGGCCTCGCTGTCCTCACCATAGGTAAACGTAAGGGTTTGCTCGGCGTGCGCCTGACGTACGACCGCTCCGGCGAGGTCGTTTAAGTTCAGCTCGAGCCGGTTTAGCGAAAGCTTGTCGGCGTCGGCGAGCGACAGCGTACGCAGGTCGCCGATAAGCCGCGCCAGCAGTCCGACCTGCCCTTGCAAAAGTCGGGCTTCTTCTTCGCTGAACGCCACCAGCCCGTCGCTCAGGGCGTCGATACGAAGTTGCAGCGTGGCGAGCGGGTTGCGGAGTTCGTGGGCGATGTCGGCGATCATGGCCTTGCGTTCACCCTCGAGCTGCCCCAGCGTAGCCGCCATCGTATTGAAATCCGCAGCGAGCTGACGCACCTCGCTCGAGGCTGGGAGCCCCCCCGGAGAGCGTCACGCGGGTCTCGAGGTCTCCCCGGGCGAGTCTCGAGGTCGCTCTCGAGACCGCTTCGATGGGTTTGGCGATGGTTCTCGAGAGCAGCAGCGCGAGCGCCGCGCTCAGGAGCACCGCGCCGCCGACGCCGAGCGCGACCGCCCGACGCTGCGCCGCCCGGTAGTCGCCTAAAAGGGCGAACAAACGGGTGTTCTCCTCGAGCAGAAAGTCTCTCGGCGCGTCTCCGGGCGGCGCACCACCAAACCGCCCCTCACCTACGAATGGAGGTCGTTCCGAACCGGGACCAAACGCCGAGGCTCCGCGCCCGAATGAACGTTCGACGCGCCCCCGAAACGCCGGGTTAAGACCCTCGAAAGTCCGCCGCGCCGCGATGTTCTGGGCCACCGGAGCGACGCCGAGCGACAGTAGCGCAACCGCCAGCATCGCCAGCAGCAGGCGTGTGGCGAGGCGGTTCACAAGCCCGCGAGCCGGTAACCGAGGCCGCGCACGGTCTCGATAGAGCCGTCCGCGCCCGCCTCGCGCAGTTTGCGCCGCAAGTTGGTGAGAAGTGGACCCCAAAAAGCGGTCAGTTCCTTTAGTTGAAAGCACTAAGCTTTCAGAAAGGGGAACAAGATGAAAAAGCAGAGGCGAAATCACTCAGCTGCGTTCAAGGCGAAGGTGGCGTTGGAA
>JAABUN010001511.1_pt1 | contig 50325 bp, 46 predicted proteins | sample 5559311 | NCBI WGS metagenome assembly JAABUN01 (sample SAMN10711877, study PRJNA513370) | rock metagenome | isolation source: Antarctica rocks | place: Antarctica: Victoria Land, Siegfried Peak sud
ATCTGCGAGTTTACCTTACCCAAATCAAATCCGACATATTCCATTGCTGCTGACCTCCACTGTTAATTTGCCGATAGCATTATGCCACGGCGAGCGACGCTGGTCAGCCGCTTCATCCTATCTCTAGAAAAAGGGCGAATCCTGAATTCAGGATTCGCCCTTTTTCGAGTTTTAAGCACACCGGCTTTTAGCTGTTTCTGTTGCGATTATTAACATCGCTGTTTCGAGTAGTATCGATTTCTTCGACATCGACATCGGTGCGTTTGACCGTGTCACGAACTGTTTCCTGACGTTCGGTTACCTGTTTGCCGATTTCGACTTCTTCAACTACGCGTGCCTGTTTAGCGACTACCGCTTCTTCGGCGCGGGTCGTTATGTCGATTTCGCCTTCCTTGAAATTTGCTAAATCCGCATTGGAAACTTCGCGGTTGACCGGATGACGTTCTACTTTAACGTGTTCTTCGCGCAAAGTTACGTTTTCTTCGACCGGCTTTTCCGTGATATGACTCTGAACTCTGACGCCGCCGGTTTCGACTTCGCGTTTTCCGACCTGCAATTCTTCTTCGATAACCGGAATTACATTGCCGCTGGTATTAGCGGTGCGGTCAGCATTAGCGGTTTGCGTAGTTGTCGAAGCAACATTACGAGCCGTCGATGTTCCGGTGTTTGTCGTGCCGGAAGTTGTTCGGCTGGCGTTACTGCCGGATGAATAAACATTCGTTCCGCCGCAATTTGTAAATTCACGTTCGAGAAATGCTGCATCTTCGTTATTACGCGGATTAACGCCGAGAACCGTGCCGCCGGATTTGATTCCGGTTTCATATTCCGCCGCGTGTTCTTCCGGTATGCCCGAACCGACGAGCGCGCCGATTAGACCGCCGGTTAAACCACCAGCGCCTGCGCCGACTAATGCACCCGCGAGCGGTCCCGCAATCAGAAGTCCGAGTCCGGGCAGAAGAACCGAAGTGCCGATAGCCGCTATCGCACCCAGTACCGCGCCGAGCGTTCCGCCGATGCCCGCGCCCGTCGCCGTGCCTTCCGCCGCTTTGCTGCCCAGTTCGGTATCTGCGCCGTCGGCATATTGGCTCTGACGGGTTTCATCCGACATCATAACGTTTACGTCGTCTTTGTTATAGCCCCGAGCGCTGATTGCCTGATAAGCGCATTCGGCGCTCTGCCGGTCGCGAAACAATGCGGTTACGATTGGTGAATTGCTTGTATTTGATTGACTTGCCATTTGAATATTTCCTCCAAAACTATTGAATATTAAGATTTACACTCATTAAATACTAAAAAACTACTAAGCATTCACGTGTGTATCAATTGCGTGCTGTTGAACTCAATTTGCAGGATGACTTTGCAATAAGTGTGCCTTATTACAAAAATGAGCGGATGTTTAATGTTTATTTAATCCAGATTTAATCAGACTCATCGAAGATAAAAAAAATACTAAAAAGATTCAATTAGTTACATTTATAAAGTGGGAAGCGTTTAATTAGCCGAAGAAAAATTTAAAGATTTTCCTTCCGCTTCAAGTTTTTTCAAATGCGCTTCGACGCTTTTTTCGGCGAGCTTCCACAATTCGGGCGACGTATCGGCATAGACTTTTTCGACAATTTCCCGAACAGTTTTCGCGCCGATTGCGATTGCACTAACGATTTTTCTTTCGCGTTCGAGACGATGCTCGATGTAATTTTCGATTTTACCGCGCGCGTCGAAAACCGCCGCGCCGTGCGAGCCGCATAAGAATTTCAGATTCGGCAGATTTTTCAGTCTTTCGAGTGAGCTTAAATAATCAATCATATCGCCTTCAGGCGGCGCGATTAAAACCGAACCGCTGTCGATGACGTTATCGCCGGAGAGAAGAAAACCGAACGCTTCATCGTAAAAAGCAAGCAGACCGCGCGCGTGTCCGGGCGTGTGAAGCGCTTTTATTTCAAACGATTCGCCGCGTCCGTCTTTCAATTGAAAAACTTCGCCGTCTTCGATAAATTTTTCTATTTTTACTTCGTTCCGCAAACTTTCCGCCGTCAAACGATGCGCCGAGAGGGAAATTTCCAAACCGAATTTGTCGCGCAGATGCTTCTGCAAAATCGTCTCGCCGCCGATGTGGTCTTTATGAAGATGCGAGACGATAATAGCGTCGCAGAGAAAACCTTTTTCTATAAAGGAATCGACGAGCGCAAACAATTTTCGCCGCTCGTCCGCATCTTTTGCCGCCGCGTCGATGACGACGAATTTTTCACGTCCGACGATAAAACAATTGGTGTGCGTCGCCGGCGGCAAGGTTTCGATTTTTACTGGAAAGCAAATTGTGTGTGCATTTAATTCGATGAAATCAATATTTCCGTTGCAGATTTGCGATTTTTCAAGAAGATTTTCGCCTCCGCGCATTGAAAATTTCGCTAAAGTTTGCAGCGCGGTCAAAACCGGCGGCGAGATTAAAACTTCCGAATTTTTCCAACGCTTCAGCGCATCGTTCGGCTCGATAAATTCGACGTTTCGCATTTCCGAAACGGCGGCAAAAGGTTGTTGTTTAGCCGGACAGACGACGAGAAAAAATCGCGTTTTGAAACGAACGGGCGAAAACGGCGGCGTCGTCCAAAATCCGGCGTAAGAAAAATCTCGCGCGTCAATTTGCAAATTCCAATCGGCGAGAATTTCGGCAAAGGAAAACACGCCGGAAACCAAATCGCTGTGCAAGGACGCGCGCTGACCTTTCGTCAATTTTTCTCCGTTGCGGACAAGTAAAACGCCGACTTCTTCAAAACACTCGCGCACGGCGGCGACGATAAATTTTTCTAAATTCTTGTCTTCACAGTTTTTAACCGCAATTTCGCCATCTGACGTTTCGACTTTGCCGCCCGGAAACGCGTGCCAGCCGCCAAGAAATTTTATGTTCGGATTGCGCTGCGCCCAGAGAACTTTTGTTTGCTCTTGATTCAATAAAACGACGGCGGACGCGTCGCGCGGCTCATTGATTTTCGCTTCGGATTTCATATTGAAATTTTAACGCAGAAATAGGACACGGACGAAGTAGTCTTCGCCGCTTGGATTTGAAAGATTTTCGCAGATATTTTTACTAATCTGCACCAATCCGCTCAATCCATATTTGTCCGCGTCCTATCTCTTATCTTTTAGTTCAAATCAAACAGAAGAAACTCCGTGTCGTCAGCCAGCGATTTGATTTTCAATAAAGTTTCGTCGCTGATTGCCGCGCCGTCGCCCTGACTTAAAATTTCGCCTTTCAGAGCGAGCGAGCCTTTGACGATTTGAATCCACGCGTGGCGATTTTCGGCGAGTTCGTGGATGACTTCTTCGCCCGATTTCAAAATCGAAGAATAAAGTTTCACGTCCTGATTGATTCGCACCGAACCGCCGTCTCCGACGCGTGAAGCAACGAGCTTTAATTTGCCCTGTTTTGTTTCCGGCGCGAAATAAGTCTGCTCGTAGTCCGGTTCCAGACCGTTTTTTTCGGGCATAATCCAAATCTGCAAAAGGTGAACTTTATCGGTTTCCGACGGGTTAAATTCACTGTGCCGAATGCCCGTTCCGGCAGTCATTCGCTGGACTTCGTGCGGTCGCAAAGTCTCCTGTCCGCCGCTGCTGTCCTTGTGCGCGAGTTCGCCGGAAACAACGTAGGTGATAATTTCCATATCGCTGTGTCCGTGCGTTCCAAAACCTTGATTCGGCTCAACCCAATCTTCGTTTATCACGCGAAGCGAGCGAAAACCCATATATTTCGGGTCGTGATAATTGTTAAATGAAAACGTGTAATTCGTATTGAGCCAGCCGAAATTTCCGCCGCCTCTGTCTTCCGATTTTCTGACTTTAATCATTTTATTCTCCTCTCGAAACTTAATCCATAAATTAAGATTACAGGAAAAAAACAGACGTCTAATCACCAATTGTGCGGAGAGCTTTCTCATCAATTCGGGTGAAGCAACCAGCCGCAAAAAACCACAAAAAGCGCAAAAAAGATTTTAATTTCTTTTGTGATTTTTGTGCCTTTTTGCGGCTTATCAAACATCGATTCTTACAAGCCCACGCTTTATCGCCGAAGTCGCGGCGCTCGTTCGGTCGGAGACGTTCAATTTGTCGAAGATGTTTTTGACGTGAGTTTTGACCGTGTTTTCGGAGACGTTCAAACCGAAAGCGATTTCCTTGTTCGATTGACCTTTGGCGATAAACGTTAAAATTTTCTGCTCCGACGCGGTTAAATCTTCCCGCCCGAAATTCTCGCTCAAAATGTCGGCAATGCCTTGCGGAATATATTTTTTTCCCGAATTTACAACGCGAATCGCCTTGATTAAATCGTCCTCAGACACGTCTTTGCAAACGTAACCGAGCGCGCCTTTCTTTAACGCTTTGCTGATTTCCGCGTCGCCCGCGTGTTCGGCTAAAACGATAATTTTCGCTCTGCTGTATTCGGCGAAATAATCGCTCAAATCGTCAATCGCGCACGAATCGGGAAGCCGCAAGCCCAAAATCACCACGTCCGGTTTTAATCGTTTGAACAACTCGAAACCTTCCGCGCCGCTTGCCGCTTCGCCGAGGATTTCGATGTCATTTTGCTGGCTCAAAACAGTTTTTATGCCGATGCGCGTTAAAGTTTGATTTTCGATGAGAAGCACACGGATAATCTTTTGCATAGATTTATTTTAGCAGAACCGGAACAGATTAAATTAACTTGCCGGAAGTGAAAATGCCTTGCGTGATGACTGTCATCACGCAAGGCATTTTTACAAATATTTGCGGTAAAAGCTAAATTAAGTTTTTTGCCGTCTTCACAACATTCTCAACCGTAAAACCGTATTCTTTGAAAACATCGTCGGCGGGCGCGCTCGTTCCGAATTTATCGACCGTTACCGTGTCGCCTTCTAACCCGATATATTTGTGCCAGCCGAGCGAAACTCCGGCTTCGATTGCGAGGCGTGTTTTTACTTTTGCGGGCAAAACTTCTTCTTTGTATTCTGCCGGTTGTTCGTCGAAAAATTCCCAGCACGGCATCGAAACGATGCGTGTCGGAATGTTTTGCGAAATTAATTGTTCACGCGCCTGCATCGCCAAGCCGACTTCCGAGCCGGTTGCGATAATAATTAATTTCGGCGCAACCGCTTTGCCTTGTTTATTTTCGGCTTCGGCTAAAACGTATGCGCCTTTGTGCAAGCCGTCGGCAGACGCGTATTTGTTTCTGTCGATGAGCTGAACTTTTTGGCGCGAGAAGGCGAAAGCCGTCGGCGCTTTGTCGCGTAAAAGAGCGGCGCGCCAGGCTTCGCGTGTCTCAAATGCGTCGCACGGGCGAATGACGGCCAGATTCGGAATGGCGCGCAGAGCGGCGAGATGTTCGACCGATTGATGCGTCGGACCGTCTTCGCCCAAGCCGATTGAATCGTGCGTGAAAACGTAGATTGTTTGGACGTGCGACAAAGCGGCGAGTCGAATCGCGGGACGCATATAATCGCTGAACGTCTGGAAAGTTCCGCCGTAGGGAATGACGCTGCCGTAAAGCGCCATTCCGTTCATCGTCGCGCCCATCGCGTGTTCGCGGATACCGAAATGAATGTTGCGTCCTTCGTAAGAATAAGGTTCAAAATCGCCGCCGTCTTTGATATTCGTGTTGTTCGACGGCGCTAAATCCGCCGAGCCGCCGAATAATTGCGGGACTTTACCGGCAATCGCGTTGATGACTTCGCCCGAATAAGCGCGTGTCGCTTTGGCTTCGACGTTATCGAATGTCGGCAAACTATTTTCCCAGCCTGCGGGCAGTTTATTCGTGCGCGTCTCCTTCAAAGCCTTGCCTAAATCGCCGTGCGTTTTCTCGAATTTTGCCACAAGCGCGTCCCAATCTTTTTCGTATTTCGCGCCGCGTTTTACTGCTTCGCGGAAATGATTCAACGCCTCTTTCGGAACGTAAAAATGTTTGTTTTCGTCCCAGCCGAGATTGCGTTTCGTTTCCTTAACCGCTTCTTCGCCGGGCGCGTCCGAGTGCGCTTTGTTCGTTCCGGCTTTCGGCATACCGAAGCCGATAATCGTTTTGACGCGAATCAATTTCGGCTTATCTTTTATTTCGTGCGCGCCCAAAATCGCCCGCTCGATTGCTTCGAGGTCGTTGCCGTCGGCGACTTCAAGGACGTGCCAGCCAGCCGCTTCAAAACGTTTAGTTACGTCTTCGTCAAACGCGATGCTCGTGTTGCCTTCGATAGTAATATGGTTGTCGTCGTAAAAATAAATCAGGTTCGAGAGTTTCAAATGTCCGGCAAGACTCGCCGATTCATAAGCGACGCCTTCCATCAAATCGCCGTCCGAGCAGATGCAGTAAATATGATGATTGACAATCGGAAAGCCTTCCTGATTAAACTTTGCCGCCAAATGTGCTTCCGCCATCGCCATTCCGACGCCGTTGGCAAAGCCTTGCCCCAAAGGTCCGGTCGTAATCTCGACGCCTTCGGTCATATAATTTTCCGGGTGTCCGGGCGTTTTAGAGTGAAGCTGGCGAAACCGCTTTATCTCGTCCATCGACAAATCGTAGCCGGTCAAATGCAGCAAACTGTAAATCAGCATCGAGCCGTGTCCGGCGCTCAATAAAAACCTGTCGCGGTTAAACCACTTCGGATTTTTCGGGTTGTAACGCATAAACTTAGTCCACAAAACATAAGCCGTCGGCGCCATTCCGAGCGGCAAGCCCGGATGTCCCGATTCGGCTTTCTGAATCGCGTCCAGAGATAAAGTGCGGATAGTGTTGATGCAAAGCTGGTCGATATTTTGTTCGATTTTCGGCGCGGTCATAATTTTTTTTATAATTCGATTCCGAGATGAATCAAAATCGCTTGTTCTGTTTTCCTTAATTTTTCCTGGTTGATTTTGCCAAACAATTTTCTCAATCTCAACTTGTCAATCGTTCTAATTTGATTTGCTTTGGCTTTCTGGTCGCTTGTCAGATTTCCTTCGCCTGCGGGCAGAAACACTTCAAACGGATAAATTTTTTCGGTCGAAGAAGTTACGGGGACGATTGTTACAGTCGCGGCGTGGTTGTTATTGATGTCGTTTGAAACGATTAAAACCGGACGTGTTTTCGAGATTTCGCTGCCGACGGTCGGGTTTAAATCTGCAAGGTAAATTTCGCCCTTCAAAATCCAGCTCATAAATTTTCTAAATCGGCGGCTTCAAATTCCTTTGCGATTTTCAAATCTTTCGCTGCGGTTGCTCGATAACCTTCGGCAAGCAGCATTTCAAAATCGCGCTTTTTCTCACGATTGATTTTTTCTTCGATTGCTTCCAAAACGAACTTTTCCGGCGGTTTCGACGCTGAACCCAAAAACCCCAAAATATTGTCAGGAATGTTTATCTCAATGGTTTTCATAAAGTCATTTTAACACGAAAGCCGCGTTTCGATAGTGTCGATGCAAAGTTGGTTAATACTCCGTTCGGTTTTCGGCACGGTCATAATTTTATTCCTTCCATTTTTCCTCATCGTATTCTTTATGCGTCAATACGGCGCGAGTATAAACTTTTTTACGATTATAATGTATCGCCGCGATTAGGCGAGTTTTATTTCCGCCGATGTCGAAAACCGAAGTTTGCCAACTTCGTCTGTGGAAGAAAATATCATCCGCAGTTCGGCAAAATTCACGAAATCATTCCGCTTCATTAGACATTATCGGAAATAAGAAATATTTGCCTACGAAACACACAAAACAAACGAAAATAAGAAAATCATTGTTGGTTTTGGTTTTTTTTAGTGTTTTTAGTGTGTTTCGTGGGCAAGTATTCTTTAATTTTTTATTTCCGATAATGTCTATTAAACTATACCAACTGACAAGCGCGTTTTCCGTGCCGGGATATTTTTCGGTAAATTCGTTCAGACGCCTGCGCGCGATGACGTGCATATTCTAATCGATTAGCAATTTATAAAACCTTTCGTGTCTTTCCCGCGCCTTTTTATAAATTTTGTGTTTCGCTAAATCCGGTTTAAAACTCGCGCCTTTAGATGTTTTCAAATTCGCAATGTCTTTTATTTTGCCCGCTGTTTCGAGCGCGAGCAGAACCGCGCCGGTTGATGACGCTTCGCGGACGTTTGGCAAACTCATTTTTTGATTCAGCACATCACAGATGATTTGTGTCCAGACGGGCGATTCGCGCAGTGCGCCGCCTGACGCGACGACTTCGTTTATTTTGCAGACATCGTTTAACTGGTCGAAGATTTCGGCGAAGCGATAAGCAACCGCTTCGAGCGCGGCTTGCACAATTTCAATCGATGAGGTTGCGCTCGTCAAACCCAAAATCGCGCCGCTCGCGTTTTCGTTGTAGCCGGTTGAGCGTTCTCCGGCGAGAAACGGCAGAAACGTCAAACCGTGCGCGTCGGGCGCGTTTTCGGCAATTCGGTTTTCGATTTCGTCGTCCGTGCAGTTTAATTTCAGATTGTCTTTCAGCCAGCGGTATAAACCGCCGCCGTCCGACAGAGCGCCGCCGATTAAAATTCTTTTGCGGTCGATGCGGTAACACCATAAACCGTTTGGAATTTTTGCCGGCGGCGCTCCTTCGTAAGCGACGCGTATCGCGCCGGAAGTTCCAATCATCAGCGCCGCTCGGTTTTTCGTCAGACAATTCGCGCCGATATTATTCGCCGCGCCGTCGCCGATTGCCGGAAACCAGCGGGCGTTTTTTAATTTTTCCCATCGTTTTGCGTAAGTTTCATTTAACCGAAAAGTTTGTGAATCTTCGTGGACGATTTCGGGCAGGTTTTCTTTTTTGATTTTCAAAAATCTTAATAATTCTTCATTCCACACGCATTTTCTAATATCGAAAATTCCCGTTCCCGAAGCCATCGAGACGCTTGTTTTTGCTTCGCCGAATAATTTTAAAGCGACGAAATCGCCGAACGAAAGCCATTTTGTGGTTTTTTGAAAAACTTTCGACTGTGTTTGGCGCAGCCAGAGCAATTTCGCCGTCCAATAGCTCGAATGAAAACGCGCGCCGGTTCGATTGTGCGTTTCGGTTTCGTCAAAATTTTCTCTTAAAACGGAAACGTATTCGCGGCTTCTGGTGTCTGCCCAACCGAAAACTTTTGTCGTCGGATTGCCGTTTTTATCGATTCCGACGAGACTGTGCCAGAAGGAAGAAGCGGCGACGTATTCGATTTCGCCGTCGATTTTTTCGGCTTTTTTCAAAACTTCGTCAATCGCTTTTTCGACTTGAGAAAACGCTTCGAGCGCGTCGATTTCCGCGCCGCCGTCTTCGGTTTGGGTTAATTGGCGCTCGTTTTTGACCATCGTTTCGGGCAGAACATTTGCCGCAAAATCATAAAGCGCCGCGCGCACGCTCGATGTTCCGATGTCTAAAGCTAAAATGAGTGAAGATTTCAATATTTTTTCGTCGTCCGCCGAAAATTTCAATCAAGTTTAATCGAAAAGAGCGGTTAAAGAAAGAGTTTGTTTTAAAATATTTTTTCTCCGGCTTTTTGGATTTGCCGGTCGCAGTGATAATTTAAATTTCATTTAAATTTCAAAAGAAACAAATAAATTATGAGTGAACAAACGAATCAGCCGCCGAAATTGCGAAAAGCGGCGGACGGTAAAATAGATAATAACTCGCTCGCCGACTTGCTCGAATGGTTTTTAAATTACGATTCGCGCGTCGCGCTGGTGAGAAATCCGCAGGTCGAAGAACTTTTTCAGTGGAAACAGCAGGACGATAAAGTCAGCGGCGTCGAGATTTACCCGTTTGAAAATGCCGAAGCGCGTTTTGCAATCGGGATTTTTCAAGCTCTGGAAGCAAACGATTCGGACGCCGCATTGCAAATCTGGCTGACCGAAGTCGTCGAAGCGCTCGGCGAATCGAAGCAGACAAACGAACAAATCGTTGCCGCTAATAAATTAGAACCCAATAAATCGCACATCGAACAGGCGCAAAACATTTCTTCGGACGCCGAAAAACGGCTTTATCTGACAAGCTGCTGGCTCGAAGCGCTTTTGACGGCGGAAGCGCGCGTTTTGGGCTGGATTTATCAGGAACTTTACGGCAGACAGTTTCAGCCGCTCGGACAATAATTTTTGTTAAATCAATTTTTTTGAACTTGTTTGATACAGAAAACTGTCTCGATATACTTCACGAAAACTTTGTTAAAAATTTCGGGCTTTGCATTTGCAAGGTTTAATGCTCTGGCATAATTTTTGTATCTACCGGAAAACATAGTCAAAAGCAATACGGACTTTAATTCAAACGATAGAAGTTTATCTCGAGGAGAAAAAATTATGGCGAACGATGATGTAATTTCAACACTGAACGATTTAATCGAAACTTGTAAAGACGGGCAGGACGGCTTTAAAACGGCGGCGGAAGGCGTGAAAAGGTCTGATTTGAAATCGGTTTTTTACGAATACGCGCAGCAGCGGGCGCAATTTACGGGCGAGCTGCAAGGTTTAGTCCGCGAACTCGGCGGCGACCCGGAAAATACGGGCAGCACGACGGCGGCGCTGCATCGCGGCTGGATAAATATTAAATCCGCTGTTACCGGACAGGACGACCAATCGATTCTCGACGAATGCGAGCGCGGCGAAGACATTGCCAAAAATGCTTATGATAAAGCGACGCAGATGCAGTTGCCGTCAAACGTGAGCAGCGTTATTCAGCAGCAGGCGATGAAGGTCAAAGAAGCGCACGACAACATTAAGGCTTTGCGCAATGCGGCAAGTGCGGCGAACAGCTAAAACGAAACGAATTTTCTTTTTATTTCCAATCTAAATTTAAAAAGGGAGCGCGATGCTCCCTTTTTCTTTCGCTGTTTTTTCGGTTACGGAAAAGTAATCGATTCAAACAACAAGCCGCGATTTATCTGACAAATATTCAAAAACCTTATCAAAAATGAAATTCATTCCTGCGTCCCTTTGCGCGATTCAAAAAATTTAGTAACGCGAAGGTTCGCAAAGGTTAAGACGCAAAGGGACGCAGGAATGAATTTTAGATGAATTTTAGTTGTTATTCGATTGATTCGAGTTCAAATACCGCAATCCGGGCGCGTCGTCAGGCGCGACCGTTTCGACGCGCGGCTCGTCAGGCGAAATTCTGATGCAAGCCGCGTAATGTTTCGGTTTTATCTCGACGAGCGGCGGTTCGATTGTCTTGCATTTTTCAATCATATACGGGCATCGCGTATGAAAATTACAGCCGACGGGCGGATTTATCGGGCTGGGAACGTCGCCTTTTAAGATAATACGTTTTCTGTTGGCTTCGATTTTCGGGTCAGGAACGGGAACGGCTGAAATCAAAGCCTTCGTATAAGGCATCAGCGGTTCGCGGTAAACTTCTTTGGCGTCGCCCAATTCGACGATTTTGCCCAGATACATCACAGCAACGCGGTCGGCGAGATGACGAACGGCGCGCAAATCGTGCGAGATAAAGAGATACGTCAGGTTTTTTTCAGCCTGAAGTTTCTCCATCAGGTTCATAATCTGCGCCTGAATGGAAACGTCAAGAGCAGAAATCGGCTCGTCGGCGACGATAAATTCCGGGTCAACCGCCAGCGCGCGCGCGATGCCGATGCGCTGGCGCTGACCGCCGGAAAATTCGTGCGGGTAGCGTTTGACGAAGCGGCGGCTCATTCCGACGGTTTCCATCAAATCCTGCACACGGTCTTCAACCGATTTGCCGTTTGTTAAATTAAAAGTTCGGAGCGGCTCGCCGATAATCTGCCCGACGGTCATTCGCGGATTAAGCGACGCATACGGGTCTTGGAAAATCATCTGCAAATTCTTGCGCTCGTCGCGCATTTGACTGGTCGAAAGCCCGGCTAAATCCTTGCCGTTATAAAAAACCTGTCCGCCGGTCGGGTCGGTCAGCCGCAAAATCGCCTTGCCTAATGTAGATTTTCCGCAGCCCGATTCGCCGACAAGTCCGAGCGTTTCGCCTTTTTTAATGTCGAGCGAAACGCCGTCAACAGCTTTGACGTGCTTTGTTTCCTTAAATAAACCGCCGCCAATTTTGAAGTGAACTCGTAAATCTTGAATCGAGATTAAATTGTCTTGGTTGATTTCAGGCATTTATAATTTGATTCTCCTTCTGCGATTCGGCATAAACTTCCATTGCGAAATGGCACAGCGAACGGTGATTTTCGTTTACCTGGACGAACGGCGGATATTGTTCGCGGCAAATGTCTTCGGCGCGGAAGCAGCGCGGCGCGAACGGGCAGCCGGGCGGCAGATGCGCGACATCGGGCGGCAAGCCGGGAATTTGGTAAAGCTCCGTGCCTTCTTCGTGCGCCGGGTCGGGAACGCTCTTTAACAAACCTTTCGTGTATGGATTTGCGGGCGTCGCAAACAATTCTTTCGTCGGCGCTTGCTCGAAAACTTTTCCCGCATACATCACGATAATTTTTTCGGTCATTCCGGCGACGACGCCCAAATCGTGCGTGATTAAAATAACGCTCGTTCCCAAACGCGCTTTTAAATCTTTGATTAGCTCCAAAATCTGCGCTTGAATCGTTACGTCGAGCGCGGTTGTCGGTTCGTCTGCAATTAAAAGTTCAGGCTCGCAACTCAAAGCCATCGCAATCATTACGCGCTGGCGCATACCGCCGGAGAATTCGTGCGGGTAGCTGTTTATTCGGTTCGGCGCGTCGGGAATGCCGACGAGTTCGAGCATTTTTATCGCGTGGTTGTAAGCCTCTTTTTTGGTGTGCTTTAAATGAAGCCGCGTAACTTCCATTAACTGCGTCGAGATTTTCAAAAACGGATTCAGGGAAGTCATCGGGTCTTGAAAAATCATCGCAATCCGTTTGCCGCGAATTTTCCGCACCTCGTCAATCGAAAGCGAACGAATATCAACGCCGTCGAAAACAACGTCGCCGTTGACGATTTTTCCCGGCGGTTCGGGAATCAGGCGCATAATCGACAAATTCGTTACCGATTTGCCGCTGCCCGATTCGCCGACGATACCGAGCGTTTCACCTTTTTCGAGTTCAAAAGTAATGCCGTCAACCGCTTTGACCACGCCGTCCTCGGTTTGAAAATACGTCTTTAAATCGTTGACGGTTAAAATATTTCCGTTATTGTTGTTCATCAATAATTAGATTTGCTTAAAATTTACGAGTTTGCGGGTCGAGCGCGTCGCGCAGTCCGTCGCCCAAAAAGTTGAGAGAAAACAAAGTCAGAGCCATTGTTACGCCCGGAAAAATCAACTGCCACGGAAAAACCGAAATGTTTTTGATACCGTCCGCCGCCAGACTTCCCCAGGAGGCGAACGGCGCTTGAACGCCGATTCCTAAAAAAGATAAAAACGCTTCGGTCAGCATTACGCTCGGAATCGTCAAGGTGGCGTAAACAATCACTGGTCCGAGCGCGTTCGGGACGAGATGACGAAAGATTATCGAAGCGGTTGAAACGCCCGTCGCGCGCGCCGCCATTACGAAATCCTGATTCTTTAAACTCAAAATCTGCCCGCGCACAACCCGCGCCATCGTCAGCCACGAAACCAGACCGAGCGCGAAAAAAAGAAGAAAAATCTGGCTTAAACCCTGTCCGCCGCCGAACGTCTCCGACATCGATTTGATAAACGCAGGTGTGTTCGGTCCGCCGAAAACAGACAGCAGAACGATGACGATTAAAATATACGGAATCGCGTAGATAATATCGACGAGGCGCATCATAAAATTGTCGATTCTGCCGCCCATATAACCGGCAATCGCGCCGTAGCTGACGCCGACGAGCAGGGAAACGATTGTCGAGATGATGCCGACCATCAGGGAAATGCGCCCGCCCTGCAAAACTCTGGCGAGCATATCGCGCCCGGCTTCGTCCGTTCCCATCGGATGCTGCAATGAAGGCGGAAACGATTTAATCAAATCGCCGTCCGCCGGAATATAATCAGCCGTAAATCCTGTCGTCAAACGAATTATCAGCGGTCCGATTGTTACGGCGACGACCATTATCGTCATTACAATCAAGCCGAAAACGGCTAATTTATTTTTTAAAAGCCGCCGCCACGCGTCTTTCCAAAGCGACGTTCCTTTTACGGTTTCCGTATTTTCTGCCATAACTTTTTTATGAAACTAAAATTTCGTTAATCTCTATCTGCAAATTTTCAATCGTATCCGATTTTATCGTTTCGTCTCGTTCAAAAATCCTCGCCAGACGATAATTTCCGTTTTTCGGCTGCGAATAACATTCAATCGTGTTCTGCTTTAAGTTCACAAGCCAAAATTCCTGAATCTCGTTGGCGGCGTATAACGACTTTTTTATTTCCCGGTCATATTCGACGGTCGAATCGGAAACCTCGACGAGCAGCAAAACGTCCGTCGGCGTCGGATGACTTTCGGCGTAAAAATCCGCGCGCGGTTTGAGCAAGGCGATGTCGGGTTCAGGCTGGTTATATTCGCCCAGATGAATCGGATTTTGTATTGCGGTAACTGCTCTCGTTCCCGCCCAAATTGTTAAAAAGCGGTTTAATCTGTTCACTACTCCGGCGTGTCGGCTTCCGATTGTCATTTTGTCAATTAAAAATCCATCGATAATTTCCCATCCGCTTTCTTCCGGCAGGATTCCGGCTTCGGTCATTTTGCGAAAATCCTCGACACGAAATCTTTTCGGCGAAACTTTTGAAGTTGCTTTTTCCAGTTCGATAATGGCAGTCATAATTTTTTACTCGTAACGAATGCGCGGGTCGAGAAATCCGTAGGAAATATCGACTGCGAGATTGAAAATCATAATCAGAATCGAGAGAAAAGCGACGATTCCCAAAATAAGCGGTTCGTCGCGGTTTAAAACCGCCTGAATAAAAATATTGCCTAAACCGGGAATCGAGAAAACTCTTTCGACGACGACCGTTCCGGCGAGCAGCGCGGCGAGCGCCGGACCTGTAAATGAGACGACGGGAATAATTCCGCCGCGCAAGCCGTGTTTGAGCAGAACGGTTTTTTCGTCCAAGCCTTTCGCCCGCGCGGTTCGGATATAATCGGAACGCATTACTTCGAGCATTCCGGCGCGGGTCAGGCGAGCGATGTAAGACATATAAATCGCCGCTAAAGTGATTACGGGCAATACGAGACTGGAAATTCCGCCCCAGCGCGCCGGCGGGAAAATATAGATGCCGAGCGAGAAGCACAAAACCAGAATCGGACCCAAAACGAAATTCGGAACTGACAGACCGAGCATAGCAAGTCCCATCGAACCGTAATCGAACGCCGAATTCTGTTTCAACGCGGCGATAATTCCCGCGCCCAAGCCGACGATGAGCGCGAGCAGATAAGCGAGCAAGCCGATTGTCGCCGAATAGGGAAGATGCCGCCGGATAATTTCGTTGACCGTCTGTCCCGGATAACGAAGCGAATCGCCGAAGTCGCCGCGCACGACGTTTTTTATGATTATGAAATACTGCTCATACCACGGTTTATCGAGTCCGTATTTCTTTTTAATATTGGCTTCGACGGCAGGCGGCAATTTTTTTTCCGTCGAATAAAAGCTGCCGGGCGCAATCCGAATCAAGCCCCACGTCAGCGTTACGACGAGCAGCGCCATCGGGATGATAATCAACAATCTGCGAAGAATGAAACTTAACATTATTTTTGTTTATTCCGTTTTTCCGTTTCGACCGCCGAGAAACTTTTCAGCCATTAAAATCACGGCGTTCAATCGCTCGTCGGTTTCCTTTTGAGCTTCGCGCAATTCTTTGGTGTCTTCGGTTAACAGAGCGATATTCTTACCTTGCTCAATGGTTGTTTTGTGTTGCTCGACACTTGTGTTATAGAGATTTAAACAAACTCGTTCTAAAACATTAGTCCGTTTTTCGGCTTCTTTTTGAACCTGTTGAATTTCCTGCAAATCGGCGTAAAACTGCGCCTGATGTCCCAGAATAATATCAATGGTTTTCTGTATTTTTTCGTTGTCCATAAATTTATTCAACTTTGGCAGTATTTGCCGTCTGCAATTGTTTTGAATCCTGCATTTGCTTCTGCGTCGCCATTAACTGATTGATTTGCGCTTCGGTTGCCGGGTCTGTTTCGCTCATAATATTGGCAATATCTTGCGTCCATTTATTCGGGTCTTGCTCAATATAAACGAATTTCCACGGGTGGAGCGTTCCCGGATTCGGATACATTCCTTTGATATACGGTTTTTTCATCCAGCTCGTGCTGTTGGTGGCGAGCGGGATAATGACCTGCTGCTGCATCACGTAAAGCTCGGCGCGGGCGAGCATTTCAAGGCGCTTCATCTCGTCGGTTTCGCGGTTGGCGTCGTCGAGCATTTTGTCGTATTTCGGGTCATACCAGCCGGTCGCGCCGTCGTTCTGCGGCGAGTAGAACAGATTCAAAAACGTGAACGGGTCCATATAATCGCCGACCCAGCCGTTGCGCGCCATTCCGGCGTATTCGACCGCCGAGCGATACGGCAGAAACGTCTTAAACTCCATATTTTTCAACGGAACGCTGATGCCCAGGTTTTGTTTCCACTGCGCCTGTATAAATTCGGCGACTTTCTGGTTCGATTCGACAGTGTTGTATGTAATCGAAACTTTGTCGGCGGGAAATGTCGGGCAGGCGTAACCGTTTCCGGTTTTCTGCACCGGGAAACCGGCATCGGTCATCAATTTTCTGGCTTTTTCGGCGTCGAATTTTCTCGCCTTCCATTCTTCCAAACTGCTGCCCTGTTTCGCCAGCTCCTCGGTATAAACTTTTTTGCGCGCTTCTTCGTATTTCGGGAAAATTCCTTCGGGCGTAAAATCGACGAGCGGCTGAATGGTTTTGCGGAATTTGGCGAGCGAGTCGCGGTCGATAGCGAGCGCGAAAGCCTTGCGGACGTTGATGTTATCCATCGGCGGCTTTTTGACGCTCAAGCTGTAATATTCGACGGCGACTTCCGGGTGCAGCGAATATTCGTCCTTAAACTGCCGGATTGTCTCGTTCCACGCCGCCGGAACGGTGTGATTGTAAGTGGCGTCAACCGCGCCGGATTTATAAAGATTGAGCATCGTCGTCTGCTCTTCGAGCGGGAAAAATTCGATGCCGTCGAGCTTAACGTTCGCCGCGTCCCAGTAATTCGGGTCTTTAACCACGTCGAGTTCGTCATACGGGCGATGCGCGGCGACTTTGAACGCGCCGCTGGTTACGATATTTTCCGGTTTCGTCCAGTTTTTGCCGAATTTTTCAATCGACGGCTGATGCACGACGCGGAAAAGCTGGTGCGCCAGAAGTCCCAAAAAGAACGGCGCGGGCTGGTAGAGTTTGATGCGGAACGTGTAATCGTCAACCGCTTCGACGCCGATGTCTTCGGCTCGAATCGGCACAAGTTCCTTGCCGTCGAGCGCGGCTTTTAATTTCGCGTCTTTTTCTAATAATTTGTTGCGGTCTTTTTCGTCGCTCGGAACTGTCAGGCGCTGCGGCGAGTTGATAAATTTATGAAATTCGGTTTCCGCGCCGAAACTGTTCGGCGCGGTTTGCGTATCGGCGGCGTTTATTTCCGTCTGCGTCGTTTCGCCTTCCCTTTTTTCCTCGAAATCTTTTTTGAGCAGAAACTGTCCGTTCGCGTCTTTTACAAAAGACATACCGCCGTTGTAGCCTTCGGCGTATTTCACGTAATAAGCGAGATTTGCGTTGCGCGAAGCCAGTTCCGGCGACAAGCCGCGGCGAAACGTATAGACGAAATCTTTTGCCGTTATCGGGTCGCCGTTCGAGAATTTAGCGTTTTTGCGAAGATGAAAAAGGTATTCCGTGCCGTCCGAATTGGTTTCCCAGCTTTCGGCAATCGCCGGAATCGGCTCCATCGTTTTCGGGTGATATTCGACAAGTCCTTCATATATCGCCATCATCACGCGCGCTTCCGGCTGTCCGGTTACGAACTGCGGGTCGAGCGATTCCGGTTCAGAGCCGGAAACATAACGCATCACGTTGTCTTTCGGCGGCACGGTCAGACCGAAATAACGATTGTTCGCCGAAGTCGCGCAGCCGACTAAAATCGAAGACAGAACAACCGCAACAATGACAAAACGAAACTGACCGTAATTGATTCGGCGCATAACTGAAACGTCCTTTTTGTAAAGATGCTGAATTTTGTAAAAGCCCGAATTGCTAACAAATAACAGGAGAGTAAAATTTTTGAACTTTCGTCTGCGATAAACTTAACACGTTACAAATATCACAGACAAGAATAACTTTATAATTGAAATGTTCGATTCCGGGCTGATTAAACCATCGCTGAGTCAAGACTTCAAGCGATTTTTTTCGTTGTCTTACGATTCATTTTTCGCCTTTTTCGGTTGCCAGTTATTGTCAATCCGCACGTCTTTAAGCGACGGCGCGTCCAGAGTATTTATTTCAAATCCCTGAATGTATGACTTGACGAGCGAATAAGATGTCGAAAAATAAAGCGGAACGGCGGGAAGCCGTTCGAGCGCGTCCGTTTCGGTTAAAATCTCAGACGTTTTACCCGCTTTTTCATTTACTGCCGGATTTTCGTCCGTTCGCCCTTCGGTTTCCGCAGTTTCGGTGTTCGCGTTTTCGGACGGAGAAGAAGACGCGTCGGGCGGCGTATCTGCGGCGATTGGCGTTTCGACTGCTTGATTTTCCGGCTGATTAACCGTTTCCGATTCGATTACCGGAGAAAAAATAGCCATCATATTAACCGTTTCATCAACTGTCGGCAGCACGACGCCGCGCCGCAGAACGTCATAATCTTTATTTTTTTGCGCCGTTTCAAAGTCGCTTTGTTCCTTGACGACGATTTCCGTCTCGACGTTCAGATTCTTTTTCCACATTTTGGCGACGGCGCGGGCGATGCGCTGCTGCATATCGTTGCGGTTGACAACCAGCCGAATTCTCGGAAAATTTTCTCCGGCGGCAAATCCGGCTTCCGCTAAAAGGCTTTTGGCGCGTTCGGCGTCTTGTTCCAATCCGGCGTTTTTTTCGTTTCCGAATGGCAAAAAACTAAAAGCCGGAAAACTGGCGCTGTCCATTTCGTCTTCGGTTAAACGCTCGCGCTCGACGGCAATCGCCAGCGCCCGGCGGACGCGCTCGTCGTCAAACGGCGCTTTTGCCCGATTAAATTCGTAAAAATTGAGCGCGCTATGCGTCGCCCGCCGGAAATCATCGAACGGCGTCAGAAGTTTCAGCGCGAGCGGCTCGAAATCGATATTGGTAACGGCGTCGATTTCGCCGGCGCGATACGCTTCGAGCGCTTTTTCGGCGCTCTCCATCGGCACGAAACGAACCTTTTCGAGTTCGACGCGGCTTTCATTCCAGAAAGTTTCCGATTTGCCGAGCGTTACGCCGCTCTGCCCGACTTCGGCAACACGAAACGCGCCGCTCGTTACAATGTCGGCGTTTAATTTATTGTCTTTAAAGTATGAGCCGTCGCCGTAGACGGGACGAAAAAGCGGATGCGCGACGAGTGCCGGAAAATCCTTGTCCGCCTTGAGAAGCCAAACGCGCAAAGTAAAATCGTCAATCGCTTCGACGCCGAATTTTTGCTCGGGCTGAAGCGGCGTCGATGCTTTGCGGTCGCTGTTTTCAGCCGGTTTGTTTTCGGCGTTCGGCAGTTTCGCTTCGGCTGGCGGATTGGTTTCGGTAGTCTGCCGTTCATCCGTATCTTTTTCGGCTGGTCGAAGAATTGAAGGGAGATTTTGATTAAAATCTTTTCGTTCAAAAAAATCTATCTTTTCCGGTGTTTTCGGCAATTCGTTTTTATTTTTTGCCGCTCGCATTCCCGCGATGTTGCCGAGCAGTTGAAAATGCGGAACTCGTTCGCCGAGCGCGGCAAGTCGTTTCCACGAACGCGCGAAATCGCGGGCGGTTATCCGTTCGCCGTTCGTCCATTCGGCGTCGCGCCGCAGCTTAAACGTCCAGATTCGATTTTTGTCCGAAGCCGTCCAGGAAACCGCAATTGCCGGAACGGTCGCCAGCGTTTTTGCGTCCGTATCGGTTAAGCCTTCGTAGACGGCGCGAACGACATCGGTTTCGGGCGGCGCGGAAGCCATCGCCGGGTCGAAAGATTTCGGCAGTTTGCCGTTGCTCCAGCGAAATTCTTTTACCTGCGGCGGCGCTGTTTCGGCGTAAAAAGGTTCGGGTTTCGATTTTTCAAGCTGATTGCAGCCAGTCGCGAACAACACGAAAAAAATCGTCCACAGATAAACACGGACAGACACGAATTTTTTGGAATTTTTTAATTGGCGTTTATCTGTGTTCATCTGTGGACGATTTTCCCGATTTAAAGTTTTTACTTAACTGGAAAGTCGTAATCGCTCAAAAATTTCCGTTGTTTGTTTTCGGGCTGCTTCAAAGCCTTCGGAAGTGTCGATTAGAAAATCGGCGAAACGTTTTTTTTCGTCCTGCGGCATTTGCGCGTTGATGCGCCGCAGAGCTTCGGATTCGCCGAAAGAATTGCGCAGCATCAATCGCTGCAATTGTATCGCGGCTTCGCACCAGACGACGATTAGCTTTTCAAAACGTTTATAACCGCCCGATTCTATCATCAGCGCCGCATCGACAATGCAGATGCCGTTCGGGTTTTCGCGCTCGCGTTCGGTCAACCATTTGTTTTGTGCTTCGGTAACTAATGGATGCGCGATTGCATTCAAAAGTTGTCGTTTCTGCTCGTCGCCGAAAACAATCGCGCCGAGTTTTGCGCGGTCAAGCTCGCCGCTCGCCTGCAAAACTTCCGCGCCGAATGTTTCGATAATCGCTCTTAAGCCTTCAGTTCCGGGCGCGACGACTTCACGCGCCGTCTGGTCGGCGTCGAGAACAAACGCGCCGAGTTCGCGGAAAACTGCGCAGACAAAACTTTTTCCGACGGCAATCGAACCCGTCAAACCGATTTTCAGCATATTAGTCGGAGCGCGGGCATCTTGCCCGTAAACGCCGCACAGAGCGTCGTAACATAAGTTTATCTGAAAGGCGACGTTTGATTAAATTTGATTTGTTCGCGCCTTCGCACTCTAATTAGCGGACAGGATGCCCGCGCTCCGACTATTTTCGATTATGCCTTTGCGCCAGTTTTTCGACGTTAAATTCGGCGATTTCCGCCAGCGTCAAGCCTAATTCGTCGGCGCAGGCGGAAATATACCAGAGAACGTCGCCGAGTTCGTCCTTTAGTTTGGCGCGTGTTTCGTCCGTCGTTACGCCGCCGAAATCGCGCTGGATTTTTTTGACGATGTTCGCCACTTCGCCCGCTTCGCCCGCCAGTCCCAAAGTCGGATATTCGAGATTTTCGAGCCGTCGCGGATACAAAGCCGTTTCCCTCGCCGCCGTTTGATATTCTTCAAAAGATAAATTCATTTTTGTAAAAGATTTGAAACATTTTCGCCGTTCAAAATTGAAAAGCCGTTTGCTATAATTGCCGGGTTTTGAAAATATCTCAACAGCTTAACTTAACAAACCGCAAATTTCTATTTATAATTCGCAGTTCGGTATTAAAAGGATTGAAAAATTATGCTTGAAAACAAAGTCGGAATGATTTTCGGCGTCGCCAACCAGCGCTCGATAGCGTGGGCGTGCGCCGAAGCGTGCGCCGGACAGGGCGCGAAAATGGCTTTTACGTATCAGGGCGAACGCCTTAAGGAAAACGTCGAAAAGCTGACCAAAAATCTGGACGGCGCGATTGTCGTTCCGTGCGACGTAACCAATCAAAGAGAAGTCGATGCCGCGTTTGAAACGGTCGAAAAGAATTTCGGCAAGCTCGATTTCCTCATTCACTCGATTGCCTTCGCGCCGAAAGAAGCGCTCGAAGGCGAATTTTTGGCGACAAGCCGCGAAGCGTTTTTGACCGCGATGGAAATCAGCGCGTTTTCTTTGCCGCAGCTGGCGTTTGCCGCCGCGCCGCTGATGAAAAACGGCGGGAGCATTATCACGATGACTTATTACGGCGCGGAAAAAGTCGTGCAGAATTACAACGTGATGGGCGTCGCCAAAGCCGCGCTCGAATCTTCGGTGCGCTATCTGGCGGAAGATTTGGGCAAGCAAAACATTCGCGTCAACGCCATCAGCGCCGGACCAATCAATACTTTATCGGCGCGAGGCGTCAAGGGAATGGGTTCGATGCTCAAACATATCGCCGAAAACGCGCCGCTCCGCCGCAACGTCGAAGCCCGTGAAGTCGGCAACACCGCGCTGTTTCTCGCCGGCGATTTATCGTCGGCGATTACGGGCGAAATCATCTACGTCGATTGCGGATTTAACATCGTCGGCGTTCAAAGACCAGTCGCTTAAAATTAGAAAACTTCACGGAAATTACCCGAATTAATAATGGAAAAAAGTAAAAACAAAAAAATCGACAGTAAAATAAAGGATAAAATAAAAGATAAAATAAAAGGCGTCGAAACGATTGAACCGGAAACCGTCGCTGAAGCCAAACAGCTCGAAAATACTTACTGGCAATCGACCGAAGACGAAGTGCTGCTCCGCTCGCCCGAGCCGGACGACGTGTTTAAAAGCTCGGATTCGTGGCGCGTTTTTCGCATTATGGGCGAATTCGTCAACGGCTTTGATTCGCTCGCAACCATTACGCGCGGCGTTTCGGTTTTCGGCTCGGCGCGCACCAAAGAAGATGACCCGAATTACATCGCCGCGCGCGAAACGGGACGATTATTAGCCGAAGCCGATTTTGAAATTATCACCGGCGGCGGTCCCGGAATTATGGAAGCGGCAAATCGCGGCGCGTTCGATGCTGGAAAAGTTTCGGTCGGCTGCAACATCGAGCTGCCGTTCGAGCAAAGCACCAATCCGTATCAAAATCGTTCCTTAACCTTTAAATATTTCTTCGTCCGCAAGACGATGTTTATCAAATACAGCAACGCTTACGTGATTTTTCCCGGCGGCTTCGGCACGATGGACGAGCTTTTTGAAGCATTGACGCTCATTCAAACCAGGAAAATCCGCAACTTTCCCGTCGTCCTTTTCAATTCGCAATACTGGCGCGGAATGCTGGCGTGGATTACCTCGACGATGCTCAACGAAAAAAACATCAACGCCGAAGATTTAGGCTTGCTCTACCTGACCGATTCGCCGAAAGACGCGGTTGATTTTATCGTCAAAACCTTTGAAGACACGGGAAGCAACGGCGCGAAAAAATAATTAAAATCTAAATCAGCCGCGAAAATGCACAAAAAGCGCAAAAGATTTTTTGTGTCTTCTGCGCCTTTTTGCGGCTAAATTCTTCTTACCGTTTTATTTAGTTTTCAAAACTTCGTCATACTCGCCGCTTTCGACCCATTTCAAAATTTCCGAAACGCGCCAAATCGGGAACGGATGCGACAATCCGGCGTTCAAAATATCAGCCCAGAATTTGTCGAGCTTTTTCTCGTCGTAATTTTTCTGAAACTCGCGCGCCTGTTCTAAAAACTGGTCGTAATCCATTTTGTAGGCGAAAGTTCCGCCCGCCAGCTTCATCATCGTTTTGCCGATAACGTGCGGGTCTTGCGCGACAAGCAGCGCGGCGCGGTCGCACGACAATTCGGCTCGCCGCATCCACGCCAGAAGCGCGCCGCGCATCGAAGCCGTCAGCAGTTCCTTGATAATTCCGGCAATCGGCAAGGACGCGAGCGGAATGGTCGCAACCGCTAAAATCAACTGCGCCGCCGTTAAATATAAAACGTGTTCGGCGTGAATATGTCCGACTTCGTGGGCGATGACGGCAAGCGTTTCTTCGTCGTTCAGACGTTCGAGCAAACCGGAGTGCATAACGATAATCGGTTTTTCGACGCCGCCGGTAAAAGCGTTGACGGTCGGATTCTGCTGGATAAAAAAATCCGGCATATCGACGCCCAAGGTCGTGCAGGCGATTTGCAGTTTGGCGTGTAAATCGGGACATTGTTTCGGTGTAACCTGCACGGCGCTCGCCATAAAAGTTACGCGAATCGCCGATTCGCCCGTTACGGTCAGAAGTTTTTTCAGTGCCGTGTCGATTCCGGGAATCGCCCGTAGAGCCGCCAGCGCTTTGCTGTCCGCCGGATGAATATAATCGTGCTTGCTCAAATCGGCAAACTTTTTATGGTCGGCGTTCGAGAGCGGCAGACGGCAGCGCCCGCAGACGGCTTCGCCGTTTTTGTAATCTTCCTTGACGTTGTTTTTCTGTCCGCAGTAACGACACCTGACACTGTATTTTTCGGCAATCGCGCCGGTTGATTCTTGTTTTGGCATAATTAAATTTTAGATATATATTTCGGATAATTCAAACGTGAATCTTTGATGTCTTAAACGCCCGGCGGATACAAAAAGTTTTTGTCAATATAATTTATTGAGCAATACTAAATAAAGCGACGCTTAGTCGGAGCGCGGGCATCCTGCCCGCTCTTAAACGCCGGAGCGTTCGCCAAGACTTAAATAAAAATCGACATTAAGTTTTATCGAGCTTATTTAGATTGCTTTGGCAATCTTTGCGGGCAGGATGCCCGCATTCCCGGTAAAAACGCCTTTTCAGTTTGGCTTTTTGTCGTTTTCCCATCCGAAACAAGTATTTCCAATCGTTACGAATCCTCGGCTGTCCTTAAATCCGTAATCTTCGCCGTTCCAGAGTTTCGACGGCTCGGAAATATTATCGAAATCCGCCCGCGTATAATCTGGAAACTGCTTTAACCATTGAGCGCAGCTTTGTTTTCGGACGACGCGGCGGACGTAGGCGCGCAAATCGACGACGAAAATAGAAGGATTGAGCGCTTCGTTGAGATGATTTGAGACGAACGGTTTGATGAGAATTTCGCGCAGGTTGACGCTTTCGCCGAATTTCCAGACGCCGTTCTCGAACCGTAAAATCGCCGGACGCGTTTTGTCGCCGATTTTAATTTCACGCGTTAAACCGAGATAAAATTTCATTCCGGCGTAGTTGGAATACAAATCGGCGTTCGAGAAAACGCCGGAAACTAAAGTGCCGAAAAAGGTGTTTTCGGTTTTGCGCCCGTAACGAACGGCTTTTTTAATCGCCTCGTCAGGCTTACTTTTTTTGGTCAAAGCGCGATTGTAAATTTGATAATATTCATAGCCCTGCTGAAAAAAATGCGCGATTTTGTCTGTTCCGAAATTCACGCCGTAAAGATTGACGGTCGAACTTATCGTTAAATAGTTAATCGGCGCGATGAAAAAAATAGATTTGCGGAAGCCAATTTTGTAACGCGCCGGTTGATTTCTAAACGCGTGCGATTCCATCCAACTGCCCGATTTCGTAAACGGAATCGTTCCCGCGCCGAGCAGATTATAAACTTCTCGCGCAACTGCATCTTCCGAGCGCAAATATTCAAGTTTTGATTTTTCCCTTCCCGTCGAATCGCATTTTAACTTTTTCGGTTTTGCGGCTTGATTTTCCAGACAATTTTGACGGTCAAGAATTTCGGCGTTTAATTTATCAACCGCTTTCCTTAAATTCTGTTCGACGTATTCGGAAACTTCCGCGCCGATGTCGGCGAGCGGCGCGGGCGGCAGATTGTATTGGTCGGTTTCAAAAGCAAAACTTGATTGTAGCAAAAGCGCGGCGCATAAAAATAAGCGGACAATCTTTTGCAGTTTCATAAAACTTTTATTGAAAGCAATTTAAAAGCCGGGAAATAGGACGCGGACGAAGCAGACTTCGCGGCTTGGATTCGGCGGATTAAAACGAATTTTCAAAAGAGATTTTTTGAAAAAAGAATTTGTATTAAAAAATCATATCCGCTCTCAATCCGCTTTATACGCGTTTGTCCGCGTCCTATTTCTTAACTTCTCCGCATTAAACGAGTTTTAATCTGACGACCGTTTCGATGTGATGCGTCTGCGGAAACAAATCGATTGCCGTAATTGATTCGATGCGGTAAACCGTTTCGGTCAAAAGACGCAAATCTCTGGCTAAAATCGCCGGGTCGCACGACACATACGAGATTTCTTTCGCTTTTAATTTCAATAAACTTTCAATCGTCTCTTTTTCCGTTCCCGAACGCGGCGGGTCGAGCAGCACGAAATCAACCGCGCCTAACTGATTCACATTTTCAACCAGCCAATCGCCGACGTTTTCGGCAAAAAAACCGACGTTTTCGATTTGCCGGTTTTCAATCGCTTTCGCTGCAAAATCGAGCGCTTTTTTATAACCTTCGACGCCCAGAACTTTCGTGAAGTTTTTCGCCAGCGGCAGCGTAAAAAGTCCCGCGCCGCAGTATAAATCGAGCGCCGTTTTGCCGTCTGCGCCGTTTGTCGCCGCATCGATAAGCGGTTCGATTAGAAATTGATTGCCCTGAAAAAACGTGTCGGCGTCGTAGAAATAGCGATTGCCGTTTGCCGTAAAACTGATTTCTTCGGTCGGTTCAAGTATTTCCCTCGAATAAATTGACGCGTCTTCGCCGCTCGTCGCCGCTTCGATTTCGACGATGCGCCCGGCGAAACTTTCCCACTCAATCGTTTCGCGCAGTTCGGTAAGGAGCGACTGCATTTCCGGCACAAGAATCGGGCAGACTTCGACATCGATAACGTCGTGCGAATTTCCTTTAAAATAACCGATTTTTTTGCCGCGAACATCGACGTGCCATTGCGCCCGCGAACGATATTCGTAAAAGCGCGGACTGCCGATTATCGGAATTTCCCGCTCGTAATTTATTTTCCCGATGCGCGACAGGCAATCTTTGATGATTTCGACCTTGGCGTTCAGTTGCGCTTCGTATTTTAACTGCTGGAAATTACAGCCGCCGCACGTGCCGAAATACGGACAGCGCGGCTCGGTTCTGTCGGGCGAAGGTTCGAGGATTTCGACAATATGAGCGAATGCCGTTTTGCCTTTTTTCTGTGTGATTTTTACGCGCAGTTTGTCGCCGACGGCGGCGAGCGCGACGAAAACGGTCAAGCCTTCGGCAAACGCCAGCCCGAAGCCGTTCGGCACGATTTTTTCAATTTTTACTTTGAGCGTGTTGTCCGCTTCGCGTTCGTTGTTCAATGTATATTTTCAACCTCGATTTCGACGCCGCCGATGATTCCGGCGAAAAGATTATAAATCGACGCGCCGATTGCTCCGAAAACAAAGCCGATAGCGCCGTAAAAAATCGGCACGCCAATCATAAAAAGCAAACCGGCGATAACTCCGCCGCCGCCGAGCGCGCCGATTCCAGCGTCGCGACTTCCGAGCGCCGCCGCGCTGGAGAGCATCATAATAAGACCGAACGGAACGCTGAAAATCAGGCTGACGACGAGCATAACCAGCGCATACATTTTGGCGACCGACAAAATGCCGAGTTTTTTAATTCTAAGTTTGTTCATTTTAATTTTTTCTTGTTGTTTGAATTTGAAAGTGTCAAGTTTTTACCACAATTTACAAATAAAATAAACTCAAGCGCGGAATTTCCGCCGTTTCGCGCAATTTTTTGAGCAGCATTAAATCGAACGTGCGCCGGTAAGCATCCGTTTCCATTTTGTTTTTATAGGCGGCGAGCTGCGTTTCGATTTCAATTTTAAAATCATCAGCCGCGCCGGTTTTCAGAAGCGATTCGTCGATTAGATTGTCGAGCTTGTCGAGGGATTGTTCGAGCTTTTCGCTTGTTTCAATGTCTTTTCCGAGTTCCGCCAGACGATTTAAAACTCTTTCGAGAGTTTCGCGCAAATCGCCCGTCGCCTGTTCTTTAGCGTTTTCCAATTCGCTTGAAACCTGCTTTAAGTGCGTTTCAATCGCCGCATCGGAGAAAAGCGAATCGTCCGCTTCGTGATTGTCTGAAACCATTTCCGCGCCCGCGTTTTTGCCGATTTGCGCTTCGAGCCATTCGGCATATTGCGCTTCGATTTCTTCCTTGCAGTAAGTCAGAGATTTAATCGTTCGCTTTCGCGCCGTTTGTTTGTCGAACGTGTCGAAAACCTTTTCGATTGAGCGCAGAATAATGTGCAGCGGCACGGCGCGTTCCTGCCACGCTTCAATCATCGCCCAGTCGAGCGGGCTGAGCATTAGATTTTTCCCGCGCCGGCGAATGAAGGTTTCTTCGATTTCGGTGAAATAATTAAAGTAGTTCAAGATTAGTGAAAAGTGAAAAACGAAAAGTGAAAAGTGAAGGAATTATTTTCAGAAAATAAAAAATGACTTTGGCAGTAACTTTTCGCTTTTCATTATTCAATGCGGATTTTCATACGGCGCAGCGTGCGTAAATCTTCGTCTGTCAATTCGAGTTCGATGTCTTCGATTTCCTCGTTTTCTTCAGTCTCGGCAAAACCTTCGGAACGCTCGCCGATTTCCTGCAAGGCGATTTCCAGCTTGAGCGTTAAATTCGGCTCGTAGCCAAGCTCGCGCAAGCCTTCAATCGCCCGCGTTACGTCAGTCGATTTTTCGATTGATTTGTTTATCGCCGCGCCGAGCTGCCGGACGGCTTCCTGTGCGTGTTTGTCGAGTTCCATTTGCTTTATTGAAAATGCTACGCGAGCGAGAGGAAAGTTTCAAGTTTCAAAATTCAGGTTTCCGGTTTCAGATTCGGCGATTTGATTTCAAGATTTGTGATTTCAAAAAAGGAGCGTTTTGAGTTACTTTTTAACCGGAAACCAGAAACCTAGAAACCGTAAATTTAATAAAGAAATGGAACGACGCGAAAAATTTGAGACTTCTTCGGGCATCGAACTGCCGAACGATTTTAATCCCGCGAATACGGAAATCGATTTTGAAAACGACATCGGACGCGCCGGAGAATTTCCCTTTACGCGCGGTGTGCGGGCGAATATGTATCGCGGGCGGTTTTGGACGATGCGCCAATACGCCGGTTTTGCCAGCGCCGAAGAATCGAACGCGCGTTACAAATATCTTTTGTCGCAAGGCACGACGGGTTTATCGGTCGCGTTTGATTTGCCGACGCAAATCGGACTTGATTCGGACGACGAATTGTCGGCGGGCGAAGTCGGCAAAGTCGGCGTGGCGATTGATTCGCTCGAAGATATGCTGCTGCTTTTCGACGAAATTCCGCTCGACACGGTTTCCACATCGATGACGATAAACGCGACGGCTTCAACCTTGCTTTGTCTTTATTTAGCCGTCGCCCGAAAGCAAAACGTCGCCTTCGATAAAGTCAGCGGCACGATTCAAAACGATATTTTAAAGGAATACATCGCGCGCGGAACTTATATTTATCCGCCGCGCCCGTCATTGCGATTGATTACAGATATTTTCGCCTTCTGCGCGTCGGACGTTCCGAACTGGAACACGATTTCCATTTCCGGCTATCACATTCGCGAAGCCGGTTCGACCGCCGCGCAGGAACTCGCTTTCACTCTGGCGGACGGCATCGCTTACGTTGAGGCGGCAATTTCCGTCGGTCTCGAAGTCGATAATTTCGCGCCGCGCCTGTCTTTCTTTTTTAATTCGCACAACAATCTGCTCGAAGAAGTCGCCAAATTTCGCGCCGCTCGCCGTTTGTGGGCAAAGATTATGCGGACGCGTTTCGGCGCGAAAAATCCGAAATCTCTGATGCTTCGCTTTCACACGCAAACCGCCGGTTCGACTTTGACGGCGCAGCAGCCGGAAGTAAATATTGTCAGAACGACGATTCAGGCGCTCGCGGCGGTTTTGGGCGGCACGCAAAGTCTGCACACCAATTCGATGGACGAAGCGTTGAGTTTGCCGACGGAAACGGCGGCGCGTATCGCCTTGCGAACACAGCAGGTTATCGCCAACGAATCCGGCGTCGCCGACATCGTTGACGCGCTCGCCGGAAGCTACGCGATTGAAGAATTAACCAACCAACTCGAAGAAAAAGCCGTCGATTATATAAACAAAATTGACGATTTAGGCGGAATGCTCCGCGCCATCGAGCAAGGCTATGTTCAGCGCGAGATTCAGGAAGCGGCGTATCAATATCAAAAAGCGGTCGAGACGAAAGACGCGGTTGTCGTCGGCGTCAATCGTTTTCAAATCGAAGAAAACGAAAAGATTCCGATTATGAAAGTCAACGAAGCGGTCGAACGCCGGCAAGTCGAACGCCTGCAAGCGCTTCGCCTCAGGCGCAATAAAGCAAAAGCCGACAACGCTTTAACGAAATTAGAAGAAGCGGCGCGCGGCACGGAAAATCTTCTGCCGCGCATTCTCGTCTGCGTCGAAAATTACGTTACGGTCGGCGAGATTTCAAACGCGCTGAGAAAAATCTGGGGCGAATACCGCGAAGCCGTAACGGTTTAAGAGATTATTTATTTTTTAAAAAAGGCGGCGTAAATTTTTGTCGAAATTGACGGCAGTTAATATCAGCGACCTAATCAAGCTGGAAAAGTTAGGCTCGACCAACGTGATTTATCCGAACAAGCCGCGTTTTGAGACGAACGGTTTTCACGCTTTTGAAAGACGATGCGAAAGCTCAATTATTATAACTATTTAATTTTGAATGAAAAACAGGAAACTTTTCATAAATTCGGCGATAACTGTTATAGAAAATTATGCAAGTAAATACTTTATTAGAAGAAAAACTTTGGAAAATCACTAGACCGAATCCGCTTGATAAAAACGAGCTTGTTGAAATTATTGAATATGTGTTTAAGCGTCTGAGCGGTTACTTACAGCAACCTCTTGAAGTTATCGGTCAGGACGCATTAAGTGAAGATTCTTTTTGTCGCTCGTTTCGAGGCGAAATTGTCCCAAACGACCCATTTAAGATAACTTACGTCGGTCTTCTCGAACTAGGTTTAGTCGGCGACGATTTTAAACCTCATATTAACGCCTGGATTTTTTTATTCGGAGAGCATCATCGATTAACTGCCGGTGAGCCTGCTCAAACGTATGTCGAATTTGTATATGACAAAATTGATGAGAAGTCTGGAAACTGGCGTTCGCTCGGATGGATGGAAGACGAATTTGGACAGTATGAAGATATTGAGGAATCTGAGTTTTTGTAATTAGAAAGATTTTTAAGAATATTCAGAGGAGAATTATGAGTATAAAAGTTAATCCATTTCAAAATATTTCATCGCCAAATCAATTGGATACAAAAATTGACCAAAAAGCTGATTTAGCGAATGAAAATATAACTATCAGTGATGAAGTTTCTTCAAAAAGTAGTTTTCACACTCTCGCGGGACAAATGCGAAAGCTGCAATTGTTACAAAAATTTGCCTCTGCGGATGTTGCAAATAACAAACCGATTCAAGCTAATTTTGCGACCTCAACAAAACGGATTGGCGGAGATGATGATGAAATTCGCAAAGAAACTCAGCGTTTGATTGAGAATTTCCGCCGTCAAATAAAACCTAAAGAAGTTAAAGGCGCACAACCTGTAGAAGGCGGAAAAACATCGGGACACGCATACCCTAAACACGGTGTAAAGCCGGAAGTTCAGGCGGAAATAATGAATAATGCCGAACGAATTTTTAGCGGTAAACGCATTAACAGAGACGGTTCAGAGCGATATGTTGACATTTATTATAAAAACGAAAGTGCGGTTATCACCGAACAAGGTGACAAAGGCAGAGTTATTACCGCATATGGAAATATTACGGCAAAAGGTAAGGTTAAACCGTTTATACTCGAAACAATTACAGAAAATCCCAATTTTGTTGAAATCAACTTGGAAAAGTTAGGCTCGACAAACGTAATTTACCCGAACAAAGAAAGATTCGACGCGAACGATTTTCCGCCCGGACCGGCGAAGACGAATGTTCCGCCGAAGGTGAACGGCGGCGGCTCGAACGCGGGCGAGACGGCGGAAATCAAGCCGAATGCGGCTAATCCTGCGGGCGCGCAGAAAGTTCCAGCCGCAAACGAGCCGCCGGTTAGCCCGAAAGCTCCGCAGATTAACGAAGAACTGCCGCCGCGTTCTCCGCTCGGAAAATTGTCGGGCAATATCAGTCGCGGCTTGGTTATTATGCAGCTTGTTCAAGTCGGCTTAACCGCTCTGAACTTTTCGACGCTCGAAGCCGACGGCGAGAAGTTTGGTTATTACATCGACCCGTTTTTCGACAAATACGTTATTACCAATCCTGAAAAAGCCGCGAAAAATCTGCCCGAAGGCTTTGAGCTGAAATTCTTTACCGACCCGAACGATTACGCTTCAACCGGACAATCTTTAACTTTTACTGTCAGAGACGGCGAGTTTTTCAATGCCGAAGGTTACGTTCTTTCCTTCAACAAGGAAAAAGGTTTCGTCGAAGCTGTTTTATTGGCTTGAGATAGTAAAGTTAACAAATACAAGGTGAAAAGATGCTGAGGAGAAAAATATGGCGGAAGAAAATATTGATGAATTGGACTCGAAAAACGAATCAATCGGTCTGCGCTCGATTCGGGAAATCGTTAAAGACCTGTCGAAACCGGTCGCCAAACGACACTTGCGCTCGCGCAAACAGGGCGGCAGAGATATAACCTATATCGCCTGGCACGACGCGATAAAATATTTCGACCACTACGCGCCCGGCTGGAATTACGAGATTCGTTCTTTGAATTCGGTCGGCGGGAAATTGATTTTAATCGTGCGGCTGTCGGTTTTGTGCGCCGAAGGCGTCGTCTATCGCGAAGCGACCGGACAGGAAGACGAAGATATGGAATCATACGGCGATTCTTCGAGCAATGCCGAATCGATGGCTCTGCGGCGGGCGAGCGCGAAATTCGGTTTGGGTTTGTATTTGTATGACCAAAACAAATAATCTCTTTCCAAAAGCCGAATTGCTAAAAAAAGAATCGCGCGAAGAAATTCGTTTGTGCGGTTCTTTTTTTGAAGAATTTTAAGTAATCCGGCGAAGTTTCAGAACTTTACCGTCCGGTGAAATTATTTGTGTCAAAAAAGACTGAAAAATAGTTTAGAATCAATTAGCTTTTATTTGACGGAACTTTTCTTTTCGGAAATCATCAGACAAATCAATTGAGAAAATTGTAAGTTAAACCGAACATTTTCACGAAACATTTCAGAATCGTCGGTTTCAATTGAACCGAAAAATATTTTTGTAATTTTATTTGCAGAGGATTAAAACGAATGAACACAAACGAACCTTTAGTGCTTGATTTAAGCGAAGTTGGCGCGAACGATGTGGCGACGGTCGGCGGAAAATGTTCGAGTCTCGGCGAGCTTTTCCGGGAACTGACGGCGCAGGGCGTTAAATCGGTCGATGGTTTTTCGACAACCAGCGCGGCTTATAATTTACTGCTCGAAACCGGCGGCTTAAGGAAAAATCTGCAAAAGCTGCTGAAAGGTCTCGACGTGGAAAACCTCGACGAGCTGGCGCGCGTCGGCGGCGAAGCCAGACAATTGATGCTCGACGCGCCGTTTCCGAAACGGCTCGAATCTGCGATTTTCGACGCTTACAAACGTCTCGGCGAGCGCATCGGCAAGAAAATTTTTGAAGTCGCCGTTCGCTCGTCGGCGACGGCGGAAGATTTGCCGGACGCTTCTTTTGCCGGACAGCAGGACACGATTTTGAACGTGCGCGGCGAAGAACGGCTTATCGAAGCGTGTCGCGAATGTTTCGCTTCTCTCTGGACAGACCGCGCGATTTCTTATCGTCAAAACAAAAATTTCGACCATTTCGACCTTGCGCTTTCCATCGGCGTCCAACCGATGGTGCGCTCCGACATCGCCTGTTCGGGCGTAATGTTCACGCTCGACACCGAAAGCGGTTTTCGTGATGCGGTCGTGATAAACGGCGCGTGGGGTTTGGGCGAAGCCGTCGTGCAGGGAATGGCGACGCCCGACGAATGGATTATCTTTAAGCCGACTTTGAAATTAGGTTTTCGCCCGATTGTTACCAGAAAGCTCGGCGTTAAGGAAGTGAAAATGGTTTTCGCCGACGACGGCGCGGGAACGCAGGTCAGAGATGTCGTCGAAACGCAGAGAAATCGTTTTTGCCTCGCCGGTTTTGAAGTTTTACAGCTCGCGCATTGGGCTTGCCTTATCGAAGACCATTACTCGAAACTCGCCGGACAACCGCAGCCGATGGACATCGAATGGGCGAAGGACGGCATAACGGGCGAGCTTTTTATCTTGCAGGCGCGACCCGAAACCGTTCACGCGCAGAAGGAACAAAACGTCGTCGAAACTTATCGTCTGACGGGCAATCACGGCGCGCCGCTCGTTTCCGGCGTCGCCGTCGGCGAGAAAATCGGACACGGCAAAGCGCACGTTCTGCTCGACCCGGAAAAATTAAAATCATTTAAGGCGGGCGATATTCTCATAACTTCGATGACCGACCCGGCGTGGGAGCCGATTATGAAACGCGCGTCGGCGATTGTAACCGAACGCGGCGGGCGAACGTGCCACAGCGCGATTATCAGCCGTGAACTCGGTTTGCCGTGCATCGTCGGGACGGGCAACGCGACCGAAATTCTGCGAACCGGACAGGACGTTACCGTTTCGTGCGCCGAAGGCGCGCAGGGAAATATCTATTACGGAACAATCGATTATAAAATCGACAAACGAATTATCACCGACGAAGAACGTCCGAAAACCCAAGTGATGATGAACGTCGGCGACCCAGACCACGCTTTTGCCGTCGCGCAGCTGCCGAACGACGGCGTAGGACTTGCAAGGCTTGAATTCATCATCAACAACCACATCGGCATTCATCCGATGGCGCTGGTTAATTATCCGAACTTGAAAAAGAAAGCCGATGTCGAAGAAATCTCGAAACGCATCGGCGAAGAAGACCCGAAGGAATTTTTCGTCCGCAGCTTGGCGGAAGGCATCGGCAAAATCGCGGCGGCGTTTTATCCGAAAGATGTCATCGTGCGGATGTCCGATTTCAAATCGAACGAATACGCGCGGCTCATCGGCGGCGAAGAATACGAGCCGATTGAGGAAAATCCGATGCTCGGTTTTCGCGGCGCGTCGCGCTATTACGACGACCGTTACAAAGCCGGTTTCCGTCTCGAATGTCTCGCGCTTCAGCGCGTCCGCGAAGATATGGGTTTAACCAACGTCAAGGCGATGATTCCGTTTTGCCGCACGGTCGAAGAAGGCGAAAAAGTCATCGCATTGATGGCGGAATACGGCGTCAAACAGGGCGAAAACAGTTTGGAAATCTACGCGATGTGCGAGCTGCCGGCAAACGTCGTTTTCGCCGACGAATTTCTGCAAGTCTTCGACGGTTATTCAATCGGCTCAAATGATTTAACGCAGCTTGCGCTTGGTTTAGACCGCGATTCGGAAATGGTCGCGCATCTGTTTGACGAGCGCAACGGCGCGGTCGAGAAAATGGTGGCGATGGCGATTGACGCGGCGAAAAGAAACGGCAAGAAAATCGGCATCTGCGGTCAAGCGCCGTCCGATTATCCCGAATTCGCCAAGTTTTTAGTCGAACGCGGCATCAACTCGATTTCGCTCAATCCAGATACCGTGATTCAAACGACGCATTCGATTCTGGAGACCGAAAACGATTTGAAAAAACAAACTCAATCGGCTACAACTTAAAAGACGAAAGATTTTTAGCCACAGAGAACACAGAGAACACAGAGAATACTGAGAAAAGATTTTTCGGAAATTTCTCTGTCTTCTCCGTGAACTATGCGGCTGAAACATCTTTTATATCGATGATATTTTGAAAACGGAGAATTATGCAGGAAATTACGGCGACGGAACTAAAAAAACAGATGGACGACGGCGAAGACGTTCAATTGATTGACGTGCGAAATGCGGACGAAAACGCTTTCGCGCGTATTGAAGGCTCGAAACTCATTCCGCTCGGCGAGATATTAACCCGAATGAGCGAGATTGACCCGACGCGCGAAACCGTTATTCACTGCAAAGCCGGCGGGCGCAGCGCCAAAGCTATCGAAGCGCTGGAGCGTTCGGGTTTTAAGGGAAAATTGAGGAATTTGAAAGGCGGCATCACGGCTTGGTCAAACGAAGTCGACCCGAACGTGCCGAAATATTGAAAAAGTGAAAAAGCTGAAAAGTGAAAAAGTGAAAAGGTGAAAAGCCGGAAAAGTAAAAATTCAACTTGGCGACGCTCTACAAACTTTTTCGCCTTTTCACTTTTTCACTTTCCCCGCCTTCTTTTCGCCGCTTCGACCGTGTTTTTCATCAGCATTGCGACGGTTAGAAGTCCGACGCCGCCGGGAACAGGCGTAAAATAGGCGGCTTTTTCTGACGCTTCTTTCGGATTAACGTCGCCGACCAGCGTAAATCCGCGCTTTTCGATTGTGTTCAGGCGCTTTTCCAAATCATCTTCATTAAATAATTCCTTTGCGAAACCGGCGTCGGAAACATTGTTGATTCCGACATCGATAACCGTCGCGCCTGCTTTGATGTGTTCGCCGCGCACAAATCCGGCGCGCCCGATTGCCGCGACAAGAATGTCGCCTTGAGCAGTAATTTCCGACAGGTTTTTCGTCCGTGAATGGCAAATCGTAACGGTCGCGTTTTCCCGTAAGAGCAGCATCGCCATCGGTTTGCCGACAATATTGCTTCTGCCTAAAACGACGGCGTGCTTTCCCGCAATCTCAATATTTGAACGCTTTAAGATTTCAATCACGCCCGCCGGAGTGCAGGGCGCGAGCGCGTTCTGACCTTGCGAAAGCCGTCCGACATTGATTGGGTTAAAGCCGTCAACGTCTTTTTCCGGCGCGATTTTTTCCAGAACCGCCGTTTCGTCGATTTGTTTCGGCAAAGGCAGTTGGACTAAAATCCCGTCAACGTCGGCGCGATTATTTAACTCACCGACAATTTCGAGAAGTTTCTTTTGCGTTGTTTCCGCCGAAAGATGAACGTGTTCGGAAATTATTCCCAAATCTTCGCTCGTTTTGACTTTGCTGCCGACGTAGATTTCCGACGCTTTGTCGTCGCCGACGCGCACGACGACCAGAGTCGGACGAAAATTATATTTTTCGTTTAACTCTCTAACTTCCGCCGCGACTTCCGCTTTTATTGCGTCGCTGAATTGTTTTCCGCTCAATAATTTTGCCGTCATAGAAGTTTTCTATTCTACAAGACGCGATTGATTTTGTCAGTTTTGGCGGCTGTCCAATGTAAGTTAGAATTCATATTGCCGGCAACGTGTTTCAGCACAAAATTGAACGATTATAAACTTATAATGAAAACGGAAGAATTCCCGCAAAGGCGCAAAGGCGCAAAGATTTATTTTACATCGCCGCGCAAGCGCATTCGCTCAAAAAACTTTTTGAATTGCTTCGCTTTACTTTGCGCGCTCTGCGCCTTTGCGGGAAACCTTTCCGCCCAAAATTTAAGCGAAATTGATTCAAAAATCCGCGCCGCCGTCGAAAACAGAGATTATCAAACGGCGTTGAACGAATTGAAAAGTCTCGAAAGTCTGGACAAAAAAGCGTTTGAGCTGAACAATTACGATTATTTGCGGGCGCGAACGGCTGAAAAAACGGGCGATTTTGCCAGGGCGATGGCGGATTATCAGTCGGTCGTTAATCGAAACTCCGTTTTGACCGAATACGCGCTCCGGCATCTGTCGCAAATCGCGCGCGGTTCGGGAAATTTAATGCTCGAAAGAATTTATTTGCGTCAACTTCTCGCGTTTGCGCCGGAAAGTTTGCTGACGGACGCGGCAAACGCGCGAATGGCGCGAAGCTATTTTGAAAGCAAGGATTTCGCGGCGGCAATTCAAATGTTAAGCCGACAACTGACCGCTGTCAGCGGTCAGTTGCCGGAAAATACAAATACCAATAACCGACAGCCGACCGCTGATTATCGCAATCCGAAAGTGCGTGAAATTTCGGCTCTGCTCGGTCGGGCGTATCTGCAAAGCGGAAAACAGAGCGAGGCACGCGAAGTTTTTACACGATTAATCGGCAATTTACCGAATCCGGCGCAGCCTGACGATTTCGCTTTAATCGCCGCCGAAGCGCTCGACCAATTGGACGGTGGCGCGGAAAACGTCGGCAAAACCGCCGCGCAATTGCCTGACACGGAACATTTCAGACGCGCTTCGATTTATCAGTTTAACCGCGATTTTCCGGCGGCGCGTCTGCATTTTCGGGCGATTGTCGAATGCTGTCCGGCAAGCGGATTTATGCCGGACGCGCTTTATCAAATCGGGCGCGGTTTCGCGCAGGAAAGAAATTACGCCGAAGCTATAAACTGGTTTGAACGCGTGTTAGCCGAACTGCCCGAACATCCGGCTGCTAAAGACGCTTTGAGCCAGGCGGCATCGACATACGCGCGCGCCGGAAAGCCGAAAGTCGCCGTTGCGCGCTATCAGAGTTTTATCGAAAAATACCCGGACGCGGAAAATATCGACCGCGCGTATTTAAATATCATCGACGTTTTGCGCGACCAGAGCGATGACGGAAACGCGCTCAAATGGGCTTTGAGAACGCGGGAAACATTCAAAGGCAAGCTGCCCGAAGCGCTCGCGCTTTTCGCGCAGGCGCGCATTCGTATCTCGCTCGGCGATTGGCAAAACGCGCTCGGCGACTTAAACGATTTGCAGAACTTCGCCGATTTGGGCGGCGCGCGCGTTCCCGGCGGCACGAACAAAGCCGAAGTCGCTTTTCTGCGCGGTTTCGCGCTGGAGAATCTCAACCGATTCGGCGAAGCGATCGACGTTTATCTTTCGATTCCCGACGGACGCGCCGAATATTACGGCTGGCGGGCAACCGAAAGATTACGGGCGATGGCAAACGATAAAAAAACCGATATTTTCATCAAAAATAAAGAGGAATATTTTAAGCTGAACACGATAAACCTTTCGCCCGAAGACGAAAGAAAAATTTATCAGCCGCTTTATCGATTGACCGGCGACAATAAATATTTAGAAACGCTTAAAAAATCTTACGCGCAGCTTCCCGAATATAAAATTCCGACTTTTAAGCTGCTCGGATTCGGGCGCAAAGAAGTTTTGAAGGAAAAGCGCGAAGTTAAAAATCGAAATCATCAAACTTTAGCCGACGAGCTTTTGTTTTTAGGACTTTATGACGAAGGAACGCCGGAACTCGAAGCGGAAGAAAGGGAAAAAGGGAGAAAGCGAGAAAGGGAGAAAACAACCGGCGACGAACAACCGGCAAAGGACAAAGGAGAAAGGACAAAAGACGGAAATCAAAATCCGAAATCGGAAGATTTGGCTTACACGTTAGCCGTTTTTTACAAACGCGGCGATACGGCAAACCGCGCCGTCGCTTTTGCCGAACCGCTCTGGCGCGGCGTTCCCGCCGATTATCAAATCGAGCTTATGCCGCGCGACCAAATCGAGCTTTTATATCCCGCGCCGTATCGGGACGCGCTTTTGAAATACGCGCCCGAAAAAGGTGTCGATGCGCGTTTTATGCTCTCGATTATGCGCCAGGAATCGCGCTTTCGCGCCGATGTCAAATCGAACGCGGCGGCGCGCGGACTGATGCAGTTTATCTCGACGACCGCCGACAAACTGGCAGTCAATCTCGGACGAACCGACTTCAAACAGGACGAGCTTTACAATCCGCCGACGGCGATTTTGTTCGGCGCGCAGTATTTATCGGATTTATTTAAGCTGTTTCCCAGCCAGCCGCAGGCGGTTTCGGCAAGCTACAACGGCGGCGAAGACAATATGACGCGCTGGCTGGCGCGCGCCAATTCGGTTGACGCCGACCGTTATGTTCCCGAAATCGTCTTTACGCAATCGAAGGATTACGTCTATAAAGTGCTGGCGAATTACCGCGTCTATCAGGCGTTTTATGATGAAAACCTGAAAGCGAAATGATTTTGAAGGCAGAAACACGCGCGTAAGTAAGTGTGCAAACTTCACAGCAGCTTACGCGCGTGTTTCTGCCTTTGGCGGCGGTTTATTAGAAGCTCTTAAAATCTCGAATGCTTTAATAAATAATCGCGCCGTTTGTTTTCACGTTTCGTTTTATGCAGAATTGTCGATATGCGTTATTTTATATTGATTTTATTTTCGGTTTTACTGTTTTCCGCTTGCGAAAAATCATCGTCTCCAAAGTTGACGGCTTCGCCGGATGCCAAACATTTCGCGTTCAAAGGCAAAGTCGTCTCGGTCGATAAAGCGAAAAAAACCGTAACCGTCGCGCACGAAAAGATTCCGGGTTATATGGACGCGATGACGATGGCTTTTCCGGTTAATAACGATTTTGTTTTGAACGATTTGACCGGAGACGCCGACATCAGCGCCGATTTGGTTGTCGATAAAGACGCTTTCTGGCTTGAAAACATCGGAGTTTCCGCCGCCGCAAACGCCAATCAGCCCGCGCCGCCGGTCAACGAAAATTTCGCTCAGGTCGGCAAAGAAATTTCCGATTTTTCGCTTGTCAATCAGGACGGCAAACCGATTTCGCTAAAGGATTTTCGCGGCAAAGCGCTGGCGATTACATTTATTTATTCGCGCTGTCCGCTGCCGGAATACTGCATTTTAATGTCGAAAAATTTCAGCGACGCCGCAATTCAAGTGCAGAATTCGTCCGAATTAAAAGACAAAATCCGGCTTCTAAGCATTTCGTTCGACCCGGAAACCGACACGCCGCAAAAATTAAAAGAATACGGTCTCGGTTATTTGGGCAAAAACGCAAAACCCGATTTTACCGTCTGGCAATTAGCGACCGGAACGGACGCGCAGATAAAAAACGTCGCCAATTATTTCGGCTTGCATTATGAAACCGACCCGAACAACAAAGCCGTGATAAATCACTCGCTCGTTACTTTCGTCATCGCGCCCGACGGCAAGGTGAGCAAAGTTTTCCCCGGAAACGACTGGACGGCGGACGATTTATTAAAGGAATTGGAAGCGGCGGGGAAGTGAGGAAAGGATAAGGGATAAAGGATTAAGGATAAAAGTTTGAGATTGAATACTGTAATTTTTATTTACAAACGTCTCTTGTTTTATCCCTTATCCTTTATCCCTTATCCTTTCCTATTTACCTTTCGGCACAATTACCGGCAGATTTTTAGCGGCGAATGATTTGTTAAACGCCGCGATGTCGTTTGATTTGATTGCCGAAAGTTTTGCCATCTGCGCGTCGATTTTGGCGCTCAAATCATTATAAACGTCATAGGATTGCTGAGTCGGCGCGCTGTCGGAACTATCGACTGCCGAAGCAAGCGCGGCGAGTTTGTTGTTGAGTTTTATCGGAAAATTCAGCGCGTCCTGACCGCTTTTGATTTTCGTCTGATTCAACTCTTCTTCGATTGCCGTCAGATTTTTCGATATTTCCGCCGCTCTGTCGCGCAAATCCTTCTGCTCCGGCGTTTTTAATCGCGCCGACAAATCTTCAAACTGCTTGCGAACGTCGCGGATTTCCAAAATCGCGTCGTGCGTTTCGGTCAGTTTTGCGGTTATCTTCGACATCAAATCGAATTGTTTTTGAAAATCTTCCGGTGTGGTTGTCAATCTGGGGTCGGCTTTGACCGCAAAATTTTCAGTCGAAACCGCTTTGCCGTCAACGCTCAGGCGAACCTGATAATTGCCCGGCGCAACGCGCGCGCCCGCCAGACTTCCGCCCCAGAGAATAAGTCCCGGAATATTCGTCGCGTTCGGCAGACGATAATTCCAGACGAATTGATTTAATCCGATTTCGGTCGAAAGACTCGGCTCGCCGCCGCGTCCCTGCGATTGCGCTTGCTCGCCTTCGGTCGGCGGTTTGCCGGTGAATTTGCGAATCGTTTTGCCGGTTGCGTCGAGAAATTCGAGCGCGATTTCTTTTGCCGGTTTACTCTTCAAATAATAATTGACGACCGCGCCGTTCGGCGGATTCGCGCCGAATGTCGCCGTTTTAGGCAGAGAAAAACCGCCGCCGCCCGACTGACGATAAGCGTCTTCCGGTTTGAATAAATAAGCCTCGGCGCGCCGCGCATTCGCCAAATCATATAGAACCGGCAAATTGTCGAGAACGTAAAAGGCGCGTCCCTGAGTTGCGACGACCAAATCCTTATCGCGCTTGTGAAACGCCAAATCGGTTACGGGAACAACCGGCAGATTTAATTGGATTGACTGCCACGTTTCGCCGTCGTTCAACGAATGATAAATTCCGGTTTCCGTTCCCGCGAAAAGATAGCCTTTGCGGTTCGGGTCTTCGCGGACGACGCGCGTGAAAGCGTCTACGGGAATTCCGTCTACGATTTTTTTCCACGATTTGCCGTAATCGCTCGTTTTAAATAAATAAGGTTTGTAATCGTCCGATTTGTAAGCGGTCGCGGCGACGTAAGCCGTTCCCGCGTCGAACGGCGACGCTTCAATCGAGTTGATTTGAATCCATTCGGGCATTCCCTTGGGCGTTACGTTTTCCCACCGTCCGCCGTTGTCGCGCGAGATGTGAACGAGTCCGTCGTCGCTGCCAGCCCAAATGACGCCCGCCGTTACGGGCGATTCGGCGACGGTGAAAATCGTGTCGTAATATTCGACGCTCGTATTGTCTTTGGAAATTTCGCCGCCGGTCGAAACCTGTTTCGATTTGTCGTTGCGCGTCAAATCCGGCGAAATCGCCTGCCACGAATTGCCTTCGTCCGTCGAGCGAAACAAAACATTCGCCGCCGCGTAGAGCGGATAAACGCCGCCGGTTTTATGCGGCGAAAACAGAATCGGGTAACTCCATTGAAAGCGATATTTCTGAACGTCCGCGCCCGCGCCCATCGGGTTTTCCGGGTAAACGTTGACATCCTTTTGCTGTCCGGTTCGCTTGTCCTGACGGGTTAAATAACCGCCGTAACTGCCTGCGAAAACGATGTTTGAATCGGTTGGAAGCGGCGCAATCCAGCCGGATTCGCCGCCGCCCACGTCATACCAGTCGCGCTCGGTTATCGCAAAATCGTTTGACCGCGACGCGATGCGAACGGTCGAATTATCCTGCTGCGCGCCGTAAATGTTATACGGAAAATCGTTGTCGAGCGCGACGCGGTAAAACTGCGCGGTCGGCTGGTCTTGCTCCGTCCACGATTTTCCGCCGTTGACGGAAACATTCGCGCCGCCGTCGTTGCCTTCAATCATTCGGCTCGCATCGTTTGGCGCAATCCACAAATCGTGATTGTCGCCGTGCGGCGTGCCGACATTAGTAAAAGTGCGACCGCCGTCGGCTGATTTGTTGACGCCGACGTTCAAAACATAGACCGTATCTTCATTTTGCGAATCGGCGTAAACCCGGTTGTAATACCACGGACGCTGCAAAATATTCGGGTTGTTGCTCGTCCGCTGCCAGTTGTCGCCGCCGTCGTCGGAACGATAAAGCCCGCCTTCTTTGGCTTCGACAATCGCCCAAACTCGGTTCGTATTAACGGGCGAAACCGTAATTCCGATTTTGCCCAAAACGCCCGAAGGCAAGCCTTTGTTGCGCGAAATTTCCGTCCAACTGTCGCCGCCGTCCGTCGATTTATACATCGAGCTGCCCGCGCCGCCCGATTCAAAACCCCACGGCAAACGCCTGATTTGCCACATCGCCGCAAACAAAACATTCGGATTCGACGGGTCGAAAACCAAATCGTTCGCGCCGGTTCGAGCGTCGCGGTAAAGAATTTTCCGCCAGGTTTTGCCGCCGTCCGTCGTCTTAAAAACGCCGCGCTCCGTATTGTCCGCCCAAAGATGTCCGATTGCCGCGACATACGCGATGTCTGGATTTTTCGGGTGAATTCGGATGCGCGAAATCTGGCGCGTGTCGCCTAAACCGATGAATTTCCAGGTCTTGCCCGCGTCCGTCGATTTATAAACGCCGTCGCCGTGCGAAACATTTCCGCGCAACGTTTCCTCGCCCATTCCGACATAGACGACGTTCGGGTCAGATTCCGAGACGGCAATCGCGCCGACCGAGCCGGTTTTAAAGAATCCGTCCGAGACGTTTTCCCAATTGACGCCGCCGTCGGTCGTCTTCCAAACGCCGCCGCCCGTCGAACCGAAATAATAAACATTCGGCTGCGACGGAACTCCCGTAACCGCGCCGACGCGCCCGCCGCGAAACGGACCGACAAGGCGATACTGCAAATTTTTGAGCGGGTCGGTTTTCTTTTCGACCGCAGCCGGCGCGATTGTCGGCGAAGTCTGCGGCGCGGGCGCAAACTGCGGCGTCGGCGTCGGCTGAACTCCAGGCGTACGCGGCATTTGCGTTTCCGGCGTCGGCGTCTGCGCGGTTAACGAAACGCCGGACGCGCATAAAAACACGAAAAGAAGCGCGAAATTAATTTTTTGCGAAAAAAAGACGAACGTTTTGGACATTGAAATCACCTTTTATTTTTATTTTTGGAGTAGATTTGGTTGCAGTAGTTTGGCTTATACCACAAATAAAATCAATGTTTCACGGCATATTACAAAAGTTTGTAAATGAAACTAAACAGTTTGTTAAGTAATGATAAGGAAAAGGAAACCACAGATATACACAGACGCGCACAGATAAATCACTGTTAATTTGTGTTAATTTGTGGTTATCTGCGGCTGCATTTTCCTTTTTTTGTCTGACCTTTTACATTTTCCGCGCAATCTTTTTTATTTTCGCTTTGAGTTCTTTTTCGTCGATTTTCAGCGAAACGCCGTCGCGGTAAATCTCCGCGCCGCCAACCATTGTCAACCGCGCATCGCGCCCGTTTGAGGCGAAAAGCAGCGCCGAATAAACGTCGTGAACCGGCATTTGCGCGATGTTTTCGAGCGAGACGACAATGAAATCGGCTTGCTTTCCGGTTTCGAGCGTTCCGATTTCGTCGTCCAATCCGAGCGCTTTCGCGCCGCCGAGCGTCGCCGCTTCGATAATTTCCCGCGCCTGCAAAAATCTTTTTTTGCCTGTTGAATTTCTGGCGAAAAGCGTCGCAAAACGCGCTTCTTCTAAAATGTCGCAGGTGTTGTTGCTGCCGACCGAATCGCTGCCGAAGCCGACAATTACATCTTTTTCTAAAAAACTTTCGAGCGGCGCGACGCCGTGTCCGAATTTGGCGTTCGATTTCGGGCAATGCGCGATTGTCGAACCGCTTTCGATTATTAAATCGATGTCGCCGTCGGAAACTTTGACGCAGTGCGCGAGCAGCGGTTTCGCCCGCAAAACGCCGATTATGTCGAGATATTCGATTGAAGAAACGCTGGGCGCTTGCCATTCGACGCCGACTTTTTCGTAAACTCCGGCGAAAAATCCCGCGCCGCGAAGCATTAAATCCGCTTCCATTTCCGATTCGGCGGCGTGAATCGTGATTTTTACATTTTTTGCAATCGAATATTCCGCAATCGTCTCAAAAAGTTTGCGGCTGACCGTGTAAGGCGCGTGCGGCGAAAGTCCAATTTTGACGAGCGCGGTTTCGTCTTCTTTTAACGCCAGAAATTTTTCTTCGAGCCTGGCAAAGTCGTCTTTTGCCGTTTTATCGTCCGGCGAAAATTCGGTTTCCTGGAATAAAACGCCGCGCAAACCGTTTGTTTTGAGCGCGTTGAAACCGGCGCGCCCGAAACGCCCGATGTCGCCGAAACACGTTACGCCGGCGCGCGCGCCTTCGAGCGCTCCTAAAATCGCGCCGGTTTCAACGTCGTTTTCGGTCAAATGTTCGGCGCGTGTTTTCGTCAGCTTCATCAGCCACGAATAAAAATCCGCTTCCACATCGTCGAGAAAACCGCGCATCAGCGTTATTTCCAGATGCGAATGACAATTAACAAGTCCGGGCAGTATCACCGCTTCACCGAAATTTTCGACAATCGCTTCGGGAAATTTTTTGGCGAGTTTTTCTTTTGCACCGACGGCGACAATTTTATCCGCTTCAATCGCAACTGCGCCGTTTTCAATCGATTCGGCGGAAATCGGTAAAACGTAATCGGCGGCGAAAATCTTCATATTCGGCACAAGGGAAAATTCAGCGGATAAAATCGGTTTTTAGTTTGTTGTAGTAACGGTTGAGAATCGAGGAAACATAGGATTTTGTCGAAGCGATATTGATGCGTTCGATAAATTCCTGTTCGGTCAGTTTTGCGGCGTCCGCATTGCGCGTCCATTCTTCGACGCGGCTCGCTCCGGCATTGTAGGCGGCAAGCGTCATCGCTTTTTCGGCAGAAAAATCGCGGTAGCGCTCGCGCTTTTTCTCAAGATACCAGCAGCCGATTTGAATGTTCCGTTCCGGGTCTCGAAGAAATTCGTTGACGTTTCCGGCAGTTTGCCGCTCAAATTCCTGAAAGCCGGTTTCCTTTGCCCATTCGCGGGCGACGGTCGGCGTAACCTGCATCAAACCGACCTCTTCGGCAGCGCCGATTTTCCACGCCCGAAAATATGTTTCTTCGTAAATAACGCTCCAGACCAGGTTCGGGTCGAGCCGGTAGACGCTCGCCTGTCTGGTTATCAACGCGTCGTAATGATGAATCCAGTAGCGGTTAAAAAAATAAAGCCCGGCAAGCGACGTGCAGATAAAAACTATTAAACCGGAAATTAAATAACGACGCATTCTTTAAAGTTTGCAGAGTTTGCGGAAGTTACAGAGTTTGCAGAGTTTGCAGAATGTTCCTTTAACTCTGCAACTTCCGCAAACTCAATTATTTTTCTTAAATTGTTTCCAGAAATCGACGGTGCGCAGCGTGCGGTCAACGCCTTCGTAGCCGAAGCGTTTTGAAATTTCGCCGACGATATGACCTTGCAGCCAGATTTCGGCGCGAATAAATTTTCCGACCTTTAATTTTTCGCTTTGCAGAACGCGGCGGTTGACTAAAATTTCGAGTTTCAACTCGCCCAAATCAAGATAGAGCCAGTATAAATCCGTTCCCGAAAACGGATTGCGCAAAGTCTCGAAAGCGACGACGCGCCCGCACAAGCTCCACGCGTTTTCGTCGGCTATAACATTTAAGGCGATTTCATCGTAAGATTTCCAATAAGGCTTCGCGGGTTTTTCCAGGATTTCGGCGCTCGAAGCCAGCCCGCACAAACCGATTTGCAGAGAATTTTGTGTGAAAACTTCCGTTCCGATTTCGGTCAGGTTTTGCAGCTCGAATAAAACTTCGGTGTCGAAATCTTCGACAAAACCGTGAACGGTCGCCTTGCCTTCCTCGTCGGCTTCGGTCAAAATCCAGGGCGAAATTTTCTGTGAAAAACGGGCGCGAAAAGCCGGACGACAATCGGCGTAGGACACTTCGCCCGCGCCGGTTTCATACAAAACCGTCCAGATTTCCAAACCCGCGCCGAGCTTCAGGCAGCGCCCGTGAAGCACGCCTTTTTTTCTGGTCAGATACGACGCTTCGCCGCGCTTTTCCACGTCTTCAGCCAGATTATTAAAGGCTGTTTCGTTTGTAATCTCGATGCCGATGGCATCAAAAGCTATTTCCATAGAAAATAATCCGCGCGGATTCGTTTTCGGTTTCGACTGGCAAAATACGGAATTTAATCGTCCGTTTCGGCTTTTTTCGTGTCTTCGTTTTCTTTGGCGTCGCCGAGAGCGTGCCGGTCAATGTTTTTCGCAAATTTGCCGGAGCGAATCATTTCGGCGAATAAATCGACATCGTAATCGGCGGCGCGCGACATTTCCTGCCGGATTTCGAGCAATATTTCCAAAAATTTCGGGCGGCGATACATTATAGCTTTAATTGTTAAATGTTAAGCGCCAATCGTCAACCGCCGGAAAAATAAATAGTTTATTAACTGTGGACGAGAAATTCAGGCGTAACAATCATCGGCACGTAAAAACCGGCGGCGGTGTTGAAAAGTCTGAGTCTGGCTTGTTTGCGGACGTTCGCCAGATGTCCGAAATTCCACGTTACCAGATAATCGATTTTATGCACCGAAGCCAGCGCGAAATGGAGCGCGTCGGCGATAAATTTGCGGTGAAAGATGCCGCGCGAGATGTAGCCTTCGGCTAAAATGGCGGCTTCTTCGGCAAATTCGAGATTTTCAACCGGAGCGAGCAATTTCAGATAACCGGTGCGATGCGGTTCGGCAACCTGTTCAATTTCGCGCCGGACGAGAATCGAGCTGAAAGCGCGGTATTCGACAAGTTCGTGTTCCCACCAGCGAATCGTCAAATCGCGCCGAAACGGTTCGCCGTTGTCGAGATACGCGCCGACGACGGAAGTTTCTAAATAGAGGCTTTGTTTCATTCTTTAAAGATTTCAAGTTTCAGGTTTTAGGTTAAAACATTGAACCGGAAACCGGAAACCGGAAACTTATTTGTTTGGTATGAAAATTACTTTTGAATTGGCGAAATCGAAAGTCAGACGATAATTTTTTAAGAAGTTTCCGCCTAAGATTCCCGATTGGTCGAAGCCGGACGCTTCGTTAATTATGCCGAGATTTAGGGCGACGGCTTTGACGCGCTCGCGGCTGTGTGCGCCGAAGCTGATTTTCGGGAGCAGAAACGAAGGCATTTCTTCGGTTATGCCCGCCGCGCCGATAACGCGCATTTTCTCGCCGCTGACGAACGGGCTGATTTCCTTTAAGGCGGCGATTTCATCGGAAATAACGGAAATGCTCGCGCCTGTATCGACGATAAAATTGAGCGGCATTTTGATTCCAGTCAGCTCGACTTCGCCGCTTAAAAATCCGCTCGAAGTTAATCTCAGAGGAATCGAGGCGGCTTCGTTTTTCACCGTTTCGCCGCTGCCCGCGTCTTTTTTCTTCAAAGCGAAGCTCAAATTTCCGTAATCAATCGTTGTCAGAAATTTGGAAATGAGCGATAAACCGATATAGCCGTCGATTCGTTCGGTGTTTATATGAAATTGGCGTATATAAACCGGCACGCTGCGAACTTTGACCGCGCCGATGTCAACCGAGCGAAGAAAGCCGTAGACAATTTCAAATTTGCCGTCGCCGCCGATGGCTCGTGCCTGCCCGCCGCGCGCTACCGGTTTGATTTTCAGTCGCCGCGCCGTTTCGTCCGACAGAACAGAAATGCCTGAACCGGTATCTAAAACGAAGTTAAGCGGCTCATCCTCGCCGTTAATCTTTAATCGGATGACCGGACGGTCGTTGACCAGCCGAATCGGAATGACGGCTTCGGCTGCATCTGCCGAAGCGTAAAGCGACTGCCGGCTGCCGAGAAAAGTCAGAAATCTGATTAAACCCTTTATACGCGCCCGGCGTTCGGCGTCGGTGCGCGGCGAAATCTGCAAAAACTTTTCGTAGGCTTGCGCGGCTAGTTTGTATTCTTCGGCGCGTGCCGCAATCTGCGCTAAGGAAAACACGTAATCAGGCTCGGACGAATCGAGCGCGACGGCGATTTTCAATTGCGCGAGCGCGTCGGTAATGCGGTTTTCGTAAAAATTAAGCGCTCCCAGTCCAGCCCAGCCGAGCGCTTCTTCCTTATTAAGCTGAAGCGAGTTGAACAGGAAAATCCCGGCGTCGCGAAAGTTGCCCGCGCCGAGAAAAATCGTGCCTAAAATAGCAAAAGCCGTCGAATTTTTCGGCTCATCTTTCGCCGCTTCAAACGCCAATTGATAAGCCTCGGAAAAATGTTTCCGCTTGAGCAGGACGGCGGCGAGATTGAGTTTTACTTTCGATTCGTTCGGATTAACCCGGAGCGCGCGCCGCAATAGCTTTTCGGCTTCGGCAAATTCGCCGCGCCGCGCGGATTTTTTCGCCTGTTTTGTCAATTGTCGCGGATTATCGGTTTGCTGAAAGCCGTCGTCAACCTGCCCGGAAACGAGAACGGGCAAACAAAATACAATGACAAGAGCAAGCCGTTCGGCGCGAAAAGGAAGTTGTAGAAGGCGCGTCAAAAAAAATCTGAATTGCATAATCGACTCCCTTTTCTTGCTGTTAAAAACTGATTTTATTTAAGAATTACGCCGGTTTTCATTGACCATAAAACCAAATCCAACTCGTCGAAATCAATCCCGGTCAGTCTTGCCAGTTCTTTGAGTTTTTCTTCGGCTGCCAGATATTTCGCCCGCGTCGAAGGCGGCGACGGATTTTCGATGATTCCGAGTTCCGCAAGACTTCGCAAAACGTGTTTGTCGAGAATGGCGTAGCCTTTTAAACCGATGTTGCGCAGGTAATGGCTCGCTTCCTTGTAGCCTAAACCTTTTATTCGCTTTTCTTTAGCCAGCCAGTCGCGGCGTTCCGCGTCGCCCGTGAAACTCGCCAGTTTTTCACGAAGCCGTAAATTGCAGTGTTCCTGCAAAAAATCGCGCGAGGCGACGATGTAACCGGCGCGCGCGTTCGGATAACGATGTCGTCCGACGAGCGCGTTTGCTAATTCGGCACAGTCGCCCGTCAACAAAAGCGGACGAACGGCTTCAATCGAGCGCATTCCCATTCGCGCCGAACAGCCGCCGGTAAAGAAACAGAAAACCATTTCTTCCCAAAGGCGCTCGTCCGTTCCGGTTTTCCAGACGGCTTCAAACTCGGAAATTCTGCTCCGAATCTCGCTCCGTCGTTCGGCGTGGGCGATTTTTATTTTTTCAATCGTTAACGGCTGGTTTTCTTTTTTCACAAACTTTTATTTCGCTTAATTTTGAGAGTTTTCCCGGTAATTGTCAATGTTTTTCAGAGCAGGCATTCGATTGTATAATTTAATTTTAAGCACCTAAGAAAAAGTTATCAGGTATTTTGAACCAATTTGCGAGAGAATTTTATCGAGTTCTTCGCATAAGTTTTTGTAGGAGCTATACGCTTCCCACGACAGCCAATCATATTTTATCTT
>JAABUN010001512.1_pt1 | contig 50313 bp, 46 predicted proteins | sample 5559311 | NCBI WGS metagenome assembly JAABUN01 (sample SAMN10711877, study PRJNA513370) | rock metagenome | isolation source: Antarctica rocks | place: Antarctica: Victoria Land, Siegfried Peak sud
CGTGGAGCTGCCGGGGGCCGACCGTCGGGAACGGGGCCGGCAGGCCGTTGGCCGCGGCGTAGGTGATGACCTCCTTCTCCAGGTCCATCAGCCGGGCCAGCGCGACGTAGAGGAAGTTGCCGGAGCCGCAGGCGGGGTCCAGCACCCGGACCGCCGCCAGCTCGGCCTGCATGTCCTGGAGCTTCCCGGCGAAGGCGTTCCGGGCCGTCGTCGCGGCGCCCGTGGACTTCGCGTTGTCCCAGCGGAGCTTGAGGGCATCGGCCTCCGCCCGGACGGTCTCCCAGCGGCGCCGGAGCGGGACCATCAGGACGGGCTCGACGACGCGCTCGATGTCGGCCCGGCCGGTGTAGTGGGCGCCGAGGGCGGAGCGCTGGGCCGGGTCCAGGCCGCGCTCGAACAGCGTCCCGAAGATGGCCGGCTCGATCGCCCCCCAGTCCAGCCGGGAGGCGGCCAGCAGCCCCTTGAGCTCGTCCCCGGTCAGCGGCAGCGTCTCGATGTCGACGAACAGGCCACCGTTGAACCGGTCGATCCGCTTGTAGTTGACGACGCCACCGGAGCGCATCGCGGCGAGGAGCTGGTCGATCTGGGCGGGGAAGTCGTCCGGGTAGCCGGCGCAGTAGGTCAGCAGCTCGGTGAACAGCCCGCGGGGCAGCAGCCCGGCGTCCTCGGCGAACAGGCAGAACAGGAGCTGCATGAGGAAGTGGGCGACGGTGTCTGGCGGGAAGCCACGAACGTTGAGGGACTGAGCGAGGGCGCCGAACCGCCGGGCGGCCTCCTCGGTCACGGCGGCCGTACTGGTCCGGGGGCGGAGGCGGTCGGGGGCGGTGAAGGCGGCCCGGAGGACATCGAGGTTGGCCGGGTCGGACAGCCCCTCCAGGTCGAAGGCGTGGGTGACGGTCGGGGTGTTGGTGAAGTGGGTGCGGACCTCGAAGCGGTCGAGGTCGCAGGTGATCAGGACCGGCGGGTTCTCCAGCGCGTCGAGGTAGCGCAGGAGCTGGTCGTAGGCGGCGGAGAGGTTGGCGTGGGCGCCCTTGTACTCGACGGCGAAGAAGCCCCGCCGCCAGACATCGGCGAAGCCCTTGCCGCCGGTACTCTTGGTCGCGCCCTTCTCGAAGGCGTAGTGCTCGCCGGTCGGGTCGGCCTCGGCCGGACCGGGGACGTCGAACAGGGCGCAGAGGTCGAGGAAGTGCTGCTGGTAGGCGGAGCGCTCGGTCAGCCCCTTCGCCGCCCGCCACTTCTGCTGGAACGCGATGACCGATGGCATGGCTCTGTTCATCCCCATTGACCTCGAACACACCCAGGCATGATACCGGGTCCGTCATCGATGCTCTGAACCGGGCCTAGTGGTCTGTCACGGGTCATTAGCTAACCCTAAGCACTCCCCACTCCCGACCCCTCCCCGGCTCCCCGTCGCGCTCCGATCGGCACAGGCCGACCTTCAGCTGCGACAGGTCCCAGGGAGGGGAGAACGCACGCAACGCGATCAACCGGGCCGGCATGGCAATTGACGCTTGACGGACCACTAGGTTAGGCCACGTCGATTAGACCCTGAGGCTCATGGCCGGCGAGAATGGTGTGCTGATCAGCGTATTTCCGGACGAAGTAACATGCAAGATCCACACTGGTTCTCATTTCGACCGCAATTCATGCCGCTGCACACGCCTCAGATTCTGGCGAACGATTCATCCGGCGAGACTGATTCGGCATCGAACACTTCTCTCGCCAATGTCTAGGTTGCGGGAGACCGTAGCTCCGGAGGGACCTGGCCATCCTCACGTCCCCGGAGCTCCATGTCTCGCCGCCTCATCCCAGGCACTGCCATAGATCATCTCCATCAGGATCAAGATCGTTCATGTGGGACGCTATTGTCCTTCCGCGGATTCTGCGCGCTGACTTGCAGTGCCGGCGCTGCTTGCTCGACTTTCGCCAGCCATTCCATCACAAGTTGCTCGAACTCGTCCTGATGGGTCAGTGGCAACATGTGACCTGCGCCCGGTAGCTCTTCGTATTTCGCATTCCGAATGCCCTGCGCGAGTAAACGGGCCTGCCGGGGCGAAACCATATGGTCACTCGTCCCGGTTACCACAAGGGTCGGGACGTTGATATCGTCGAGCCAGAAACGACTATTGAACGACCGGGCCGCCGCGAACGCGACTGACATGCGACGAGCGTTATTTCGTGCTATCTGGCGGGCGAGCAAGTCCGCGTTGTCGCGGCTCAAGCGAGGACCACCACCACTCGGTCGCAGGATGCGGATCAGGTTTGAGAGGGCGGTCGTCCTGAGAGTCATGACCAGGAGGGGTGTGAAGACTCCGGCCAGACGCTCCCACCACATCAACGGCTGGAAGGTATAGGTGGAGACCAGCGTCAGGGAACGCACCTGCTCCGGCGCAAGGTGCGCGAATGCCTGAGCGGTTGCTCCACCGTGGGAATGACCGATCACATGCACGGACGTCACACCGAGCTTGTCGAGCGTTGGCAGGAGATCAAGCGCCACCGACTCAGCGTACATTGGACCCGGAATGGAACCACTATCCCCATGACCGCGCATATCAGGTGCGATGACGTGATAGCGGGTCGCCAGATGGTTGGTCAGCGACGAGAGCAGGAACCCCGACCCATAGATGCCATGAATGATCAGAACGGGCGGACCGTCACCGCGCTGGAGCAAGGCAAGTACGGACGGTTCCTGAGGTTGACTTGTCACCATGGTCTGATCCTCTTCAACAAAAGCGGACGCAAAGATAACAGCTCAGGAAGTCCCATAGGATCTCCCGAGCTGTTCTTGCTGACTGGATCGTCATGGAGACGTCGCAGATTCAGCGCCTTCGATCACTGACGGTTGGTGACCGGTCGATCAACCGTGCGAACTTCATGATGCTCAGTCCGCTTCCGGAGACCCAGGAGGCCCCAATCGTCGAAACCGCCGTCATCCTCGGTCGCATCACTCACCTGAGCAGCAACCGGCGACGCATCCTGGGCTGATACCGACGTGGCAGTCACCGTGCCAAACATCAGCACAAGAGCAAACGCCGCTACACGAAGAGCGGTTGGAAGAGTTGTTGACATTGATTAATCTCCCTAGGCCAGACATTGAACAGAACTAGGACTTGCTCTCCCCGGACTTGGCGATCGCCAGTCCAAGGAACATTCCGACGATCAGCCCAACCAGTGTTCCGCCCGTCATGCCGAGGGACCAGCCAACGAGGCCGCCGCCCATCGCTCCTGCTGCGCCACCGGCGGCGGCCCCAGCCTGGGTGCCAGCCATCCCGGACATCGTCGCGCCCTGAGCGGCCTGTGTTTCCTGCTGCTTCTCTCGATCCATAGGTCGTAAAACTCCTGCTGTGCGTCAAAGCGTCTTACGGTTCTCCAAAGTGGGAACTCGTTCACCTTCAAAAACGGTTACGAAGGTGTTATGCCATGCTGCTCATTTTTGCCCTATATAAGTGTGAGAAGCTACCTGCGGTCGAGTGAGCTTGAGCGCATCCGACTGTCCCTTGTCGCTGTCCTCGAAGGAGCGGACGGCTTCCGCTCCTGACACCCCCAACCATCTTCCTGGCTCCGGAATCCTTTCTCTTGCAATCACTACCCAAGACCAGTCCTTGACGAAGTGGTCCTCTCCCGACCAGGCTCAGACAGTTACCGTCTCCGAAGACGCGATGTACCCTGAGACGTCTCTCGACATCCCAAGGCATTCAGGGCTGAACATAACCGACAGTCAAAAGCTAGTCGGCGACGGCGCGCGTCGGCGCATTGAACGGCATCGGCTCCTCATGGCCGAGCCCCAGCCGGTCGACCACCCGTCGGACCGGCGTTGGCGCCCACCAGGATGAGCGACCGAGCAGCCGCATCGTCGCCGGGACGAGCAGCCCGCGGACGAGCGTCGCGTCGATCAGGACCAGATAGGGGACGTCAAACGCCCAATCGTCATTGGACACGTCGGACATGTCAGATGGGCAGGACTTGCGGGTGAAGCTTCCCTGTCCCGAGCCTACTGAGCCCATAACAGCCTCATGTCACGGTCATGAATAACCCGGTGAACCTCGCGGCCCCCTCACTTACGAAAAGCCCCCAGTTCTCTCCTGCACCTTCGTACGCTCGCGTGCTCAACGCGACTTGACCATCGATATAGACAATGACCACGGTTCCCTGCCGGAAAATCTGCAATTTCACTGGCTTTCCAGTTCGGTAGTCAAGAGGTCGTTCGAAGATGAACGGCTCATCCCCCGGTCGAGGCCAACGATCAAACACAACGCGGCGGGACCCGGGCTCCAGACGTATCTGGAAATAGTGGTCTAGCGTGTCGTCAGCGCGTAGGAGCACGCCAGCCGCCCGGGTACCTGCGTCAACGTCGATGGTGACGTCGAGACAGCACTCGGTTGCTTCCGAGCCTAGCAAGCACCAGGCAAACGAGTCAGGAACTTCTACGCGTACCCCATTGGCGTCACTGGACCAATTGCCCAGGCGGAAGTCAGCCGCTAACTCGATCGCTTTCGTGTACTGACGTGTCAATTCAGGCGGAACGCTCACACTTAGCGATCCGTCAGATATCTGGTTGAGTTCGTGGACGACCAGTGTTCCACCCCATTGCCACTTGCCGTCGTCGACGTTGCCACGCCTTGTCGGGTTCCAGCCGAACGAGAAATGCCGATTGCCGTCGCCCGCCGTCTTGGCCGCATAATAAGCACGAGTGTCGAAAACGTCGTCCGCCGATGCTAGCCACGGTCCCGAAAGGGTCTGGCTCGTGCGGTAGTGCGTCACCGTACGCTCTGAGAAGGTCGAGTACACCAGGTACCAGTAGTCTCCAATTCGGAACAAGTCGGGGCATTCGTGGGTGAAGTACAGCCCTGGCGACCAGAACGGTTCCTGAATCTCCCAGTCCACGAGATCCTTCGACGTGACCAGCGCGATACATCCTCGACGGTTGCCCGGGCCCACTTTTTCCCGTGCAGCTAGCAACATCCAGAACTCTTCTTCGTCCTCGTTCCAGAGGACGAAGGGATCTCGCCAATCGTGTGGCTCGTATCGCTCCTCGTTCGCGAACAGGATGGGATTCGCCGGGTCCTTGGTCCACGTGATGAGGTCAGGGCTGGTAGCGTGCATAACGGCCTGCTCTGGTCGGCCCACGACACGAAAGTGAGGATTATGCCCGGTGTAGTAGATATGGAAGAGGCCGTTATGCTCCATGACGCAGCCGGTAAAGACGTACAAATCCTGCTCATCCACGGTGCCACGTGGCAGGGCTTCGCCGTAGTCCGTAAATGTGATGAAATCGCGCGTACCAAGATGGAACCACGGCGTACCCTCCCCGCGGCCCTCATGATCGCGATAATCTTTGAGGTAGAACAGGTGGTACTCACCCTGCCAGTAGAATGGAATGAAGTCGGCAGCGACGCCGTCATTCGGCTCAAAAAAGACCTTCATCGCATCATCTCCTTGTGCTGTGCGACAGTGCGAGTCGCTCGAATACGACGCCTAGCCGGCAATTTCGCTCGAGCTCGAGCCCATCGCCCGAGCAATTCATCTCAGTTCATGATCGTGAGCTCGTTCTGTGGGCCAAGACTCAGCCAGGTAGCATCGTCTAGAAGCCAAGGAGGAAACGATACCTGGCTCGATGCGGATCATCGTCGGCGGGAATAGTTGTATCGGGCACCGTTGACATCATGGTTCCTCCAGCGCAGACACCTGATATGTCTGCCTCGTCTCATTTAGCTCCCAGCTTGGCGTTGCATCTAACCCTTGAGCCCGCCGACCATGAGGCCTTCCACTAGGTACCGCTGTCCGATCATGTAGACGATCAGGACGGGGAGCAGCGAGATGACGACGCCCGCAAGGACCACGGAGACGCTGCCCGTACCCATATACCCTTGCAGATTGACCAGACCGATCGGGAGCGTGAAATTGTCGACAGTTTTCAGGAAGATCAGGGGACGCAGGAACTCGTTCCAGTAGCCATTGAAGGTAAGGACCGCCAGGACCGCCAAGCCACCTTTGGCTAGGGGCAAGTAGATGGCCCAAAAGACCTGCCATTGGCTCGCACCGTCGATAATCGCCGCCTCCTCGAACTCCTTCGGGATCTGGAGGAAGTACTGGCGCATCAAGAAGGTGCCGAAGGCTGAGGCTAGCGCGGGTAGGATGAGCGACGCCAGTGTGTCACTGAGACCCGCCTTGCTGATAAGAACGAAGACTGGGATGATCGTCGCCTGCAACGGGATCATTAGCGTTGCTAAGATCAGCCAGAAGATGACTGTACGACCAGGAAAGTCCAGACGGGCAAAGGCATACCCGGCTAAGGCTGATGTGATCATCTGGCCAATGACTATGCTCAGTGTCACGATTGTACTGTTCCAGAAGTACGTTCTCATGGGGATTGTGGTAAAGACGTCCTTGTAGTTGCTCCAGTCTGGACTTGTCGGAATCCACTTGGGCGGGAGACTGAACGACTCCGCTGGCGTGCGCAGTGAGGTTGCCAACGTAAAGACCAGCGGCGCGAGCATGATGACGGCGGCGGCAATCAGGAGCAGCAGAGTGACGATACGGCCAGGATCGAGCAATCCCTTGCTTACGCTATGGCCGCGCGTCTGTTCGGTAAGGGACGGCGTATTGGTGGTCATGCTGCTCTCCTACTGGTAGAAGACCCAGCGACTGCTGAGCCTGAACTGGATGGCGGTGATGAGCAGGATGGCAACGAAGAGCACCACGGCGATCGTCGAGCCGTAGCCGACCTGCAGGAAGCTAAACGCGGACTCGTAAAGCACCATCACCACCGTACGTGTAGCGTCTCCAGGTCCACCGTTGGTCATGACGAACGGTTCGGAAAAGACCTGCAGAGCGCCGATGACTCCGGTGACACCGACGAAGAGGATTGTGGGGCTCAGCATTGGGATGATGATGTCCCAGAGCCTGCGCCACCCCGTCGCACCGTCAAGATCAGCCGCCTCCAACACGTCCTTGGGAATGCCACTTAGACCACCAGTGAAGATGATGAACGTGAAACCGATCTGCTGCCAGACGTAGGCGAGCACGATGGTAATCAACGCCCATCCTGCTGAGTTCAGCCACGGGATTTCAGAAATTCCGACCTCTCCCAAATAGTAATTAATAACCCCGAAGTCCTGGTTGAACATGTATGCAAGGACGATCGAGATCGAGGCGGCTGAGGTGAGCAGAGGCAGGAAGAATGCCGTTCGAAAGAAGGAGCGGAGGCCGCGGCTCTTGATCGACTGGACACCTAGAGCAAGCAGGAGGGACAGGACCATCTGCAACGCAACGGCCAGGACTACGAATTTTCCAGTGGTTACGAAGCTGTTGAGGGCCCGAGAGTCATTCGCGAGCTGGCGGTAGTTATCGAGCCCAATGAACTCCGGGTCATTGATGACGTTCCAGCGATAGAAGCTGAGTCCGAACGAAGCCACCACTGGCCCAGCCGTAAAGAGCACGATTGACAGGACGGTCGGCAGAATGAACAAGTAGCCGAGAAGAGCGCGGCGGCGGGCCATTCCCGCAAGCGTGGGCTCAGTCAGCCATCCGAGCAGGCTACGACGGTTAGCAGGCGCCGGCAGTTCGATCGCTTTCATGGTGGTGTATCGCTCCATGGAGAGGTCCACCCTCTGGCAGCTCCAGCTGCTGGAGGGTGGACGGAACTACCTACTTGGCAAAGAGCGCTTCCAGGTCCCGTTGCATGTTGTCGAGAGCCTCCTGAGGCTCTTGCTGGAAGGTCATGGCCAGGCTGGTGTACTTCATGTAGATACTGGTCATCTCGTTCGACACAGGCGGAGCAGGAATGGGAGCTGTGTCAGGGTGCTTGTCGAGGGTGTCGTAGAACACCGACCACTGTTTGGGGCCAGTGGTGGCGTACTGAGCGTCGGTCATCATCGACCGGCGGGCAGGTGTGGTGGGGTTGTCCGTGAAGAACGTTTCCATGGTCGGTTTGCTGACGTAGTGCTTCATGTACTCCCAAGCGAGATCCTTCTTCTCGGATGCTGGGAGCATGACCAAGCCGACGACCCCAAACTGATGGCGCTGGGTCTTCCACTTCGGGAACAACTGAACATCGAAGTCCTCGACGCTCATGCCAGCGTTGTGCAGTGATCCCGCCCAGAAACCGCCAGCGGGCGTCATTCCGACACTCCCGTTGGTAAAGAACCCTTGCATGAGGTCTCCACCGCCTTCCTCGACGGCAGGCATGATCTTCTCCTGGGCAAGCTGCACCATGAATTGCAGGGCTTCGACATTTGCAGGGGCGTTGGCCTGCGGTGCTTCCCAGCGCCAGCCGCCGCCGCGCGTCTGCGCCGTAGGATCGCTGGCGTAGAAGTTCTGCCAGAGCCACTCGCCGCCGGGGGCGCGTGACTCGGTCAGCAGATTACTATCGTTGACGAAGATCCACGGCATCCAGCCGCCCCAGAGCCGGTTCACGAAGCCGTACCCAAATGGAGGACCGCCGCCCTCCTTGGTGAGGGCCTTGGCCAGAGCATAGAAGTCATCCCGGGTCCAGTCTGGTCCCGGCATCGCGAGCCCATGCTCATTTAGCACCTTCGTGTTGAGGTACATATTGGCCGCGTTCCAGTCGAAGGGGAGCTGATAGAGGTTCCCCTCGTACATCATCGCCTCAACCAACGAGGGGTGTACGTCAGCAAAGTACTCCTGAAGCTCAGCGGCATCGCGCTGCACATATTCGTCGATTGGCGCGGCGAGGCCTTGGCCCGCAAAGAGCTGGGTGCCTTCTGTCGCGACCGATGTCAGGTCGGGCGTGGTGCCCGCCGCAATCATGGTTAGGATCTTGGAGAAGTACTCGTTCCAGTCCTGACCCTGAAGCGGGATGAATTCGACTTGGGCTCCGGGCACTCTCTCTTTGAATGTCTCGGCCAACGCCTCGTTTGTGGGGTCAACTTGGGTGCCATTGATCGCAATGCGCAACGTCTGGTCATCACCGGCTAGGGCATACAACTTGTGCCGCGAACCCGGCGAGGCGAATGAAGATCCGAGCCGTGTGCTCGTAGTTCCGGCCACTACGGCGGTTGTCGCTGCAGTTGTATACAGGAACTTGCGTCGAGTCAGTCGCTGCTCTTGAGAAGTCATCTTCGAGTTCTCCTGCACGTGAACGTGCATTGCTTTCTCAGCCAACGAGTCAGTTCGTCAACCTGAAGTAGTTGGGATTCAGTCACCACAGCTTCGGACTGCTGCGCATGAATCCTTCGCTACGTCTTCCACCCCTGATACCGAAAACGGCGTCGTCGTTTCGTTTTGGGTTCTGACGGGGACGCTATCAGCGAAGCAACGCTCATGGTCCCCTCGTAAACACCTCCCTGTTGGAAACCGGAAGGTGAGCGGCATGAAACTTTACGGACGCCCGTTCCACGTACCGGCACGAAGCGATGAGGTGAGCAGCATCGCGCGGAGACACGTCTGGGAGTTGACTCTGCAAGAGCTCCACCGCCAAACATCCCATCTCGAAGTACGGCAGGGCTACCGTTGAGAGCGCTGGTCGTAGGTAAGATGAAATGAGGTGTTGGTCGTCGAAACCAACGATCGAGACATCGTCAGGTACACGAAGTCCTAGATCCCGTAGCGCATCGTAGGCACCCATGGCCATGCGATCGGTGCCGCAGTAGAGCGCAGTAGGCCTATTCGGCGAGGTTATCAACTCCAAGGTTAGCTGATAGCCATCAGCCGCGAAACTGTCGCCACTGCGAACGATAGCTGAATCGAATGAGACGCCATACTTCGCAAGCGCCTGACGGTAACCGATCAGGCGTCCTTTTGCCGGGGGGTGCTCAGGATCAAGGTCCATGTTCAAAAAGCCAATTCGGCGGTGCCCAGCTGCGAGGAGTATTTCGGTCGCAAGTTGTCCTCCCCCAACTTCATCAGGGACTACATTGGAGAGTGGCAAGGTGCGACTGAAGCAGTTCAACAGGACGGTTGGAACTTCGCGAAGGCTCTGAGGTGGATCAACGTGTTTGTGCGATATCGAAGCGTAGATGATGCCGTCGACTCGGCGTTCCAAGAGCATCTGGACTCCTGCGTCCTCAACGGTTGAATCGTTGTCCGTGTTGATAATCGTCAGGAGCTGCTTGAAGCCCCAGGCCGTATTCTGAGCTCCCCTGATGATGTCTCCGGTCGAGGGATTTGATGCGATTGAGTCAGTAACAAAACCGATGCTATGGGAGCGATTCGTTTTCAAGACGCTCGCCGCAGCGTTGGGTCGGTAATTAAGTTCCTGAGCGGCTGCGAGAACCCGCGTCTTGGTTTCCTCGCTGATGCTTGTTCCAGCGGTCCTGTTGACGACGAACGACACAGTGGTCGGCGAGACGCCGGCCGCGTCTGCCACATCCCGGATGGTCGTTCGACGTTTCCTGACAACGGCCGAGCTTGTCATCGTCTACCCTCTCGAATTGCTTCGGCTGGAAGTGAACGAGTTCCTGCAACGGGCTCATCGCAGTGGTTGATTCAGTCGAAATGCAGTGAAGGTAACTGGATTTACCAGTCTAGCGTCAATGCTGAATACGTCAAGCACCAACACATCGGGAGGTGTGTCCTAGAGCGGCTCTCATGAGAGTTGACCGGTGGATTTAGACTGGAGGCATGCTCGCCGCCTACTCCCGCGATCTCCGTGAACAGCTTCTCCGGGCCCATGGCGCCGGCCTGGGTGATGCCGAGATCGCCCGCACCACCGGCGTTCAGTGTTCGTTCCCTACGGTCGCTGGCGTGCCCGCGTCCGCGAGGGGGAATTGCTCGCGCCCACACCCTGTCCCGGTCCGGCCCGGCGACTCGCGCCGGAGCAGGAGGGGCTGCTCGTGGCCCAGGTCGCCGCCTGTCCCGACGCCACCCTGGACGAATATCGCGCGCAACTCGCGGCCGAGCACGGGCTGGTCATCAGCCGCGCCACGACCGGCCGCATCCTGCAGCGTCACCGCCTGACGCGCAAAAAAGAGCCTGATCGCCACCGAGCAACGCCCCGAGCAGCGCGCCGCGTGGTGGGCGCGCATGGCCGCCGTGCCAGCCGAGGCCATCGTCTGCCTGGACGAGACCAGCACCCAGATCACCATGACCCGCACGCGGGGTCGGGCGCCAGCCGGGGTGCGCCTGACCGAGTGGGTCCCCCGCAACCACGGCGACAACCTGACCCTGCTGGCCGCCATCGGGACCGATGGGGTCAAGGCGCCCTTGGTCTTCCCGCGAGCGACTGGATGGGGACGTCTTCCGCCAGTGGGTGGCGCAGTGGCTGGTGCCGTAACTCAAACCCGGGCAGGTCGTGGTCCAGGACAACCCGTCCGTCCACAAGGTCGCGCGGGCCCGGGTGGCGATCGAGGCCGCCGGCTGTCGGTTGGAGTTCCTGCCGACGTACTCACCGGACCTCAATCCGATCGAGTTGCTGTTCGCCACGGTCAAGGAGCAGGTGCGCGGCGCCAAAGCCCGGACCCCAGAGGCCGTGCGCGACGCGATCGGGGCGGCGCTCGACCGGGTCACCCCGGCCGAGCTGACCGCCTACTACCGTCACTGCGGTTACACCACAACCGGACAACCACCGTGAGAACCGCTCTAGTGGTCCGTAAAGCGTCAATTGCCATGCCGGCCCGGTTGATCGCGTTGCGTGCGTTCTCCCCTCCCTGGGACCTGTCGCAGCCGACGGTCGGCCTGTGCCGATCGGAGCGCGACGGGGAGCCGGGGAGGGGTCGGGAGTGGGGAGTGCTTAGGGTCAGCTAATGACCCGTGACAGACCACTAGATCCATCCCAGCCTGGCGTAGCCGCGAGCGATGATCCTATCCGCTCGTGAAAGGGTGGCGCACACCTGATCGATCCACAGCTCCGATGCCCGCTGCTCAAGGGCTCGACCCTCATCGACCAGGCGCTGGTAGGTCGCCTCGCGCATCCTGGCCGGCCGGGGCAGATGGCGCCAGTGGATCGTCTCGCGGGGATACGACGGGAGATAGCCGAGCCGCCGTGCCAGGCGGAACCGGCGGCGATCGATCCGGTCCAGTTCACCGATCCGCGTGCTGCGGTAGGCCAGCCGGGCACAGTGACGACAGACAAACCGGTGATCGGTGCGGGCAACGTAGACGACGGCGACGCGCTCCCCGCACGCTCGGCACCGGAGCCACCAGCGTTCCCCGCCGTAGTGACACGGCGTCGTCTCAAGTACGAAGCGATCCTGAGCCGGGGCTGGGTCGGTGCCGGCGACTCCGCGCTCATAGGTGAGGACCAGGACGGGATTGACCGCCGATTGATCGATCGCAAACCCCACACTCGCGAAGGCTTTACCGTCCCGGCTCCAGGTAATGACCCCCTTTGTGATCGTGCTGATCGCACCCTGACGCACCAGCTCGCGGATATCCAGCGAGAGCACTTCGTCCGTGTAGCGGGTCCCTTCGCGCTCCCGGCTCACTCCCAGCCCCTTTTTGCGTGCCGAGGAAGCCGGACAACCCCATGATTGAGCGGATATTGGCGGCTTTTGGGACGATTTTCGGACCACTTTTCCGGGTTTCCAGTACCGCACCATACGGGACCCTCCGTTCGTGTCCGTTTCCAGTTGCGGTGATCGGTTCCCGGGCGCGCCACGCATTCCGAAATCATTAGGGAAAGCTCTCCTGGTCTCTGACCTTCGGGAGTAATCGCACCGGTTGCCCGAGGTCCATCACCATGTATCGCCGGGTACCGACCCCCGGCGACGGATGGGCGATGACCACGATCGGCACCGCCTCCAAGTCCATGGCGATTGCGTCCCGCGTCGCCTGATCCATCCCGTCCGTCAGCCACGCCGGGACCTCTTTTGCGCGTCGTGACCTGGACGGCCACGGTCCCGGCCAGCGTGGTCGCCAGAATGTCCGGCTGTCAGTGGCGGGCCCCCGGGATCGGCAGGCGACTCGATCTGTTCCTCAAGGCCCGACCGGAAGTGATCGATCTCCTCAGCGCCAGCCGATTGCAGATCCGTCGCGAGCCGGACGGCCACCAGCGCCGCCAGGTGGTCGCCACGGGCGTTGCCAGGCGCCGGATGCCGGACGAACCAGCGAAAGGCGGCGGTCGTGACCCGGCCGTCGTGACGGAGCTCGTGGCCCAGGCGGTCAGCTTCCAGGACCAGCTCCATCGTCAGGTCCGGATGCGAGGCGATCGCTTCGGCCAGCGCGGCATCAGAGCAGGTGAGCAGGTCGACGTCGAAGACCGGGGCCGGCTGGGCGGTGGCGAGCAATTGGATGATGATCTCGCGATAGGCGGCGATCTCGGCGCGGAGCTCATCGGCCAGTCGGTCGGGTGGCCCGACCCGAAGCGTGCCGTCGACCACGCGGGCGGTCAGGCCAGCCTTCTCGAGGCGATCGAGCAGGGCGGCGGCGCTGTCAATGTCCGGTATCGCCGGTGGACTTAGTTCGCTTATCTCGCTTCTCTCGCTACCTACAGACGTGTAAGTAGAGGCCGATTCTGTGCTCTCGGGAGTGCGAGATAAGCGAGATAAGCGGGGAAATGGGTCAACCGCCGGCCCGGTCCGACGAGAGCGCATCAAATCGAGCGGTGTCATGCTGCCTCCCACAGGGTGCGCGGCCGGCCGGTCGTCTCTTCCCGGCGGCTCCGGATGTATCCGGCAGCAACCAGTGCCTCAAGAGCGGTGGCGATACGTGAAGCCCGGACGTGTCGGCCGAACAGATCCCCGAGGTCGCTCTGGGAGAGCGGACCGTCTCGCAACGCCTCCCGGATACGGTCCGCCACGGCGTCACCCAACTTGTCGCCGAACAGGTAGGCGGCACTATCAGCCGCGTATTGCCAGAGGGCCAACGCCGACTCCAGATGGTCGGCCGTGATCGTGCCACTGCCGTCGAGTAGGGCGTAGATCATTGAGAACCGGAGGGTCTGGGCCTCTGCCCGATCGGTCAGGGCACCTGCCAATCCCACCCCAGAGGCAGACAGGGACGGATAGACCTCGGCCCAGAGATCGCGGGCTTCATTGCTTCGATGCATTCGAGCGATCTTGCGAGCACTGCATAGAGCGGTCCGGGTCCGATGCACCAGATCCTCGCGGATGTGATCGGGTAGGCTGCCGGGTTCCGGTAGCAGCTTCGACCGCCTAACCGCAATCCAGGCGAAACGGTTGCCGAGCCCGTTGGCTGCACTCGTCTCGTCCAGGACTTTGAGGAGCTCGGTCTTGGTGATGTGACCGTTGAGACTGACATGCGGATACGCACAACGGGTCTGGGAATTCTTGGTTAGCCCGCCAAGTGGTCGGCTGTCCCAGGCTCCTCGGATGGTTTCGCTGACGGTTGAGCCGTCTCGGCGGGCGACGTTGAAGAGTGCGCTGAGTTCTTCCTCGAGAAGGTACAGGCGCTTGTCTGCGACGCCCTCGTCCTCGACGACTTGCTCACCCTTCTTCATTCGTTCTACAGGATCGCGGATGGCGTAGATCAACCCCTCGCCACTGCCAACGCCGCCAAACATGCGGGCCGCCCAGGCCGGATCGGCCTCCGAGATGATCCTGCGAGGGGCCGCGTGACTCGTTCCCTTACGCCCCTTGGACGTGTCGCCAACCAGAGCGACAAACAAGTTCGGGTGGTGGCGCGACTCGCTCACGACGTAGTGCGGACCGCATCCGACGGCGCTCCCGTACATCGTGAGAAAGGTGGTGAGGGTGGCGACCGGATCGCTCTCACTGATTGGATCGATCGCTGCGACGACATCACTGGCAAGACCGTGTCGGGCGGCTGGGTCCAACTGGGGCCATGGCGGGAGGAGTCGGACGACTGGCGCCGGTCGATCGGCTCCCCACGGGGTATCCCAGGCGCTCATGACGCCGCCTCCAGCACACGACGCCCGTTTCCCAGCACGACGAGTGCATCGTCAGGCGAGATACGTGGCAATGCGACGCCGAATCGACCAGCAAGGTCCTCGACGGCCCGGACGAACGACACGCCCTCGAGGTCCCGGTAGAGCTGGATGATGTCACCTGTCCACTGGCAGCGTCGACACCAGGCACGACCGTAGCGGTCACTGGATGAAGGCCAGACGACGAATCGATCGCGGCCCCCGCACCATGGACACGGGCCAGCCAACTCGCCGGAGGAACTGCGGCGAGCGGGGGACCAACCGTACAAGTCCAGGGGGTAGCGGACATCGGCGACGCGCTGCAATTCCTGGGCAACGCCGGCCAAGTCAACGATCCAGCCAGCCCGGGGATCCGGCCCTCGGCCGGCCGCGTGTCCATCGATGCGCCGGGCGAGTTCTCGCTGAAGTGGAACGAGACGGGCTCGGACAAGGTGCTTGTAGGTCGAGTCGTCGAACATCTCGCGGACCGCGCACCACTCGTTGGTGAGGTCCGCAACCGAGGCCAGCAGTTCCGTTCCCGAGATGGTCGCTGTGAGGGCTGACTCGGTGGTGTTGGAGGCCATCTACGCCGCCTCCGATCGCGAATCGGCCGGTACGGAGCCGGCCTGCTCATCACGGGCAGCAATGGCCATGTCCAGGTTCTGGGCTACCTGCCAAGTGAGGGCAGCATCTGGTCCCCACCTCGCGGTGAACTCGGCGACGATGATCTCGAGTCGACGAATCCGTGTGTCATTCCGGTGTTCCAGTCGTGGTATCCTCACGGTGCAAGCACTTTCATGAGCGGTCGTCGGGAGTCCAGCCCCGGCGGCCGCGCTGCGTTTAGGCGGCGTCTTGAAGCGCCTCGACGAACTCGATCAAGGCCTGCCGCGGGATGAGTCGGCGGGTACCGATCTTGACCGAGCGGATCTGTCCCGCCGCCATAAGCTCGTATAGCCGAGCCCGGCTGACACTCAGCTGCCAAGCGGCCTCGACGGGTGAGTACATCAGGCGGTCGAGTGCTGCGGTCGGTGCGACCGGTCGTTCCATAACGCTCACGCTTGGCTCCTTCTCCCTGTCCATCGGAACACCTGTGGACGTGACTAAAGCCTAGAGAGCGCCTAGACGCGTTAAACGCGGTAGCTGCGGTACGGCAAGAGTGCCGTCCGGAACGCGGTAATCGGGTGCTAATGAGGCTAACGAGACCTAATTTTCAAGGAGTGGTGGGGGCCAGAAGAGCTTTTGATCCTCCCGCCATTCCTTCTTTGTCCTATTCCACAGGTTCTCGCCGAGTTGGTAGCCCTTCGTTCCAAGAAACTGCCGAAACTCATCATCGGTCGGCGCCTTGTCACGGCGATCCTCATAGAGACCGCGTTGCTCCCAATACAACCGCTGGGCGACCACGTAGTCGGGAATGACACGACGACGTTGCGGCGCAACGGTCCTGCGAATCTTCGGCGCGGATCGGTAGTCGCCCCGTCTAAATTCCAGGCGATCGATGAGCGTAGCGAGTACTGCAACCGTCGGGATGTCATGCAGAAACTCGCGGAAGACGTTCTCCCCTAGAAGGAATCGCTGCAATCGCTTGTTGGCGGCTCCCCAACCCGTCAGTCCCTCGTCCAGATTCCCTCCCAGCTTGACAATGTCAGCCGGGAGATATTCTGGTAAGTCGATGAAGAGTTCACGGGCGAGCCAGACCCGTGGAGGGAAGTAGGGGTCGACATTGAACGGATCGCCAGAGGCCAGCGGCTTCCGAAATTGAGCGCTCAGGTCGATGCATGTCAACGCGTCATCGATGAGCACATCCCACATCATCTGTTCGCTCGGCAACGCCCTGTCGGAAAGCACCCTTGCCTTGCCCTGCCCAATCCCACTAATTGCCGAGCGCCAGAGACGCTCCGACAATTCGAGCAGCCGTGTAGCGAAGCGAAGCTCGATGAAGTCCGGAGGCAAGGGACCAGGGGGACGGGCGTTCATTAGGGCAACTCGAACCGCCGACGGGCTAGCCAACGGCCACTCCCGATATGCGATCACGGCTTCTCGAGCGTCTGTGTCCCATCTCATCGAATCGAACGCACCGATTGGTACACTACTCATGTCGCTCGCCCTCCAATGGCGATTGACCACGCCCCGGCCAGTTGCCACTGGTGCGGGGCCTCGTCATAGATTGACAGCAAAAGTGACAGCAGGGCCAGTGGACGCCGGTGTCCACCGGTGTACACCGGTGGACACCGGTGGAAGAAGCATAGTCTATAGGTGCGTATCTACAGCCTTTCTTGACAACTATAGACGGCGGTGGACGAGCATGCAGCGAACTTAAACATCGCTGGGGCAACCCGTGTGGGTTCGAATCCCACCGCCCGCACCCTGAGACGCAACCACATGCACCCAGAATGTGACACCTATCCGTGCAGCGGTCCGACTATTCAGTACTCGAACGGTTCGCGGCACCATGTCCAGGCTAGATACGTCGCGAGAACTGCGTTGTGGCGCCGTTCGGTTGGCTCAGTGGGTCACGCCTGCCCCTGGGTGAAATCGATCACCGGCCGGACCTCGACCACGCCGTAGGTAGGCAGGTCATTCGCCCATTGCAGCGCCGTCTCCAGGTCCTCGCACTCCATGATGTAGAACGCCTCGATCTGGGTGGCTCCCTCAGTGAACGGGCGGCGTTCGACGGCATCGCCGAGGGAATGTCCGGCGATCTTCGTCTTGACGAGGCGAGCATCGGCCGCGGCCGGTTGGAGCGCGCCGTTATCAGCGAAGACACCGGCGTCCTTCGCCTTCGCATCGAACGCCGTCCAGACGTCGAAGTCCTCCTGTCCGCCACTGGCCGCGTCCGCCTCGGCCCACAACAGCATGAGAAAGCGCACCGCTGGTCTCCTTGTTCGCTACACTGCCAACCGATCACCGGTCGCAAGGCAGAACCGCTGTATCGACCCGTGTTGACGTCATCAGGAGGTCTGTCATGCGTTGGTTCTCGGCAAACGCGCTGGTCATCGCCATCGTCCTCACGTTCGTCGCGGCCGGCTCATCGATTGCTGTCTCGCAGGCGATCAATACCCCTGTCGCAGGGACGCCGACGACTGGCACTCCCAATGGCGACACGCCCGTCGCCATCTCCGGCCCCGGTAGCGGTGGTCCGAGTCTTCAACAGCCGGTGGATCTGATCGATCAGCTTCCCGCCGCAACACCAGGCGAGGTCTCAGTCGTTGCCTCCTATCCCATCACGACCGGAGCGGACGGCATTGCCGCGACAATGGTTCTTCTCCGGAATGCAACGGATCAGCCCGTCGCGAATGTATCGGTCGCAGGTACGGTCCGCGATGCGTCAGGAGCTCTCATGGCGGTCGGGGCCAATGAGACTACCTGGCCACCGGTCATCGCTCCGGGACAGGTAGCACACGCCTACATCCAGTTTCAGGGTGCCGTTGCCAGTAGGACAGCTGGCGAGTACGCCGCGACATGGGGTCCTGTGCCCGCTTCCTCCTCAGGCGTCAGCCTGGAGATTCAGGAAGCCAACTCCCTCGGAGACAGCATCATCGGCTTCGTTCGGAACCCAGGCAGCGACACTGCCTATCAGGGTGTCCTGGCGGCATCGTGCTATGACACCAACAGCCAGATGACGAACTGGCTCTATCGACCACTCGAGAACACGAGCCTCGACGCCAATCATGTTGTGCCGTTCAACGTGGCCTTCAACACACCGGGCTGCACGTCCTTCGTCCTGACGGCTGGCGCCTGATGCGCTGGCTTGGGTGACCGCGCCCGAGTGCCTACACAGCTGGAACGCATCCCCCGCCGGCTGCGTCAGGCCTGTCGTCCGCGGCGCCCATGTCCTCCCTCCTGTGTGACCGCTCAGTGAGAACTCGATGACATCCGGTTGGGATCGCAAGCTACGCCGCGCCGATCGCCATCACCAGCCCATCATTCGGCATGGCGGGCGACGAGGTGACGAAGAGGACGACGCCACCATGCGGTGTCGTGATCTCGGCCAGCGGCTCGCCGAAGAGGTCGTGGATCCGGCCGATGACCTGACCGGCCGTCACCTCGTCGCCGGCGGCGACCGTCGGGTACCAGAGCCCCTCGGCCGGGGAGCGCAGCCAGGTGAAGGCGGTGACCTCGGTGACGTCCTTCGCCTCCGGCGCCGCGCCGGCGACCATCCCGAGGTGGCGCAGGACCCGGCCGACACCATCGACCAGCAGCTGGGTTTCCGGCTCGGTTAGCAGGCCGCGACCGCCGGCCTCGGCCAGGACGCCCGGCACACCGGCCGCGGCGGCGGCCGAGGTCGTCGTTCCGCCCATTCCGGGCTGCGGGGTCGAGGCGACGAGGTAGGGGAGGCCGAAGGCGCGGCCCAGTTCCGCCGACGCCCGGTCGGTCGCCGCGTCGCCGGAGACGGAGTAGATCGAGAACGGGACCAGGTCCTCGACCATGTCGCCACCGTGGAGGTCGACGAGGAAGTCGCTCGGCGCGATGACGGCCCGGAAGATGGCGTCGGTCAGAGTCTCGGTGAAGGTCCCGGCCGGGTCGCCGGGGAAGGCCCGGTTCGGGTTCTTCTGGTCGATCGGAGAGACGAACGGGGTTCGCGAGAGGAAGGACGGGATGTTGATCAGCGGCAGGGAGACGACCGTCCCGCTGAGCGCCGCCGGGTCCAGCGCCCGCGTCACCCGGATGTTGGCCTCGATCGCCGGGTACTCGGTCGGGTGGACGCCGGAGATGACGGCCAGCCGGGGTCCGTCCGTGGCGCCGCGGGTGACCGTGTGGGGCCACGACCAGTCGGCCAGGGTCGGGTGCGAGAACCGCAGCTGACCGCGCCGGACGGTGCCGGGCTCGGGCAGCTCGATGGTGTCGAGGGCGTCGACGGTCGTCAGGTTCTGCTCATCGGTGGACATGTGTCGGTCTCCATGGGTGGTCGGGAACGAGCGAGGCCGGAATGGGGCGCTATAGTGCCACGAACCGGCCGTGGCCGAGCGACGATCGGATCCGCTCGCGGACAGGACACGGGACCGACGGTGGCACTATCGGGCGAAGGGCGAGCACGAGCCATGGGACGACCGATCGACGGGACGGCGACAACGGACGGGACCCGGACATCATCGGTTCCGTCCGCGCTGATCCGTGACGCCACCGATGACGACATGGCCGGGATCGGTCGCCTGCACATCGACAGCTGGCGATCCGCCTACGCCGGGCTCCTCCCGCGGCCGTTCCTGGACCGGCTGACCTACGAGGAGCGGGAGGGTCGCTGGCGCCGCTGGCTCGAGGACGACGACGGCCGGCGGCTCCTGCTGGTCGCGGTCGACGGCGACGACCTCGTCGGCTTCGTCGCCGGCTGGCCGGAGCCGGACGGAGCGCCGACGATCATCGAGGTCGCGGCGCTGCACGTCGCCCGCTCGCTGCATGGCCGCGGTCTCGGGAAGCGCCTGCTCGCCCGCGTCGCCAGCCGCGGCGAGCGGATGGGCTACGCCGCCCTGTAGCTGGAGATGCTCGAGGGCAACCCGACCGGCGGGTTCTATGACCACCTGGGTGGACGGGTCACCGATCGCTACACCAGCATCCTCGACGGCGAGGCGGTGGCCGACCTCCGCTACCGCTGGGACGATATCGCGACGCTGAGCCGGCTCGACCGGCGGGACGAGGATCAGGTCGCCGGGGCGACGGGTTCCGGCGACTCGGCGACTGGGACCGGCGCCCGGTAGGCCGGGAAGAAGCCGTCCGGGCCCGCCGCGGGAACTCCGGCGCGACCCTCCCAGCGGCTGGTCAGTTCGTCGTAGGCGGCCCGATCGATCACGATCCGGGCCGTCTGGAACAGGTGGCGGTCCGGTGAGAAGCCGGACTTGAACCAGAACAACGCGTCCTCGGTTCCACCCAGACCACCTCCCAGGTGCATGAGCCGGTGTCCGCGGGCCTTTGCCCAGAACACGGCATCCCGGATGATCAACTTCGACGGCGCGAAATGAAAGAACGCCGAGCGCGTTCCGACCAGATGATGCTGGACGCCCTCTCCGACTTCCGTGAAGATGCCGGCCGCCGCCACGTCCTCGCCCTGCCGGACTACGGCGATCATGACCCGACCATCGAGCGCCGCGATCAGGTCGGTCACGTAGGCGGCGTCGAAGTAGTACGACGCCGAGGCGTCGAGCCGGTCCATCGTCTCCGTGTAGACATCGACGAATGCCGCGATCGACTCCGGCGTCCCGCGGTCGTCCAGCGTGCAGGTGAACCCCAGATGATCCAGCCGGCGCAGGTTCTTCGCGTGATCCCTGCGCAGGTCCCGGAACAGCAGCTCCCGGTCCGGCCGCAGGTCGATCGAGACGGTCTGACCGTGATCGACGACCAGACCGTGCTGACCCAGAACGCCGGCGTCGACCGGCAGCAGCGGGTTGAGCCGGATGAACAGGCTGACGACGCCGCGCTCGCGGAGCAGCGCGATCGCCGCGGTCATGGCCTCGTCGAGGAAGTCGTTCCCGCCCCCGTCTTCCGCGTCGCCGGGCGTGATGCCAATACCAGGGTAGCCGTAGGGGCTCACGGCATCGCGCCAGCCTCGACGACCCGAAGCGTCCGGGATCTCCCGCAGGAGGAACGGCAGCAGCAGCCGGCGCTCCCCCTCCTCGGCCAGGATCGCGACGGCCACACCACCCTCGAACCGGGCGGCCAGCGTCCCATAGCCCGGTAGCGAGTAAAAGTCATTCGACATCGTGCCCAGGGCATCACCCCACCGGGAATCGCTGGTCTCGATGATCTGAACGCGCATGATCTCCTAGGCTCCCTTGTCGTCACGCGAACCGGGGGTATTCCCCAGCGGGCCAGCTGGCTGGGTCGCGACCGCCGACGACGCGCCGCCCCGCGCGGTGTGGGCTGCCGGCGGGGACTGCGTGGCCCGCAGCCGGGCCAGGTCGCCCTCACCGGCCGGGTCCCGGACGACGTCATCGGACCAGCGGATCAGCATCGCGATCGTCCTGAGTCCGATCCGCGCGTCCAGGAGCAGGCTCCAGTGCTCGACGTACTGAACGTCCAGTTCCAGCTTGTCGTCCCAGCTGAGCTGATTGCGCCCACTGATCTGGGCCAGACCACTGATCCCAGGCCGGACGGTGTGGCGCAGTCGCTCGCGCCCGGTGTAGGCCGGCAGGTAGTGCGGCAATAGCGGCCGGGGCCCGATCAGGCTGAGGTCGCCCCGGAGAACGTTGACCAGCTGCGGCAACTCGTCCAGACTCGTCCGGCGCAGGAACCAGCCGAGGGAGGTGACGCGATCTTCCGAGGAGCGCTCGGCGCCGTTCGCATCGGTGACCGCCTCGTCGAGCGTGCGGAACTTGTAGACCGGGAACTCCGCCTCATGGAGACCGATCCGGCGCTGCCGGAAGATGACCGGACGGCCCATCGCGAGGCCGACCGCGACGGCGATACACACCAGGACCGGAGCGAGGACGATCAGTGCGGTTCCCGCGAGAATCAGGTCGACGAACCGCTTGACTCGCCGGGCTCCCGGGGACGACAGGGCCGCAAGGACCTTCATACGGATTCACCCATCGGTGCACGCCCGGCTCCGGAGCCGGACGCAATGTCCCTGAGCAGGACCGATCGGAACCCGCACACCTGCGTCAGGACGCAATAATAGCGCAGGTCACCCCAGCCGAATATGCAGGGTGCCGCTCGGGGCAGGTCAAAGGGTGTACCTTGACCGGTAATGGTTCGAAACCGGCGCGGGGGAACGTGAGTGGTCAACAGCGTGAATCGTCGCGGGCTGGCAACCGCCGCCGCCGGTCTCATGGCCGCCGGCGCCGGGATCTCCCCGCGGCTTGCGGCCCAGGACGCCACGCCGGCTGAGGCGGCGTGGTTGATGGCTGCCGACTTCGGCGCGACGGGCGACGGCACCACGGACGACTCGGCCGCCGTGCAGCAGGCGCTCGATACCGCCGAAGAACGCGGCGGCGGGACGGTGGTCCTCGGTGACGGGACCTTCCTGTGCAACCTCACGATCGGATCCCGGACGACCCTGCACGGCATGGGCCCCCGAGCGACGACGCTGCTCTCGGTCCCCGGTTCCAACCGGAGCGTGGTCGCCGGCCGTGGCTTCGCCGACCTGACCGGGACCGACAAGGCCACACCCGAGACGCGCGGCGCGAACTACGTCGGTATCGCGAATCTCTGCATCGACGGCAACCGCGTCGCCAACACCACCGGTTATGGGATCCAGATCTGGGGGCGATCGCACATCTTCCAGGATCTGATCGTGCAGAACTGCGCCGAGGACGGGATCTTCCTGGAGTTCACCACCCACGATGCCGGGGAGATCGAGGACGATCTCGAAGGGTTCTTCACCAACATCAAGACGATCAGGAACGGCGGCAATGGCTGGACGCACCGGGGGCCGCACGACTCGATCCTCTCCCAGTTCGTGACCTTCTCCAACGACGGCTGGGGCTTCCGTTCGGAGGCTCGGGCCAACTCCTACAACGGCGGCATCAGCGGGACCGGCTGGAACAGCTGGCTGAACGGTCTTGGCTCGTTTCACTTCGGCGCGCCGCCGGGGTTCCTGTCCGACTCGGCGGCGTCCGGGTCGAACCGCGGGACCGGCATCGAGTTGACGGAGGGCAGCGGCTCGGTGCGGATGACCGGCATCCTGATCCTCGGCCACGAGGTCGGGCTCCATCTCCGGGGCGGCAACCATCTCTTCAACGGAGTCGTGCTGAACTCGGTCTCCGGGACCGCTGACCAGGCCGGTATCGGGATCCTGATCGACAATGCGGGGCTGTGTCTGCTCGACGTGACCGGCAGCGCCAACGAGCGCGCCATCGTCATCGCCGGGGAGTGGGGTCCGAACATCATCCGCGGGCGGTTCAACGTCCCCGAGGGTGGCCAGCTGCTGGCCGGTCCGGTCGCCGAGGCCACGAGCCTGGACCTGGTCAGCATCGGGACAGGCGGCGGCGAGCGCATCGTCCAGATTCCGGGCCTCACACGGTACGAGGCACCGGTCTGACACATCCGTGACAGGGAATGAAGACCCGGTGCCCGCGTCACGGAGTCACCGGGGGAGGGAAGACAACCATGCATCTCGTGACGGGCGGGGCCGGCTTCATCGGATCGCACATCGTCGCCGGTCTGCTCAAACGCGGGGACCGCGTCCGCATCCTCGATTCGCTCGTCTCGGGGAAGCGGGAGAACCTTCCCGCCGACCTGGCGAACATCGAGCTCATCGAGGGGGACCTCCGGGACGAGGCCGTCGTTCGGGAAACCGTCGCTGGGGTGGACGTCATCTTCCACCACGCCGCGCTCGCCTCCGTCCCGTATTCCATCGCCCAGCCCAGGGAATGCTTCGACATCAACGTCGGCGGTACGATCAACCTGCTGTCCGCGGCCCGGGACGCCGGCTGCCGACGGGTCGTCTTCGCCTCGTCCTCGTCGGTCTACGGCGATGGCGACGATCAGGCCCGCCGGGAGACCGACAAGCCGAACCCGCAGTCGCCCTATGCGATCTCGAAGCTCGCCGGGGAGCAGCTCTGCCAGGTCTACACGACGCTGCATGGGCTCGAGACGGTCGCGCTGCGCTATTTCAACGTTTTCGGTCCGGGTCAGGATCCGGCGTCGCAGTACGCCGCCGTGATCCCGAAGTTCGTGGCGGCGTTGACCTCCGGCGCCGAGCCGGTCATCTACGGCGATGGAGAGCAGTCACGCGACTTCGTCTTCGTCGGGGACGTCGTGAACGCCAATCTCCTGGCGGCCGGCGCGGCCGGTGCCGCCGGGCAGGTCTTCAACATCGCGTCGGGCCGCTCCCGCACGGTCGATGAGACGCTGGGCGAGATCGCCGGGATCATGGGTGTGGATGCCCACCCACGCCACGAACCGGCCCGGGTGGGCGATGTCCGGATCTCGCGGGCCGACATCTCCAGCGCCACGGCCCGCCTCGCGTTCAGCCCACAGGTCTCATTTGCCGACGGCCTGGCGAGGACGGTTCCCGCCCACGTCTGAACCCCGCGCGGCGAGCAGGGGGTAGGCCGTCAGCCAGTCTGGTCTACGGGCTCGGCGGTGAGATCCCGTTGGCGGCGAGGTGGCGGTCGTAGAACTCCCGCAGGGCAGTCCGCATGGCGGCTGGGTCGAAGTCGCGCAAGGCACGCCGGCGCCCCTCGGCGCCATGACGGGCACGGAGTTCGGGGTCGTCGAGATAGCGCCCGATCGCGGCGGCGAGCTCGCCGGGCGCATGCGGCGGGACGAGGAGGCCCGTCCGCCCCGGCACGATGGCATCCACGCAGCCGGTGACGGTGGTCGCGACGACGGGGATCTCCATCGCGTTGGCCTCGATCAGGACGGTCGGCAGGCCCTCGCGATAGGTCGGCAGGGTCAGCACGTCCATCGCGGCCAGTGCGGCCGCCGGGTCGGCCAGCCGACCGGTGAAGTGCACCCGCTCGTCCTCCCGGAGCACGGCGAGCGTCTCGGGGGAGGCGGGGTCATCCGGCTCCTCCGGGCCGACCAGCAGGAGGTGGGCGGTCGGGAAGCGCAGGCGCAGGTGCCGCCAGGCGGCCGCGAGGTCGTCGATCCCCTTGTCATGGGCAAGCCGCCCGATGAACCCGACGATCAGTGCGTCATTGGGGAGTCCCAGTTGCCCCCGCGTGGTCAGCCGGGGCGTGGGTCCGAAACGAAGCGGGTTGAACTGACCGTCGGCGTCGACGCCGTTGGCGCTGCCGTTGACCAGCACGACCGCTTTCTCCCGGGCACAGATCCCCTCCCGGACCGCCTCATCGCGCAGCGAGGGGCCGACGCAGATGACCTCGTCGGCCAGCGTGCAGGCGATGCGGGTCGTTCCCTTCAGCAGGGCCCGGCGCAGCCCGGTCCTGGTCTGATGGGGCATCCCGTGGAGATGGAAGATACGGACCGGTCGCCGCGTCAGCCGGGCGGCGACCATCCCGAGCAGTCCGCCCTTCGGGGTCGATGCGTGAACGATCGTCGGGCGCAGCCGGGCGAGCAGCACGGTCAGGCGGGCGAGTGCGACGAGGTCCCTGCGTGGCGTGATCTGCCGGGTCATCGGGATGCCGTGCGCCGGAACCCCCTCGGCGGCGGCGAACGCCTCGAGTTCGGGACCCGGAGCCGTCACCGCGTGGACCTCGTAGCCATGATCCCTGAGCGATGATGGCTGGCCCCGGAAGAAGGCCAGCGACATCGGGACTGTCGTGATCAGCGCGATACGGCAAGGTTGAGGCATCGGGTGCAGGTCCCTGAGCTAGTGTGCTGGCGGTCACGTCGAACCGGCGGGAGCGGATCAACGGGGTGCTCGCTCATCACCGGATCACCGGGTCGACGGTCAGATCGCGGGGCTGGCCGGCCCCTCGCCGTCCGGGACGCCGGCGGCCGGGACGCCGAGACCCGCCAGGACCATCTGCCAGGCGTCGATCTCATCCGGCGTGGTGGGAAGGGCCCGATGACGCAGGAGCCGGTAGTCCAGCCGGAGGCCGATCGCCGCGGTATCGAGGGCGAGCCGCGCGACCTGCCCGGTGACCGCCTGGGCGGCCAGCAACGGGCTTCCCTGCCGCAGGAGCTCACGGCTGAACCCGACGGCCATCTGGCGGCGGCTCCGGAGGATCTTGCTCATGCTGAGCCGCGACTCGCGGTAGCCCAGGAGCAGCTCGGGCAGGTTGGCGTAGCGACTGTGGCGGTGCGCCCACAGCAGCATGTCCTGGTCCATGGCGAGGGAGCCGGGCCGGGTGGGCCAGCGGCGGAAGAAGTCGATCCGGCCCATCAATGTCGGATTCGCCATCGGGAAGCCGGAGGCCGGGTGCCGGGTGATCCCGGCGTGATCGGCTGGCGGGCGGCGGGCGCCGATCGACCGGTAATCGTCCTGGAAGACCAGCAGGCCGGTGCCGACGAGGTCGGGCTGATCGTCGGCCCGCAGCCGGTCCACCTGGCGCTCGAACCGCCGCGGGTACGCGATATCGTCGCCATCCATGCAGGCGTGCAACTCACCCGACGCGAGGTCGACGGCCTGGTTGCGCCGGGCCGGCAGGCCGCGCGCCACGCCGTCCGAAAAGACCCTGACCCGAGGATCGTCGAACCCATGCATCACGTCGAGCGTCCCGTCGGTCGAGCCATCGTCGATCAGAAGCACTTCGATCTCGCCGTAGGTCTGTGCCAGGATCGAGCGAACCGCCAGATCGAGCGTCTTCGCGTTGTTCCGGACCGGAATCCCGACCGTGATCAGGGGCTGGTCGGACAGCGTCGTCATCGTGCGACTCCAATCTTCCAAAGGTGGTAGCCAGAACGCATCGGCCCGTTTCCCCGCGTCCCGACTATCCGAGCAACCCACGGCCGACCATCCGCGGCTCAACCCGATCCAGCACGCTCGACAGACCAGGGTAGAGCACCCGTGACAGTCGACGGTTCCGGCGCGGTCGACCCGGCTCGGCCAGCACCTCGCGGTAGAGCGCTTCATGGGCGGAGACCATCGTCTCCGGTCGGAACCGCTCGATCGCGGCCAAGCTCGTCGCCTCCCGCTCGGCGGGCGTGGCGGGGTTGGCGAGCTGCTCGCGCAGCGCCGCCGCCAGCGCGTCGATGTCGCCCGCGGGCAGCAAGTGGTGACCTCCCGCCAGGATATCCGAGACGCCACCGACATCGGTCGCGATCACCGGTGTGCCGCACATCATCGCCTCGATGACCACGCTCGGGAAGGCGTCGGCCAGGGAGGACGAGACGAGGACGCTGGCCGCCCGGTAGTGGTCGGCCAGCTCGGCGGAGGACTGAATCCCGAGGAAGCGGACCCGCTCGGCGATGCCGAGGCTCACGGCCTCACGACGGAGGTCCGCCTCCAGCGTCGAGATCTGGTAGACCAGCAGCAGGTCGGCGTCCTGGTCGACCTGGGCAAACGCCCGGAGCAGCACGTCGACGCCCTTGAGCGGGATCAGTTGCCCGACGAACAGGATCGATGGTCGCTGGTCGTCCGCCGGAGCGGAGTGGGGCGGAGCATAGTGATACGTCCCGCTCGGGAACCCGTTCGGAATGACCGTCTGCCTTGGAAGGACGGATCCGTAGCGCCGCGCGTTGCTCCGCCGCTCGGCGTCGCTCAGCACGACGATCGCTTCGGCGCGCCCGACGATCTCGCGCGACATCAGGCTCCGGCGCCAGGAGACCGGGTAATCGCCGATGAGCGCACCGTCGTGGCTGGTGTAGACGAACCGGGCATCGGTGGACGCCAGCGCCATCCGGACGGCCGCCCTTCCGATGTGATGGACGTGGACCAGGTCCCAGCGTCCAGTCGGATCGAACACCCGGTGACCGATCCCATGGACATCCCAGCCGGTGGCCCGCAGACCGTCGATCAGCTGGGTCTCCGTGGTGAAACGGACCCGGTCGGTGTACTCCGGGGGCTTGTCGAAGATGCCACCGACGATCGCGATACGGGGGGAGGTCATGTCTGCGGTCCTCATCTGGATGAGCCCGGACGGGGCGCGTTGCGCTCGGTGCGCCAGCCGATCGCGTTCAGCGCGAGGTAGACGTAGACCGGCCAGAAGAAATAGATGAAGATCTGGGACGTCGCGGCCAGGCTGCCGGGGATCAGGAAGGCAAGCCAGACGGCCGCGTACTGGGCCATGAACGCCTGGATGGTATTGGGGGCGCGGTGAAAGGCGCGCTCCAGCCGGGCGAGGATCAGCCCCAGCAGCAGGTAGGCGACGATCACGGCGAGCAGGCCGAAGTTGACGAACAACTCCGCCTGGAACGGCATGACCTGGTCGTACCGCTGTGGGTGAACCCCGTAGATCAGGCGGTTGAACAGGGTCACGCCGCTGGTCCCGCGGAAGGATTGGCCCACGATCGGCACCGGCGAGAGCATGGAACTGATGAGCGACCGACCGCCGAGCAGGTCGTCCGGGATCGTCGTCCGCCCATCGAGCACGTACCCGGCCAGTTGCGGCGCGCCACCGTAGATCTGAAGGGTGTCGCCGGGCGCGAGGTCATCGGCGATCGTGGCGCGCGTCTCCGGCTGGGCGATGATCTGGGACAGGCTGCCGTAGGAACTGGTCCGGTACAGGCCCCAGAACAGCAGGACCGAAAGGCCGATGACCCCGCCGATCAGCATGACCTTCCACGGGATCCGGCGAACGCGCAGGGAGTAGGTCGCCGCCAGCGCCAGCAGCGGCGCGGCGAAGGCGCCCCGGTTGTAGTTGAAGCTGGCGTAGACGACGACGAGCGCTAGCGCGGCCAGCGCCGTGACCCCGATCCGCCCGCGCCAGGTTGCCGACGGCGCCCGGCGATCCGCCCAGAGCGCCCAGAACAGGACGACCGCGAAGCCGAGGAACGGTCGCAGGAACGTCCCGCCGGCCTCCCCCAGCGAGGCCGCCTCGGTCTGGCGGACCAGTGCGTCATCCGCTGGCGAGACGTAGTAGGCGATCAGACCGCCGATCCCGCCGAAGGACAGCAGGAACCCCACCAGCCCGAAGGCGCCGAAGACGATGCCGAGCGCGACGTGGGGTGGCCGGCGCTCGCGCTGAACCGTGTCAGCGTACTGTCGCCCGGCGCCGGCCCGCCGGGTGCTCCACTGAAAGGCGACGCAGTAGGAGATGAAGGCGACGAAGCTGATCAGGATGGCCTGGTCGATCGACCGGGTCGACGGGACGTAGGGGAGGGCCCCGGTTACGACCCCGCTGGCGTTGATGACGAGCGGAAGGATCAACCCCTGCAACAGCAGGATGAAGAGCGCCCAGTTGTGCGGGCAGAGCGGAGTTCGCAGGGTGGGGCGACAGGCGGGGAGCAGCGCCAGCACCAGCGGCATCCCGAGGGCGGGCACCAGCACCGCCAGGTATCGCGGCTCCGGCATCGACACGCAGAACCACAGCACCGCCACCCAGGCCAGCAGCAGGCAGCCGGCCAGGCCACGGTCGAAGATCGGCGCCGCCGCCGGGTACCGTATGGCCGGCCGCCAGGGCGGGGAGTCCGCCGGTGCCGGCCGCCACACGCCCGGCTCCCATCCGAACGGGTCCGCGGTGGCACCCGCCATCACCCCGTTCGGAGCTGACGCCGGAACCGACGCCGCCGCGGCATCAGCCCCCCGCAGCCGGATCACGACGATCACCGAAAGCGCCAGGCTGAGCGTCCCGTAGGCCAGGAGCTGGGTCGCGGCCAGACCGGTCGCCTCCCAGCGTGGGACGAGCAGGAACGCCAGTCCGATCAGGAGCGCGGCCAGCGCGATGTCGAAGGCGAGGCGCCAGAGGATCGCTCCCGTGCTGACGAGGACCTGCCCCATGACCTGATTCAGGGTGATGGGAAGGGTCGCCAGCAGCAGGATCACCAGAACGGGACCGCCGACGCGGTACTCGGCGCCGAGCAGGCCCATCAGGGGATTGGCGAGCAGGATCAGGGTGAGCGCCGGGACGGCGACGACGGCGGTGGACGTGACGAGGTTGGTGAAGAAGACCCGCCGAAAGTCGGCCCGGTTGCTGAGCCCGTCGAAGTTGGCGAGCATCGGCAGGACGATCCGGGAGACGGCGGTTGGCAGGAACAGGACGACGAAGCTCCAGCGCGAGGCGGCCGCGAACAACCCGACCTCGGCCAGGCCGTCGGGCTGGCGCGTCAGGAGGATCGTCCCGATCAGGGTGGCCGGCACCGTCAGGCTGCTGCTGACGACGGCCGGGATGCTGAACCGGAGCAGGCTATGCCAGTGGTGCCGTTCGGCCCGGGCCGGGCTCGCCTCCCCGCGAGCCGCCGTGATCCCGGCCGCTCGGCTGGCCCGGCGAACGGCCTGGCGAAGCACGCCGGCGCTGAGGGCCTCGGCGACGGCCAGCGCGACGACGGCGCCCGTGACGCCGCCGGTCGTGGCGCCGAGGATCAGCAGGGCCGACGTGCCCAGTCCCTGCGCTACCCCGGCCAGCGCCAGGGGGCGCCAGGCCTCCAGCCCGGTCAGGATGCCCATCTGGGCGCTGTTGATGGCGGCGAAGATGACCACCGGCGCGGCCAGCTGGAGGGGCAGGGTCAGCGCGCCGTCGCCGAACATAGCCCGGGCCAGCACGGGCGCCGCCAGAAAGGTGATGATAGCCAGGAAGCCGCCGGCGCCGAGGGTGATCCGCATCGCCAGACGGGCGTAGATGCCCGCCACGACGGGATCGGTCGACCGGTTGGCGGCGACGAACCGGGTGGCGCTCAGGCCCAGGCCGAGCCCGGACAGCACGGTGAACAGGTTGAGCGTGTTCTGGACCACGCCGAGCTGGCCGTACGCCTCGCGGCCCAGCATCCCCGCGACGACCAACGCCGCGATGACCGGCAGGCCGCGGGCGGCCAGCGAGGCGACGACCGACCAGATCGCCCCACGCAGGAACCGCTTCAGCAGGGGAGCCAGCGATCGCCCACCGGCGGCGGGCTGCTCTGCCGATGTCCGCTCCTGCTCGACGGTGTGCTCCATACGCCTTCCTGCGTGGCCAGTGGTGGTCCGTCCCGGGGCGTCGCGCGGCCACGACCTCGCGAGGCGCTGGCTGACGACCGGCGCTAGCGGGTCGCCGCCGAGCGGAGCAGGCTCTGCTCCAGCCGGGTGCCGACGAGGTCGACCTGCTCCCGCGTCATGTCCGTGAAGAACGGCAGTGCGATCGTCCGGCCCGCGACCTCCTCGGTGACGGGGAAGTCACCGGGGCCGTACCCGAAGGTTGTGCGGTAGAACGGCTGGAGGTGGATCGGGACGAAGTAGGGCCGGCTCGGGATGCCGTGGTCCGCCAGCTCGCGGACGAGCTGGTCGCGGTCGATGCCGTCCTCGGTCTGGATGACGTAGACGAACCAGCTCATCCGGGTCGTCTCGGGCGCGACGTGGGGCGTCCGGATCCCGGCGACGCCGGCGAGACGCTCGGCGTACCAGGCGGCGACACCCGAGCGGCGATCGAGGATCGAGTCGATCCGGGACAGCTGCGAGCGGCCGAGCGCGGCGCTCATCTCGTCGAGCCGGTAGTTGAAGCCGAGCCGGACGTGGTTCATCCACGTCCCCTCGTCGTCGCGGCCCTGGTTGGCCTGGCTGCGCATCACCCGGGCGAGGTCGGGGTTGCTGGTGACGATCATGCCGCCCTCGCCGGTCGTCATCTGCTTGTTCGGGTAGAAGGCGAAGATGGCGGCGTCGGCCCCGGCGCCGATCCGGACGCCGTTGCGCTCGGCCCCGATCGCCTCGCAGGAGTCCTGGACGACATCCAGACCGTGGCGCCCCGCGAGAGTCGAGATCGCGTCCATGTCGCACGGCTGGCCGAAGACGTCGACCGGCACCACGGCGCGGGTGCGGGGGGTGATCGCGTCGGCGACCCGCTGCGGGTCGATGTTCAGCGTGTCGCGGTCGATGTCGGCGAAGACGGGCTTCGCGCCGACGTAGAGGGCGCAGTTGGCCGAGGCGACGAAGCTGAACGGGCTGGTGATGACCTCGTCGCCGGCGCCGACCTCCAGCGCCGACAGGCAGAGGTGCAGACCGCTGGTGCCGCTGTTGACGCCGATCCCCTCACGCGCGCCGATGTACTGCGCCATCTCCCGCTCGAAGGCGGCGATCTCCGGCCCCATGCTCAGGGATGAGCCCCCGAGGACCGCGACGACGGCCGCGATGTCACTCGCGTCGAGCGACGGCCGCGACATCGGGACCTCGACCGGCCGGGCCGGTGGGGCAGGGATGTTCGTCCCAGCGGAGGCGATGGTGTCGACGGCATCCAAGGTCTGCATCGGAACGGCTCCTGACACGCGACGCGTGTCCATGGGATGAGCGTGGGAAGGGACACGACAGTATTGCGTCAGTATGATAGTTCGCGGCCTATCCGGCAGTGCGTAATACGTCCTGATCGTCGTGGACACCGATCTCGTTGCGGCCGGCGACGGCAATCAGCGACACCAGCGGCATCAGCTCTTCCATCCGGACCGGTGCCGACACGGAGCGCGGGAGCCGGTCGGCATCCTCGACGAGGCGGAACAGCCCGGCCCGGATCGACGCGACGTCCTCGGTCATGGCCAGATCGCCGAGCCGGTCCAGCTGAGCCGACAGGGCCTGCAGCGCCTCGACGTCCCGGAGCGGCTCTTCGAGGATCGCGATCTTGGTGTGCGGGGTCGGGACCGACACCTCACTGGAGAGGGCGAGCTCTTCCCGGAGCTTCTCGCCCGGCCGCAACCCGGTGTAGACGATGTCGACGTCGCGGCCGAGGACCAGCCCCCGGAGCTCGATCATCCGCTTCGCGAGGTCGAGGATGTAGACCTCCTCGCCCATGTCCAGCATGTAGACGGCCTCGCGCTCGCCGAATGCGCCGGCCTGGATCGTCAGGCTCGCCGCCTCGGGGATCGTCATGAAGAACCGGCGCATCTTCGGATCGGTCACGGTGACCGGCCCGCCCATGTCGATCTGCTTCTCGAACGTCGGGATCACGCTGCCCCGGCTACCGAGGACGTTGCCGAACCGGACGCAGCAGCCGGACATTCCGGTCTCGCGGACGACCGTCTTCACAGCCAGCTCGGCGGCTCGCTTGGTCGCCCCCATCACGCTGGACGGCCGGACGGCCTTGTCGGTCGAGATCAGGACGAACCGCTCGACGCCGGCCGCCGCCGCGGCCTCGGCGACCCGCCGGGTGCCGATCGCGTTGACGAAGACGGCCTCCTGCGGGTGCTTCTCCATCATGGGAACGTGCTTGTAGGCGGCGGCGTGGAAGACGATCTGGGGCTGGTAGGTCGCGAAGATCGAGGCCAGCCGCCGGGTGTTGGTCACCGAGGCGACGACGGAGTGGAACGGGACGTCGTTGCTGCCGAGGACGAGTTCCTGGTTGAGGTCGAACAGACCGGTCTCGTTGATGTCGAGGGCGATCACGGCCGCCGGCCCGAACCGCGCCACCTGCCGGGTCAGTTCCTGCCCGATCGAGCCAGCCGCGCCGGTGATCAGGACGCGCTTGCCGCTGATGAAGGCCTCCGACATGCCGTCCAGCGCCTGGACCGGTGGGCGACCGAGGACTGCATGGAGATCGACCCGGCGCAACTCCATCGGGGCCGACTCGGCGCGCAGCAGGGAACCGATGTCCGGCATCGAGAGGACGCGGACGCTGCAGGTCCGGGCGTGGGCGACGACGCGGGCATGATCCTCCGGTCGGGCGGAGGGCATCGCGAGGACGACCACCTCGATGTCGTGCGCCTCGACGAGTTCCGGAATGTCGGCCGTGACGCCGAGGACGGGCTGGCCCTCGATGTACCGGCCGGTCAGCCGGACCTGATCGTCGACGAAGCCGACGGGGAGCAGGCCGAGATCCTGCCGGCGAGGCAGCGCGAGGGCGAGCAGTTGACCGGCGTTGCCGGCGCCGACGATCAGGGTCCGGGCGAGTGCCGGGCTGGTGGGAGCAGTGGCCTCGGCGACCGGCGCGGCGGCATCAGTCGGGTTCGACGGGGAAAGGGACAGCGGGGCTGGGCGCCAGAGGTCACGGATCGCCCCCGGCAGGCTGGCGACGAAGGCCGCGACGACCTGGCCGTCGCGGCGCGGGGTGGCGTGGCGGACGTAGAACTGGTCGAAGCTCTGCTGGACGGGGCGGCGCTCGTTCAGCCCGCGGCCGGCGACCAGTTCCCAGCTCAGGACCCCGGGCCGGATCGGCCGTCCGCCGGCCACCGCGTCGGTCGTCGCGAGCCGGCCAGTTCCGGAGACGAGGGCTGGACCGACCAGGGCGGCCCGTCCGGTCAGCACATCGATCAGCGCCGGGAGCCGCCCGATCGCGCCGGCGCCGATCCGCCCGGAGAGGGAGCGTCCACCCCGATCCGACGGGCGGAGGGCGACCTGGCGAAACTGGAGCAGGCCGGAGCGCGGACCCACGCTGCCGACGGCGGACCGCTGGAAGGGCAGCGCTCGCGAGGTGGCCGCGAGCAATGCCGCGACGACGAGCAGCACCGGCAGCGTGACGACCAGCAGCAGGGTCGCCACGGCGAGATCCAGGGCGCGCTTGCCGGTACTGCCAGGCCATGGCGACGTCACCGTCCGGGCACCGGCGGGCATCAGCTCCGGGATCGTGCGGCCGAGGATGCCTTCGATGACGTCATAGGCGGAGTAGACCGGAAAAGCTCCGGCCACCTCCGGATCGTCACCCCGCTCGGGATCCGCTGCCCGCACGACGATCGTCTCGGCCGGCAGCGTCCCCAGCAGCGCGACGGCCTCGGCGGCGGTCTCGACCCGGTGCGTCCGCCGAACCGTCGGGAAGGTCGATGAGCGGGTCTGACGGCCGGGGCGGTCGCTGGCGGTCAGGAGGCTGGCGGCGAGCGCCATCCCGGCGCCGGAACCGACGATCACCGCCTCGACCGGGCCCCGTGGGGCTGGACGGTGGAAACGACTGGCCAGACGCCCACGGGCGGCCCCCGTGGCGCGGGAGTCGACGGGGCGGGCGGTATCGGATCTGGTCGGAGCGACACAGGCGGATTCGGAGGAAGCGTGGCTGGACATCTTCACAGACTCCCCGTATGCCGTGATCCATTGACGGTCGGGCTGGTCGTCCGGACCAGCGAGCGTCGTGATGCACGGCGATTGACGACTGCGACGTACCGGGCTCCGGACGATGTGCTGTCCGGATGCGCCGGTCGATGCTCGCCACGGCGCAACGCGGTGCTGGCTGCCCGGGCCGGGGATTCTCGAATCCCGGGCCGGCGCCGACGCTGCCACTGGACGACGCATCCGCTCCCGTCGATGACCGATCACCGTGCGTGACCGGCGATCGAGCGAACCGTTCGCTGCTGTCTCGCTTCGGACTCTGAGAGGACAACGAAAAACCGAACCCATCGGGGGTTCGGTTTCACCACTCGCTCCATCTCGCCCAGGTGACCACATACAGGCGAGAGTTCTTCGCTCCCATAGGATTCATTTATCGCCGACTGCCATTCCGGCCAGACAACCTATGACTATAGTAATGACCCGATCGGGTCTTGTCAATACACGAAGAGCCGAAGATAAGGTAGTATGGCGGTGAGCATGAATGGCCGAACCAAACCCCGCATTTGATCCGTCCATGAAAGCACCCCAGGGTCATCGCCCTCATAGTACTATCGTACTAGTGGGTCCTGGAGGACGGCCGCATCGGACGCCGGGAGCGCTGCTCGTTCCATCGACCGTCGCAGCGGTCGCTGCCCGGCGAGGTATCCAGATCCAGCGTATCGTTCGTATGGTTGTCGTAACGTTGGTGACGAGCACCGGGGTGTCCGTTCGACCCGATGGCAACGAGGGAATTCCATGGAACTCGACCTCGACCGGGTCGTTCGGATCGTGCGGCGGTGGGGCATCTGGCTCGTCGTCCTGACGATCCTCGGCGGCCTGTCCGGCGCCTTGCTCTCCTTTACCCGGCCGGTCGAGTACGCCTCGACGACGACGCTGCTCCTGCTTCCGGTCAGTGGCACGGAACCCCGGTTCGGCAATGACGTCAACGAGGCTCTCCAGAGCCAGACCGAGACCTACCGGTACTGGGCTGGCACGGCGCCCTTCCTGTCCGAAGTCGCGACCCAGCTCGGCCTCGATCCGGCGACCGGCGTCCAGCAGTTGCGGGCCGTGACGTCGACGGTCGGCAGCCAGGCCGTCCCGACGATCGACGTCACGGTGTCGTCGACCGACACCGCGCGGACGACGCTCTGGGCCAACACCATCGCCCAGACGCTGATCGCTTACATCGGGCGCCAGGAAGCGGTCGCAACCGGCAGCGGCGGCAACTGGGTCACGCTGACGATCTCCGAACCCGCGACCGTCCCGACGGCGCCGGTCTCGCCGAGCCGGCCGCTCTGGACGGTTCTCGGCGGGATCTTCGGCTTCCTGGTCGCCGCGTCATTGATCCTCCTGATCGATCGCGTCCGCTCCTCGCTCCCGGCGATGGCCCGGCGTCCCAACGCGCTGCCAGTCCTGTCGGTCATCGACGCGATCCGGCCCCAGTCCGGCGGCGACGTGCTGGTCGATGCCAACGGCGGAACCGAGGCGGGGCGAGGCGTCGGCCAGTTGCGATCGGCCGTCCAGATCCTGACGGCCACGCAGGGAATCCGCACGCTCGCCATCGGCAGCCTCCGGCCGGGCGAGGGCAAGTCGACCGTCGCCGCCAACCTGGCGGTCGCGCTGGCCGAAGCCGGGGATCGGGTCATCCTGGTCGACGCCAACATGGTCGCCCCGTCGCTGGGCGAGACGTTCGGCGGACGGACCGGGCGCGGCCTGACCAGCCTGATGGCCGACCCCAACCTGGACCTGGCCGAGGTCGTCACCTCGACCACCTGGGCGAACCTGATGTTCATCCCGGCCGGTCCGCGGGTCGAGGAGAGCGCGATCGACCGGGCCGCGTTCCGCCGGACCATCGCCGGGATCGTGCCGCACGCCGACCTCGTCATCTACGAGACATCGACCCTGATTGGCACCCCGGACCGGATCCGCCTCGGCAGTCTGGCCGACGGGATGCTGCTGGTCGTGGGCGGGGACCGGACGCGGATCGAGGCGCTCCGGTCGATCTCCAGCGAGAAGGGGCTCTCCGGCGGCAACGTCGTCGGTGTCGTGATCGACCGGGGAGCCGGCAGCGCGCTGGTCCCGATCCTGGGCGGCCCGGCCCCAACGGGACTGACCCTGGTCGCTTCCTCCCAGAACCCGCCCGTGCCGCCGACTCCCGAGCCGGCGCCGCGCCTCCAGCCATCGATGGCGACGCATGCCGAGGCCAACGGGATGGTCCGAACCCAGCGAGCCGTTCCCGTGGCCGACCCGGACGGTGCGGCACCGTCCGGGCCGGCCCGGCCAGAGGCGACTGCCTGACCGATTCCGTCCCCGGCTTCGACCGGGTGGGACGATGGTCGTTCCCTGTCACGACGAATGCCCGCCCACTGAGACAATCGTTTGGGTGGGCATCTCTCTGTCCGGAACCGGACGACTGCGGCTCCCGCGCAATCGACCGGGCGACTCGTTCGTCTGCCATGCGCTTCCCGAAACGAAGGAACCATGGTGAGCAGGGAAGGACGCGGACGAGATGGCGGCCTACCGGATGATCGCGACGGCGGGAGAGCACCGGGCGGAGATCGAGGTCCGGCGGTCCCGCTTCATCGCGACGGTGGCCCGGGTCGCGACCGAGACGGACGCCCGGGCGGCGATCGACCGGCTCCGGACCGAGCACTGGCAGGCCAGCCATCACTGCAGTGCCTGGCGGATCGGTGAGGGTGGTCGCTCCCAGCGGAGCAGCGACGACGGCGAGCCCTCGGGGACGGCCGGCATCCCGATGCTCGAAGTGCTCAAGCGGCGGGACGTGACCGACGTGGTCGCGATCGTGACGCGCTACTTCGGCGGGACGCTACTCGGCGCCGGTGGGCTGATCCGCGCCTACGGCCAGGTCGTCACGGCGGTGCTGGACGAGGTCGGGATCGTCGAGCGCCGGCCGCTGTCAGTCGTCGCGGTCCGGGCCCGCCACCAGGACGCCGGCCGGCTCGACAACGCCCTGCGCATGACCGACTACACCCTCGGCGGCGTGACGTACGCCGAGCGGGTGACGTTCGAGCTCTACCTCTCGGAGGAGGAGCTGCCCGACTTCACTGCCTGGCTGGCCGAAACGACCGGCGGCCGCAGCGTGCCGGAGGTCGTCGGAACCCGCTTCGTCGAGGTCCCGGTTGGCGAAGAGGATGCCGGTTGATACACTCTTGAGAGTCGAAGCGCTGTCAGCCGTCCTCACCGAGGTGGGGATGAACCGCACTCAATGGCTCGCAGCGGAGCGGTCAGGTCCCCACGGGCGTGGGGGTGAACCGACCGCAGATACCAGCCGTCCGCCTGCAACGCGTGGTCCCCACGAGCGTGGGGGTGAACCGTGCGTCAATTCTCACCCGACCCCCAGCTCCCGCCGGGCAGCGACGCCTGGATCGGGGTCAGTGCCGCCGGCGGCAGCGAGACGACATAATAATTACCGATACCCGGGATCGCGCCCAGTTCGGCCATCGTCTCCGGGTCGATCGGGTCGTCGACGTTGATGACCGTGATCGCCTCGGCCCGCGGACTGTGCCGGCCGAGCTGCATCCCGGCGATGTTGACGCCGTGCCGCCCGAGGATCGTCCCGATCATGCCGATCATGCCCGGCTGGTCGGTGTGGTGGGTGATCAGCACGTAGCCGTTCAGGCCGCGCTCGAACGGGAACCGGTCGACCTCGACGATCTCGGCGTTGGAACGGTCCCAGCGGACAGTGACGTGGTGAGGCGGGTCGGAGGCCGCCGTCAGCGTGAACTCCGGCAGCCGGTTGGCCCGGTTGTCCCCCTGGACGATCCGCAGGCTCATCCCGATCCCGGCCGCGATCAGCCGGGCGTTGACCGGCGTGACCCGCTGCTTCGCCCAGACCTGGAGCACCTCGGCCAGCGCCACACCGAGGGTGTGCTCGGCGATGTCCATCGGCACGTTCCCGTGAACCGTCAGCCGGAAGCCACTCGCGCCCTCCGGCTGGAGCACGGTCAGCAGCCGCCCGGCCGCGGCGGCGATCTCGGACAGCCGCCGCAGGGCCGGCCCCTCCAGCGATGCGGCCGGAAGGTTAACCGCATTCGGGACGGCCTCGCCCCGCAGCGCGGCCAGCGTCGTCGTGCTGATCACCTCGCCGATCGCCGCCAGGGCCTCGGCGCTCGAGCCGCCGATGTGCGGCGTGACGACGACGTTCGGCAGCCCGAACAGTGGGCTCGTCGTCGTCGGCTCGATCGGGAAGACATCGACCGCCGCCGCCGCGACCTGGCCGGACCGCAACGCGGCGGCCAGCGCCTCCTGGTCGACGATCTCGCCCCGCGCCACGTTCAGGACGATCGCGCCGGGCTTCAGCTTCGCGATGGTCTCCGCGTTGAGCATTCGGGCGGTGTCGGGTGTGACCGGGACGTGGAAGGTGACGATGTCGCTGGTCGCGAACAGTTCGTCCAGCCCGACCGGCCGGACCTCGAGCTCGTCGAAGCGGGCCGGCGAGATCAGCGGGTCGTAGGCGATGACGTGCATGTCGAAGGCGACCAGCCGCCGGGCGACGACCGACCCGACATGGCCCAGCCCGACGATGCCGATCGTGCGGCCGGCGAGGTCGACCGGCTTGTAGCGCTTCCGATCCCATGTCCCCGCGTGCAGCGTCGTGTTGGCGTCGGTGATCTTCCGGGTCAGTGCCAGCAGCAGCCCGATCGTGTGCTCCCCCGCCGAGGTCGCGTTGGCGCCGGGCGCGTTCAGGACGAGGACGCCGGCCGCCGTCGCCGCCGGGATGTCGATGTTGTCGACGCCGACCCCGGCCCGCGCCACGACGCGCAGTTGCCGGGCGGCGGCGAAGACGTCGGCCGTGACCTGCGTCTCGCTGCGGACGACCAGCGCGTCGGCATCGACCACGGCCGCGAGGAGCGCCGCGACGTCGGTCCCATCGACATCGATGATCTCGGCCGCCGCCCCCAGCCGCTCTCGGGCGAGGGGGTGCAACTGATCGCTCACGACCACTCGGGGCCGATCCTGCGTGGATACGGTCGAAGGTGATATGGCGTCGTCGCTCTGCGCGGCAGCCAGCGTCACCGCTCGCTCACGGACCCAGCCGCTAATCCGGGCCAGATCGGGGGCGTCGATGATGTGCGTCGACGACTCCGGCGTGACCTCCGCCATCGGACCGATCGGCTGGCCGCCGACGTCGGCCGGCAGCAGGTAGCAGTCGATCCCGGCCGCGGCGTAGTTCCGGGCGTGGCGCTCGCTGTCCTCGACGGCCGCGGCGCAGCCCTGCCGCTGGGCGACCGTCACCTTGTCGTCGGCGAAGAAGATCTCGATCGGGGGGAAGCCGTGGCCGCTCAGCCAGTCGGACGTCATCCGGGACGACCCGGCCGGCCGGGCGGTGATGATGATGACGTTGGCCGCGCCGAGGACGGCCTGGACGTCGCGGATGAACGCGACCGCCCCCGGCGCCGCGGCCAGTCGGCTGGCCGGGCCGTCCGGCCCGTAGACCCAGTCCCGCACGCTGTCCGGGACGTTCAGCCCGGCGCTGTCGACGAAGGCCCGCTCCGGCAGGTCGATCCCGAACTGCTCCGAGGCGGCGTGGGCGAGGGGCCGCGGGTGCTCGGTCAGCACGCCATCGAGGTCCACTCCAAGTCGGAACGGGGCGACGGCCCGGACGGGCGGCGCGATGGGCGTGGCGGGCTCGGTGGCGTTCAGCACGGTCGACGGTCCTCGTGGCTCCGGCTGGCCCACGGACGGGTCAGACCGGGTCGCCGTGACGCCCGCCGGTCGCCCCCCTGCGACCCGGCCAGACAGGGACATTCCCCAGGCCCCGTCGCGCGGCGGAATGCGTTCTCTTCGGTGACGTGAGGGTAGCACCGTGCCGTCTCATGGGGCAACACGGACGACCTGGAGCTCAGGTGACCGACCAGGGCTTGCCGTCCGATAACGCCGGCATCCTCAGTTGCGAGGAGCGGGCGAGGAGCAACCCCACCTACGGTTTCGAATTCAGGCAGACGGTGAATCCGCGGCCCGCCAGGGCACGGCACTCGAGCGTCACTCCAGGCCGGGCGGCTGGAACATCCATCTGAGTCGAGCGATCAGGGAGAACGTTTCGCTTCCCGCACGACCCTCCGCAGGTCGGCAAGCCTTGGGACCGATCTGGAAAGGCAGCGGAGCGGGCTTGCGAGCGGTGGAGTGACAGATGGGCTCGCTCTGATGGCGACCTCGCAGCGAAGTCCTGGAACCCCATGCTCAGCGAAGGCGGTTGGGGCGTCCTGGCTCTCGCACTGCTTATCGAGAGTAGGGAGCGACCGGCCCAGAGCCAGGGGGCAGCCACACTCGTACGTACGCTGTATTCTTGACACATTCAATCATATTGGGATAGTGTACGTACACTCTCATGGGGAGCCTGATGGAGATCTGGTGCTGAAACACGACAAGTCAACCAGGAGGATCCAGCGATGACACGGTCACCCGGATTGAGGCGGTTTCACGCGACCGGGACCATTCTCACCTTGGTCTTGGGCCTTGCACTGGCTGGCAACTTTGCCCCAGCCGGTTCAGATGCCCAAAGCCTCGACGCGTCGTCGACGGTGTCGATCGGCGAGAGCAATGACGAGACGCAGCGGGCGGAGCTGCTCGACTACTTCGGCGTTGACGACGCGAGCGACGTGGTCGACGTCACGGTCCAGGAGACACTTCAAACGTGGGAAGGCGTTTTCGACCTCTCGGGAGTCGACTCCGCCTACTCGTCGACATCGCTCACCTGCAGCCCTGCCGGATCGGGAGTCGACGTCGCCACCCGAAACATCGAGATGGTTCCGCCGGAGTTGTATGCGTTGACGCTCGTCACCGCGGGGATCTCCGACGCCCAGCTCGTCGTCGCGGCTCCCGACGATGCCATAGCGCTGGGGATGACGGCGCTGACGGGTGTCTTCAAGACGTGGGACCTGGCGCCCTGCGCTGGGATGGGTAACGACCCCGAGCGCCGCGACCTCGCGCTCCGGCAGCTCGCCCTCATTGCCAGCATCGGTCAGCGGCACGGTGGTGCCGGGGCGGTGGGTCAGGCGACTGAACTCATGCTCGCACTCCAGCAATCGGTCGTCGGAGGAGCGGTCGCCCCGGATGAACTCGATGAGCTGGTGACGGCCCAGGCGGAGGAGCTTGGCTTTCCCCTCGATGCTGACGAACAGGCGAGCATGGTCGACTTCCTCGATCAGCTCTCAGGCGCGCAGGTGGAATGGGGTGCGTTCGGAGACGGTTGGACAGTCGACTACCCAGACGACGACACACGCGTGCTGATGCGACCGGGCAGCGGGCCGGACGGGTCGTCCGGGGCCGAGGCTGGCCCGGCAGGTGTCGGCGGAGCGATCGAAGCGGTGCCATCAGCGACTCCGCCCGCAACGGCTACGGCGACCGCGACACCGCCTGTCCCAACGGCCACACCACGAGCGGTCACCGTTCCGTCTCCTACCGCGACCCCGACCGGGGTGGCCGCCGGTGTCGCCGGACCAACGGACATCGGTGGATCTCCGGGAAGCGGTCAGGACGACCGTCCGTTCCCCTGGTGGCTCCTGCTCGGCCTGATCCCCCTCGCGCTGCTCATCCTGCTGTTCGCTCGACGGCGGCGGAGACGAGACACGGCACTGGTTGCCAATCGGGTCTCGCCTGCGTGGGCGGCCGCGGTCGTGGGCCGTCGTCGAGCGGGAGAGCCGGTCGACGCAGGGACAGCCATTGTTCACCGGACATCGTTCTCTCCCGTGCTCCGTCACAGTCATAGGTGGATACGTGGTCTGCGCCGTCCGCGAGGGGATCGCCGTTCCCCTCATGGGACGGTCGGGCGCGGCATCTCCGGTCGCTAGCTGTCGCCCTACGAAGTCCAACGTCTGTTGCGGACCACCTCCATCGAGGATCAGTCCGGCGAGCGGGAACGGGATGTGCGGCGCTGCCGCCGGACCGGACAGGAACCGGTCCAGCGGCAGCGCGAGTGCCCGGCAGACACCGCCCGAACTACATGGATGGAGTGATCCAATGGAACCACCAACAGCACCTCTCACCAAGATCGGCCGCCTCGCCCGCGGCGGGGCCATCGTCGCCCTCGCCCTGAGCCTCGCACCGCTCGCCGGCGCCCAGGACGCGACCCCGGACACCGCCACGCCGACCACCGGGGGCGGCGACCTGATCGTCGTCAGCACGGACCCGGCTCCGGTCATCCCGGACGCCGTCGCAGGTGAGGTCAGCGTCGTCGCCTCCGGCCCACGGGATGCCTTCAACATCCCGATCATCGTCGTCAACGGCACGGACGAAGCCGTCGAGGACATCGAGATCATCGTTTCCGTCGCCGGCACGCCGGTCGCTGGACCGGACGCCACACCAGCCACCGCCGGCTCGACCCCAGTCGCCGCCGACGGCGTCCCGGACGACAGCGTCGCGGTCGATGACGCTCCGGCCGTGACCGGTCGCGGACTGAACCTGACCCCGGACACCCTCGAGCCGGGCGGTGTCGCGATCGGCGCGATCACCTTCGACGGCGCCGCCGTCGCGCCGGACGCCGAGCTGACCTTCACGGTCACGACGCTGCCGGTCCGCGAGAGCAACCTCGACGAGGTCGATCTCGATCTGTCCGACGTGACACTCACTGAGGGGACCTTCGCTGGGACCGCGACCAACGCCTCCGGGCAGGACATCCCCGGTGCGGTCAACGTCCGGGCCGTCTGCCAGGATGCCAATGGCAACCTGACCGGCTACGCCTCGGGCTACCTCGACGACGACGGGCTGGTCGACGGCGATTCCGCGCCGTTCGAGCTCAGCGTTCCGCCGACCATCGCAAGTTGCGACGCCTGGCTGATCGCCGCCGGTGGCCGCAACTTCTAGCCATTCACGACCGCTGGGACAGCGACGGCGCCGGCGATCTCGCTGGCGCCGTTCATCTGTTCTCGATGCCCGGTTTCCGAAACGGACGATCGGTCAGCCGGGCAGGTCGAGCGGGGCGCCGAGGAAGCCGGGGGTGTGGTCGTCCCCGGTCGGAGCCCGTGCCTCGCGGTCCGCCATCTCGAGGCTGATTCCGTAGTTGAACGCGCCGAGGCAGACCATGTCGACGACCAGCCCGCCAGTCGCGAAGATCTCGCTGGTGTAGAAGGCCAGTGGCTGCCCGACCAGCAGGGAGACGAGGATGGCGAGCCGGAACCACTGATAGGCCGTCAGGCGGCGGGCCAGCGAGACGATTCCGAGCACGGCCAGCACGGCCGAAATCAGCACGACCCCGATCCGGACCACGTCGACGATGCCGATCGCGGGGTGGGTGATCGAGGAGTTGGGATCATCGACGATCCCGACGATGATGACGCCCGCCGAGCCGATCGTGAAGATCGACCAGAGCGTGACGACGATGCCACGGAAGCGACGACTGCGGTTGATGCCGTGATAGCGGTCGCGGATCTGGTTCTGGATCCGGCGGAGGATCCCCGGCCGCCGCCCGGTGGCGAGCGGCATATCGGCGATGGTCTTCCGGAGGACGCCGGTCAGCGGGGAATCGGCATCGCTGGCGTCGAGCAGCCGCAGGATCACCTCGCGGTCGTTGCGGGTCAGCCCGAACAGCACGGCGTTCTGAATCATGTCCAGCGCCGTCGCGAGGGCGGCGCGGCCGGTCGGGTGCCGGCGGCGGGTCAGGGCGGTGAAGGTGAAGAACATCAGGATGAAGATGAGGTAGATGATGATCCAGGCCGGGCGGTAGAAGTAGTCGTAGTCGGATGTGATGAACTTGCCCAGCTCGTCGATGAACGTCCCGAAGCCGAGCCCTCCGAGGATCGCGACCCAGCTATGGATGCGCCGGCCGAGGAAGCTCAGCGAGAGGACGACCGAGATCAGCATCAGCAGCCCGCCCCAGAGCAGGTGGGCGATGTGCAGCTCGCCGCCACCGACCTGCGGAAAGCCCGTCGCCTGCAGGTAGATCCGGATCCCGTGGACGGCGACGACGGCCGCGACGAAGAACTGCTCCAGGAGATCGCCGGCGAGGTGGACCTGGGCTGGCTGCCGGTCCCGCTTCGACGGCTTCGATCCCGTGTCCCTCACCGCCATCGGCGCTCCCCTTCATCCTCATCGTCACGTCGGATCAGCGTCGCACAGCCAGCGACTGACCGGAACCACCCGGAGGGACGAATGCGATCAAGATCAGGAGAAGCCGGACCGCGTCAGGACCAGCGCCAGCCCTTCGGCCCGTCAGTTGTCCATGGCGTCCCCCCGCTGGCTGCCGTGGTGGGCGTCGATCTCCTCCCGCGGCATCGCGAAAGTGAACAGCTTCGTCGCATCGATCCGGGCGTATCGGTTCGGGGGGCCCCACTCCCGCCAGCCCGGCCCGTAGACCTCGAGGCAGTAGTCCCGAAGGCCGCCAATTGCGTCGTCATCGATGTCGATCAGCGCGCAGGTCCCGTGGACGATCACGGCGAGGGACTCGCCCGGCAGGTGCGTCGCCGAGACGGCCGGCCGCGTGCGGATGTGGCGGAAACGGGCCGAGTTCGCGGCCGAGCCGAACCAGAACTGCCCCCGGAAGAACAGCCCGTCGACCGGCGCCGTCCGCGGCGCTCCGGCGGCGGTCACGGTCGCGAGGGTGAGGAGACGCATCCCCGGCAGCCGCTCGACGAGCTGCCCGGCGGTCAGCCGGCGCTCGGGGCTGAAGATGCTGGTCAGGTGGGGTCCGGCCCCGGCGGCGCTCCGGTCGAGCAGGGCCTGGAGGTCGTCGAGGTCGGTCGGGCGCTCGTACATGCATACTCCCCGGTGACGATGAGCCAGCGGACGTCGCCGACCAGAACACACATCGTCTCAAGGCAACCGGACAATTCCGTTCCGCATGTCGACCGGAGAATCGGGCAGCTTTGCTGGTCCGGCATGACGCTTGCCTGACTGGTCCGGCCAGGGACGAACGGACCCTCAGGCGTTCGTGACGAGGAGAGACGATGACGCGGCTGGATTGCGGACGGCGATGATGGCGTGGCTGACAGGCATGCGGCGGCGACGGGGCGGGGCGGACGACGTCCCGGTGAGCGGCCGATCGGCGCGGGACCAGAAGATCGTCCGGGTCACGACCGCTCCCAATGAGCCTCTGGCCCGGCTGACGCAGCAGGTCCTGGAGAGCGAAGGTGTCGGCGTCCTGCTCAAGCCGATCGGGCCGGGCTACGGCGGCTGGGGCAACGCCAACAACCTGATGCACGACGTCTATGTGTTGGAGGGAGACGCCGAGCGGGCCCGCGACATCCTCGACACCGTCGGTCAGGGCAGCGGCGTCGTGCTGCCCGGCGACGGGTAGATCAGGACGTGGGCACGGCGGACTCAGGCCGGACGACGCCGCGGCCGGACCCAGCACTGGTTGCCGATCGGAAAGGTCAACTCGTAGCCGTCGCCCCGGCGGGGCAGATCGACCCAGATCGGCTGACCCGACGGGTCGCTCGCGACCTCGACGGTGACCGGGACGCTTCGCAGCAGATCGCCGGGCGCGGCCTCGAGGTCGAGATACCAGGGATCGCCCGGCACGGAATCGCCGGCGACCTCGAGGCCCAGCAGCCGTCCGGGCTCGCCGACGTCGAGGATCGCGTCGTAGGCGCTGACGGTCGGGGAGCCAACCGCCTGGGTCCCGGCGGTCGCCCCGAGGTCGTGTGGGATCAGCAACCGGAGCACGTTACGGCTGACGTCGACGACGACCCGCATCCCGTCGCCTGGTTCGGTCATGTTCAGGACCGGACCAGGCGAACGTCGACCGTCGTCTGGCCATCATCGGTCTGCGTGACGGCTGGAGTCCCATCGATGGTGAGGTTGACCGGCGGGCGCACGCCACTGGCCTCGCCGAGGACGTTGCCCCAGGCGGTATAGCCGCCGTCATCGGTCGTCAGGACGCCGTCGAGCCGGGCTGTCGTCAGGCCGGACCCGTTCGCGTCGAGCTGGGCCAGCAAGTCGTTGGCAAGCTCGTAGAGGGCCTCCCCGTAGCCGTCACCCTGCCCCCGGATCGGTGCCGAGATCGACTCGGCGTCGGCCGAGGCCGGCCCGGCGTCGATGCCGGCCCCACGGGCGACGTTGAGGATGGCCTGCAGGGATCGGCCGATCGCCGCGTCGATCGACGGCGCGGTAACCGTCAGGAGCGCGGATGAATCGGCCGCCCAGTCGCTCAGGGTCTGGGTCGCTGGTTGGGTCTGCATGGGGTCGGCTCTCTTCCTGCGCGTCTCGTGGAGTTCTGGCCGCCGGGTCCGGACGGCATCATCGGGCTGGCTCCGGGTACGCATGGGCTACGCCAGCCGGGCGGTCATCGTCGTAAGGATCAGTTGCTGGTACGGTGCCTGCAACGGTTGTCCCATCTGGAGGCGATCTTCGCCCACGTTTCGCGACAAACATTCGAGCGGGACGACTCACCGGTTCACCCCGGTGAGTCGTCCCGCTCGGCGAACGACGACCGGCGGGGCTGGTCGGCAAGGGGGAACCATGAGCGCGACCAGCGGTGTCCGGCAGCATCAGGAGGAGCCCCGGCCGGCCGAGGGGACGAAGCCGTCCGATGCCATCGAGACCAGCTCGGCCTCGGCCGCCGGGCGGGACGTCTTCGTGATCCTGAAGGGAATCGTCTCCCGGATCGGCCAGGACCAGCTCACGCTCCAGGCGTCGGCGGTCGCCTACAACTTCATCTTCGCGATCGTGCCGCTGCTGATCTTCATCGCCGCGCTCGCGGCAGCCGTGAGCCGGGCGATCAACAGTAATACCAATGAGACCGTCAACAACCTCGTCGCGTGGCTCCTGGAGCGGCTTCCCAAAACTACCGCCGAGGCACTCGCCGAGCCTATCTCCGGCGCCCTGAATCAGACGGGCGGCGGAATCATATCGATCGGCGCCGTGCTGGCCCTGATCGGTGCGCGCGGAGCGATGGGGTCGCTGATCGTGGCCCTCAACGCCGCCTATCGGGTCGAGGAGACCCGGAGTTTCATCCGCCGGCAACTGCTGGCCCTCGGGCTGACCTTCGCGACCGGACTCGGAATCATCCTCGCGATCGCCCTGTTCCTGATCGGCGGTCAGGCCGGGACCTGGCTGGCCGATGCGGTCGGCGTCGGCGACACCTGGGCGACGGTCTGGAACATCGCGCGATTCCCATTGATCCTGGTCATCCTGGTCGTCGCCATGGCGGCGCTCTACTGGGCCGGTCCGAACACCGACATCCCGTTCCGCTGGCTGAGTCCGGGCGCGGTCGTTGCCGTCGTCGGCTTCATCGTCGTAACGCTGTTCATCAACATCTACTTCCAGTACGCAGGCTCCTATGCCAGCTCGTACGGACTGCTCGGCGGTCTGTTGGCCTTCATCTTCTATCTCTACGTGATGAGCCTTGTGATCCTGATTGGCGGCGAGCTCAACGCCGCCCTGGCGCGCCGCGTCCCGCAGGAGGACCAGTCGGTGCTGGACGAACCGCCCGCACCGGACCGCGTCGACGCGTCGGTCCGGACGGCGATCCGGGACGCACGGTCCGCGCTCTCCCGACCGGTTGCACAGGCGCCGGTCGCCCCCGTGGGATCGACGCCCGAGGGAGCCGTTCGCAACCGGGACCAGGCCATTCGCGGTCTCGCCGTCAGCGCCGGCGCCGCGACCGCCGGGCTGATCGCGGTGGTGATCCGACGCCGTTGAGACGCTCGATCCGGCATCGAACGAGCCATCTGGCCGACGAAAACACGTTCGATCGTTGTGCGAAACGCGCATCTGCTACCCTGACCCGGCCACGGTTGCTCCCGCATCTCACGATCCGTTCGGCGGAATGCGAAACAGCATTCACCGCTCGCGCGTTGTGGTGTGCGAGGGGAAGGCAACCGATCGATGGATGTGGCACTCGGGACCTGGACGGACAGCCCGCTGGCGAACCGTTCCGCCGGCAGACACAGGGGAAGCGGCGTGACGGTGGCTGATGGCGATCTCGTCGGGCGTGCCCGGGCGGGCGATCAGGCCGCGTTCTCCGCGCTCTTCGAGCAGTTCCACACCCAGATCCTCAACTACATCCACCGGATGGTGAACGACCGCTCCCTGGCGGAGGACCTCACCCAGGACACCTTCATCAAGGCCTGGAACGCCCTCGGCGGGACGCGGCCGGATCTGGCCTTCAAGCCCTGGCTCTACCGGATCGCGACCAACACCGCCATCAGTCACCTCCGCCGGCGCAAGCTGATCCAGTGGATCCCCTTCGTCGGTGGCGACGAGGACCTGCACCCCTCGGGCGAATCGGTCGAGGGCAACGTCACGCGTTCCCTCGACATCGACCAGGCCCTCAGACAACTGCCCAAGCACTACGTCGCCGTCCTCCTCCTTCGCCACTACCAGGGACTGTCCCTCGCCGAGACCGCAAACGCATTGAACATCACCGAGAACGCCGCCAAACTTCGGCTCTTTCGCGCACGCAAGGCGTTCGCGGGGGTCTATGACGTCGAGCAGCCGGGCGCCCTCAAGCCGAGCCAGACAGAGGGTGGCCGTTGATCTCCCATGATGAAGCCAAGGCACTGATCTCGGCCCGGCTGGACCGCCCACTCGATCCGGCGTCCGAGCGGCAGCTTGCCCAGCACCTCCAGGGCTGCGAGAGCTGCCGGCGGTTCGCCGCCCGGATGGCCGCGATGCAGACCGGCATCCGCGAGCTGCCGTACCTGCCACCCTCCCCGACCGTCCGGCGGGCCGTAATGGCCGAGGTCCGCAACGGCCGAAGGCTGTCCGGCCGCTTCTCAGCCTGGCTCGGACAGTTCAGCCTGTCGCCCGGGCCGCTGGCCACGATCGGCGCGACCGCCGTCCTCGTGCTGGTCGTCGTCGCGACCCTGCTGACCAGTACCGTCCTCGACCGAAACCCGAACGGTACCGATCCGTCCGGCACCCAGGTCGCGCTTCAGGGCGCCTCCGAGAACACGCGGGCCGCCGCGACCGTCACCCGGGCCGAGAGCGAGCGAACCGGCACGCAGGCGCCGGCGGCGGCTCCACCGAGTGCCACGGTCCCGAATGTTCCCGGCAGCGGTGCCTCAGCCACACAGACCCCGATTCGGGCCAACCTGACGCTTGAGGAGCAGACGACCGCGACTGCCGCATCGGCCACACAGGCGCCGGCCACACAGGCGCCGGCCACACAGGCGCCGGCCACACAGGCGCCGGCCACACAGGCGCCGGCCACACAGGCGCCGGCCACACA
>JAABUN010001513.1_pt1 | contig 50310 bp, 55 predicted proteins | sample 5559311 | NCBI WGS metagenome assembly JAABUN01 (sample SAMN10711877, study PRJNA513370) | rock metagenome | isolation source: Antarctica rocks | place: Antarctica: Victoria Land, Siegfried Peak sud
GCCTTCGCGCACCTGTGCGGGGTCGCGCCGATCCCTGCCAGCAGCGGCCGGACCCGTCGCCACCGCCTCAACCGCGGCGGCGACCGGGCCGCCAACAACGCGCTCTACGTCGTGGTGCTGGGACGCCTGCGCTACGACGCACGCACCCGCGCCTACGCCACCAGACGCACCAGCGAAGGTCTGTCCAAACCCGAGATCATCCGCTGCCTGAAGCGCTACGTCGCCCGCGAGATCTACCAGGCGCAACTCGCTAAGCCGACAAAAGATCTTGTCGAGAAGGCTTGACAATCCATAGGAGCATCGAACGGCAGCTCCTCCACAGATCGACCGCGACGCGCGCGTCCGGCAGGCCGAGCCGCTTCGGTCTTGCACATAACTACGCATTCGTCCGCGAAAGCCCGTGGGCTCGCCGTCGATGGCGTCGTGCACCGACGTCATCTCGAAGCGGCGGGCGTGGCCGATGCGCTCGGCGACCGCCGCGTCCGCCGGGGCGAATGGCAGCGGCTCGCTCCTTCCCTGTGGCTGACCGGGACCGACCCTGCGACGGATCGTCAGCTGGTCCGCGCGGCGTTCGAGCACGCGGGCCACGACTGCGTCGTCACGGGACTGCTCGCCTGTCGAGCGCTCGGCCTGCCCTACGCACCTGCCGACGGCTTCATCGATGCACTGGTGCCGGCACACCGACGACGCAGCGGCAGCGGCGTGGTGCGCGTGATGCCCACCGAACGGATGCCGGTGCCGCCCTGGTCGCTCGGCCCCGTAGGCATGGCCTCAGCTGAACGCTCCGTCGTCGATGCCGCTCGACGACTGGACGACCTGCGCTCGGTGCGCGCCCTGGTTCTTGCCGCGCTGCAGTCGGGGCGGTGCGGCCTGACCGAGGTCATCGCCGAGGTGGCGGCCGGACCCTCCGCGGGGTCGGCGCTCATGCGCCGGGCAGTAGCCGACTTCGTGCGCGGAGCCTGGTCGGCACCCGAGGCCGAGGTCGCCGACGTGGCGCTCCCGGCGTTGGCCGCGGCCGGCTTCCGCGAGGTGCTCCTCAACCCGAGCGTCTTCATCGACGGTCAGTTCCTGTGCTTGGTCGACGGGTGGATCACCGGCCTCGGCATCGCCTGGGAGGTCGACAGCCGGGAGCACCACGGAGACGGTGACACGCTCGCCAGGCACACCGCCGCCGCCCGTCACGGTGCCCTGCTGATGCACGTGACGCCCCGGCGGTTCCGCGCGGCGCCCGGGCTGTGGACGGCCGAGCTTGTGGAGACGGCAGTGGCCCGCGGGCGGTTGTCGATGCCAGAACCGGCCGGGCTGGTGGTCGTCCCGGCCGACCTGTGGGCTCGGCAGCGCGCCCGCCTCCAGCGCGGCGGTTGACAACAGCGGTGACCGGCGCGGGGCGCCGGCGCTCGGCGCGGCGGTTGACAACAGCGGTGACCGGCGCGGGGCCAGCCGGCGCTCGATCCGCTTGATCGTCGGAAGGATCCGTCGCCGACGACGCGCCGAAAGCGACGAATGCTTCTGACGATCACGGGGGGAGGGCCCGCGGGGCAGGTAGCGGCACCACGGAAGGTGGTGTGTCGGGGCCGAACGGTGCAGCGGCGGCGGTCCGAGGTGGGCGCAGCGGCGGCGGTCCGAGGTGGCTGCAGCGGCGGTGATCCGGGTGCGGCCGCCTGCGGCGGACGGCGATCGGTGACCGGTCAGGCGGTGGCGGCGGGGCGGGCGTGGCCAGCGAACAGGTGGTCCAGGTAGCGCAGCAGCTCGGACGGATCGAAGGGCTTGGCCAGGAAGTAGTCGACCCCGGCGCTCCACGCCTGCCAGGCGCAGCGGTCGTCGGCCGCGGCCGTGATCATGATGACGGGCACGGAGCCCGCGCTCGAGTCGCGCACCCGGCTCAGCACCGCGTGCCCGTCGAGCCCCGGCATCATCACGTCGAGCACCACGCAGTCGGGCCGCTCGGCGTCGATGCGGCGCAGGGCCGCGAAGCCGTCGACGGCCATGTCGACGTCGTAGCCCTCGACCTCCAGCACGTCTCGTACGTAGCTGCGGACAGACGGGTCGTCGTCGACGACGAGGATCCTCGGCACAGCGCCTCCCTTGGTCTCTCCACTGTTCGGCGCAGCGGGAGGGCGTTCCGCTCAGCCGTTCGGGTGACCCTGCAGCAGCGCTCGGGCCCGCTCGACGTCGCGGTCCATCTGCTCGACGAGCTCGGCCATCGACCCGAAGTGCAGCGTGTCACGCAGTCGCTCGGTGAAGGTGAGGCCCACTTGTTCGCCGTAGAGGTCGAGCGGCGCGGCGGCGTCGAGCACGTGCGCCTCGACCCGGCGCTCGCGCCCGGCGAAGGTGGGGTTGGTCCCGATGCTGGTCGCGGCGGGCAGCTGCTCGCCGTCCGGCCGCACGAGCCGGCCGGCGTACACGCCGTCGGCCGGGACGGCGCTCCACGGCAGCGGCTGAAGGTTCGCGGTCGGGTAGCCCATCTCCCGGCCCCGCTGGTCGCCCCGCACGACGACGCCGTCGATGCGGTGGTCGCGTCCGAGCGCGGCCGCGGCTCCGCGCACGTCGCCGGCGTCGACGCAGGACCGCACGTAGGTCGAGGACCAGGTGGTGTCGGCGCTGCCCTCGAGCGGCACGTCAAGCACGGAAAACCCGAAGCGACGCCCGGCCGCCCGCAGCGACCCGATGTCGCCGGCGCCGCGGTGGCCGTAGCGGAAGTTCTCCCCCACGACGACCGCGCTCGCGTGCAGCCTCTCGACGAGCAGCTGGTGCACGAACTCGTCCGGCGTCAGCTGGGAGAAGGCGTGCGTGAACGGCTGCACGCACATCACGTCGACGTCGAGGTACTCGAGCAGCTCGGCCTTCTGGCGCGGGCCGGTGAGCATCGGCGGATGGCTGCCGGGACGCAGCACCTCGATCGGGTGCGGGTCGAAGGTCAGCACGACGCTGGACAGCGACGCGGTGCGGGCCTGCTCGACGGCCCGGCAGATGATCTTCTGGTGGCCGAGGTGCACCCCGTCGAAGACGCCGATGGTGACGACGCACCGGCCCCAGCCGGACGGCGCCGACTCGACTCCCCGCCACCGCAGCACCCGCGCAGCCTAGTGAGCCGTGCCGCTTGCGCACGTGCGGCGAGCGGGGCCGGTCACCGGCTCAGCTCCCCGACCCGCTCAGCCGGCCGGGGCGAACACCACGAGTGGGCGCGCCAGGGCATCCGCTCCGTCCTCCAGCAACGCGATGCAGCGCCCGTCGGGCGCGAAGGCCCCGACGGCTCCGGCGCGACCCGTCGCCGTAAGCCGCTTGCCGTGCGACAGCGCGACCGCCTCGCCCTCGCCCAGGTCGCGCCGGGGGAAGCTCGCGGCCACCGCGTCGTCGAGCGCGAGCACGGCGAAGTCTCGTGCGAGCTCGTCGAGCGCCGCGGCCCGGTCGAGAGAGAACGGCCCGACGCGGGTGCGGCGCAGCGCAGTGAGGTGTCCGCCCACTCCGAGCGCCGCTCCGAGATCGCGGGCGAGCGCCCGCACGTAGGTACCCGAGCTGCACGTCACCTCGACGTCGAGGTCGTCGCCACGGCGGGCCAGCAACGCAAACGCGCCGACCGTCACCGGACGGGCGGGCAGCTCGACCGCCTCGCCGCGCCGCACTCGGGCGTAGGAGCGCACCCCGTCGACCTTGATGGCCGACACCGCCGACGGCACTTGCTGGACCAGTCCGGTGAGCGCCGCCATGGCGGCGCGCAGGGCGACGTCCTCGACGCCGGAGGCGTCGCGCTCCCCGGCGATCTCGCCGTCGGCATCGTCGGTCGTGGTCGTCACGCCGAGCCGGACGCTCGCCCGGTACTGCTTGTCGGTGAGGGCCAGGTGCCCCAGCAGCCGGGTGGCCCGGCCGACTCCGAGCACGAGCACGCCGGTGGCCATCGGGTCGAGCGTGCCCGCGTGCCCGACCTTGCGGGTGCCGGCCAGGCGCCGGGTGCGCGCCACGACGTCGTGCGAGGTCCAGCTGGCGGGCTTGTCGACGACGACCAGGCCGTCCGGCGCCGGGGCCCGCCCGGCCGGGTCAAGGGGCACGGTCCACCGGATCGTCGCCCTCGCCGTCGGCCCGGGGCGCGCGGTAGGGGTCGGCCTCCCCCGCCGGCGCGGCGGTCTCGGCGAGCGAGTGGACGCGCGCATCCTCCAGCCTGGCCAGGGCCAGCAGCTCGTCGATCTTGCCGGCCGTCTCGGGCACGACATCGGCGACGAAGGTGAGCGACGGGGTGTAGCGCACGCCCGTCTGCTGGCCGACCGTGCGCCGCAGCACGCCCTTGGCGCTCTCGAGCGCGGCGGCGCTGCTCGAGCGAGCCTGGTCGTCGCCGTAGACGGTGTAGAAGAGCGTCGCCTCACGCAGGTCGGGCGTCAGGCGCGCGTCGGTGATCGTGACCATGCCCAGGCGCGGGTCCTTGACCTGCGTCTCGAGGGTCATCGAGACGACCTCGCGGATGCGCACGGCAAGCTTGCGGGCACGGGCGACGTCGACCATCGCTGGCCTCTCTCTCGTTCGATGACCGGCGGTGAAACCGCTCAGTCGTCCGGGTCGTGCAGTGTCAGCCGCGCGGAGAGCAGCTCGACCTCGGGGCGCTCGGCCACCAGGCGCTCGCAGGCCTCGAGCACCCGGTGGCAGTGAGCGGCGTCGGCGGACACGACCGCCGCCCCGACCAGCGCCCGCCGGTGCAGGTCGAGGTGCCCGGCCTCGGCGGCCGAGACCTCGTACCGGCGCCGGAGCTCGGCCACGATCGGTCGCACGACCGAGCGCTTCTGCTTGAGCGAGTGGACGTCGCCCAGCAGCAGGTCGAGCTCCAGCACCCCGACGAACACGCCTGCCTAGACCCTCGCCTTCTCGACGTTCTCGAAGGTCTCGATCACGTCGTCGGTCTTGATGTCGTTGAACGACCCGAGCCCGATACCGCACTCGTAACCTTCGCGGACGTCGGTCGCGTCGTCCTTGAAGCGCTTGAGCGACTCGACCTTCAGGTTGTCGGCGACCACGACGCCGTCGCGCACCAGGCGCGCCGACTTGTTGCGGGTGATCGTGCCGCTGCGCACGAGGCAACCGGCGATGTTGCCGAACCGGGAGGAGCGGAACACCTCGCGCACCTCGGCGGTGCCGAGCTGCACCTCCTCGTAGATCGGCTTGAGCATGCCCTTGAGGGCCGCCTCGACGTCCTCGATCGCGGCGTAGATCACCGAGTAGTAGCGGATGTCGACGTGCTCCTTGGCCGCCAAGTCGCGCGCCGAGCCCTCGGGCCTGACGTTGAACCCGAGGATGACCGCCTCGGATGCCTTGGCCAGGTTGATGTCGTTCTCGGTGATGGCACCGACGCCGCGGCTGATGATCCGCAGCGACACCTCCTCGCCGACGTCGATCTTGAGCAGCGCGTCCTCGACCGCCTCGACCGAACCCGACACGTCACCCTTGAGGATGAGGTTGAGCTGGGTCTTCTGGCCCTCCTTCAGACGGTCGAACAGCGACTCGAGGGTCGGCCGGCCCCGGCTCATGGCCAGTGCCGCCGCCCGCTCGCGGGCCTGCCGCTGCTCAGCGATCTGCCGGGCCACGCGGTCCTCGCCGACGACGAGGAAGTTGTCGCCCGCACCAGGCACGCTGGTGAACCCGAGCACCTGCACCGGTTGGGCCGGCCCGGCCTCGGCCACCTGCTCGCCGCGCTCGTTGAGCATCGCCCGGACGCGACCGAATGCGTCACCTGCGACGATCGAGTCACCGACGCGTAGCGTGCCGCGCTGCACCAGCACCGTCGCGACGGCGCCGCGACCGCGGTCGAGCCGGGCCTCGATCGCCACGCCCTGGGCCGGCACCGAGGCGTCGGCCGTGAGCTCGAGCGCGGCGTCGGCCGTGAGCAGGATGGCGTCGAGAAGCTGCTCGAGGTTCTGCCCCGCCTTGGCCGACACGTCGACGAACATCGTTTCGCCGCCGTACTCCTCGGCCACCAGGCCGTATTCGGTGAGCTGGCCGCGCACCTTGGCCGGGTCGGCGCCCTCCTTGTCGATCTTGTTGACGGCGACGACGACGGGGACGTCGGCCGCCTGGGCGTGGTTGAGCGCCTCGATCGTCTGCGGCTTCACACCGTCGTCGGCGGCCACGACGAGCACCGCGATGTCGGTCGACTTGGCGCCCCTGGCACGCATGGCGGTGAACGCCTCGTGGCCCGGGGTGTCGATGAAGGTGATCTCGCGGACACCGCCCTCGACCGGGTGGTGCACCTGGTAGGCACCGATGTGCTGGGTGATGCCGCCGGCCTCGCCCTTCACGACGTCGGTCTCGCGGATCGCGTCGAGCAGGCGGGTCTTGCCGTGGTCGACGTGACCCATGATCGTCACGACCGGCGGGCGGGAGACGAGGTCGGCCTCGTCGCCGTACTCGCCGCCGAAGGTGAGGTCGAAGCGGTCGAGCAGCTCGGCGTCCTCTTCCTCGGGGGTGACGATCTGCACGTCGTACTGCAGGTGCGTGCCGAGCAGCTGCAGCGTCTCGTCGGCGCAGGACTGCGTCGCGGTCGACATCTCACCGAGCTCGGTGAACAGCACCTGCACGAGCGAGCCGGGTTCGGCGTTGATCTTGTCAGCGAAGTCGGCGAGCGAGGCTCCACGCGGCAGGCGTACGACCTGGCCGTTGCCGCGGGGCACACCGCCGCCGCCCATCGTCGGCGCCGCCAGGTTGTCGAACTCCTGCCTGCGCTGCTTCTTGCTCTTCTTGCCACGCGCCGGACGACCGCCGGGACCGCGACCGAACGCACCGGGCGTCGCGCTGCCGCTGCCGGCGCCGCGGCTGCGGCCACCACGACCACCGAAGCCACCGGGCCGGGGAGCGAAGCCACCACCCGGAGGACCACCGCCGCCGGGGCCGGGACGGGTTCCGCCGCCGGGCCGCGAGCTGGGCATCCCCGGCCGTGCGCCGGGGCCACCGGTGCGGGGCGGGAACATGCCCGGGCCGGGACGCACGCCGCCGGCGGCGCCCGGACGGGGCGGGAACATGCCGGGCCCGGGACGCGGTCCGCCGGGGCCGGGTCGGGGAGCACCCGGGCGCGGCGGCATACCGGGGGCCGGCGCGCCGCCGGGGCGCGGGGCCATGGCGGGACCCGGCCGGGGCGGCATGCCGGGGGCGGCTGGTGTCGGCCGGGCGGCCGGCGGGCGCGGCGGCATGCTCGGCGTGCCGTCGGCAGGGCTCGAGAACGGGTTGTTGCCCGGGCGGGGCGTCGGACCGGGTCGCGCGGCCGGTCCGGGCCGGGGCCCGGCGGGTGTCGCCGGACGGGCTGGGGCCGAGTCGCCCGGACGGGCAGGCACCGGACCGGGCGGGCGCGCCGGCGCCGGGGCCGGGGCCGGGGCGGTCGGCGCTGAGGCCGCCGAGGCCGCCGGGGCCATCGGCTGCTCGACCGGGCCGGGAGCGGGGGCGCCGGGGCCGGGGCGTCCGGGCGCGGCGGGGCGCGGGCCGGGGCGGGCGCCGGCATCAGGGCGGCCAGGCATCCCGCTCGGCGCCGGCGCGGCGGGCGCGGTCGCGGCGCGCGCTGCCGGCACCGCTGCGGGTGCGGGGCCGGCCGGGAAGGCCTCCCGCAGCTTGCGGGCGACCGGCGGTTCGATGGTGGAGGACGCCGACTTGACGAACTCCCCGTTGTCCTTGAGCCAGCTAAGGACGTTCTTGCTCTCCAGGCCGAGCTCTTTGGCGAGCTCGTGTACGCGGGCCTTTCCGGGCACTGTTCTCCTTCGTGGAGTCGCAGGCCCGGGTACGTCCCTGGCCTGGTCCTACTCGGTGCTGCTCATCTGCCGCTCGAACGCGGCGTCGGACGGTAGTGCCGGCTGGTCGAGATCGTGGGGATCACGGCCGGCTCATCGGGTGCTCATCTAGCGCGGGCTCATGGGAGGTGGACCTGCTCTCGTCGGACGGGTGGTGCGGAAGCGGCTGCAGGTGGTCCCGCAGAGCGGTGGCGTCCGGCGGACGACCCAGGCGCAGGGCCCGGACGAACGCCCGGCGACGCTCAGCGAGCTCGACGCACGCAGGGTGGGGGTGGAGGTGTGCGCCCCGGCCCGGCAGGCGCCGTTCGGGGTCGAGCACCAAGCGGAGGATGCCCTGGTCCTCGACCGCGACCACGCGCAGCAGGGTGGCCTTGGCAGCCCGGACCCGGCAACCCACGCAGGTGCGCACCGGACCCGGGAGGCGGGCCGGTACCGAGACTACCGCTCGGGTCTGCCGCCTGCGTCCTGCCACCGCCGGCTCCGCCCCGCCTGCTCGCCGCTCTCAGCCCGCGGGGACGGGTTCGGCGTCGCTGTGGATGTCGATGCGCCAGCCGGTCAGGCGGGCAGCCAGGCGGGCGTTCTGGCCCTCCTTGCCGATCGCGAGCGAGAGCTGGTAGTCGGGCACCACCACCCTCGCTGCGCGGTTGAGCAGGTCGACGACCTCGACCGAGCTGACCCTGGCGGGCGACAGGGCGCTCGCGACGAAGCGGGCCGGGTCGGTGTCGAAGTCGACGATGTCGATCTTCTCGCCGTGCAGCTCGGTCGTCACCGCGCGGACCCGCGAGCCGACAGGACCGATGCAGGCCCCCTTGGCGTTGAGCCCCGCCACCGTGGCGTGCACGGCCATCTTGGTGCGGTGGCCGGCCTCGCGCGCCAGGGCGGCGATGACGACCGAGCCATCGGCGATCTCGGGCACCTCGTGAGCGAACAGGCCGCGCACCAGGTCGGGATGGGTGCGGCTGACGGTGACGTGCGCGCCACGCTGGCCCCGCACCACGTTGATCACCCGACAGCGTAGCCGGGAGCCGTGCGCGTAGGTCTCGCCGGGCACCTGCTCGCCGGGCGGCAGGACCGCCTCGACGGCGTCGTCGCCGCTGCCGATGAGCACCATGACGTTGCGGTTTCGCGGCGCGCCAGGGCGCTGCGGCGCCTGCTGCACCAGCCCGGAGACGATGTCGCCCTCCCGGCCCGCGTAGCTCTCGAAGGACTGCTCACTCTCGGCGTCCCGCAGCCGCTGCAGGATCACCTGGCGGGCGGTCGCCGCGGCGATGCGCCCGAAGCCCTCCGGCGTGTCGTCGTGCTCGCGCACCACGACGCCGTCGTCGTCGTGCTCCTGCGCCAGGACCACGACCTCACCGCTCTTGCGGTCGAGGTGGACGCGCGCATTCGGACGCGCGCCCTCCTCGTGGTGGTAGGCGGCCAGCAGGGCGGTCTCGATCGCCTCGACGAGCAGGTCGAGCTTGATGTCTTTGGCGCGCTCGAGGTTCTTGAGCGCCAGCATGTCGATCTTCACGTGTCTCCCCGGCTGAACTCGACCTGCACCCGCGCCCGCCGGACGTCGGCGAGCGGAAGCACTCTCGAGGTGCCGTCGACATCGAGCCGGACCGCGTCGTCCTCGACGCTCAGTACCCGGCCGACCAGCTTCTCCTCGCTCGTGACCAGCTCGACCAGGCGGCCGGTGTTGCGCTTGAAGTGGCGGGGCGTGGTGAGCGGGCGGTCGACGCCCGGCGAGCTGACCTCCAGCACGTACGACGGCCCGAGCAGCGACGGGTCTCGCTCGTCCGCCTCCTCGAGCGCCTGACCGACCCGGCGGCTGAGCTCGGCGACGTCGTCGAGGTCGACGCCCTCGGCACGGTCGACGACGACGCGCACGACGCTGCGCCGCCCAGCGGCGCTCACGGTGACCTGCTCGAGCTCGTGCCCCGCGCTCTCGACGACCGGCGTCAGCAGCGTGGTGAGCTGCGCGCTGCGCTCGCCGGGGGACGGGCTCATGGCCGGGGCCTTCCTTTTGCGGGACCGGCCGCAGAGCCGGTGCGGGACGTCCGCCGCCCGGGCGCGCACCCCAGCGTCTGCGCTGCGGCGGCGAGGCGACGGCGACCCGCGACGCTAGTCGCTGTGGTCGCCGCCGCGATGGCACGCCGCTGTGGCAACCTCTGCCCGTGAGCGAGGACTGCGTGCGGTGCCCCGCGAGGCACGAGCGGGTGCGCCGCGAGCTGTTCGAGCGAGCTCAGGTGTACCCGTGAGCGAGGACTGCGTGCGGTGCCCCGCGAGGGACGAGCGGGTGCGCCGCGAGCTGTTCGAGCGAGCCCGGGTGTAGCCGTGAGCGCGGACCACCGCCCGAGCCGGCGGGCCGTGCTGGCCGTCGGGGTGGCCGGCGCTGCCGGTCTGCTCGCCGGGTGCACAGGGGGCACGGACGCCCCTCCGGTGACCACCCGAGCGCACGGTGCCGACGCCGCCTCGCCCACCGCATCATCGGCCGACGACCTGCTGCGCACGGCCGCCGTCGACAGGGAGCGCGCGCTGCTCGCCGCCTACGACCGGGCCGCTGCAGCCGAGCCGGACCGGGCGGCGCTGCTCGCGCAGGTGCGGGCCCAGCACGTCGAGCACCTGGGGGCCCTGCTCGGCGACGCTGACGCGTCGATCACCGCCGGGGCGAGCGCGGCCGCGCCTTCCGTCAGCTCGGCCAGCCCCTCGCCGGTCGAGCTCGCCGAGCTGGTGAAGCGCGAGCGCGCGGCGGGCGCCGAGCACGCCGCAGCTGCCGTCGTCGCCGCCGACGTCGCGCTCGCGGGCCTGCTGGCCTCCCTCGCGGCGAGCGAGGCCAGCCATGCCGTGGTCCTCATATGAACCGTCAAGGGGAGGTGGAGGCTCTGCAGGCCTGCCTCGCCGCCGAGCACGCCGTCGTCTACGGCTACGGCGTGCTCGGCCCCCGTCTCGACGCCGAGGGTCGGCGCCAGGCGCTCGGTGCCTTCGACAGTCACCGGGTGCGCCGCGACCTCCTCGCCGCCGCCGTGCGCCTGCGCGGCGCAGCGCCCGTCCTGCCCGAGGCCGCCTACGACGCCGCGGCGCCGAGTGCGGCCGAGGCGCTCGCCCTCGCTGTGCGCCTCGAGGCCGGCATGTCGGTGCGCTGGCGCGACCTGGTGACGGGCACCGCCGACGAGGGCCTACGTCGCCTGGCGCTCGCAGCGCTCGTGGAGACCGCCGTCCGGGCCGCGCAGTGGCGACAGCGAGCGGGCGCCCCGGATGCCACGGTGGCCTTCCCGGGCGCCGGTTGACCCCACGGCCGTCGTCGTCAGCCGCCGGCGACCACGGCCGGAGTCGCACCGGTCATCCTCAACAGCGCCTCGAAGCTCGTCTCGAACAGCGTGCGTGGGTGCCCAGCAGCGGCCCAGATGCTCGGCTGCTGGCGGAGGTCGTCGTCGAGCAGCGTGGGTACCGGAGCGGGGTGCCCGACCGGCGCGACCCCCCCGATCGCGAAGCCGGTGGCCGCGCGCACGAGGTCCGCGTCTGCGCGGCGCAGGCCGTCGACGCCGAGGGCCCGTGCGGCCAGGGCCATGTCGACCCGGTGCGCACCCGAGGTGAGCACGAGCACGGCCCGCGGCGGCTCGCCGGTCGCGAACACCAGCGAGTTGCAGATGGCCGCCACCGGCACCCCCAGCTGCTGCGCGGCGAGCACCGCGGTGTGCGCCGTCTCGTCGAGCACCCGGATGCGCGGCGGGGCGCCGGCGGCGAGCAACGCGGCCCGGACGCGCTGCACGGCCGGGTGCTCGAGGGGGTCTGCCACCGGCTCAGTCTGCCTGTGCCGACCAGCTGTCGACCAGCTCGAGCAGCCCGTCGAGCGTGACGAGCTCGGCGTCGGGAGTGACGTCCCAGGCCTCGACCGGCCGGCCGGTCATGAGGACCGTGCGCATGCCGACGCCCTGCGCGCCGCTGACGTCGTCGCGGGGGCGGTCGCCGACGAACACCGCCCGCCGGGCCGGCACCCCGACGGCGGACAGCAGCGCCTCGAAGGCCTGCGGGTGCGGCTTCATGTGCGTCATCGCGCTGGTGTACAGCCGCACGTCGAGCAGGTGCAGCAGCCCCGCGTCGTGCAGCCAGCGCTCATGCAGCGCGGCTGGCCAGTGCGTGTTCGACAGCAGCCCGGTGCGGATGCCCCGCTCGCGCAGCCCGGCGAGCACGCCTGCCGCGGCGGGGTCGTGCGCCACCGTGGGCGTCCACGCGTCGTGGTAGGCCGCGAGCGCCCCCGCGACGTCGAGATGCGTCTCGCGGGCGACGCTGCGCACCAGCTGCTCAGTGGTGCCGCTGCGGTCGCCGGCCTCGACGTGCTCGCGCCACCAGGCAAGCTCGGCAGCCAGCAGCGCCGCGGCCACCGGTTCGGGATCGTGCGGGGCGAGCACCCGCGCGGCGGCCCGCCACATGGCGAGCAGGTCGACATCGGTGTGCAGCGAGAGCGTGCCGCCCCAGTCGAACAGGACCGCCTCGACCGTCATGCGCGCGCCAGGTCGGCGACGACGGCGCGGGTCAGCCGGACGAGGTCGGCGGGCGCCAGCTCGACCGACAGCCCGCGCCGGCCGGCGCTGACGTAGACGGTGTCGAACAGCTCGGCCGTCTCGTCGACGGCGGTGGCGAGCAGGGTGCGTTGCCCGAGCGGGCTGATGCCGCCGACGACGTAGCCGCTGCTGCGCTCAGCGGCGGCCGGCTCGGCCATCTTGATGTGCTTGCCCGACAGCGCCGCGGCCAGCGCCTTGAGCTCGAGCGAGCCCGCCACCGGCACCATCGCGCACACGAGCCGGGTGTCGAGCTCGGCAAGCAGCGTCTTCAGCATCCGCTCGGGCTCGACCCCGAGAGCCCTCGCCGCCGCCTCGCCGTAGGCGCCAGGTCCGGCCTCGTAGGCGTGCACCGCGTGGACGACGCCAGCGCGCTCGAGCAGCTGGATCGCCGGAGTGCCCCTGCCTGCCACGTTCCCGAGGCTGTCACAGCGCAGGTCAGCCGGTAGCCGGTCGGGCTCGGACGTGCATGCGCTCGCCCTGACGACCGAACAGGCTGATGATCTCCGCCGGTCCCGGTCCGGCGCTCGAGAAGGCGTGCGGCGTGCGCGCATCGAACTCGGCCACCTCTCCCGGCACGAGCACGACATCGTGCGCCCCGAGGACCACCCGCAGACGACCGTCCAACACATACATCCAGCCGTGCCCCTCGTGCGACTGCAGGTCGGGCTCGGGCCCGTCCGTGGGCGCCGGCAGCACGACCTTGTACGCCTGCAGGCCACCAGGGCGTCGAGTCAGCGGCACCAGCGTCGCGCCGCCCTGCACGTACGGGCGAAGGCGAACCCGCGGGTCACCGGTCTCCGGCGCGGCGACCAGCTCGTCGAGCGCGACGCGATAGGCCTGCGCCAACGGCAGCAGCAGCTCGAGCGTCGCCCGGCGTCGACCGGACTCCAGCCGCGACAAGGTGCTCTGGCTGATGCCGGTCGTGGCGGCGACCTGCGCCAGCGTCGACTGCCGTGCCTGGCGGAGCGTCCGGAGCCGCGGCCCCACGGCAGCCATGACGTCTTCCAGGGGTTCCGGCACTCGCTCATGATGCCATACCAGCAAGACGGCTTGCCAAGCGAGTGGGGAGGGAGCAGCGTGCGCCCCGGAGGTGATCGCGTGATGTACACGCAGCGGTACGACGTGGTGGTCGTGGGGGGCGGCGCAGCCGGGTTGAGCGGGGCGTTGACGCTGGGTCGGGCGCGGCGTTCGGTGCTGGTCGTCGATGCCGGCGAGCCGAGGAACGCGCCGGCCGCCGCGGTGCACAACTGCCTCGGACGTGAGGGCGCGCCGCCGTCCGAGCTCCTCGCGATCGGCCGGGCGAGACCGAGCAGTACGGCGTGCAGCACCGGCCCGGTCGGGCGGTGTCGGCTCGGGCCGTGGACGACGGCTTTGTCGTGCAGTGCCTCGACGGCTTCGAGGTGCGGACGCGCCGGCTGCTGGTGACCACCGGCCTGGTCGACGAGCTGCCACCCGTTCCGGGCCTGGCGCAGAGGTGGGGCCGCGACGTCCTGCACTGCCCCTACTGCCACGGTTGGGAGGTCCGCGACCAGCCCGTTGCCGTTCTGGCGACCGGCCCCCTCGCCGTGCAACAGGTCGAGCTCTTCCGGCAGTGGACGGCAGACCTGACCCTCTTGATGCACACCACGCCGGCGCCGCCGCCCCCGGTTCGCGAGCGGCTGGACGCCCGCGGCATCCGGGTGGTGACCGGGGAGGTGACCGGCCTGCGGGTGCAGGACGACGCGCTCGCCGGTGCGGTGCTGGCCGACGGGACAGTCGTGCCGCTGCGGGCGCTGGTGGTCGGGGCGCCCATGTGGGCCCACCCCGGGGTGCTGGCATCGCTCGGCCTCGAGAGCGAGCCGCGGCTGATGGGCGAGGCGGAGATCGGCACCGTGATCCCCAGCGGACCGGCGGGCGCCACGAGCGTGCCGGGGGTCTTCGTCGCCGGCAACGTCACCGACCCGACGGCGCAGGTCATCGCCGCCGCCGCTGCCGGCCAGATCGCCGGTGCGAGGGTCAACGCCGACCTGGTGGCTGAGGACATCACCAGGGCGCGGTGGCCGCCCACCGCGACAGGAGCGCGGCATGAGTCCCGAGCACGCCGGCGTCCCGGCACAATTCTGGGACGAGCTGTACCGCGAGAGCCGCTGGAGCGGCGACGTCAACGTGGTCCTGGAGCGCATCGTCGCTCCGCTGTCGCCAGGCACGGCCCTGGACCTGGGCTGCGGCGAAGGCGGTGACGCGATCTGGCTCGCCGGGCGTGGATGGCAGGTGAGGGCGGTCGACATCTCACAGGTGGCGCTGGACCGGGCCACGGGCGTCGCCGCCGGGCTGAGGCTGACGGGCAGGATCAGGTGGGAGCGGCACGACCTCGACGTCAGCTTCCCCGACGGCAGCTTCGACCTGGTCTCGGCGCAGTTCCTGCACTCACCGGTTGCCCTCGCCCGCGATCAGATTCTTCTCCGGGCCCGCGACGCCGTGGCTCCGGGTGGGCTGCTTCTGGTCGTCGGGCACGCCTATCCGCCACCGTGGGCGACGGGGCACGAGAAGGCGCCGCCGCTGCCCACCACCGAGCAGGTCGTCCGCGCCCTGGAGCTCGACCGAACCTGGACGGTCGAGGTCGCCGAGCGAGCGGAACGCCCGGTGACCGGTCCGGACGGCCAGCCCGCGATGCTCACCGACAGCGTCGTCGCGGTGCGGCTGACCGGCTGAACCGCCGGGAGCGCTGCCGCCCGTCTGGGCGAGGATGTGGCGTGAACTGGCGGAACAGGTGTCGAGAGCGAGGCACAGCGACAGCGCGATACCGACGCAGCCGCAGCGCCGGCCTCAGCCCGCCGACGTCCCCTGGACCGCCTGCACCACGACGTCCACGACGCTGTCCAGCGGCACGACGCGCACTTCGCCGCTCGCCCGGTCGCGCACCTCCACCTCGCCGTTCTCGAGGCCTTTGCCGAGCACGACGGCGGTCGGGATGCCGATCAGCTCGACGTCCTTGAACGCCACCCCCGGCGAGACCTTGGGGCGGTCATCGAGGAGCACCGACAGCCCACGAGCCTCCAGCTCGCCGGCGATCCGCACCGCCTCAGGCCGCTGCTCGCCCTTGCCGACCCCGACGACGTGCACGTCGACCGGCGCCACCTCGCGGGGCCAGGCCAGCCCCTTGTCGTCGTGGTGCTGCTCGGCGATCGCGGCGATGGCCCGCGAGACGCCCACTCCGTAGGAGCCCATCGTCGGACGCACCGGCTTGCCCTGCGGGCCGAGTACGTCGAGCGCAAAGGCGTCGGTGTACTTGCGACCGAGCTGGAACACGTGCCCCATCTCGATGCCCCGGCCGATCTCCAGCGGGGCGCCGCAGACGGGGCACGGCTCGCCGGCCCGCACGCTCGCCGCGGGGATCTCGCCGGCGGGCTCGAAGTCGCGGCCCAGGACGACGTTGACCGCATGCCGGCCCGGTTCGTTGGCGCCGGTCACCCAGGCCGACCCGACCGTGATGCGGGGGTCGACGAGGTAGCGGATCCCGAGCCCGGCCAGCACCTGCGGGCCGATGTAGCCCTTGACGAGCCCGGGGTGGGCGGCGAAGTCGGCGGCCTCGAACGGCTCGATCTCGGCCGGGTAGACGTTGGCCTCGACCGATTTCAGGTCGACCTCGCGGTCCCCCGGCACACCGATCACCAGCGGCGTCCGCCTGCCGGTGGGCTCGCGCAGCATGAGCACCACGTTCTTCAGCGTCCGCTCGGGCTCGACGTCGTAGCCGCGACCCCGTAGGTCGGCCACCAGCGTCTCGATCGTCGGGGTGTCCGGCGTGTCGAGGACCTCGAGGGGCGGCGCCGCAGCCGGGTCGGTGGCCTGCGGCACGCGTACCGTCGCCGCCTCGACGTTGGCCGCGTAGTCGCACGCGCTGCAGGAAACGAAGGTGTCCTCGCCCACCGGGGTGAGGGCGAGGAACTCCTCGCTGACGCTGCCGCCCATCGCCCCGCTGACGGCCGCGACGATGCGGTAGGTGAGGCCGAGCCGAGCGAAGATCTTTTCGTAGGCGCCGCGGTGCGCGGCGTAGGAGGCAGCCAGGCCCTCGTCGTCGAGGTCGAAGGAGTAGCTGTCCTTCATGACGAACTCGCGCCCGCGCAGGATGCCCGCCCGGGGCCGGGCCTCGTCGCGGTACTTGGTCTGAATCTGGTACAGCGTGACCGGCAGATCCTTGTAGGAGGTGTACTCGCCCTTGACCATGAGGGTGAACATCTCCTCGTGCGTCGGCGCCAGCAGGTAGTCGTTGCGGCGCCGGTCGGCCAGGCGGAACATGCCGGCGCCGTACTCGGTCCAGCGCCCGCTGGTCTCGTACGGCTCGCGGGGCAGCAGCGCGGGGAACAGCACCTCCTGCGCGCCGATCGCGTCCATCTCCTCGCGCACGACCCGGCTGACCTGCGCCAGCATCCGCACGCCGAGGGGCAGCCACGAGTAGATGCCCGGAGCCACCCGGCGGACGTAGCCGGCCCGCACCAGCAGCCGGTGGCTCGGCACCTCCGCGTCCGCCGGGTCCTCGCGCAAGGTGCGCAGGAACAGGGTGGACAGGCGCAGCATGTGCACATCCTTGTCGGCGGCGTCGGCGTCGGCGGGATGCAGAGGCTAACGGCGCGAGGCGGGGAGCACGACCGGGTTCCGGCGCCAGCGCCGCTCGTCCACGGCCCGGGTGGCCACCGTCACCAGCCTTGCTGTGCGGACACCTGCGGATCGCCGCCGGCCGGGCACCGCGTGCCGGTGCGAGCGCACCGGTGTCATGCTCGGCCTGTGGGAGCGAACCTCAACGTTCACCAACAGTGCTCTGCTGCTGGCGATCGCGGTGTGGTCGCTGCTCACCCGCACCATCGACGCGCCGGTCGCCACGGCGGCGCCCCGCCGTCCGGGGCAGGCTGAGGTGCGGGACCGCTGGCGAGTCGCTTCGCTGAGCGCACTGGGGCTCATGGTCGTGCCGCTCGCAGTGTCGATCCTCGTGCAGCCCAGCTGGGACCTGCGCCGCGACCTCGTCTCCGACCTCGCCGCCAAGGGCGCCGTGCTGCCGGCCCTGGGGCAGGCGGCGATCCTGTCGATCGCGGTGGCGCACGGCTGCGCGGCCGTCGCCCTCGCCCTGCGGCGGATGCGCCCTGCCGCCGGCGCCGCAGGGATCGCGGCGGTGTGCCTGATCGGCGTCGCGCTGGTGCAGATCACCTGCCCACGCGGCGCGAGCGGCTGCAGCGGGCCCGAATCCGGGCGGGTCCTGCCGCGCGCGACCACCGACGTCGTGCATCGCGACCTCGTCGTCGTGCTGGAGCTGGCCAGCCTCGTGCTGGCCGTCGCCATCGTCCTGCACCTGCGCGCGACCGGGCGGGCCCGGCTCGCCGGCACGACCGGGACGGTCGCTGTCCTGTCGGCGCTGCTGCTGCTGGCGCAGCAGGGCGGTCAGGACATCGGCTGGTGGCAGCTGTCGTGGTTGCTCATGACCAGCGCCATCGTGGTGCTGGCGCTGGTCGCGGCCGCCCGCACGTCCGAGCCCGAGCCGTCGTCGAGCATGCTGGCTGTCCCACCGGCGATCGAGGAGAGCGACGATGACCGACCACGTGCGACATGGGCTGGCCCTACGGACGCGGGTGACCCCGCAGCAGACGGTCGAGCTTTTCCTCGAGGACGTCGGGGTCCCCGAGCCTGAGGCCGACGAGGTCGTCGTGCAGGTCGCGGCGGCGCCGATCAACCCCTCCGACCTCGGGCTGCTGCTGGCCGGCGGCGATCCCGCCGAGGCGGTCGCCGGCGGCGACGAGCAGCAGCCGACCCTCACCCTGCCGCTGTCGCCGGCCGCGGCGCAGGCCGCGGCGGCCCGGCAGGGCCACGCGCTGCCGGTCGGCAACGAGGGGGCGGGCACCGTCGTCGCCGCCGGTTCGTCGGAGCGGGCGCAGGCGCTGCTGGGCAGGTTGGTCGCTCTCGCGGGCGGCGGCATGTACGCCGAGTACCGCACGGCGCCGGCGGCAGCCTGCCTGCCGCTGCCCGACGGCACCCCCGCCGACCAGGCCGCGGCGAGCTTCATCAACCCGATGACCGTGCTCGCGATGCTCGAGACGATGCGCGCCGAGGGCCACACCGCGCTGGTGCACACCGCCGCCGCCTCGAACCTGGGGCAGATGCTGCTGCGCGTGTGCCTGCAGGACGGCGTGCCGCTGGTCAACATCGTGCGCTCGGCCGAACAGGAGCGGGTGCTGCGCGACGCCGGCGCCACGCACGTGTGCGACTCGAGCGCTGACGGGTTCGCGGGCGCGCTGGCCGACGCGGTCGCTGAGACGGGCGCCACACTCGCCTTCGACGCCGTCGGCGGCGGCCGGCTGGCCGACCGCATCCTGACGGCCATGGAGGCCGCGGTCAGCAAGGACGCCGAGTTCTCCCGTTACGGCTCGACGGTGCACAAGCAGGTCTACGTCTACGGCGGCCTGGACCGCAGCCGCACCGAGCTCAGCCGCGGCTACGGCATGGCCTGGGGCGTCGGCGGCTGGCTCGTGACACCGCAGCTGCAGAAAGCCGGCCGCGAGCGCACCGCCGAGCTTCGGCGGCGCGTGGCGGAGAACCTGACGACGAGCTTCGCCAGCCACTTCACCGACGAGGTGAGCCTGCCGGGCGCCCTCACCGTCGAGGCGGTGCAGGCCTACGCCCGGCAGGCCACCGGACAGAAGTTCCTCGTCCGGCCGTCTTGATCCTCTGGGTCAAGCCGTCTCGGGGTAGAGCGAGTACGACGGGAAGTTGCCGTAGACCTGCCCGGGGCCCTCGGTGACGGCCTGCACGAGCAGGTCGCCGCCGACAAAGGCGCCCTTCCACGACGCGCCCTTGCCGCCGAAGACCTCGGCTCGGTCACCGCGTGAGCGGGGCTTGTTGATGCCCACCTTGAAAGCCTGCAGCTGCTCGGCGACGCGGGCGCCGAACTCGGCGTCGTCGGTGGCGACCGAGGCCACCAGCGAGCCGTTGGAGGCGTTCATCGCCGCGAGCAGCTCGGCCTCGGTGTCGACCACGACGATCGAGTCGAGGGGGCCGAACGGCTCGGCGTGCTGCAACGACCAGTTGCTCGGCGGACCGAGCACGCAGGCGGGCGCGGCGTACGCCGAGGTGTCCTGGCCGTCGACGAAGCGCCCGTCGGACGCGACGTCGCCCCGGTACAGCGGCACCGCGCCGCCGCCCACCGCCTCGGCGTAGCGCTCGCGCAGCTCGGTGGCCTTGCTGGCATGGATGACCGGCCCGAAGTCGAGCTCGGGCAGCGGGTCGAAGCTGGTCTCGACGGCCAGCGGGTGGCCGAAGCGGATGCTCTTGACCACTGGCAGGTAGGCCTCGAGAAAGTCCGGCATCAGCGCGCGCTGCACGACGTAGCGCGGGTAGGCGGTGCATCGCTGCTTGGCGTACTCGAAGCCCTTCTTCAGGTGCGCGGCGAGCGCCTCCCACCCGCTGAAGTCCCAGATGCCCCAGGCGTTGAGCCCCTCCTGCTCGAGGAAGTGCCGCTTGCCCGTGTCGGCCAGCGAGGTGGCCGCCTTGCGGCCGTTCGCCCGGCCACCGACAAAGGCGAGCGCCCCGATCTCGTCCGAGCGGATCAGTACGTCACCGAGCGAAGCCCCGACTCCGGACAGCAGCGAGACGGGCAGGCCCGCCCGCTTCATAAACGCGTGCGCGAGGGTGAGGGTGTGGAAGCCGCCCTGCGAGGGGGTCTTGGCCACCACGGCGTTGCCGGCCAGGCACTGCACGAGCTCGGCGTGCACCTGCACGCTCATCGGGTAGTTCCACGAGGCGATGTTGCTGACCGGACCGGGCAGCGGCGTGCGGCCCTGCAGCTGCCGCTCGATCTCGGCCAGATACCACTCGACGCCGTCGAGCGCCCGGTCGACGTCGGCGCACGCCAGCCGCCACGGCTTGCCGATCTCCCACACGAGAGCCAGCGCCAGGGTCTCGCGGTGCTCGCGCATCTCGGCGACGGCGGCGGCCACCCGGGTGCGCCGCTCGTCGAGGTCGACCTTGGCCCACCGCCGGTGCTCGTCGGCGGCCGCGGCCACCGCAGCTGCGGCCTCGTCGTGCGAGAGCCGCGGCGGGCCGTAGATCGACGTGCCGTCGACGGGGGTGACGTGCTCGCCCGGCGTGCCGGAGCGCTGCCACTCACCTGCGACCAGGTTGAGGATGCGGTCGGCGTCGAATGCCTCCGGCGCGGCAGCCATGGCCCGCGCGTACAGCTCGTCCCAGCTCGTCCCCGGCTTGACCTGCAGCGTCACGTGCCCTCCTCGCGTCGTCGTGCCCCGAGCCAACCATGCCCACCGGGCAGCTCCGAGCTAGAACAGGATGCTGGTAAAGCGCCCCACCTCGGTGAAGCCGACCCGGGCGTAGGCCCGGCGGGCGGCAGTGTTGAAGTCGTTGACGTAGAGGCTGACGACCGGGGCGACGTCGCGGCGGGCCAGCTCGACGACCGCAGCGGTGCCGGCCTCGGACATCCCCCGGCCGCGCAGCGAGGGAGCGACCCACACGCCCTGGACCTGGCAGACCGACCGAGTGGCGGCGCCGATCTCGGCCTTGAACTCGACCCGTCCGCGGGCGATGCGGGCGAAGGCGCGGCCGCTCGCGATGAGCTCGGTGACCCGGGCCCGGTACATCGCTCCCCCGCCGGCGGCGATCGGCGAGACACCGATTTCCTCGGTGAACATCGCCACGCAGGCCGGCAGCAGCAGCTCGAGCTCGTCGGGCCGGACCCGGCGCACCGACGGGTCGGGCGACACCGCGGGCGGCGCGTCCAGGGCGAGCACGGGCTGTTCGGCCCGGATCTCGCGGGCCTGGCCCCAGGCGGGCTCCAGCACCCGCCACATCTGTCGGACCGCCGCGGTGGGGCCGACGATGGAGGAGCAGCGGCGGCCCTGCCGGCGCGCCCGGTCGGCGAAGGCCCGCGCTGCCTCAGGACCGGCCTGCACCGGGACGAGGTTGGCGCCGGCGTAGCACAGCGCCTCGAGCGCGCCCCGCTCGCCGAAGCCCCACAGCTGCGCGCCGAGCCGGCCCTCGTGGACCCCGGCCTGGGCCACCCGGGAGGCGACGAACACGTCGCCGACCGGGTCGCGCGCGAGCAGCGCCTCGATCTCGGACCGGTCCCGCCCGTCGAGCAACCGGGTGGGGGTGGCGAGCCTCAGCACGGCACGCTCAGCTGACGCCGACCGCAGGCTCGCCGCTCGGCCCGTCGTAGGACTCGGCGATGCGCATGGCCTCCTCGATCAGCGTCTCGACGATCTGCGCCTCCGGCACGGTCTTGATGACCTCGCCCTTGACGAAGATCTGGCCCTTGCCGTTGCCGGAGGCGACGCCGAGGTCGGCCTCGCGCGCCTCGCCCGGGCCGTTGACGACGCATCCCATCACCGCAACCCTCAACGGCACGGTGAGACCCTCGAGCCCAGCCGTCACCTTGTCGGCCAAGGTGTAGACGTCGACCTGAGCCCGCCCGCAGGACGGGCAGGAGACGATCTCCAGGCCGCGCTGTTTGAGGTTCAGCGACTCGAGGATCGCGAGGCCCACCTTGACCTCCTCGACCGGCGGCGCCGACAGCGAGACCCGGATCGTGTCACCGATCCCCTCAGCGAGCAGCGCCCCGAAAGCGACGGCCGACTTGATCGTTCCCTGGAACGCGGGGCCGGCCTCGGTGACGCCGAGGTGCAGCGGGTAGTCGCAGCGCTGCGAGAGCAGCCGGTAGGCCTGCACCATGACGACGGGGTCGCTGTGCTTGACCGAGATCTTGATGTCGCGAAAGTCGTGCTCCTCGAACAGCGAGCACTCCCACAGCGCCGACTCGACCAGCGCCTCCGGGGTCGCCTTGCCGTACTTGGCCATGATCCGCTTGTCGAGGCTGCCGGCGTTGACACCGATCCGGATGGGGGTGCCCGACTCGCGCGCCGCCCGGGCCACCTCGCCGACCTTGCCGTCGAACTCGCGGATGTTGCCGGGGTTGACCCGCACCGCCGCGCAGCCGGCGTCGATCGCGGCGTAGATGTATTTGCTCTGGAAGTGGATGTCGGCGATCACGGGCAGCTGCGACTGCTTGACGACCCGCGGCAGCGCCTCGGCGTCGACCGGGTCGGGCACGGCCACGCGCACGATCTGGCAGCCGGTGGCGGTCAGGGCGGCGATCTGCTGCAGCGTCGCGTCGACGTCGGCGGTGACGGTGGTCGTCATGGACTGCACGCTGATCGGCGCGCCGCCGCCGACGAGCACGCCGCCGACGTCGAGCTGGCGGGTCGGACGCCGCTCGGCGAGGCGGGCGGGCGGCAGCTCGGGCATGCCCAGGCTGACGGGTAGGGGCGCGACGGGAGCACTCATCAGCTGATCCTGATCGGGTTGACGATGTCGGCGCCGAGCAGCCACAGCGTGAAGCCGGCGAACAGCAGCACCACCGCGTAGGTGAGCGGCAGCAGCTTGCGCAGGTCGACGCGGCGCAGCTCGCCGGTGTAGCCGAACAGCCGGCGCACGCGGTGCCGGGCCTGTTCGTAGGCGAGCACCGCGATGTGCCCGCCGTCGAGCGGCATGAGCGGCAGCAGGTTGAACACGCCGACGAAGAAGTTCAGCCCGGCGATGAGCATGAGGAACGCCAGGATCTTGAAGCCGAGCGTCTCCTGGCTCGCGAGCACCTCACCGCTGACGCGCCCGGCCCCGACCACGCCGACGAACCCGGCCGGATCGCGGTCCGGACCGTAGACCTGAGTGATGGTGCCGAGCTTCTCGGTGACGGTCGTCGCAAGGCCCTCGACCAGACGCCCCGCCGTGGTGACGCTGTAGCCGACAGCCTCGACCGGGTTCAGCTGCTCGGTGGCCTGGCGCGGCTGCGGCGCCACGCCGATGGCGCCGACCTGTACGACCGGCTGAACCGCCTTGGGGTCGGTGCCGGGTGCCGGGAACCTCGTGCGCTGCACCGGCGCAGGCGTGACGGTGATCTCGCGGGTGGCACCGGCGCGTTCGACGCTCACCCGCAGCGGACTGCCGGGACTGGCGCGCACGGCCTCGATGAAAGCCAGCACGCCCTCGACCGGCCGGCCGTCGACGGCGGTGACGACGTCACCGGCCCGCAGCCCGGCCTGCTGCGCGGGCGAGCGCAGCGCGCCCGGACCGGCGCACGGATCGGCACCTGCCTTGGCGGCGTCCTTCGCCGTCTGCACGGTGGCGGGCACGCAGGCGACCAGCGCGCCGATGCCGGGTGAGCGCTCGACGGGCTTGCCGATGACCAGCGCCGAGCCGAGGATCAGCACGATCGCGATGAGGAAGTGCACCGTCGAGCCCGCGGCGAGCACGACGACCCGCTGCCGCGCGGGCTGGCGCCAGAAGGCCCGCCGCTCATCGCCCGGCTCGACCTCCTCCAGCTGGGTCATCCCGACGATCTTGACGAAGCCGCCGGCGGGGATCGCCTTGACGCCCCACTCGGTCTCGCCGGTGCGGCGCGACCACAGCGTCGGGCCGAACCCGACAAAGAACTGGGTGGCCTTCATGCCGTAATGGCGGGCGGTGAGGAAGTGCCCGCCCTCGTGCAGGGTGACCGACACGAGAAGTGCCACGACGAAGCCGAACGCGCCCAGGGCGTAGATGCCGTTGCCGGTGGCGACGGCCCAGGCCGCCAGTGCGACGAGCACGAGCAGGGCGAGCGCGGCCTTGCGCCGCGTGTCGGCCGGCGCTGGTTCGCCGCCCTGGGGCGGCTCGGGCGCCCGCGTGATCACGCTGGTCATCCAGCCCACCCTTGCGTCATGCACCGCTGCCTCATGAAGGCCCTTCGATCAGCTCGGCGGCCCGGGCACGCGCCCACGCCTCCGTGTCCAACACCTCGACCAGTGTGGGACGTTCCCGAAACGCGTGCTGCTCGACGACCTCGGCGACGGTGTCGACGACGGCGAGGAAGGCGAGCCGCCCCTCGACAAAGGCCTGCACGCACACCTCGTTCGCGGCGTTGAGCGCGGCCGGCGCGGTGCCCCCGCGCCGACCCGCCTGCCGGCACAGCCCGACGGCGGGGAAGGCCGCGGTGTCGAGCGGCGCGAACTCCCACTTCGAGGCGGTCGACCAGTCGACGGGGGCGGCCGCTCCGGGCAGCCGGTCGGGCCAGCCGAGGGCCAGCGCGATAGGCAGGCGCATGTCGGGCGGGCTGGCCTGCGCGAGCGTCGAGCCGTCGACGAACTCGACCATCGAGTGCACGACCGACTGGGGATGCACCACCACCTCGATGGCCTCGTACGGCACCCCGAACAGCAGCTGCGCCTCGATCAGCTCGAGGCCCTTGTTGACCAGGGTCGCCGAGTTGATCGTGATGACCGGGCCCATGTCCCACGTGGGGTGCGCGCGCGCCTGTTCGGGGGTCACGTCGGCCATCTGCGTGCGGCTGCGGCCCCGGAAGGGACCACCGCTCGCGGTGAGCACCAGCTTCGCGACCTCGTCGGCGCGGCCGCCGCGCAGGCACTGGGCCAGGGCGCTGTGCTCGGAGTCGACCGGCACGATCTGCTCGAGATAGGGCGTGACGAGGCTGCCGCCGGCGATGAGCGACTCCTTGTTCGCCAAGGCCAGCGTGCGGCCGGCCTCCAGCGCGGCGAGCGTCGGGGCGAGCCCGACCGAGCCGGTCATCGCGTTCAGCACCGTGTGGCAGGGCCAGGACGCGAGCTCGGCGGCGGCGTCGGGCCCGGCCAAGATCTTCGGGACGGCGAACTGCCCGGCCGAGTAGCCGCGCTCCTTCGCGGCGGCGTAGAACGCCAGCTGCAGATCCTGGGCGGCGCCGGCCCGGGACACCGCCACGACCTCGACGCCGAGCTCGAGCGCCTGGCGGGCGAGCAGCTCCGGGCGCTCGCCACCGGCGCCCAGGCCTACGACGCGCAGCCGGTCGGGGTGGGCGCGGGCGACGTCGAGGGCCTGCGTGCCGACCGAACCGGTCGAGCCGAGCAGGACGATCTCACGCGGGCTCACCACAGCAGTGTCCCAGGTCTGGCGACGCGGCGCCGAGATCGGTGCTCAAGCCTTCCCGTACCCACGGGCGGGGAACCGCAGCAGCAGCGGGGCAGGTGCGGCACCCTGGTCCGCATGACCACGCCCCCCGGCCGACCGGCCGAGCCCGACGCGGGGCCGCCGCAGCGCAGCAGCCGGCTGCAGGGCAGGCCGGTGCAGCGCCGCGCGGCCGGGTCGCGCCGGGTCCGGGGACGCTTTCGCCGCACGCCGCTGCTGATCGGCGTGCTGGTCGTGGCGGTGGTCAGTGGCGCCATCGTGTTCGCCGTCGGCGCCCGGCCGGATGCCGAGCTGATCGAGTCGCTGGCGGTCGACCAGGCCTACGCCGGCACCCCCTACGCCTTTGACGGCCTGATCTGCGTCGGTTCGCAAGTGGTCAGCGCGACGGTCAAGAGCGTCGACGTCGAGCAGTCCGGCGGTGCGACGACGCGCCTGCTGCGGGCCCCGGACGGGCCACCGACGCTCGGCTTCCCGGTCCGCGACGACGCCGGGGCGCCGCTCGACGGGCTCGTCGTCGCACCCGGCGAGCGCGACTGCACCGTGCGGCTGCTGGTCACCCCGACCACGCAGGGCCAGGTGCTGGCCGGCAAGGTCTCGATCCGGCTGGGCTACGGCCCCGGCGGCCTGCTGACGCGCACTGTCACCCTGAAGCCGAGGGTGACGCTCGATGTCACTGGGACCGGTAGGGATCCCCGGCTGGCCGGCTGACGACCAAGCTCCCCGGCGTTCGCCGAGGTGGTCCCGACCGCCCAGTTGCGCTGCGCTCGCCCTCCGGCCTCTCGACCCCGACACCCCAACCCCCGACCCCGGCCCCCCCTGACCCCCCGACCCCGTGATCGTCAGAAGAATCGGTCGCCTCTCGCGGCGAGAAACGTAGGGATCCTTCTGACGATCAAGCTGCGGAGGGGGGTCACTGTCTGCTGAGGGCGGCCACGGTCGCGTAGGGCCGTCCGGACCGCGACTCTTCCCTGGGCAGCGGGCTCGAGCCCACGTCAGGCGCGCGCCAGCACGAGGTCGGGGTCGCCGCTGTCGACCACCTGGGGCCGGTGGTCGCCGCGCCGCCAGGCGATCAGACGGCACAGCAGGTACCAGCCGAACACGATCGTCGTGACGTAGCCGGAGATCGGCAGGCCGGGGCCGAGCGAGAGCACGATGCCGCCGACGAGCGCGCTCTCGGCAAACAGCACCGACAGCAGGCTGGCGCGCAGCGGGTCGCTGGTGACCTGCGCGGCCGCCGCTCCGGGCGTGACCATGACGGCGAGCACGAGCACCGCCCCGACGATCGGCACCGCGACCGCCGTGGTGAGGCCGACGAGCACCGCGAACAGTGGCGCGAGCACCCGCACGGGTACCCCGCGCGCCGCGGCGACGTCCGGGTCGGTGCTGGCGAACAGCAGCGGGCGGTAGCAGAGCCCGAGCACCCCGAGCACCAGCAGCGTCGCGATCGACAGCACGACCAGGTTGGTCGAGTCGACCGACACGATCGAGCCGACGAGCAGGCCGAACTTGTTCGCCGAGCGACCCTCGTAGAGAGCCAGCATCAGTACCCCGAGCCCCAGGCCGAAGGCCAGCACCACCCCGATCACCGCGTCCCGCTGCTCGCTGCGAAGCCCGAGCAGCCCGAAGGCCAGCGCCGCCAGGAGCGATCCGGCGACCGCCCCCAGGCTCACGCTGACCCCGAGGAGCAGGGCCGCGGCGCCGCCGGTGAAGGCCAGCTCGGCGGTGCCGTGCACGGCGAAGGCCATCCGCCGCGCGACGATCAGCGGGGCCAGCAGTCCGGCGACCAGGCCCAGCAGCACCGCAGCGATCAGGGCGCTCCGCACGAACGGCAGCGCCAGCAGCTCGCCGGTGCCCTCGAAGGTGAACAGCCGGTCGATCATGTGTGCTCGGCGTGGTCGTGGGTGTGGTGCGCCTGCCCACGCGGCCCGTAGGCGCCTGCGTCGTCGACACCGACGACGACGAGCCGACCGTGCACCCGCAGCACCTCGACGTCGGTGCCGTACAGCTCCGACAGCACCGCCGAGGTCATGACCTGCTCGGGTGGACCGACGCGGAACTGGCCGTCGACCAGGTAGAGCACCCGATCCACCATGGGTAGCACCGGGTTGATCTCGTGGGTGACGAACAGCACCGCCGTCCCGGCCTGTCGCCGGCGCTCGTCGATGAGCCGGCTCACCAGCCGCTGGTTGGCCAGGTCCAGCGACAGCAGCGGCTCGTCGCACATCAGCACCGAGGGATCGCCGACCAGGGCCTGCGCCACCCGCAGCCGCTGCAGCTCACCACCGGAGAGCCGGCCGACGGGTGCCTCCGCGTAGGCCTGCGCGCCGACCGATCGCAGCGCCCGGTCGACCGCGTCGCGCCGCTCGCGGCGTCCGCGCAGAACGTGGCCGAACACGTGTCCGTCGTAGCCGAGCCCGACCAGGTCGCGTCCACGCAGAGTCAGGTGCGGATCGCTCGTGCTCTGCTGCGGGATGAAGCCGACGTCGCGGCTGCCCCGGCGCACCGGACGGTCGGCGATCTCGGCGGTGCCCGCGGTGAGCCCGGTGAGCCCGAGCAGCACCTGCAGCAGCGTCGACTTCCCGGCACCGTTCGGACCGAGGACGGCGAGGAACTCACCGGGTGCGACGTCGAGGTCGAGCGCCTCCCAGAGCACTCGCTCGCCATAGCTCTTGCCCGTGCCCCGAAGCGCGATCGCCGGCGCGGCGAGCGCGGCCCGCTGCTGCAGCGGCGCGGTCGTCACGACCGGTCGAGCGCTTCGGACAGTGCCGACACCTGGCCCCCGAGCCAGGCGACGTACTGCGTCTGGCCGTCGCTCAACGTCTCGCTCACGGCGACCTCCGGCACAGCCGCCTTCTCCGCCGCTGCCCTGAGCCGGTCGGTGGCCGGGTTCTCGGTCTGGGTGTTGATCAGCAGCACCTGCACCGGGTCGGGTCCGGCGACCAGCTGCAGCATCTCCTGCACGACGGCGGCGGGTGCGTCGTTACCCTGCTCGCTGGCCTTCAGGAACTCGTCCGGGGTCACGTTGACCAGGTCGGCGGCGGCGAGCAGGTACAGCGGCAGCGGCTCGGTAGCGGCCACCCTCGCCTCAGGGTGATTCCTCCCGATGTCGGCGACCTCCTTCTGCAGTCCGTCGACCTGATCGTTAAAGGCTTTGGCGTTCGCGCTGAACGTGTCCTTCGCGCCCGGCTGCAGCCTCGACAGGTCGCTCGCGAGCCGGTCGGCGAGCGTGTGCATGGTCGGCAGGCTGAACCACATGTGCTCGTTGAACTCCCCGCCCACAGGCACCTGCTGCTCGAGGCCAGACAACTTCGCCACATCGATGACGGTACGGTCACCGCCGGCCGCGTCCGCGAGCCTGAAGAAGAAATCGTCGTAGCCACCGCCGTTGCCCACCACCAGCTGCGCGCCGGCGACGGCCGCCGCGTCGCGGGGGGTCGCCTCGTATTCGTGCGGGTCCTTGTCCGGTGCGTCGATCACCGACGTGACCTGGACGTCGTCCCCACCGATGGCCGAGACGATCGCGCCGTAGACGTCGGTCGAGGCGACGACCTTGACCGCTGAGTTGCCGTTGCCCGAGCCGCCGCTCCCCTGCGGCGTCGAGCCCGCCCGGGCGGCCGTGCCCGAGCCGCCGCACGCGGTAGCGCACAGCGCCGCGGCCAGGACGGCTACCGCCGGACGGACCCGGCGGTCGGCGGACAAGATCGTCATAGGCGCTCCCGGCTCAACTGGTACTGATAACGGTTGTCATCTTAGACTGAGCACTCGAGCTGTTGTCAACAGGCTGCTGCTCGTCGACTGTCAGGTAGAGATAGGAGGCGGCACCGGCCGCCCGTCCGGAAGGAGGCACCATGGCCACCGGACCCCTGCGCACCACGAGGCAGCGCACCGCCGTCGCCGACCTGCTCGCCCGCGTCGACGGCTTCCGCAGCGCCCAGGAGCTCCACGAGCTGCTGCGCAAGGAGGGCGCCTCGGTCGGGCTCACGACCGTCTACCGCCACGTGCAGGCGCTGGCCGACGCCGGGCTGGTCGACGTGCTGCGGCACGAGGACGGCGAGGCCGTCTACCGGCGCTGCGCCACCGACAACCACCACCACCACCTGGTGTGCCGCGCCTGCGGCCGCAGTGTGGAGATCGAAGGACCGGCGGTGGAGGCCTGGACCGACCGGGTGGCCGCCGAGCACGGCTTCACCGACGTGCAGCACACGCTCGAGGTGTTCGGCACCTGCGCTCCGTGCAGCGCCGGAGCTACCCGCGCGCCCGCAGCAGCGCGGTGAGCCGGTCCAGCAGGTCGTCGACCTCCGGGACGGCGTAGCCACGCCAGCCGGGGCGGAACTGCACCTTCTCGATGATGTCGGCGTCCACCGGCTCAGCCTGGACAAGTCGCTGGACGCTTCGCAGCTCCGGCACCCGGAAGGCCTCCCCGCCGAGTGTCCACGCGCGGCGGGCGAGGAAGGCGTCGACCTCGTCCCGGTGGTAGCCGCGCAGCGCGGTTCTCACGCGCCGATCGTCGACAGCTGGCCGCAGGCGCCGGCGATCTCCTGTCCACGCGTGTCGCGCACGGTGGCGTTGACGCCGGCGGCGCGCAGCCGGCGGACGAACTCACGCTCGACCGGCTTGGGGCTGGCGTCCCAGGCGGAACCCGGCGTCGGGTTGAGCGGGATGAGGTTGACGTGCACGAGCTTGCCGGCCAGGCGTTTGCCCAGCAGGTCGGCCCGCCACGGTTGGTCGTTGACGTCGCGAATCATGGCGTACTCGATCGACAGGCGTCTGCCGGTGGCCCGGGTGTAGCCGAAGGCGGCGTCGAGCACCTCGCGCACCGGCCAGCGGGTGTTGACCGGCACGAGGGTGTCGCGCAGCTCGTCGTCGGGGGCGTGCAGGCTGAGCGCGAGGGTGACCTGCAGCTGCTCGTCGGTGAGCCGGCGGATGGCGGGCACGAGCCCGACGGTGGACAGCACGACGCTGCGTTGGCCGATGCCGAGACCGGCCGGCGACGGGTCGGTGATGCGGCGCAGCGCCGCGACGACGCGCTTCTCGTTCGCGAGCGGCTCCCCCATGCCCATGAAGACGACGTTGCTGACCCGCCCGCCGCGCGCCGCCTCGTGGCGCTGTGCCGCGACGACCTGCTCGGTGATCTCCGCCGTCGACAGGTTGCGCGTGAGGCCGCCCTGACCGGTGGCGCAGAAGGGGCAGGCCATGCCGCAGCCGGCCTGGCTGCTGATGCACACCGTCGTGCGGTCGGCATAGCGCATGAGCACCGACTCGACCAGCGTGCCGTCGTGGGCCCGCCACAGCGTCTTGGTCGTCTCGCCGCCGTCGGTGGCCACCTCGCGCACCGGGGTAAGCAGAGCGGGCAGCAGTGCTTCGGTCAGCCGTGCGCGCACGGCTGGTGAGAGGTCGGTCATCTCCCCGGCGCTGCGGCCGGCGAAGTAGTGCCGGGACAGCTGCTCGGCCCGAAAGGGCTTCTCGCCGAGCTCCGCCACCACCGCGCGACGGCCGGCGAGGTCGAGGTCGGCGAGGTGGCGGACGGGCAACCCCCGACGCGGGGCGTCGAAGACCAGCGGCAGGGCGGTCGGGGCGGCGGTCACGGTGGGTCAGGCTACGGCCCCGCCCCGCCCCCGGCGTCAGCCAGGGAGCGGCACGAAGGCGAGCAGCAGCAGGTACCCGACGGGCGCGCAGGGCAGCAGCGAGTCGAGCCGGTCCATCAGCCCGCCGTGACCCGGCAGGATCGTGCCCATGTCCTTGACGCCGATGTCCCGCTTGATCATCGACTCGCCGAGGTCGCCGAGGGTCGCGCAGCACACGACCGCCAGGCCGAACACGATGCCGAGCAGCGGCGAGGCGTCGAACAGGGTGGGGAAGAAGATCGCTCCGGCCACGGCGCAGGCGAGCACCGAGCCGGCGAAGCCCTCCCACGACTTCTTCGGCGAGACCGTCGGCGCCATCGGGTGCTTGCCGAACAGCACGCCGGCCGCATAGCCCCCTACGTCGCTGCACACGACGGTGGCGATCAGCGCGGTGACCCGGCGCGGACCGTCGTCGGGCTGGGCGAGCAGCACGGCGAACGAGGCGAGGAAGGGCACGTAGATCGCGGTGAGGGCCGAGGCGGCGAGGTCGCGCAGGAACCCGTCGGGCGGCCCGGCCAGCCGCAGCACGATGCAGCCCAGCAGCGTGAGGAACAGCGCGAGCGAGAGCGCCTCCGGCCCGCTCAGGTAGGCGAGCACGACCATGGCAGTGCCACCGACGAGCAAGGCAGGCAGCGGCGGCCGGGCCTCGAGCCGGCGCAGCGAGGCCACCACCTCGTAGCTGCCGAGAGCCGCTGCCGCGATCACCACACCGACGAACAACCACTTCAGCGGGGAGAACAACGGCACGGTGATGACGGCGCCGAGCAGCAGGCCGACCAGGATCGCGACCGGGAGGTTGCGACCCGCCCGGCCCGGCGTCCGCTTGCCGGGTGCGCCCCCTGGCGCCGGCGCGGTCTCGAGCGCGCTCACCGAAAGGCCCTCACACCTCGAGCAGCTCGGCTTCCTTGTGCCTGAGCAGCTCGTCGACGGTGGACACGTAGTGGCCTGTGGTCTTCTCGAGCTCCTTCTCGGCGCGGTTCACCTCGTCCTCGCCGGTGTCGCCGTCCTTGGCCATCCGGTCGAGCTCCTCCTTGGCCCGGCGCCGGATGTTGCGGATCGAGATCTTGGCGTCCTCGGCCTTGCTGCGGGCCACCTTGATGAAGTCGCGACGTCGCTCTTCGGTGAGCTGCGGGAAGACGATGCGGATGATGGTGCCGTCGTTGGTCGGGTTCACACCGAGGTCGGAGTCGCGGATGGCCCGTTCGATCTGGCCGAGCGAGCTCTTGTCGTAGGGCGTGATGACGGCCATCCGCGGTTCGAGCACCGACAGCGAGGCCAGCTGCACCACGGGCGTCATCGCGCCGTAGTAGTCGATGACGATCTTGGCGAACATCTGCGGCGTGGCCCGGCCGGTCCGGATGCCGCCGAAGTCCTCCTTGGCGACAGACACGGCCTTGTCCATCTTCTCCTCGGCGTCGAGGAGGGTCTCGTCGATCACGTCTGCTCTCCGATCTCGCTGACAACGGTGCCGATCCTGTCACCACGCACCGCCCGCGCGATGTTGCCGCCCTCGAGCAGGTCGAACACCACGATCGGCAGCTTGTTCTCCATGCACAGGCTGAAGGCCGCCGCGTCGGCGACCCGCAGCCCGCGCGAGAGCACCTCGGCGTAGCTGACGGCGTCGAAGCGGCGCGCCGACGGGTCGGTGCGCGGATCGGCGTCGTAGACACCGTCGATCGTCTTGGCCATGAGCAGCACCTCGCAGCCGATCTCGAGCGCGCGCTGCGCCGCCACGGTGTCGGTGGAGAAGAACGGCATGCCGGCGCCCGCGCCGAAGATGACGACGCGGCCCTTGTCGAGGTGCCGCATCGCCCGGCGCGGCACGTAGGGCTCGGCGACCTGGCCCATGGTGATCGCGGTCTGCACCCGCGTCTCGATGCCCAGTTGTTCGAGCAGGTCTTGCAGCGCCAGGCAGTTCATGACGGTGCCGAGCATGCCCATGTAGTCGGCCCGCGCCCGGTCCATGCCGCGCTGGGCGATCTCGGCGCCGCGAAAGAAGTTGCCTCCACCGACGACGATCGCCACCTGGACGCCGCCCCGCACCACGTCGGCGACCTGCCGCGCGATGTCGGCGACGACGTCGAGGTCGAGCCCGACCGCGCCGCCGCCGAACACCTCGCCGGAGAGCTTGAGCAGTACGCGGCGGTACGGGCCGGTGTCCGGGAGTGCGGCGGCGACGGTGCTGGCCGGTGCGGCGGTCACGGTGGCGGGCGCCGGCCGGTCAGGCCTGGCCGACCTTGTAGCGGACGAAGTCGCTGACCTCGACCCCGGCAGCCGTTGTCAGCTTGCCGACGGTGGTCTTGGGGTCTTTGGCGAAGGCCTGCTCCAGCAGCGTGGCCTCCTTGAAGAAGCCGTTCACGCGACCCTCGACGATCTTCGGCAAGGCGCCCTCGGGCTTGCCCTCCTCCTTGGCTGTCGCCTCGGCGATCTGGCGCTCCTTGTCGACGACCTCGGCCGGCACCTGCTCCCGCGAGACGTAGGTGGGCGCGAAGGCCGCGACGTGCTGGGCGACGTCCCTGGCCAGATTCTCGTCGTCGCCGGTGAGGGCGACGAGCACGCCGAGCTGCGGGGGCAGGTCGGGGTTGGTGCGGTGCAGGTACACCCCGACGCGGGCGCCCTCGAGCGTGGCGACCCGGCGGACCTCGATCTTTTCCTGGAGCGAAGCGTTCGCGTCGCTGAGCACGTCGGTGAGCGGCTTGCCGTCGACCTGGACCGACTCGAGCTCGGTCACGTCCCGGGCGCCGAAGGCGGCCTCGACGACGGCCGCGGCCAGCTGCTGGAACGGCGCGCTCTTGGCGACGAAGTCTGTCTCGCACGACAGCTCGATGAGGGTGGCCTTGCCGGCACCCTCGCTCTTGGCGATGACCAGGCCGTTCGAAGCGGCCCGGCCCTCGCGCTTGGCCACGCCCTTGAGGCCCTTGACGCGAAGCTGCTCGACGGCCCGGTCGTAGTCGCCATCGGCCTCGACCAGGGCGTTCTTGCAGTCGGTCATGCCCGCGCCGGTCGCCGCGCGCAGCTTCTTGATGTCGGCGGCGCTGATGGACGCCATGACGGTCCTCCTGTAGGTGGTCGCGGGTGGGAAGCGGACCCGGGCGTGGACGGGGGTCAGGCGGTCAGCTGGTGGCGGCGCTCTCGACGGGAGCGGCGGCCGGGGTGCTGGCAGGGGCGTCGCTGCCCGCGGCCCCGGCGACCGGCTCGGCCCAGCCGGCGCCCTCGATGTTCGCGCCACCGGACAGACCGGCGGTGTCGGCGGCGGCGCCCGTCGTGACGGCGGCCGGGACACCGGCGTCCGTGGCGGAACCCTCTGCCGAAGTCTCGGCGGGCGCGCCACCGGAGTCCGCGGGAGCACTGCCGGCGCCGCCGGTGAGCAGCTCGGTCTCCCAGTCGGGCAGCGGCTCGTCGCCACCGAGCTGCCCGGGCTTGTCGTCGCCCGCGCTCGCGCCGGCGCGGGCCATCAGGCCCTCGGCCACGGCGTCGGCGACCACCCGGGTCAGCGTCCCGATCGAGCGGATGGCGTCGTCGTTGCCGGGGATCTTGTAGTCGACGACGTCGGGGTCGCAGTTGGTGTCAAGGATCGCCACGACCGGGATGCCGAGCTTGCGCGCCTCATTGACAGCGAGGTGCTCCTTGTTGGTGTCGACGACCCAGATGGCGCTCGGCGTGCGGGTCATCTCACGGATTCCGCCGAGGGTGCGCTGGAGCTTCAGGCGCTCCCGCGAGAGCACCAGCGCTTCCTTCTTCGTCAGCACCGTCTGGCCGCCGGTGGCCTCGATGAGCTCGAGCTCCTTGAGTCGCTGCAGACGCTTGTAGACGGTCTGGAAGTTGGTGAGCATGCCGCCGAGCCAGCGCTCGTTGACGTAGGGCATGCCGACGCGGGTCGCCTGCTCGGCGATCGGGGCCTGCGCCTGGCGCTTGGTGCCGACGAACATGACGGTGCCGCCGTGCGAGACCGTCTCCTTGACGAAGTCGTAGGCGCGGTCGATGTAGCCGAGCGTCTGCGTCAGGTCGATGATGTAGATGCCGTTGCGCTCGGTGAGGATGAAGCGCTTCATCTTCGGGTTCCAACGCTTGGTCTGGTGCCCGAAGTGGGTGCCGCTCTCGATGAGCTGTCGCATGGTGACGACGGCCATGATGATGCCTTCCTGTCGGTTCCACGTCGGAGCGACCCACTGATCAGGCGGATCGACCGCGTGGCGGTCGTGGTGTTCCGGCGTCCGGTCGGACGGCGGGCCCGGCGGACAATGGCGGGCATGGCCCACGGGCAGCGGCGAGCGGCGTGCCGGTCGCCCGCTCGAGTGTACGGGCTGTCCCGCACCCGTCGCGGCCACCGATCCGCTGGAGCGTCAGCGGCGCGCGCAGCCACGGGCGGCGGGCGTCCACAGTCGTCGTGGGGGGCGTCCACAGGACGACCCCGGGCGCTGGCTCCGCGCGTCGAGCCGGTGTTGCCTGCAGTGGTCGGCCCGGTGATCGACCACAGCCCAAGAGGTGCACATGACCCCACCATCCCGTGCTCGCTCGCGCGCAGCGATGCTGCTGGTTCTCGTGCTCGCGCTGCTGTCCGTCGGCAGTCCCGCCGAGGCCGACGCCGGTCCCTGGGTGTGGCCGCTCAGCGGTGGGCATGCGGTGAGCCGCCCCTTCGACCCGCCAGCGCAGCGCTACGGGATCGGCCACCGGGGCGCCGACCTGCCGAGCGCACCCGGCCAGCCGGTCTTCGCCGCCGGGGCCGGTCGCGTCTCCTACGCCGGGATGATCGCCGGCCGCGGTGTGCTGGTCGTCGTGCACGGGACGCTGCGCACCACCTACGAGCCGGTGAGCGCCCTGGTGGCCGTCGACGAACCGGTGCTCGCCGGTGAGGTGATCGGTCTGCTCGACGCCGGCCACGAGGGGTGCCCGGTCAGCGCCTGCCTGCACTGGGGCCTCAAGCGCGGCGAGGACTACCTCGACCCGGTGGCACTCGTCGACAGGCCGCCCTCCCGATTGCTGCCGCTCGGCGACACCGGCGGCCTCAACCGATTCGGGCCGGGGCCGCTCGTCTCCCTACGGGCCGGGCCGGCGAGGGCGGTGGTCGTCGGTGCGGCGGTCGGCGCCTCGCTGGCAGGTAGCGGCTGGTGACGGCAGCCGGTCAGTCGTCGGAGTCGCTGAGCTTGCCGCGCAACTGCATGACGGCCTTGGTGTGCATCTGGCAGATGCGGCTCTCGGTGACCCCGAGCACCTGGCCGATCTCGGCCAGCGTGAGCCCCTCGTAGTAGTAGAGGGTCACGACAATCTTCTCCCGCTCGGGCAGCGTGTTGATCGCCTTGGCGAGCAGGTGCTTGGTCTCCTCGGACTCGAAGGCCTGCACCGGGTCCTCGGCCTTGGTGTCCTCGAGGGTGTCGACGAGCGAGAGCTTGTCGCCCTTCTCACCACCGGCGGTGAGCAACTCGTCGAGCGCAACGACGTTGACGAAACTCACCTGGCTGAAGATCGTGTGCAAGTCCTCCAGCGCGATGCCGAGCTCGCCGGCCACCTCCGCCTCGGTGGGAGTGCGGTGCAGCTTGGCCTCGAGCGCGGCGTAGGCCCTCTCGACTTCGCGGGCCTTGTAGCGCACCGAGCGCGGGATCCAGTCGATCGAGCGCAGCTCGTCGATGATCGCGCCCTTGATGCGGCTGATGGCGTAGGTCTCAAACTTGATGGCCCGCTCGAGATCGAACTTCTGGATCGCGTCGATCAACCCGAAGATGCCGTAGCTGACCAGGTCGGCCTGTTCGATGTTCGGCGGCAACCCGACCCCGACCCGGCCGGCGACGTACTTCACCAGCGGCGAGTAGTGCAGGATCAACCGCTCGCGCAGCTTCTCCTCGCCGGTGGCCTTGTACTCGCGCCACACCTCGGCGATCGCCGCCTCGATCTGGGCGCGCTCCTCATCGCTGACGCCCGCGTAGCGACCCCGGCGGGCCGGTCGGCCCGGGGGGCGCGCTGGCTCGGCGCCGTCCCCGGCGGTCTGGGGCTCGGTGTCGTCGGACGTCGTCGCCTGCGAGCCTGAGGTGCGGACCGTCACTTCTGCTCCCACCTCGTCCTCACTCGATGTCCTGGGACGCGTCCTGCTCGCCGCGCGAGACCCCGTCGTGCCCCGGCGAGCCTAACCGACGCCGTGAGGAACGGGTGACGGAACGTGAACTACGCCCGAGGATGGGCCTGCGCATAGCTGGTGCGAAGCCGCTCGACGCTGACGTGCGTGTAGATCTGCGTGGTCGCGAGCGAGGCGTGCCCGAGCATGTCCTGCACGCTGCGCAGGTCGGCGCCACCCTCGAGCAGGTGCGTGGCGGCGCTGTGCCGCAGCCCGTGCGGCCCTACGTCCGGCGCTCCCGGGACGGCTGCCAGCCGGCGGTGCACGAGCGTGCGGGCGGTCCGCGGATCGAGCCGGCCACCGCGTCTGCCGAGCAGCAGCGCCGCCCCGGAGCGGACGGTGCTCCACTTCGGACGGCCCCGCCCCCGCCAGGCGTCGAGCGCGCGCTGCGCCGCGGGTCCGTAGGGCACGGCCCGCTGCTTGCCGCCCTTGCCGAGCACGGTCACGAGGCGGCGCTGGGCGTCGACGTCGTCGAGGTCGAGCCCGCACAGCTCGCCGACCCGGATGCCGGTCGCGTACAGCAACTCGAGCACCGCGCGGTCGCGCAGGTCGAGCGGGTCGTCGCCGTCGACCGCGTCGGCGAGCAGCGCCGCCTCGTCGGGCCGGAGCACCTCGGGCAGCACCCGGTGCCCGCGCGGGCTGGCGAGCAGCAGCCCGGCGTCGTGGTCGGCCAGCCCCCGCCGTACGACCCAGGCGGTGAACACCCGCGCGCTCGACCCGCGCCGCGCCATGGTCGTGCGAGCCGCTCCGGTGGCGCGGCTGCTGCTCAGCCAGCTGCGCAGCACGTCGAGCTCGAGCTCGCCCGGCGCGTGCACGCCGCGCTCGGCGGCATGCGCGAGCAGCGCGCGCACGTCGCCGGCGTAGGCGCGCACGGTGTGCGGCGAGCGGGACAGCTCCAGCTCGAGGTGCCGCACAAAGGCGTCGAGGGCCTGTTGCAGGCGCGGGGGCAGCCGATCGGGGTCGTCGACGCCCACAGGCGGCGGCTGCGGCACGTCCGGCACGCCGCACCGTCGCCCGGGCCGCCGGCCTGCGTCAAGCGGCCACGCCGTCGCCCGGCAGGCACCGAGGGCGACACCGTGCCGGGGGGACTACCCCAGCAGGCCGTAGGCGGCCCGCAGCGCGTCGAGCACGTCGGTCTCCTGCTCGGGCCCGAGCAGTCCGATGCGGGCGCCGAGGCGCTGGCGGTCCACCGTGGTGATGTTGTCGAAGTTCACCACGCTGGCGTGCGTCAGACCGTGCTCGCGCCCGACCGGAACCTCCACCGCGATCCCCCGCACCGTGCTGGTGATCGGGGCAACGGTGACGCGGTTGAGGAAGCGCAGTGCTTCTGGCCGGGTGAGGAGCAGAGCCGGTCGCTTCTTGTCCAGCGCAACCCAGTGCAGCGGCCTCACTCCATGTCCGACGGCATCGTGGCCATGGCGTCGAGCCCGGCGAACTCGGGGTAGGGATCGCCGTCCTCACCGGCAAACTCGTGCAGCCGGGCCAGGTCGGCCAGGCTGCGCCGCAGCATGGCGTCGCGCCGCACGAGCTGGTCGATGTACTGGGCACGGGAGCTGAAGGCGCCCATGGCGACGAGGTGGTCCACGTGCTCCACGGACTCGTCCGCCAGCCGAACGGTCACTTGAGTGCTCATCCCGAGAACATACCGCTGTGAATTTCACCATCGGTATAGCGTGCCCCTGTGCATCGCGTCTGCTCTTCAGCGTGACGCTCCGAGGCTCGTGAGTCGGAACCCGTCGGCGGTGCGGTCGACCAGGCCGTGCGCCTGCAGCGGCGGCAGCACCTGCTGCACGACCCGCGGGGTGACCCCGGCCTCGCGGGCGATGGCGCCGACGCCGGCCGCACCGCGGGCCGGGACGGCGTCGAGCACCCGGCGCACCTGGTCGGACAGGCCGTCGCGCGGGCTCGTCCGGGCGGGGCGGGGCAGGGCCGCGTCGGTACCCATGCGCCCCACAAGCTCGAGCACCTCCTCGGCGCGGGTGACGCAGGTGGCGCCGTTCCGGATCTGCTCGTGGCAGCCGGCCGACATGGGCGACAGGACCGAGCCGGGCACGGCCATGACGTGCCGCTCGAGCATCCGGGCGCGTTCCAGCGTGGCGAGGCTGCCGCTGCGCGTGGCCGCCTCGACGACCACCGTGCCGAGCGAGAGGGCGGCGATCAGCCGGTTGCGGGTAAGGAAGTGCCGACGGGTCGGGTGCCGTCCGACAGGCAGCTCGCTGACGACCAGGCCCCCCTCGGCGATGCGGGTCAGCAGGCGCTCGTTGCCTCGCGGGTAGGCGACGTCGACGCCGCAGGCGAGCACGGCGACGGTCGGCGCCCCTCCCCCGTCGAGCGCCCCACGGTGGGCGAAGGAGTCGATGCCGTAGGCCGCGCCGCTGACGACCGCGACCTCGCGGGTGGCCAGCGAGCCGGCCAGCTCGAGCGCTACCGACTCGCCGTAGCGACTGGCGGCCCGGGCCCCGACGATCGCCACGGACCGCTCGACCACCGCGCCCAGCCGGTGCGGGCCGCGGACCCACAGCGCGAAGGGCGGCGCCTCGAGCAGGCCCTCGGGCGACCAGGTGAGCCGGGCGGCCGGCCATTCCGGCTCACCGGGACACACGAGGCGCGCGCCGCAGCGCTGCGCGGCCTCAAGGTCGGCTGCGGGCTCGCAGTCCTGCGCGCGCAGGGCCAGCCCGGGCAGCGCCCGCTGGGAGACCGCGCCGATGCTGCGACCGCGGCGCAGGGCGTGCCAGACCTCGACCGCCCCGTGCGCCTGCACCGCCGCGGCGACGGCCGGCTCGCCGGGTTCTGCGACGCGGGTGAGGGCAGCACGGGCCCGGCGCTCGTCGTCGTCCGGCAAGCCCTCCATACCGCCGGTCGGGCCGCCGGTCAGGCCGCCGCTCATGCCGCGGTAGCCCAGCGCTCGCGGCCCAGGCGCCACCCGAGGGCGTGCGCCACGTGCCCGGTGTCGGGCCGGGCCGCGCCCTCGAGGTCGGCGAGGGTCCACGCGAGGCGGACCACCCGGCCGTAGCTGCGGGCGGTGAGCACGTGCACGTCCATCGCGCGGTCGGCGGGGGCGGTCACCGAGCGCGGCAGCGGCCAGCTACGCAGCAGCTCGAGCGGCGGCACGTCACCGTTGCACGCCCACGGGGTGCCGGCGTAGCGGCGGGCGGCCCGGGCCCGCGCCTCGAGCACGCGCGCGGCGATGTCGGCGCTCGGCTCACCCCGGCCGTTCTCGGCCAGCATCTCGGCGCGGGTGATGCGCGGCACCTCGACGTGCATGTCGACGCGGTCGAGCAGCGGCCCGGAGAGCTTGTTGAGGTACTGCCGCCGGGTGTCGGGCCGGCAGATGCAGTCGTCGATCCGGGCGCACGGGCAGTAGTTCGCGGCGAGCAGCAGGCGGAAGGCGGCGGGGTAGACGGCCGTGCCGCCGACCCGCGTGATGCTGACCCGACCCTTCTCGAGCGGCTGGCGCAGCGCGTCCAGCACCCCCTTGGCGAACTCTGGCGCCTCGTCGAGAAAGAGGACCCCGCGGTGCGCGAGCGAGGCGGCGCCCGGGCGGGCGATGCCGCTGCCGCCCCCGACTATCGAGGCGACGGTGGCGCTGTGGTGTGGCTCCTGGAACGGGGGTATCGACACGAGCGGTGCGCCCGGGGGCAGGGCGCCGGACACCGAGTGGATGGCGGTGACCTCCAGCGCCTCGTGCTGGCTGAGCGGCGGGAGGATGCCCGGCAATCGCTCGGCGAGCATCGTCTTGCCGCTGCCCGGCGGACCGAGCAGCAGGGCGTGGTGCCCGCCCGCCGCGGCGACCTCCACCGCCGTGCGGCCGGTCACCTGGCCGGCGACGTCGACGAGGTCGGGCGCGCGGCCCACCGGTACGCACGTGAGCGCCGCCGGCGGCGTCTCGTCGTAGGGCTCACCGGTGAGCAGAGCCACCAGGTCGCGCAGCGTGCCGACCCCGCGGGCCACCGCCCCCGGTACCAGCTCGGCCTCGGCCAGGTTGGCGAGCGGGACGACCACCCGCGCGAAGCCTTCCGCCACGGCGGCGAGGACGCCGGGCAGCACGCCCGGCACGCCGCGCACCCGGCCGTCCAGGCCGAGTTCGCCGATCAGCACCCGGTGGCGCAGCTCGTCCTTCGGCAGCACGCCGTTCGCGGCAAGCACGGCGGCGGCCATCGCCAGGTCGAAGCCGCTGCCTCGCTTGGGCACCGAGGCCGGCGACAGCGCGAGCGTCATGCGCCGGTTCGGCCATTCCTGGCCGCTGTTGACGACCGCCGCCCGCAGCCGGTCGCGCGACTCGGCCAGCGCCGCGTCGGGCAGCCCGATGACCGCGAGCGTCGGCAGGCCGGCCGCGATGTCGGCCTCCACCTCGACCACCTGACCGGCCAGGCCGACCAGCCCCACCGCATACGCCCGTGCCAGCGCCATCGCCGCACCTCCTCGTCGAACAGGCTCGTGGCCGGCAGGCGCGGGGGGAAGGAACTTCGCCAGCTTGTGGACGGGCCGAACCTCGTCCACAGCCCCGGTCAGAAGGCACCCCGCAGGTGCCGAACCACGGGCGGTGCGCCCGCGACGCGCACGATGGCGATCACGTCGAAGCGCAGCTCGTGCGCACCCGCCGGCCGGTGCGTGGACAGCCACTCGCGGGCCAGCGCCCGCAGCCGGGCGGCCTTGCGGCGGCTGACCGCCTCCTCGGGCTGGCCGTATCCGGTGCCGGAGCGGGTCTTCACCTCGACGAAGACGATAGTGCCGTCATTCTCGAGCGCGACGAGGTCGAGCTCGCCGGCGCGGCAACGCCAGTTGCGGGCGAGCACGGCGGCGCCGGTGGCCAGCAGGTGGTCGGCGGCGAGCTGCTCGCCCCACCTCCCGAGGGCCTGCGTGGCGCGGGGGCGCTCGGGGCCGGGACGCGCGGAAGGGCTCATGCGCCCGACGGTGGCGCGCGAGCCACGGCGCCACCAACGCCCGCGGCGAAGGTGTGGACGGGCGACCCGCTGTGCACAAGCAAAGTTCGTGGACGGGCGAAACGCTGTGCACAAGCAAAGTTCGTGGACGGGCGAAACGCTGTGGACCCGCAACCCCATGCACGCGCCGCCCGCGCCCGGGCGACGCTGCCGGGTACGCGCAAGTGTTCCCAGCGGTGATCGACAGAAGGATCGGTACAAAGCAAGGAACGATCGGCGACGGATTCTTCTGTCGATCATCGCGGCCTGCTGCCCCGCCACCCCGAGGTCCAGCCAGCCGCCGGTCGGTGCCGCGAAGCTCGGCTACGAGTTGTGGTCCGGCAGGTCTTCCGGCCCGGCGGCCCGCGGCGGCGGGTTCGCGCTACGCCGCAGCGCCTGCTCGACCAGCTCGCCCGACTCGCCGACCCGGATGACGGTCACCGCGCCGGTGGCCTCGTACACCGCGGCCTGCACCTCGGCCAGGCTCCGCACCCCGCTCTGGCGCAGGGCGGTCCGCAGGTCTGCCAGCGGCACCCCGCTGCGCAGCAGCTGGCGGCGCTGTACCTGCCCGTCGACGACGAGCAGCCGGGGCACGTGGTCGACGAAGGTCCGCACCCCGTGCAGGAAGCGCAACAACGACAGCATCCGGTGCAGCAAGATCAACACTGCCAGGCCAAGGGCGCCCTCGGACCAAGACGTGTCGGGGCTGGTGATCGTCCGACCGACGATGGCGCCCAGCGCGACGCCCACCACCACGTCGACGGCCGACAGCCGGGCGAGCGTGCGCCGCTCGGCGATCCGCAGCAGCAGCACGGCCGTCGCGTACAGCAGCACCGCTTTGAGCGCGACCGATCCGAGCCGTTCGGGCGTCGAGCCGACGGTGGCCGCCAGCACCATCGACCCGGGGACCATGCCGTAGACCATTCCCGCCGGGCGGCGCGCGAAAGCCGTGAACGCCTCCACACGGGGCCGCCGACGCCTACGCGCCGGGGCCGGAGCGGCTGAGATCGGGGGGTCGGGGCGTCGACGTCGGGGTCGGGGTCGGGGTCGGGGTCGGGGTCGGGGTCGGGGTCGAGGAGGAAAGCGGATCGGTGGTTGCCTCGACGACCACGGATCCGCGTTCCCTGGCCGAGCTGGCGGACCGACCGTCGAGCCTGCTCAGCCCGCGGCGGCGGCCTGTTCGGCGCGCCGGGCGTCGAGGCGCTCGCGCTGTGGCACGACGGTGTACCTCGGGTCCTTTGCCGAGGCCTGGCCGGCCTCGAAGACGCCGAACCGGGTGCACACCGAGCCGGCGACCAGGCCGAGCCCGCCGACGACCGACAGCGGCCGGCTGCGCGAGCCCAGCGCGGCGCCGGCGACCCCGGCAGCAGTCAGGGCCCGTCCGGCCATCCGCCACCGGCCGGGCCGGCCGGCGTCGAGCGTCTCGGCCGACAGCCCCATCTGCTGCTTCATCCGGCGGTCGGCGGCCACCTCGAGCAGCGCCCCGCCGACCCCCAGCCGGCGGGCCGGCGCGCTCTCGGCGGTGGGTGTGAGCACCAACCCCATGCCGCCGGCGGCCGCGGCGGCGCTGCTGACGAACACGAACGGCATCTGCTGGCCCGCGTCGTGCCATGCCGGCGTGGCGGTGTCGCTGAGCAGCACCGAGGTGTAGGCGGCCACCGCCGGGCCGACGGTCGCGGCGACCAGGCCTGCGCCGCGTCCGATGCCCGGCACCAGCGCGCGCCCCGGCATGCCGTCCGGCAGCAGGCGGTGCGCCTCGCTGATCGCGGCCAGCCCGGCCATCGGGCCGTAACCGGTGAGCAGCCAGGTGCCGACGCTCATCGGCGAGGTGCGCTTGGCGACCCGCAGCATGTGGTGGAAGCGCGCGGGCCGGCCGAGGTCGTGCACCAGCGTGCCGAGGCTGCCGACCACCCCGAGCAGCGCCACGAACCGCGCCGAGCGGCGCAGCGCCGGGCGACCCGTCAGGTCGGCGCCGGCGGCCAGCACCGATGAGCCGCCCGCGAGCCCGCCGAGGAACAGATACGACGGGATGTCCGCGGTCCACGGCGAGGCTTTGACGACCGGCCGGCCGTAGTAGGACGTGAAGTCGGCGTCCGGCACCATCGCCCGCTCGCGCCCGCGACCACCGCCCCTGCCGCCGCGGCGACGGCGGCGCCCAGGTCCGGTGTCGACGGGCGGAGCGACGCCCGCGCCGGTCTGCCCCGCGCGGGGCGACATCGGGGCGCTCACGACGCGGCTCCGGCGGCGGCGGTCCGGGCCAGCCGCGTCGGCGTTCGCCACCCGGTCGCTGCGCTCACGGCCACCGGCTCGCGCAAGCGCGGCCCGCTCAGCAGCCGACCTACGGACTCAGTCGTCGCGCCTCCCGGGCCGAGCGAGACCCGCCACGTCGGCGATCGGCGCACGGTGGCCGGGCTCACGGGCGCCTGCCCGCGAACACCGACGCCCCACGACCAGCAGGGTGACGGCGGCCAGCGCCGCCCGGCGCCACATCTGCGGGGCGTCGCGGCTCGTCACCACCGGGTCGGGAGGCAGCCCGTACACCTCGGGTTCATCGAGCAGCAGGAAGAACGCGCCGGCGCCGCCGACGCCGTCGTCCGGGTCGGCGCCGTAGAGCTGGGCGCCGCTCACGCCGGCCTCGACGAGGTGCTCGAGACGGCCCTGCGCCCGTTCGCGCAGCTCGTCGAGGTCGCCGAACTGGATGGACTGGGGGGGGGGACGCCTTGGCGCAGGCCGGCTCGAGGCCGCCGGAGAGCCGGTCGTAGCAGAGCGTGCACTTCTGGGCCAGGCCCACGGCCGGGTCGCCCTGCGGGCCTTCACGCCGGTCGATGACGCCGTACGGGCAGGCCGGGATGCAGTAGCCGCAGCCGTTGCAGATGTCGTCCTGCACCACGACGGTGCCGAACTCGGTGCGGAACAACGCCCCGGTGGGGCAGACGTCCAGGCACGCCGCATGCGTGCAGTGCTTGCAGACGTCGGACTCCATCAGCCATCGGAACGGCTGCGCGTCAGCGACTGACCCGGGCAGGCCGCTGCCCGGCATCCCGAGATCGACGGGCGGGACGGCGGGCACCGCAGGCTGCTCGACAAAGGCGACGTGCCGCCACGTCGAGGCGCCCAGCCCGAGCGAGTTGTCGTAACTCATCCCGGACAGCTCCATGCCGTCCTCGGGCACCGCGTTCCACTCCTTGCACGCCACCTCGCAGGCCTTGCAGCCGATGCAGATGCTCGTGTCGGTGAAGAAGCCCTTGCGGGCGGGCGGCGCGTCGTAGCCGACGTCGGGCGCCGGGTCTGCCGTCACAGCCGTACCTCCGTCCCGGTCGTCTCGGTGATGCCGGCCCGCCGGCGGTAGGCCTGGACGTAGTCGAGGAGCTCGGGGCCGCGGGGCCGCCGGCCCGGCTGGATGTCGCAGCTGGCGACCTTGGCACCGCCTCGGCGTCGGGCTCGGCCGTCGCCCCCGACGTCGGGTAGTCCCAGGTGAGGTGCTGCAGCGGCCGGTCGCGCTCGTCGGTGGAGGCAGCGAGCTTCGCGCGCAGGATGCGGCCCAGGTGGTAGTAGAACCACAGCTCGCTGCGCGCCTCGCCCGGCGGCTCGACGGCCTGGTGGTGCCACTGCAGCATCCGCTGGGTGTTGGTGAAGCTGCCGCTCTTCTCCACGTTCGAGGCCGCCGGCAGGAAGAAGATCTCGGTGCCGATCTGCTCGGTGACGAGCTCACCGGTCTCGATCTCCGGCCCGTCGAGCCAGAACGTCGCCGTCTCGATCATCTGCAGGTCGCGCACGACGAGCCAGTCGAGGTTCGCCAGGCCCATCCGCTGCAGGTGGCCGTTGGCCGAGCCGATGGCCGGGTTCTCACCGACGACGAAGTAGCCGCCGCCGCCCTCGTCGACCTGGCGCATGACGGTGTTGTAGGTGCCGTGGTCGCCAGTCAGGCGCGGCAGGTAGTCGAAGCAGAACTCGTTGTCAGCCTGCGCGTGCTCGCCCCACCAGGCCTTGAGCAGGCTGACGGTGTAGGCGCGCATGTTGCCCCAGTAGCCCTTGCTGCCGGCGTCGGCGGCGCAGAAGTCGTCGAGCCCCATGTGCTGGTGCGCATGCGGCATCGGGATGTAACCGGGCGGGATGTTGAACAGCGTCGGGATGTCGGTCGAGCCCTGGATGCTCGCGTGCCCGCGCAGCGCCAGGATGCCCCCGCCCGGCCGGCCGATGTTGCCGAGCAGGGTCTGCAGGATCGCCGCCGTGCGGATGTACTGCACCCCGACGGTGTGGTGCGTCCAGCCCACCGCGTAGGCGAATGCCGTCGTGCGCTCGCGCCCGGAGTTCGCGGTGATCTCCTCGGCCACGCGCCGGAACGTGGCGGGCTCGATGCCGCACACCTGCTGCACCATCTCGGGGGTGTAGCGGGCGAAGTGCCGCTTCAGCACCTGGTAGACGCAGCGCGGGTGCTCGAGCGTCGGGTCGGTGTCCGGCTCACCCGACAGGCTCGCGCCGTGACTGCCGTGCTCGTGGCCCTGTGAGCTGTCCTGCCCGTTGCTCTGGTCGGATGAGTCGACGCGGTCGTCGTACTGCGCGTCGCGCTTGCCGGAGGCCGCGGCCACCTCGGCGCCCTGGTACTGCCAGGAAGACGGGTCGTAGGACGTCGACTCCTCGGAGAACCCGGAGAACAGCCCGTCCAGGTCCTCGGTGTCGCGAAAGTCCTCGCTGACGATCGAGGCGGCGTTGGTGTAGGCGAGCACGTACTCGCGGAACTCCTCGCCCTCGGTGAGCACGTAGTTGCTCAGCCCGCCCAGGAAGGCGATGTCGGTACCCGCCCGGATCGGCACGTGCACGTCGGCGACCGCGCTGGTGCGGGTGAAGCGCGGGTCGACGTGGATCACCGTCGCGCCGCGTGCCTTGGCCTCCATCACCCACTGGAACCCGACCGGATGGCACTCGGCCATGTTCGAGCCCTCGATGACGATGCAGTCGGAGTTCGCGAGGTCTTGCTGGAAGGTCGTGGCGCCGCCGCGACCGAACGAGGTCCCCATACCGGGGACGGTGGAACTGTGTCAAATACGGGCCTGGTTCTCGACCTGGATCGCCCCCATCGCCGTGTACAGCTTCTTCATGAGGTAGTTCTCCTCGTTGTCGAGGGTCGCTCCTCCGAGGCTGGCGATGCCCATGGTGCGTCGGGTGCGCTTCCCGTCGACGTCGTCCTGCCAGTACTCCCGCCGGCTTGCGAGCACCCGGTCGGCGATCATGTCCATCGCCGTGTCGAGCTCAAGCTCTTCCCACTCGGTGCCGTGCGGGCGCCGGTAGCGCACCTTCTGCTCGCGGCTGGGGCTGGTCACCAGCTGCTTGCTCGCCGAGCCCTTGGGGCACAGCCGGCCGCGCGAGACGGGGCTGTCGGGGTCGCCCTCGATCTGGGTGACCTGGCCGTTCGAGACATACACGTCCTGCCCGCAGCCGACCGCGCAGTAGGGGCACACGCTCTTGACGACCTTGTCGGCGGTGGCCGTGCGCGGGGTGCGGGTGGCGCTGGCCGAGGTCTGCGCGGCCGGGCCGAGCGCCCGTGGGTCGTCGCCGGTCAGCTGCCGGACGACCGGCCAGGACAGGAACGTGCGGCGCAGGTCCATCGTCAATCCTCTCGGGCGCGGGCGAGCCGCATCTTCCCGGTGCGGCCGTGCTGAACCGCCGGAGCTCAGCTGTCGTCGACGGGCAGGCGGGCGCCCTCGACCTTGGGCTGGGTCTCGCTGCTGCCCGGGGCCGGGCCGTCGCCGCTGGCCGGCACCGACTTCGCGTCGCCGTGCCCGGACGAGACCCCCGGCACAGCGTCGGGCGGGTTCGTGCCCATCCGGGTGGCACCGGCCTCCAGGTCGTCCTCGACCGACTCGCCCTCGGGCGTCTCGCCCTGCATGCCGGTGGCCTTGTGCGCGGTGCCGGTGCTCTGCTGCACCGGCTTCTCGGGGCCCTTGGCCCGGCCGGTGCTGGTGGTCGGGTCGACGCCCGGGGGCGCGGCGTCGGCGTCCGCCCCCGGGCCGGACAGGTGCGTCGGCTCCCGCCCGGCGTCGCCTCCGGCGTACGAACCGGCCGGGGCGGGACGCGGGGTCTCGGGGCGGCTCGGCGCCTGCGGGTCGCCAGCGCCGACGTTCATGTCGGCGAGCTCGGGCACGGCCAGCGGCTCGGGGTGGTCGGGGGTCGCGGCCATCGGCTCGGCCTTGGCCTGGTTGGTGTCCGGGCTGCCCTGACCGCCAGGCTCGATCCGGTCCTTGAGCGTGATCGGCCCGTCGCCGCTGGGTTCGCTGACCGCGCCGGCGCCGGCGCCCGGCGTCGCGGAATCGTCGGTGTCTTGACTGCTCTCGGGCGCGGTGGGCTGGCTCATGGCTGCGACCTACCCGCCCAGGCCAGGGCCGTCACCGGGCAGCTCGAGGTCGGGCTTCTCCAGCTTCTCGACGTTGACGTCCTTGAAGGTGAGCACACGCACCGACTTGACGAAGCGCGCCGGCCGGTACATGTCCCACACCCAGGCGTCGGTGAGCGTCAGCTCGAACCACACCTCGCCGCCGCTCTCGCGCGGCTGCACATCGACGGCGTTGGCGAGGTAGAAGCGCCGCTCGGTCTCGACCACGTAGTCGAACTGCGCGACGATGTCACGGTACTCGCGGTAGAGCTGCAGCTCCATCTCGGTCTCGTACTTCTCGAGATCCTCGTTGCTCATGCGCTCATCCTGGTCGCCTGCATGTGCCCATCCTGCCCGTGCCGGGCGTGGCGCACGTTGACCCAGCTGAACCGGTGCTGCGCGCACGGGCCGTGCGCGGCGAGCGCCTGCATGTGCTCGGGCGTGCTGTAGCCCTTGTGCCCGGCGAAGTCGTAGGACGGGAAGCGCTCGTGCAGCTCGCGCATCATCCGGTCGCGCGTCACCTTGGCCACTACCGAGGCGGCGGCGACGCAGGCGGCCACCCGGTCGCCTTTCCACACCGCGAGCGCCGGCGCCGGCATCCCGGCGATCGGGAAGCCGTCGGTCAGCACGTACGACGGGGCTGGCTCGAGGCGCTGAACCGCCTGGCGCATCGCCTGCACGTTCATCACGTGGATGCCGCACCGGTCGACCTCGACCGACGGGACGACGACGACCGACCAGGCGAGCGCCCGCCGCACCACCTGCTCGTAAGCGGCCTCGCGGGCCGGCTCGGTCAGCAGCTTGGAGTCAGCGAGTCCCGGCACCTGGCCCCTCGCGCCCTGCGGCAGGACGACCGCGGCGACGACGAGCGGCCCGGCGCAGGCGCCCCGTCCGGCCTCGTCGGTGCCGGCAACGTGCGGGAAGCCGCTGCGCTGCAGGACGCGCTCGAAGGCCCACAGGCCGTTCTCCGACCGGACGACCGGACGCGGGGCACGCACCTCAGCGCCTGCTCACCGGCCGACGCCGAGCCGCTCGAGCACAGCGACGAGGTCGGCGGGAAAAACGGTATCGCCGGTGTGCCGCAGCTCGTCGACGCTCCACCAGCGGTGATCGGTGACGCCGATGTCGGGCACCGCGCCCGGCCGCGAGGTGTCGAGCTCGTGGGCCTCGACGCGCAGCAGGTAGTAGTGCTCGCCCTGCCGGTAGTCGTTGCCGCCGAAGCGGAACGCGGTCATGCGCTCGTGCACCACCTCGCCGAGCGCCTCGGCCGCGACGCTCAGCCCCGTCTCCTCGGCCAGCTCGCGGACGGCAGCCTCGCGAGGCAGCTCATCGCCTTCCAGCCCCCCGCCCGGGGTGAACCACCAGCTGCCTCGCTCGGGTGTGGTCGGGTCGCTGCCGAGCAGCAACAGCACCCGCTCGCGCGCGTCGACGAGAAGTACCCGGGCCGCGCGGCGGTCGATCGGGACGGGCTCGGTCGGGGCGCTCTCGGTAGGCGCGGGCGACTGGCTCATGGCTCGCAGCAGCCTAGCCAGTCAGCTCGGACGTCGCAGTGCAGTCGAACGCTGTCGACGCCGGGGGCTCAGGCCAACCACCAGCGGTCCGGGACGAGGCGGTGCCTACCGCCCCTCGCCCGCGCCTTTGCGTGTACCCCGCCGGTCTCGAAGCAGATCCCGCAGGGGTGGAAGCACCCGAGGCAGTCCCTCGACGGTGACCGTGAGCGCCCTGGGGCGACCGTCCTCGTCGATGCCGACGTGGCATCCCTGAGCGAAGCGAATCAGGCGGGCGCAACCGGCCACGCTGCCGAACACAAGAAGGTCTTCGGGCAGTCTGCGGAAGGTCGCTTCGTCCTCGTCTATGAAAGGGATGATGATGCCCGGCGGAGAATCGTCACATTCAAGGAGGGTTATTCAGCAGGGGGTCAGCTCTTTCAGCTGCATCGTTTTGACAAGTGAATATATGGCGGCGTGTCGTGAACGGCGACGGCCCGTTTCCTGAGAAGATTGGGTTACCACACTCAAACTTCG